>VSKW01021452.1_pt1 | contig 16138 bp, 11 predicted proteins | sample 4798611 | NCBI WGS metagenome assembly VSKW01 (sample SAMN12179536, study PRJNA552185) | sponge metagenome | biome: deep-sea hydrothermal plumes; feature: spots directly above weak diffusing fluid; material: sea water; isolation source: sponge from the Crane site of a hydrothermal vent ...
GGAATGAATGTTTTGAATTGAAAAATCAAGCAGCACAAGATATTGGTAGATATAATTTTTTAAAAGATGTGCAAAGATTAGAAACTTGGTGCATTGAAAAGAGAATAGATTTTGGTTGTGCAATAATCCTCACTAATGATAATCATTATTGGTCTATTCCAAAAAATGATACTATTGATAAAGATTTTAGGCTTCATAATAGAAAAATTACGGGCAGTTTAAAATGGGGAGAAAAGGCATCTGCTGGAACTATGAAAAATAGAGAAAAGCCAATCATTCTAAAAAACGAGTATTTATTAGAGTGGAAAGATGTTAGCAGTTCTAGTGATTTTAGATATATATTTTTAGAGGTAAAATGCTAACAAATCATTCCACCTGACCGCTTACGCGGCAGGTGAATTCAAGCGTTAAATATTCACGGGAGCTACCATGAAAAATTATTCAGACTTTTTTACCATCAAAAGACTATGGGCGATATTAGCTATTAGTTTAGTATTGTCTTTTTCAACATTGCTATACCTTGGCGGACAAATTTATTTTCAAGCGCCGCCTATTCCAAATGCGATACAAACAACAGACGGGCAAGTTATTTATACCAAAACTGATATTGAAGATGGGCAAAATATTTGGCAAACTATTGGTGGAATGCAACAAGGTTCGATATGGGGTCATGGTAGTTATCTAGCGCCTGACTGGACAGCGGATTGGTTGCACCGTGAGGCGTTGGCTTTACTGGATATTATGAAAAATAATAACTTTGCAGTAGCAACTGATGACGCTCAAGCAACTGCTATCAGCAGGATTATTATGCAAGATAGCATTAGAAAAAATACTTACGACCAAGTCAGCGGCATTGTAACGATTGATAAAAATCGTGCTATTGCAATTAAAAATACTCAGAAACATTTTGTGGATTTATACACTTCTAATGAACAAAAATATCAACAATTACGTGAGGATTATGCGTTTCCAATTAAAATTCTTTTAAGCAAAGAGAAAGCCAGAAAGGTTGGTGCATTTTTCTTTTGGTCGTCTTGGGCGGCATCAACCAATCGTCCTAATGACGATATTTCTTATACTAGCAATTGGCCACATGAGCCATTAGTAGGCAATATACCACCGCCTTCGGTTTTAATGTGGAGCATTATCTCGGTAATTTTGTTGTTGGCGGGTATCGGTGGTATTGTTTGGTATTACGCCTCTCAATTTGATCAATGGCGGAAATCTTCTGAGCCAGAAGAAGGTGTTGCTAAGTTGGATTTTATTGACAATAAAAAAATCACACCGTCAATGAGAGCTACGGCTAAATATTTTTGGGTAGTAACAGCATTATTTTTATCTCAAGTTTTACTTGGCATTATTACTGCCCATTATGCTGTTGATGGGCAAGGATTTTATGGGTTTAATCTTGCTGATTATATCCCTTATTCGGTTACCCGAACTTGGCACACTCAATTGGCAGTTTTTTGGATTGCCACTGCTTGGTTAGCAACTGGCTTGTATGTTGCGCCACTTATCTCTGGGCACGAGCCAAAATATCAACGCTTTGGGGTTAATTTCTTATTTTTTAGCTTGTTGCTGATTGTTGTTGGCTCGTTTGTGGGCGAGTGGATGGCAATTAATGGCTATATTGAGAACCTGACTTTAAATTTTTGGTTTGGGCATCAAGGCTATGAATATGTTGATTTAGGGCGTTTTTGGCAAATTTATTTATTTATTGGTTTGTTATTGTGGGTTGGTTTGTTATTGCGGGCTTTGTTGCCAGCATTTAAAAATAAAAACCTTAAATCTTTATTGTTTGTCGTATTATTAGCAACAGTTTCCATTGGTTTGTTGTATGGCGCAGGGCTTATGTGGGGTAAAAATACCAATTTAAGCGTCATAGAATATTGGCGTTGGTGGGTAGTTCATCTTTGGGTGGAGGGAGTTTTTGAAGTGTTTGCTACCGCCATTGTTTCATTATTATTTGTGCGGATGGGTTTGTTAAGAATATCAGTTGCAACTACAATGGTTATTTTTACTACTATTATATTTTTAGGTGGTGGCGTCTTAGGTACGCTTCATCATCTTTATTGGAGTGGCACGCCATTATCAATTATGGCAGTAGGTGCAAGTTTTTCAGCACTTGAGGTTGTGCCTTTAATGGTCGTGGGTTTTGAAGCTTATAATCATAGAAAACTAGAACATCAAGCCGAATGGGAAATTAATTATCATTGGCCATTTATGTTTTTTAGTGCTGTTTTATTTTGGAATTTAGTTGGTGCTGGTTTATTCGGTTTTCTAATCAATCCACCTATTGCACTTTATTATATGCAAGGGCTAAATGTTACCGCAAATCACGGACATGCGGCCTTGTTTGGTGTCTATGGCATGCTTGGTATTGGTTTAATGCTATATTGTATGCGTGGTTTAACTGATGTTAATAAGTGGAACAATAATTTACTTAAAATAACATTTTGGTCATTAAATATTGGCTTGGCAATGATGACATTTTTATCGCTATTACCACAAGGTTTATGGCAAACTTATCAAAGCATATCAGAAAGTTATGTTTCTGCGCGTTCTGCTGAGTTTATGCAAAGCGATATTATGCACGCATTAGTATGGGCAAGAGTGCCGGGTGATACCATTTTCGCTATCGGTGTATTCGCCTTTGCATTGTTTGTTTTTAAGGCGTTTATTAGAAAGTAAAATATCTAACAAATCATTCCAGCTGACCGTAAAAAGCGACGTTTCGCTACGCTACACTCTGCTTTTTGCGGCATCTGATTCAGGCGTTATGTTTAAAAAAAGGAATAAAAATAAAATATAATGGTTTGAAAAATGAAATTAGTAAATATAAATAAGTAAATAAGGGGCGCTACCCTTTTATCTTTTGATTTACCGATATTGATATTTTGCAGATATTGATTAGCATTTGTTAGTATTGATTATCCTTATTAAATACCCCATATTTTAGAAAATGTGCGGTTTGTTGTTGCACGATTTTATTAGTCGGAAAGAAAGTGTGTGATGATGATACGATAATATGGTCTTTCATGCCTGGTACTTTCGTGCTTTCCACAGAGACCTTCCCATCATCATCACCCGGAATCATGCTTGACGATATTGGATCAATGGTGCTGTTACCCGCGATGATCCCAAGCTCATAGTTGACTTCGCCAAGTAGTTCTATTATCTCTGATTGTTCAGTGATCAATTGCTGCCCCGCTGGACCATAGATTTTTTGGTATAGCCAGTGACCTTTCCAAAAATCTGCTACTTCACTACCTTTGTTAGGCGATGCTAGTTGCACGACTCTACCTAAATTTTTAGGGCGATCGTTATGAATAATAGCACGCGCTAATAGCCCGCCCATTGAATAACCGACAAAATGAACTGGTTTATCTGTGATCAATTTTAAGGTGATTTCTTTTTGCATTAAACGGGTCAGTTCTTGCAAGCTATATTGGGTAGAAGGATAATTTAGATTGATGACATCATATCCTTGCTGTTGCAAATACTGAGCCATTTTTTGCATGTGGTTGCTACTACGCGCTATGCCATGCAAGACAATTACATAGTCTCTTTGTTGCTGCATAGCAATCGGTGCGTTACTGATACATAGTAAAAATAATATGATGCTAATCAGCACATGTTTCATATTTGTATTGAATACAGCAATCAACGAGGCTAATGGTTTTGATGTTGTAATTTCAAACTATTGTTCGTCATATTAATTTAAAATTATCCAGAAAGTAATGTGATCACAAAATCTTTGCCACTGCCGCCTTTTCTTCTTCTAGTTCTTTGCAAGTCGCATCAATCTTTGCCTGGCTAAACTCATCAATCTCTAAGCCTTGCACGATTGAATAATCGCCATTTTTACACGTTACTGGAAACGAGAAAATCAAGCCCTCTGGAATGCCATAACTGCCATCGCTAGGCACCGCCATACTCACCCAATCATCCGCTGGCGTACCCAATACCCAGTCACGGATATGTTCAATCGCGCCGTTTGCAGCGGATGCTGCACTAGATGCACCTCTAGCGGCGATAATCTCGGCACCACGCTTACCAACCCGATCAATATATTCATCCCGATACCAATCAACATCAACCAATTCTTTAGCCGCTTTGCCCGCAATCGTTGTATGACTAATATCAGGATATTGTGTCGTTGAGTGATTACCCCAAATCGTCATTTTTTTGATGTCGCGGACTGCCGCACCAGTCTTGGTGGCAAGCAATCCTAAGGCACGATTGTGATCAAGTCGCGTCATCGCCGTAAAATGACGTGACGTTAAATCAGGCGCACTCAACATTGCAGTATGCGCGTTGGTATTAGCAGGATTGCCCACAACCAATACCTTGACATCAGAACTCGCATGTTGATTTAATGCCTGCCCTTGCACCTTAAAAATTCCACCATTTGCTTCTAATAAATCACTGCGCTCCATGCCCGCTCCACGCGGTTTAGCACCTACTAATAAAGCAATATCAACATCTTTAAATGCAACATTGACATCATCAGTCAAGACAAATTCTGACACTAATGGAAAGGCACAATCATCAAGTTCCATGACAACCCCTTCCAAAGCCTTCAAAGCAGGAGTGACTTCTAATAATTGCAAAATAACAGGCTGCTCTGTGCCGAGCATTTGTCCAGAAGCAATCCGAAATAACAACGAGTAACCAATTTGACCAGCGGCACCGGTTACAGCAATACGAACAGGAGTATTCATTTTCTAGTACCTCTTAAAAAATTACCTTACGAATTTTAACTTGTACAATTTAAGTCAACAATCAAGTACGTTGATCAATCGGAATATAATCGCGCGTCTGCTGACCGATATATAATTGTCGGGGGCGACCGATCTTAAAAGCTGGGTCTTGCATCATCTCTAACCATTGCGCCATCCAACCTGCCGATCTCGCTAACGCAAACATGACCGTATACATAGATGTTGGGATCCCAAGTGCTTTGAGAATGATCCCCGAATAAAAATCAACATTTGGATACAACTTGCGTTCAATAAAGTATTCATCTTTTAATGCAATCTCTTCAAGCTTCATCGCAATCTCAAAAGTTGGTTGATCAATCGTCTCAATTTCATTCAAAAGATCATGGCAAGCCTTACGAATGATTGTTGCACGCGGATCGTAATTTTTATAAACGCGATGACCAAAACCCATCAATCTAAAAGGATCGCTTTTGTCTTTAGCCCGCGCAATAAACTTTGAAATATTGTCAACTTGTCCAATCTCTTCCAGCATTTTGAGCACCGCTTCATTCGCACCACCATGAGCACGCCCCCACAAGGTCACGATTCCAGATGCAATACAAGCAAACGGATTTGCCTCAGCACTACCCGCTAACCTGACCGTTGAAGTTGATGCATTTTGTTCATGATCGGCATGTAGGATCAACATCAAATTGAGTGCTTTTACTGCGGTAGGATTTGAGACATATTCCCGCATCGGTACAGAAAACATCATATTTAGGAAATTCTCAACATAACCTAAATCATCTCTTGAATACACAAAAGGATGTCCCACTGAATGCTTATAGCAGTGCGCTGCTAATATTGGCATTTTTGCAATCACCCGAATGGCGGTCAAATCCCGATCAACGGGATCATTGATATCCATTGCCTCGTGATAATAAGATGATAAGCCCCCCGTGATCCCAATCAATATTGACATTGGATGCGCATCATAGCGATAACCCGTATAAAAACGCTCCAGATGCTCATGCACCATATTGTGTTTGTTGAGATCATCCCGAAAATTTTGAAATTGCACCTGATTTGGTAATTCACCATAAAGTAGCAAATAGCACACTTCCAGATAACTACTTTGCTCGGCAAGTTGCTCTATTGGATAGCCACGATGCAATAAAATGCCTTTTTCACCATCCAGATAAGTAATGGCACTCTTGCACGATGCCGTTGTCACAAAGCCAGGATCAAACGTAAACATTTCTAGCTCTTTATAAAGTGCTTTTGTATCAATTACTGGTGCGCCATAAACACCCGTGACAATCGGGCATTCAATTTTTTTGCCCGTGCGATTATCAATGATCGTAACTGTATCAGCCATTAAACTTTCTCCCTTTTTTTATTTAATCTTATATCAGTTTAAATTCTAGTGACGATTGATTTGTGATTATCATAACGCCTTTTATGGCATTACAACAAGATCAATTATAATCTCATAATTTGACTTTTGTATAAAGTTAAATAGAAAATTAAAATATAAACTAGGATTATCGTTATTTATTGCATAAAATCTTATAATATAAGTTTTATGCTTCAATATCATTATTTAAAAAATGATTTGATAACTGTGTTACTTTAAAACATTGTTTAGTATTAAAATTGTAAGGATTAAAGCATGAAAAATACCACACCATCTTATTTATACAGCGGTAATGGCTGGTTTATAGAGGATTTATATGAGTCTTATCTCAATGCGCCCGAGACGATTGAACCACAATGGCGGCAATATTTTGATTCTCTACAAGATGGCGGCAAAAAAGATATTGCCCACTCAACAGTCCAACAATCCTATATTAATGAGTCCAAAAAACGACCTCAACATCAAATTGTCAATCATTCTGCAACAAGTACATCATCGCATCAAAAACAAACTGCTGTACTCCAACTCATCAATGCCCATCGTTTTAATGGTCATCGCCAAAGCAATTTAGACCCATTAAATCAATATCAACGCCCCAAGATAGCAGAGCTTGATCCTGCTTTTCATGGATTGACTGAAGACGATCTGAATCAACCTTTTAATACCGGCTCTTTATTTGCGCCAGATGAGCTACCATTGCGTGAAATTATTCATATCATCAAAACCACGTATTGCGGGTCTATTGGCGCGGAATACATGCACATCAATGACACGGAACAAAAACGCTGGATACAAAAGCGATTGGAACAAACGCTGGCAACGCCAAATTATGATCAAGAAAAACGCCTACGAATCCTTGATCGGGTCATTGATGCAAACGCCTTAGAAGAATATTTGCATACAAAATATGTTGGGCAAAAGCGTTTTTCATTAGAGGGCGGCGAATCAATCATTCCATTGCTAGATGAGATTATTCAATCCGGGGGGCAGCAAGATATTGAAGAAATTGTGATCGGCATGGCGCACCGTGGCAGGTTAAATGTTTTGATCAATATCATCGGCAAAAAACCGAGTGAATTATTTGAAGAATTTGAAGTAAAGAATATTGACAATATAAAAGGCTCGGGCGATGTCAAATATCACAAAGGTTATTCTTCTGATATCAGCACATCTGGCGGTAGCGTTCATTTAACTTTAGCCTTTAATCCTTCGCATCTTGAAATTATTGATCCTGTTGTTGAAGGCTCTGTTCGGGCACGGCAAGAAAGACGGCATGATGATATGCGTAACAAGGTGTTGCCTGTTTTATTGCATGGCGATGCTGCCTTTGCAGGACAAGGCGTGATCATGGAAACTTTCAATTTATCACAAACACGCGGTTATACAACTGGTGGCACGATTCATATCATCATCAATAATCAAATTGGTTTTACGACCAGCGAACCACTGGACTCGCGTTCCACTTTATACTGCACGGATATCGCTAAAATGGTTCAAGCTCCTATTTTTCACGTCAATGGCGATGATCCAGAAGCCGTTGTATTGATGGCGAGTCTGGCACTGGATTTTAGAATGACTTTTAATAAAGATGTTGTGATTGATATGGTTTGTTTCCGCAAACATGGGCATAGCGAGGCGGATGAACCTATGTCAACACAACCCATCATGTATCAAAAAATTCGTAACCACTTAGGCGTACGGCGGTTATATACCGATCAGTTAATTGCCGAGAATATCGTTACCGAACAACAAGCCGATGCGATTGCCAAAAACTATATTGAATCACTAGAAAGCAATCAAGGCGTTGCGGGAGTTTATAGTGAACCTGTTAATCCAAAATACTTGATTGATTTTTCAAATTTTATTGATACCACTTGGGATCAGGCTGTTGATACAACGATTAGTGAAGATGCCATTAAAAAATTGGCGGTGTGCATCACCACTATTCCAGACGACTTTGAGTTAAGTCCCTCTGTGGATAGGATCATTGCCTCGCGTAAAAAAATGGGGGATGGTGAGCTCCCTATAGACTGGGGTTTTGCCGAGACGATGGCGTATGCCTCGTTAATTGATGCAGGTTATCCTATCCGAATCTCTGGTCAAGATTGCGCTAGAGGTACATTTTTTCATCGCCATGCCACCGTGCATAGCATGAAAGATGGGCGTACCTATTTACCACTACAACATATCAAACCCGATCAAGCTAATTTTCTTGTGATCAATTCTACGCTTTCTGAAGAAGCGGTTTTAGCTTATGAATATGGTTACAGTAGCGCAGAACCGAATGCTTTAGTTTTATGGGAGGCGCAATTTGGTGATTTTGCCAACGGTGCGCAAGTCGTTTTTGATCAATTCATTAGCTCTTGCGAGGCAAAATGGGGACGTTATTGTGGGCTCACGGTGTTTTTACCACATAGTTATGATGGACAAGGACCTGAGCATTCATCAGCACGCCTAGAGCGTTATTTACAACTGTGTGCAGAGCAAAATATGCAAGTCTGTTTTCCAAGCACGCCTGCCCAAATGTTTCACATGTTACGCAGGCAAATGTTACGACCTTATCGTAAACCGATGATTGTAATGAGCCCCAAAAGCCTACTGCGAAGAAAATTATCGGTGTCTGCTATTGCAGATTTGACGCAAGGTCAATTTTACAATGTGATTGATGAAATTGATGATCTCAATAAAGATCACGTCATACGCTTATTGCTTTGTAGCGGCAAAGTGTATTTTGATCTATTAGAGCAACGCCGTGAAAATAAGATTAATAATATTGCTATTGCGCGCATAGAGCAACTTTATCCATTTCCTAAAAAAGACCTTAAAGCGACTATTGACTCTTATCCAAACCTTAAAGAAATTGTGTGGGTGCAAGAAGAGCCAAAAAATCAAGGGGCGTGGTATTATATGCAATCAAGAGGTACGATGATTGGTGTTTTAAGTGAGCGGCACAGTTTTGGTTATTCTGGTCGGCATTATTCCGCATCACCAGCAACTGGACTCATGCCATTACATCTCATGCAACAAAAACAATTAATCTATGATGCCTTACAGCTTGATAAACTTGAGATAACATCTCATCATTAATAATTAAATTTATATTTTAAATATAAGGAGAAAGCCGTGTTAGTTGAGATTAAAGTGCCAGTCTTAGCAGAATCAGTCAGTACAGCAACATTAATGCAATGGCAAAAACAGATCGGTGAACAAGTACGCCGCGGTGATAATTTAATTGATATTGAAACTGATAAAGTCACATTAGAAATTACTGCTTTAAATGATGGTGTCATCACTGAAATTTTAAAAACAGCTGGAGAAGATGTTGAGAGTGATGAGGTGATCGCACGAATTGACACCGAAGCAACAGAGGCTGTCAATACAGACGAGCCACTGCCAACACAACAATCATTGCCTGACATAACATCTACTAAGGCAGCAGAAGCAAGCACTACAGATTCGCCTAAATTAAGCCCTGCCGTGCGCAATATGCTGCATGAACATCAACTTGATGCAACAACGATCCCAAGCACAACGGATCGCATTACAAAAGCCGATGTATTGGATCATCTTCAAACTGACCATAAAAAAGAAGTCCCTCCAGCAGAAGCAACCAAGATCGTTACGCCTCCGCCAGCACCCGTTGAATCATCATCAGTCAAACCAGCGGCAACAGAAACTGCAACGCCAGCACCTATAACAAGTGCCGTGCAACCCAGGACTGAAAAAAAGGTTGCCATGACTAGATTACGCAAACGCATTGCAGATAGGTTACTCAATGCGCAACAGGAAAATGCAATTCTCACAACATTTAATGAAGTCAATATGCAGCCCATTATGGATATTCGTAGCAAATACAAAGATGAGTTTGAGAAAGTGCATGGGACTAAACTTGGTTTTATGTCTTTTTTCACACGGATTGCCGTTGAAGCATTAAAACAATTTCCGATCATCAATGCCTCGGTTGCCGAAGAGGATATTATCTATCATAATTATTTTGATGTCGGGATTGCAGTTAGTTCTCCAAGAGGTCTTGTCGTGCCTATTATCCGCGATGTTGACACGCTCTCTTTAGCTGATATTGAAGCAACAATAAAATCTTATGGCGCAAAAGCGAGAGATGGTAAATTAACCATTGAAGATTTGACAGGTGGAACATTTACCATTACCAATGGTGGTGTGTTCGGTTCATTATTATCAACCCCGATCATCAATCCGCCACAAAGTGCAATATTAGGAATGCACACTATCCAACAACGTCCTATTGCCCAAGACAATGAGGTCGTTATTCGCCCAATGATGTATCTTGCATTGTCGTATGATCATCGCATCATTGATGGACGTGAAGCTGTACAATTCTTAGTCTCCATGAAAAAACAACTGGAAGACCCTGCTCGTTTTCTTTTGCAAATATAAAATTTAAGTTGTGATCATTCAAACTATTAGGACACGGATATGGAAAATTATGATGTTGTTGTGATTGGGGCAGGGCCAGGGGGTTATGTTGCGGCTATTCGCTGTGCGCAACTTGGACTCAAAACAGCTTGTATTGAAAGCTGGATCAATGCCGATGAGAAGCCTGCTTTGGGTGGCACTTGTCTGAATGTTGGCTGTATCCCATCAAAGGCATTGCTGGATTCCTCACATCATTACCACCACATTAAACATGAAGTCAGTGATCATGGCATTGCCGTCTCTAGTGTCACATTAGATATTCATAAAATGATGGCGCGTAAACAAACAATCACCCGCGTTTTAACGCAAGGGATCAGTGGTTTATTCAAAAAAAATAAGATTACTTGGTTAAAAGGGCAAGGCAAACTTTTAAATAATCATCAAATTGAGATCAGTCCTTGCCATGAAACACATGATGAGACAACGATTGTTGAAGCGACTAATATTATTATCGCAACAGGTTCAGTGCCTGCCACAATCCCGCCTGTCGCTGTTGATGATCAACTCATTGTTGATTCAACTGGCGCGTTGGATTTTCAGGAAGTTCCTAGGCGGCTAGGCATCATTGGTGCGGGTGTGATTGGAATAGAGCTCGGTAGTGTCTGGAATCGTCTTGGCTCGCAAGTGATCATCCTAGAAGCCCTGCCAGATTTTCTATCTGCAGCAGATAGACAAGTGGCAACGGAAGCAGAAAAACTATTACGTCAGCAAGGATTAGATATTCGCCTTGGTGCCAAAGTGACTGGAACGGGGAACAATAACCATGAGGTCACGATCAACTATGCAGATGTTCATGGCAAACAACAACTGTCTGTAGATAAATTGATCCTAGCCGTTGGTCGTAGCCCTAATACAAAAGGATTAGGTATAGAAGAATGTGGACTTAAATTGGATCAGCGCGGTTTTATCGTTGTGGATGAGAATTGCCGCACGAACCTTGACAATATCTATGCGATTGGCGATGTCGTTAGAGGTCCGATGCTTGCACATAAAGCCTCTGAAGAAGGCATTGCCATTGCAGAAAAGATTGCCGGCAAACCGGGGCATATTAATTACAATACAATCCCTTGGGTGATCTACACCTGGCCAGAAATTGCCTGGGCGGGGCAAACAGAAGAACAGCTAAACGCTGATGGGATTGAATACAATATTGGTCGTTTTCCATTTATGGCAACGGGGCGAGGCAGGGCAATGGGAGAGATGTCAGGCTTTGTAAAAATATTGGGCGATGCCAAAACTGATAGAATATTAGGAGCGCATATCGTTGGCCCAAATGCCTCTGAGTTGATTGCCGAGACTGTGGTGGCAATGGAGTTTGACGGCAGCACAGAAGACTTAGCGAGAACCATCCATGCCCATCCGACTTTATCTGAAGCTATACATGAAGCGGCATTAGGGGTTGATAATCGCACGATTCATATTTAACACACTTTTAACGACTACTTCTTGACGCTGATGTTTTTATCTTGGGGATACTGTGCGCGTAATTCTTTAGCGTGTTTTTTAGCGTATGCTAATCCTTCTTCGCTCAACTGTTTTTTGATCTTTTTTAAGAAATCATTAGCAGTCGGTTCAGTCGCCGCCGCCACATAAAACCAACTATAGGCTTTCACATCATCTTGTTCAGTGCCTTGTCCTTTAGCATACAAAATACCTAAATTTAATTGGGCAGGTGCATAACCTTGTTCGGCTGATTGGCGATACCATTGATAAGCCATACTATAATCTTGCTCAACTCCCAAATTATTATAATAACAATTACCAAGCCGATACTGCGCTTTACGATGATCTTGATTTGCGGCAAGCCGAAACCAAACGACTGCTGTCTTATGACTGATTTCAACATCAAGCCCGTCTGCATAAAACTTACCGACTATATATTGTGCCTTTGCATAGTCTTGTTCAGCTGCTCTATAAAACCAACTAAGTGCCGCTGGCAGGTCTTTCTCAACAGCTTTGCCGTCCATAAACAACAAACCCATGTAATATTCTGCCCGACAATAACCACGTTCAGCGGATTTTTGAGTCCATTTCAACATCTGTTCATTATCTTGAGGCACGCCTTTGCCCTCGGCATACATCAATGCAAGATTATATTGGGCTTTGGCATAACCATTTTCAGCTGCCTTACGAAACCATTCCACCGCCTCAATTTCATTTTTTTCAATATCAATCCCATTGGCGTACAGCATGGCAAGATTTAATTGTGCTTTTGAATTACCTTTATTTGCTGCAATCTTATACCACTTGATGGCTTCTATCGGATCGCGATCTACGCCAAATCCATTAGCGTACATATAACCAACATTATATTGGGCAACGATATGCTCAAATTCAGCCGCTTTCAGATACCATTGCAAAGCCAGTGCATAATCTTGGTCAACACAACACCCTTGTTGGTAACACCAAGCAATATCCGCCAAAGCACTTGGTTCATTTTGTTCGGCAGCCATTTTTAACCAATGAATCGCTTTTTCATAATCTCTTGAAACGCCAATCCCGCGCAAATAGCGTTCGCCTAAATGCGCTTGAGCCTTTGCTACTCCTTGATTTGCAGTTCTTTTTAACCATTTAGCAGCAAGCCCCATATCCACATCAAGATCATAGCCGTCTTTACCAACACCCGCTAACGTCAGCTGCGCCTCAATGTCGCCTTCTTCAGCCGAACGGATCAAGTCTTTTATATTTCTATTTTTTTCCATTTTTCACAAAAGTTTGCAACTTAAATCAAAATCATCTTCCTATTATAATCTATTATTAGCTAAAATTAGAGGTTCATTTTTTGCTTCATTGAGCTTCACTAGCCGCCAAGAAACCTAAAATTTTAGTAATTTTAGCTTAAATCAGTGAGGCTCTCATCAATGTTTTGTTGTGTTTCTACAACGGCTCCACGTTTAGATTCAACCTGTGCGAGATAGTCAGCGCTGACATCTCCCGTGACATATTCTCCAGTAAAACAAGAAGCATCAAACTGCTTGACTGCGCCATGCTTAGTCGCTCTGATTAAATCTTTAATATCCTGATAAACGAGCCAATCAGCACCAATGATTGTCGCAATTTGCTCCACAGTGCGATTATGCGCAATCAACTCTGCCTGTGTCGGCATATCAATTCCATAGACATTTGGATAACGAACAGGTGGCGCGGCTGAAGCAACATAAACCTTGTTAGCACCCGCCTCCCGTGCCATGTGCACAATCTCTTCGGAAGTCGTCCCTCTGACAATGGAATCATCCACTAATAAAACATTTTTATCTTTAAACTCCAAATCAATCGCGTTCAGTTTTTGGCGCACTGATTTTTCACGAATGCTTTGACCAGGCATAATAAATGTACGCGGAATATAACGATTTTTAACAAACCCCTCTCTATACTTCACGCCAAGCTCATAGGCTAAAGGCAATGCCGCAGTACGACTGGAATCTGGAATAGGGATCACAACATCAATATCATGCTGAGGGTACAGGCTTAAAATTTTCTGCGCTAATAACTCGCCCATCCGCAAGCGAGCTTTATAAACGGATATGCCATCAATAATAGAATCCGGTCTTGCCATATAAACATATTCAAAAATACAAGGGCTATGTTTCGGGTTTTCTGCACATTGATGCGTTTGCATTGCGCCATCTATTGAAATGAAAATTGCCTCGCCCGGTTCTATATCACGTTCAACTTCAAAATAAAGGGTTTTTATTGCCACACTTTCCGATGCAATCATAAACTCCGTACCCGTATCGGTTTTACGCTCGCCAAAAATCATGGGCCTGATCCCATTCGGATCTCTAAAACCAACAATGCCAATCCCTGTGATCATCGCTACTGCAGCATAACTGCCCCGACAACGCTGATGCAATCGGCTAATCGCTGTAAAAATATCACTCGCCTTTAAGGCATTTCTCGGCTTTCCTATCTTATTCAATTCATGGGCAAGAATATTTAACAATACTTCAGAATCTGAATTGGTGTTTAAATGGCGTAAATCATCCCGTATTAATGCTTCTTTTAATGCCTCGGAATTAGTTAAGTTACCATTGTGGGCAAGGCTGATCCCATAAGGAGAATTGACATAAAATGGTTGTGCCTCGGCAGAGGATGCACAGCCAGAAGTCGGATAACGGACATGACCAATGCCCATATTACCTTTGAGATTGAACATGTGTTTTGTATGAAATACATCCCTGACAAAACCGTTGTCTTTGCGCAGATACAGTTGATTGCCATGGCAAGTGATGATCCCAGCGGCATCTTGTCCACGATGTTGCAACACGGTTAGCCCGTCGTAGAGTGCCTGATTAACAGGTTTTTTTGCGATCATGCCAATAATTCCACACATAAACTGACCAACCTATTGTTTAATATTATTGTTGGATTGATGCGAATGATATTCTCTAAATGACTCTGGTAAATATCCGATACTCCAGACACTAACACGCTCAAACGGTTTGATTAATTGAGATTCCCTCCACCATGACTCTTGTGGTAAAGCGGTAGAACTCGCTATCAATATAATAATGGTATTGATAAAACTACCGAGCGCTAGCCCAAAGAATAAACCAAGAATCCGATCTGTTGCAGTCAGACCAGTCCGACCCAATAACTTTACAATCAAGTAACTCAACAAACTCATAATAATGAGACTTAAAATAAATATACCCACAAATGCCAAGATATTTCTAAAAAGCAATTCACTAACATACTGCTCTAACAATGGCGAGAAATAAGGCATAAATTTTACGGACAACCCAAACGAGACAATCCATGATAACAAAGAAAAGGCAATATTAAGAAAACCATAAAATACGCCAATGATCATCGGCAATGCAATAAAGCATAAAATAACAATATCCGCGGTAGCTATCAATAGTCTTTACTCAACTCATGGGTAATTGACAATAATGCCTTTCAATTTCATTTTTGTTTTTACATCTTGTAGCAAGCGATCAGCATCTGCCCGCAATATTTCTGGTCCGATTCTAACCCTGTAACTTGTTTTTCCATTTTTTGTCAATGGATCAACAAATGCGGCAAAACCTGCTTTTTTGAGATTAACATTCAGTTTATCTGCATTGATCTTACTTGAAAAACTACCTAGCTGCACCACCCAAGCGGTCAAACCAATTTGTTTATTTTTCTGATCTTGAACAGGTATCGCTATACTTGATTTTTGTTCCGATAATGTGGATAGATTGGGCTCAACTTTTAGCGACAATATGATTTTTTCTGGTTCTAATGCCGTGATAGGATCAGTCGCCACTGCAGTTATTGCTATTTCTACACTATCTTTTGTTTCAGCAAGTTCAGGCTTTGTTGCCTGATTGCTTTGATTTGGTATTTGTTGCAACTGTGTCAATGGCATCAACCTAGAATAATTATTGTCAGTAGGTCGTTCTGGTATATTCGTCTGCATGATTGGATCCTGGTCAATCGGACCGGTTAATATCATCGGGACAAAAATAACGACTATCGCAACAATGACCGTTGCCCCAATCAAACGCTCTTTTAATTGTTGTTGCATCATTGAAAGACCTTTAAGTTAAATAACAAAGAGCCATTACCACAGTTAAAC
>VSKW01004478.1_pt1 | contig 15979 bp, 12 predicted proteins | sample 4798611 | NCBI WGS metagenome assembly VSKW01 (sample SAMN12179536, study PRJNA552185) | sponge metagenome | biome: deep-sea hydrothermal plumes; feature: spots directly above weak diffusing fluid; material: sea water; isolation source: sponge from the Crane site of a hydrothermal vent ...
ACGCCCCGTATTGGCGCGCTCTTGCATAAATTTTGCAAATAATTCTCTGGCTTTAATGGTTTCTTTTCTAATGCTTGAATCTTGCTCGTATTGTTCGTACAAATGTTGGAATTCGTCTTGGTTTGCAAAAAATGCCTCGTATAATCCTGGCACCTCATGCGGTGAAAACAAAGTAATATCACCATCTGCCAAAAACCGCTGATACATTAAGCCGTTAAATTGCACGCCGTAATCTAGGTGGCGGATGCGGTTTTCATCCGTGCCTGTGTTGTTTTTAAGTACTAATAAACTTTCAACTTCAAGATGCCATAATGGATAAAACAAAGTCGCAGCACCACCACGAACGCCGCCTTGTGAGCAAGACTTTACCGCGGTATGAAAGTGCTTATAAAACGGAATACAGCCCGTGTGTGTTGCCTCGCCACCACGAATAGGACTGCCAATAGCGCGAATCTTACCGCCATTAATACCAATACCCGCACGCTGAGAAACGTACTTAACAATCGCACCTGACGCTGCACTAATCGAGTCTAGGTCATCATCAGCTTCAATCAGCACGCAAGAGGAAAACTGCCGAGTCGGGGTGCGTACGCCTGCCATAATCGGTGTTGGCAAGGAAATCTTAAAGTTAGAACAGGCGTCATAAAAACGCTTCACAATATCCATGCGTGCTTCGGTCTCATATTCTTGAAACAAGCACATGCCAACCAACATATAAAGCTGCTGAGGCGATTCGTAAATCTCACCTGTGACACGGTTTTGCACCAAATATTTACCTTCTAACTGCTTAACTGCGGCGTAGGAAAAACGCATATCACGCCAATGGTCGATATAAGTATCTAAGGTGTTTATCTCAACTTCGGTGTATTTATTTAAAATATCTTCATCGTAAATACCCAAATCTGTGAATTTTTTAATATGCGCTAAAAAGGGTGGCGGGGTGAAGGATTTAAAAGCTTTTTTACGCAAATGAAAAATCGCCAAACGCGCTGCTAAATATTGATAATCTGGTGCGTCAGTTGAGATTAAATCAGCCGCTGATTTGATAATGGTTTCATGAATATCTTCGGTCTTAATGCCGTCAAAAAACGCCAATTGTGCATTGATTTCTACCTGAGAAACACTGACCCCTTTTAAGTCTTGAGATGCCCAATGCACCACTCGGTGAATCTTCTCCATATCAATGGATTCTTTGGTGCCGTCACGTTTGGTGACTTGAATATCTTGATTCATTCTCCCCCTTGCTAGATATATTGGATAAACACTACATATAGTGTTGCCAAAAGTTAATTGCAACTAAATATAGTGTATTTGGGATGAATTTGCAAGCAATAAATTGTGGTATTTTTACCAATAATGCTCAAATCTTTGCTGCAAAAGGGATTGCGAGATTTAAAAAAAATAAAAAAAAATTAAGGCAAAAACATTACTATTTTATGATGTATTTATATTAGTTTTTGCTGATAAAAGTGCAAAAGGCTTTGCTGTTAACTTAACTCAAGAAATAAGTTTAGTGGCTGATCAAAAACAACCTAAAGTGACGTTGTTGATTGCTTTAATTCTCTTTTCAGAATTTTGCCAATATTTGATTTTGGCAACTCATTAATCCATTCAATAGCATGGGGGATTTTGTAGTGGGCTAGGTGCTCTTGACAATGCTCAATTAGCGTCTGTTCGTCAAGATTTTCACCCGATTTTTTAACCACAAAAGCTTTAACGGACTGCCCACTGGTTTTATTCTCAATACCAATGCAAGCAGATTCAACCACTCCGGGGTGTTGATTGAGTACGTGTTCAACATCACAGGGGTAAACATTAAAGCCTGAGACAATGATTAAATCTTTGGCACGGTCAACAATTGTGATGCGCCCGTGCTTATCAAAATAACCCATATCGCCACTCAGAAAATAACCATCGCTGGTGAATACTTCATGGTTATGCGCTTGTTTTTGCCAGTAGTTCGCCATTACTTGTGGGCCTTTAATGGCAATTTCGCCAATCTCGCCAGTTTTAATTTCTCTTTGAGATTCGTCCAAAATTTTAATCTCTGTGTCAATTAATGGCTTGCCTACTGAACCGCTAAATTCAATACTATCAAAACCCTCAGCACTCACTACAGGTGAGCATTCACTCAGTCCGTAGCCCTGTACAATAGGCTTTTTAGTAGCCAGCTGCCACTCATCTGAAATCGATTTATCCATCGGCATACCGCCAGCAATCGCTACTTTGAGTTTCGAGAAGTTCAGCTGTTTAAAGTCCTTATGCCTGACCAATGCGCCAAACAAAGTATTAACCCCAGTAATAATATCAATGCTGTATTTTTTCAGTGGTTGAGTCAGTTGCTTGATGTCTCTAGGGTTGAGCACCAAAACACTGCAGCCCTTAATATGAATGAATAGTAGGCAATTAATCGTCAGTGCAAAAATATGATAAAGCGGCAGGGCAGTTAGAATTTTGCCATTAATACCGATATTGCCGTCCAGCCAAGTCTCTAATTGTTCAATATTAGCAAGAATATTTTGATGGGTGAGTACAGCAGCCTTAAAAGTGCCACTGGTACCACCTGTGTATTGCAGCAGGGCGATGTTATTATTAAATATTTTGGGCATAATACTTGACTCAGATTGTGCAAGCACTTGACTCAGGCTAATATGCTTGGTATTGATTGGCTTGGTTTTGTATTTCAAATGACTCAGGGTATTGACTACAAACGCTTTTAACTTAGGCTGAAAATCACCCACTTCAACTGTAATCACCGTTGTAATTTGAGTTTTATCAATAATAGGCGCCAAAGTTTTGTAAAATATTTTGGCAATAATAATACTGCTCACTTGTGCGTCTAAGCATTGTTTTAACAACTCATCACTGGTGTAGAGTGGATTAATTAGGGTAACGGTTTTATCGCTGTACCAAGCACCAAACAAACACACGGGGAATGCCAAAAGATTGGGCAGCATGATAGCCGTCGTACCTGATGAGGTATTATTTGATAAATAATGTGATAGCTTTAAGCTATTTTGATGCAATTCATCATAGCGCATTGCGTGGTTTAGGCCTAGCAGCGCAACGTTATTAGGTGTTTTGGCAAAAGCATCATTTAATAATTGGGTAAGATGTGTTTTCATGCTCTGCAACCTCCCTTAGCGCACGCCACATTTAACCAATTTTTGGGCAAAACTATCCAATGCATCTTTGTTATTGGCAACGGATTGCCCGCCCAGTTCACACAAAAACGCTAAATAATCACTATCGCAATTATCCAAATTGCTACTGTGCTCGTCATCAATCACAGGATTAAGTCTCAGGTAATTATTATTATCACAATACACCGCTGCTAATTCGTGATTGGATTGGTCGGCCAGTGCGGTGCTAATCAAGTTACTGCCCGGGTCACGCCACTCAACTGCGCCCCAATGTTGGATTTCTTCGCAGTCAAGCACTGTGTTTTGCTTGCCTGTGCCTAGGGACAAAACCAATGTGTTTTCAGAAGAGAGTTTGTTATTTAAGCGCCGAAACTCTGCATAGGCAGATAAGCCGGGATTAACGGCAAAAACACCGCCATCAACAAAGCAACATTGCCGTGTGTTGTTGACGTTTTGGGTTTGTGCAGGGGGAAAGTAAGTGGGGGCAGAGGTAGCAGCGCGCACCACGTCTTTTAGTAAATAATTATGATTCTCATCGGTTTTAGCAAGATGCTGGCGAAAAAAATAACTATTGCCTGAACTTAGGTTATAAACTGGAATCAAGCAAGGCTTGAGTAGTTGCTTGAGCTCGGTATCAGCAAAATATTGCTCACAAACCTGGTTCATTCCCTTAGGCGTATATTTGACGTCCAATAAGCCTGAGGCAGACTTGATGTCGTGAATAAATGAGGATTTAAATATGGTTTCAGAATCTTTTAAATACAACCCCACAATTTCTGCAGCGCTGTATTTAGGTCTGTCATTTTCATCAGGTGCAAGCAAGCTGGCAACAATCATTCCACCTGTTGAAGTGCCGGCAAATAAATCAAAATAATCTGCTAATCTGACCTCTGGATTGTTGCTGAGTTGCTGTAATTTTGTCTCTAAATAAGCAAGGATAGTGGCGGGCACAATACCTCTAACGCCACCACCGTCAATCGAGAGAATACGAGTGTGTATGCGTGGCTTTCTATTGATAATTCTCGAAAACACCTGCTGCTCCCATGCCACTACCGATACACATGGTGACCATGCCGTAACGCGTATTGGTTCTGTTTAAAGACGATAATAAAGTGGCTGTTCGAATGCTACCCGTTGCACCAAGTGGATGCCCCAGAGCAATAGCACCGCCGAGCGGATTAACAATCTCTGGATTCAAACCCAGTGTGTTAATGACCGCCAAGCTTTGCGCAGCAAAGGCTTCATTTAGCTCAATATGCCCTATGTCGTCTTGTTGCAACCCACACTGCTTTAACACCTTGGGAATGGCTAAAACAGGACCAATGCCCATAATCTTTGGATCAACCCCACTCACTGCAAAGCCTTTGAATAGTGCCATCGGCGTTAGGTTAAATTGTTTGAGCGCTTTTTCACTGCACAGCATCACCCCGGCCGCACCGTCACTCATTTGTGAACTATTGCCTGCGGTAACGGAGCCACCTGCTTGGAATGCGCCTCGTAATTTGGATAATTGCTCAACCGAGGTATCAAAACGCACGCCTTCGTCCTGAGTGATATCCATTGTTTTTTGTACAACTGATTTACTACCTAAATCATAACTGTTACTATTAACTGTATAAGGTTTAATCTCATCCTTGAAATGTCCTTGCTTAATCGCATCAGCAGCTCTTTGATGCGACTGGAAAGCAAAAACATCTTGCTGCTCACGCGTAATGTTGTATTTTTTCACCACTTGTTCGGCAGTTGTACCCATGCCGTAGGCAATGCCGATGTGTTCATCATTAAAAACGTTAAGGTTAAATGCAGGATGATGTCCCGTCATCGGAATCATGCTCATGGATTCCACCCCAGCACCAATCATAATGTCTGCTTCACCTAGACGGATACGCTCAGCTGCATAAGCGATTGATTGCAAGCCTGAGGCGCAAAAACGATTTACCGTAACGCCAGACACACTTTGCGGGTAATTTGCAAGTAGTACAGCAATTCGGGCGATATTTAGCCCTTGCTCCGCCTCAGGCATTGCACAGCCGACAATAACGTCATCAATCACTGCTGGGTCAATGCTGGGATTATCCTTGAGTAGTTCTTTTAAAATAAAGCTGAGCATATCATCAGGGCGCGTGTGGTGAAACACGCCGCGCGCTTTGCCAACGGGGGTTCTAATTGCACTTACAATATAGGCGTTTTGCATGTCAGTTCCTCAATGGTTTGTGCTTGGTTAGCATGTGTTCAATGCGCTGTTGGGTTTTGTCTTGCTTTAATAATTCAATAAAATGTCGTCTTTCTAATTCCAATAAATATTGACTATCGACCTGAGTATTAGGCGCCAACTCGCCACCGCAAAGCACGTCAGCAATTTTTTGTGCAATCAGTTCGTCATGTTCAGAGATAAACTCACCCGTTCTCATATTGGTGAGTTGTGCCAACATATTGGCTTTAGCCGTTGTACCAGCCACTTTAAAGGGTTGATTTTCATCCTCTGGGCGATAATGTTGTTGCACCATAGCACGTGCTTGTTGTTTAGCAAAATATAACAGTTCCAAGCGTTGAGCAACAATCACGTCTTGTGCGTCCAAATACCCCATGTCAAGTGCTAATGTTGCACTCTCGGATACCTTGCCCATGGCAATTTGTTCAAAATATTTTGCCAGTGTTGGGAATATTTCTGGGTGTTTGGCAGCGCGCCTTGCCATCTCGCAGCAGCCGCCGCCAGCAGGCAGCAAACCCACACCGACCTCAACCAAACCAATATAACTCTCAGTATGCACCACTCGCCTATCACAATGCAGTAGCATCTCACAGCCGCCACCCAGTGCCAAGCCCTCTACCGCAGCAATGGTAGGGATTTTGCTATATTTAAGCGCCATTAATGCAGATTGTAATTGTTCTAACACTTCGGTAATAGGCTTTAAGTGCTCAATGCTAGGCAGATTTGGCTTGGCGAATTGCCACAGTTTTTTCTTGGCTTTACTGAGTAAATTTTGCCCATCAATCATGCCTAACTTAGCACCAGCGATGATTTCATACAAATTAGCACCCGCGCAAAACGGTGCGCTCTGCTGCCAAATGATTAACGCTTCAAAGTCTTTTTCAGCAATATTGACGGCTTTTTTAAGAGACTCAATTACCTCTAAATTAATGGTGTGCAGCTTGGTTTTTAAACTCAGAATCATAAATCCGTCGTCTTGGTGAAAGCATCTAACCGATTCGTTTTCAAAAAGTGTGTGTCCACGCCGAGGTTCTGCCTCGCCCATGAGTGCAGGGCGATAGACTTGACGCTGATAAACGGCGTGGTCAGAGTAGGGCGCGTGCACATTATCACTCGGTGCGTATGCACCAGCATCGGCATAAAAATCGGTAATATTAGTTAACCAATCCGGCGTTGCTGCGGTACTGTCATCGGCTAAAAATAGCGCCAATGACTGCGCCACATCATTGGCTTGCCAAAGCTCAAAAATACCCACTTCCCAGCCAAAACCCCAGTGCAGTGCCCAATCAATATCACGCGTTGATTGTGCCACACTTTGCAGGTGATAAGCGCTGTACAAGCAGGTGTCTTTAATAATGGAATACAAAAATTGCGACTCTGGATGTGGATTTGCTTGAAGCTGTGCAATCCAATTAGACATATCGCCTGCTAAGATGGACTTAACGCCGTCATCAATTTGATAATTAACCTTAGTGTAATTATTGTCACCAGGACGATAGGCAACAAGTTCGCCTTTTTCTTTTTTGTACAAGCCTACCTTGGTTTTCTCACCGAGTGCATTTTGCTTAATCAACTCAGGTAGCCAATCTGGCAATTCAAAATACTCATGCCATGGGTCATCTTTTAATGCGTTGCGAAACTCATCCAATACGTGACTCAAAATATCCAAACCGACCAAATCAGCAGTTCTAAAGGTGGCACTTTTGGGGCGTTTTAACTTAGTCCCTGTGAGTCCATCAACCGTGTCAAAATCAAGCCCTAGGCGATGTGCGTGGTAAATACAAGCAGCAATTGAAAACACTCCAATGCGATTGGCAATAAAGCCTGTCTCATCTTTGGCACGCAGGATATTTTTGCCCAGTTCTGAGGTGAAAAATCCTTCTAATAAATTCAATAACTCAGGCTTGGTTTTCTCAGTAGCAATCAGCTCCACTAACGGCATATAACGCGGCGGGTTAAAGAAATGAATACCGCAAAATTGTGACTGAAAATTACCTAAATTTTGCCCAATAGCCTCAACGCTTAAACTTGAAGTATTGGTGGCTAAAATTACGTTTTTAGACAAGTGTGGCAAAACCTTTGCAAATAAAACTTGCTTGGCTTCAATGTCCTCGATAATGGCTTCAATCACCAAATCGCAATCAGACAACTGTGCTAAATCATCCTCAAAGCTCACTGGCGTAATCCAAGACTGCTGCTGCGGATGGGTCAAGGCTTTAGGTTTAAAGCTTTTGATTTTATCAAAGTCATTTTGCACGCATTCTTGGTAACCAAACAGTAGAGTAGGGATGTTGGCATTGGCAAATACACCGGCAATCTGTGCGCCCATTACCCCACTGCCTAAAATAGCCACTTTATTAATCTTCATAATCATCCACCTTTAAAACCCTTTGTCGTAACTGCGTTAAATCCAGTAACAATTGGTGCTCTTCAATATTGATTTTCTCTTGAGCGAGCAGGGTGTCAATGTCCTCAAAACTATCAACATAGCCCACTCTTTTATAAACATTTTCTGCCTTTAATGCCAGCTCATAAGCCTGCTGTAACTCTCCCAAGGCTAAAGATTCTGGGCAAATAACATCATTGGTCAGCGTGTTTTTTATCTCAGGATTTTCAACCAATTGACGAATGACTGTGTTTTGCAAACTAATACTAGGCAGCGGCTGATTAACACCTCTAGGCAGTACAATCAATTTAAGCAGTGGTGATAATTTAAATTGCTCGCAAATATTTTTCAATAAAGTTTGAGATTGATTCAGTTGCTGTTGTAAGCGCCAGCGTATCAAATCATCAAAGTCGTGGTTGAGATTTTCGCTGTATTTCAGCAAAGTAGACATACCGTACAGCCTCATTAGTAAATCAGCAAATAGCCCGTTAATGCTTTCTTGGAACTTAATGTTGGCGGCATATTTCATCACTGAGATTTCCACTAAAAAAGCAAAACTCGCACTCAGCGTGCTGAGTTGCTGATAATAACGTTTTTTGAATCCCGTTGTATTAGCAGGCACATCGGCAAAGCGTGCACCACCCAGGGCAAACACAACGCTTTTAAGTTTGACATGCGCCTGATGGCTGATGTGCTTGCCTAATAACTCATTAAACAGACCGTAATCCTTTTGCGTCAGCGCCTCTAACTCGTCTTTTAAAAATGGATGACAGCGCATCAAACCTTGCCCAAAAATCATCATTGAGCGAGTTAATATGTTGGCACCTTCAACCGTAATAGCTATCGGAATTACTTGATAAGGATTGGCTAAATAGTTACCCCTGCCTAGCATCACGGTTTTGCCACCATGAATATCCATCGCGTGGTTAATGTTGGTGCGCAGCAGCTCTGTGTGATGGTATTTGAGTATGGCAGAGCTGACAGACGGGTTCAGGCCTTGGTCAAGCAAATCTAGGTGAAAATTACTCATTGCTTTCATACCAACAGCGTCAGCCGCCATCGCTACAATTTTTTCACCCACGCCTTGAAAATGATGCAAAGATTGTTTAAATTGCTTTCTCACCAAAGCGTATTCAATAGAAGTCTTAAGACTCAACTGCACCCCAGCAAGCGATAGTCCGGGTAGAGACACGCCGCGACCAAGTGACAAAGACTCCATCAGCATTGACCAACCCTTGCCAATCATAGCCTGCCCGCCAATCACAGCTGACATCGGAATGAACACATCGACCCCTTGATGTGGTCCATTATCAAAGCTAGAGCCAATCGGGTGATGATGCCTGCCAATACGCACGCCTGGCAAATCACGCCCAACTAAGGCACAGGTAATACCTAAATCAGTCTTATCGCCAATCAAGCCTTCAGGGTCATAGGTTTTGAACGCTAAGCCAATCAGTGTCGCAATCGGTGCCAAGGTAGTGTAGCGCTTGTCCCAATTAAGTACGATACCCAGCGTATCTTTACCTTGGTAATTCTGCACGCATACCACGCCTGAATCAATCATGGCGCCGGCATCAGAGCCTGCATTGGTTGAAGTTAGGGCAAAGCAGGGCACGTGCTCACCGGTTGCTAATTTGGGCAATAAATTTTGTTTTTGTACTTCACTACCATAATGCAAAATCAACTCTGCCGGGCCCAGTGAATTCGGCACCATTACCGTAACTGCTAGGGAGGTATCACAACTAGACAGACGGGTTAATATTTTGCTATGTGCTTGGGCTGAAAAGTCTAACCCGCCATATTGCCTAGGAATGTTAAATGACCAAAATCCTGCAGATTTGATTTGTGCTAGAGTCTCACCAGACAAACCAAATTCATTAAAAATATTACACAACTTAGGCACTTCCACTTCAATAAAATCTAACTCTTCAGCTGTCAGTGGTTTGCTTTTAACCGATAATAATTGTTGCCATTCAAGTTGATTGGAAAATAATTGCCTCTCCCAATGAGTATCGCCAGATTCCATGGCAATACGCTCAGTCTCACTGATTAAACTGCCTGTTTTTTTAACAAAGTTTTGCAGCATTGGCTTAATGATAAGCAGCCTTAACCAAGGCACTAACAAGAGTAAATTAAGCAACAATAAAACCGTTGCAATCAGCCAAACAACTAAAATATTCACCCCAAATGTGTATAGAGCGTGCAGTGCTATTAATGAGAAAGTGACGACAAAAAGAGGAAACAAGCGCTGAATTTTGATAAATGCAACGGTAATGATAACAATTAGTACAATGTAATAAAGTGTCTCCATACTTTAATCATACGCCGAGTAAGGTTAAATTGTTGCAAAAAATATCAAATAGGCGAGGCAATCAGTTGGGATTCGTCCAAACCATTTTCAAGTAATAACTCGCCCAAATAGATTAATACCTCCGCTGGCACGGCAATATAAACATCTGAGCGCTTGACTTTGGCTAAATCTAGTGCATTGAAAATTTGCTGGGATACTTTTTTACAATTGTTTTTGTTTGAGCGGTCAAACTCACAAGCAATCGGTGTGTAGTTATATTCATCAACAACAGCTTGCCAGGATTTGGCATGATTATCTAAATAAGGCGCCGCTTCACCCGCAGGATGTGCCCAATAAAAATCCACAGGGTTAGACATTTCCAGTGAAAAAGCATGCTCAACCAGGCTCCTGATGGGCGCAAAACCGCTGTCCCAGGCAATAAACAGCATAGGGCGTTTTGAGGTTTCTTTAAGCACAAACACACCTTTAGGGCCTTGCAGAATCACTTTGCTCTTAACTTTTAAAGATGTTGAAAATACCGCTTTAGCAAAGTCATCAGACGCAATATTACGAATATGGAATTCTAATTCCAACATTTGACAAGGGCAAGAGGCGAGTGGATACCGGGACTTGTTGCCGTTAAAAGACAACTCAACATCCTGACCCGCCATAAATTGTAGTGCCCTAGACCTAGGCACTCTGAGCGTCACAAATGCCATATTATCGTTAATAAAGCTTATTTTCTTGACTTTGGTCTCAATAGTTTGAATAGGAATGGTGCGCACATCTCCCATTAAATCTAGCTCAATTTCAATGTCAGAAGCCGCTGTGTGACAGCACATTAAGAATTCTGCATTGGCAAGTTCAGCCTCAGACATGACAAAATCATGATGTTTAATTTTGCGGGTTTCGCCTGATATCAGTTTGGCTTTACAACTACCACAAGTGCCGTTGCTGCATTCATAACGCATGGCAATGCCGTGACGCAAGCCTGATTCAAGAATAGAATCTACTTGCGAGCATTCGTAATGCTTGCCTGTTTGCAATCCAATAGTAAATATCTGATGAGACATAATTTGCTATTATAAAGCCTATCGGTTAGAATAATTATTCAGTGAATAAATAATGCAAAAAGTAGTATGAATAAAATTATTGGGATGATTTTTCTGTGCATGAGTAGTGTTACTATTGCAAATTTCACCAACCCAGAAGTAGATAGACTACTAATGCTCAACACGCCGCCAGACGGTGTGGTGTTTGAATTGGTTGAGGGCAATTCAAAAGCCTGGAAGTGGGCTGCGCCGATGATTAAAGATTTAAAAACCCAATTAAGGTCAAAATACCCGGATATTGATATCGCAATCGTCTCTCATGGTTATGAACAATTTCAACTGACTAAACAAAGAGCCCTGCGTCAAAAGGGCACGGTATCAATATTAGAAGATTTGGTGCGCAAAGATGATATTAGTCTGCATGTGTGTGGCACACATTCATCTTGGTATGACGTGCCAGATAAAGATTATATTGATATTGTTGATATTGCGCTCAGCGGGCCCGCCAAGGTTAATGATTATGTTAATTTGGGTTATGAGCTAATCTTACTTGAAAATCCTATCAAATAAGCCGCGCTTAGATATTCACCAAGTAGCGATTAGATATCTACCAACTAACAATTAGATATTCACCAAGTAGCAATTAGATATCTACCAAGTAGCAATTAGATATTCAACCGAGTGGCAATTAACATTGCGTGTTAACGTCTTATGTAGGGCGCAATGGGGCGTTAATCATAATGCAATTTAACATAATATAAATTATGCGAAGTGTTATGACTTTATTGCGTTTGCTAATATTATTTCAAATTATTATTACGTTTGCTAATAATATCACAAATCATATTGATATGGTCTTGACGGTCGTTTAAGGCTGGAACATAACTAAACTGCTTGCCACCAGCATTCACAAAATAATCTCTATTTTCTTCTTCAATTTCCTCTAAAGTCTCTAAACAATCCGCACTAAACCCTGGGCAAATAACTTGTACGTGCGACGTGCCATCAGCCGCTAAAGACTCTAAACTATCCTTTGTGTGCGGCGTTAGCCATTTTTCGCGCCCAAATATCGACTGAAAACACAGCTGGTACTCATCATCACCTAGATTGAGTGCTTGAACAAGCAATTGCGTTGTCTCAACACAGTGCTGATAGTAAGGGTCGCCATTATCGACAAAACGCTGCGGAATGCCGTGGAATGAAACCATCAATTTATCTGGCTTGCCATGTTGTAATTGATGTTCAAGCACTGAATTAGCCAAACACTGTACGTAATCAGTATTCTGGTGATAATCCTCAATAAAGCGCAGTTCTGGTGTTTTTTTCCAAGCGCCGAGCGCCTTATTGACTTCCTCAAGCGTGGAGAGCGTGGTGGTTTTTGAGTATTGCGGATACAACGGTAAAACAATGATTTTTTCACATCCTTGATTTTCAAGATTTTTTAATGCTTTTGGAATCGATGGATTACCGTAACGCATACCCACTTCAAAGGCAAAATCATCACCTGACAGTGCTTTTTCAATGGCGTGGCGCTGTAAATTAGTTATATCAAGCAGCGGAGAACCTACCCCAAACCTGCCCCAAACCTTGGCATAATTTTTGGCTGATTTTTCTGGCCTAATGTTTAAAATAACCACATTTAATGCCAGCCACCAAATGAATTTATTAGGTGGCTCAATCACTCGCTCATCTGACAGAAATTGCTTTAAATATCGCTTTAAATCAGCCTTTGTAGGCGAATCAGGTGTACCTAAATTGCTTAGTAAAATACCGGTTTTCATGCTTTAATATTAGTTTTTTGTAAGTTTACATTAATAAAATCACGGACAAAATCAGGCGTTTGTGCGGAGTGAAAACGCCCCACTTCTTGTCCATCAACAAAGGCAATAACAGTGGGAAATCCGCGCACAGAAAACCGACCTGCGATTTTCATATTCTCATCCTCTGCCTCGAGTTTTACCAGTGAAAATTCACTCTCATTATACGCCGATGAAACACTGATAAGAATGGGCTCTAACACCTTGCACGGACCGCACCACTCGGCCGAAATATCCAAAATCACCAATTGCTGGTGTGATTTATCAATCACCAAAGATTGAAAAGTATGAATTGAAACCTCGATTGGTACTACATTTGACATATTGATTAAAAACAGCTGCTTGCGACAGAATGAATAATGATAAAAACCATGTAATAGTATAAAGGCTAACAGTAGAAAAACAGGAAAAACCACTGAATTTTATAAAAAATCATTAAAAATCAATGATTTACTTTAATAATATTGGTTGTTATTACTTTTCAACGATTAGTAGTGTAGGCAATATCAAGTATCAATTTACAAAAATATACGCTTAAATCTAAAATTTCAACGCCAAGACTAAAAAAACAAGGAAAAACACAATTTACAAGAAGTTACTAACTTAGTTTTTTAACAAAAAGACCAGTAAAGCGATATTTTTGTTTTGGACTGGTTGGCTTGTCTGGAATGGTGAGGGTAAAAAAACCACAATCAATTAACGGATCCAAAATTGCTTGTTTAAATTTTGTCTTATTGGTGCGCTTTATAATTTTCATCAGCTCAGCGGCAGAATTTTCACTGCCACATTTTTTTAAAATTTCAACTTGGTCGCTACTGATATCTTGCAAGTTATAACTTAGTCCCTCCTTACTCCTTGATGAGGTTTTTAATACTATTGTATCAGTGTTTTCTTTTAAAAATAGACCTTGCTGATTTGAGCCAGTTTTGTTAATAATATTACGCTTAAGCGACTTGCTCCAATCTTTGTTTTCATCGGTTTTTTCGATGTTTGTGTCTTTTTTGTTTCTGCTAAATAGTCCCATGATTTTTAAGATTTAATAAAATTGATATCAATTAATTAGATATTTAACCTAATATTTGCTCTAAAAACAGTTTTAAGCGATCAGATTCTGGATTATTAAAGAAAGCATCGGGCTTGTTTTGCTCGATAATCTGTCCCTCATCCATAAAGATAATACGGTCAGCTACTTTTCTGGCAAAGCCCATTTCATGCGTAACACAGAGCATTGTCATGCCTTCTTTTGCCAATTCCATCATAACGTCCAGCACCTCTGAAATCATTTCAGGGTCAAGGGCTGAGGTTGGCTCATCAAATAACATGATTTTGGGCGAAGTGGACAGCGCCCTGGCAATGGCTACGCGCTGCTGTTGACCGCCACTGAGTTGGTTTGGATATTTATCAGCTTGGTCCCTAATGCCTACCCTATCCAATAATTTCAAGGATTTATCAATTGCATGTTGCTTGGGCTCATGGTGCACCCAAATGGGTGCCAAGGTTAAATTATCAACAATACTCAAATGCGGAAAAAGATTAAAATGCTGAAACACCATTGAGACCTCTGAGCGCAGCTGCCTGATTTTCTTAACATCGTCACTAAGCCTTATACCATCAGCAATAATCTCACCTTTTTGAAACTTTTCAAGAAAATTAATGCAGCGTATCAGAGTGGATTTGCCACTGCCTGAAGGTCCGCAAATGACGATAATCTCGCCCTCTTTAACCTTTAAATTAATGTTTTTAAGCGCATGGAAATCTCCATACCACTTGTTTAAATCGTTGATTTCAATGATATTATTCATAATTATGCAAAGGACTCTTTATATTAGTTTTTATACTCAGTGCTAAAACGTTGCTCTAGGTTTTTTGAATACCGACTCATGCTATACAGGATTATCCACAAAACAAGCGTGACAAACACGTAACCTTCGGTTTCTCTACCGAGCCAATTCTCGTCACTTGAGCTTAGTCCCACCATTGCTAAAACATCAAACAAACCAATGATTAATACCAAAGTTGTGTCTTTAAATAAAGCAATGAATGAACCCACGATATTGGGGATAGAAACCTTAAGTGCTTGCGGCAAAATAACCAATCCCATTTTTTGTACAAAACTCAGTCCAATGGCGTCTGCCGCTTCAAATTGCCCTTGAGGTACGGCTTGCAGCCCACCACGAATAACCTCAGCAATATAAGCCGCTTGGAACAAGGTAATACCGATTAATGCGCGTAATAATTTATCAACATGCACGCCTTCAGCAAAAAACAACGGCAAGATGACTGACGCCATAAACAAGATGGTAATCAGCGGCACACCGCGAATAAACTCGATATAAACCACTGAAAGCAATCGAATGATTTTCATTTTTGATTGCCGCCCCAATGCAAGCAAAATACCTAGCGGGAATGAGGCAACAATACCCACCACTGCAACCACAACAGTTAGCATCAGTCCGCCCCATTGATGCGTTTCAACCACATCCAGACCAAAGCCGCCATATAGCAAAATAAAGGCGATAATCGGATAACCAAGCAACATAGCTGTGAGCACTTTAAAACGCCATTGATAACCCTTGCTTAGGCGTATAAAACCGACAATAAATACTGCCAAAGCCAAAGTTAGTTGTACACGCCAGTAATCCTGCTGCGGATAAAAGCCGTAAGTGAATAAATCAATCTTTTCAATCACATAAGCCCAGCACGCAGCCTCGCGAGTGCATTCGCCATTTGACGCAGTGATAAAATCAGCATCAAATAACGCCCAATTCATCAGTGCTGGCATCACCAAATACAGTAAGTACAAAACAAATATGGTTAATGCACTACTAAATAATGAAGAGAACAAATTTACTCTTAACCAAGCAAGCAAACCCACTGATGATTTTGGTGGCTTTTGGCTGATTTGTTGTTCAAATACACTCATTTAAAACCCCTGCCTAGCGCTGTTTAATGCGTATTTTGTGATTAACAATATTAAGCACCAGAGAAATCACCAAAGAAAGTGTTAAATAAACCGCCATGGTCATCAGAATAATCTCTACCGCCTGCCCTACTTGATTAAGCACCGTGCCGGAGAAAA
>VSKW01001708.1_pt1 | contig 15958 bp, 5 predicted proteins | sample 4798611 | NCBI WGS metagenome assembly VSKW01 (sample SAMN12179536, study PRJNA552185) | sponge metagenome | biome: deep-sea hydrothermal plumes; feature: spots directly above weak diffusing fluid; material: sea water; isolation source: sponge from the Crane site of a hydrothermal vent ...
AGGATCATTTAGATCTAAAAGTATTTGCTTACAGGATATACTATCCCCAGCAGTTGTAAATTCTCTCAAAAGTAAGGGTATAACTCAATTAGCAATAAGGGGACACAAAAACGCAGCTGGGTTTATGGCAACAACAAAGTTGCCAGCAGATAAGGCGAAACAAATAATTTTCCAAGAGTTTTCCCCTCAAATAGACAGATTAGTCAAACAAAATAAAACGTCCGAAAAAAAATTAGTCCCCCTCTTGGACGATTACGATTACGACATACACCAGAGAATTTGCAAAAAAATAGGACTAATCGGATCTCACGGCGATTATGAAGTGCTGGTTTCCACCCCTCATGCCTTAAGAAATTCGGTTCTACTTCACGAAAACAGGTATGTTTTGGTAGGAGACGTTATGGATGGAAAAGAAGATGCATTGTCTGGGTTCGTAAAGGTCCCCCTATCCTTTCATTCTGACGACATAATAATTTTTACGGGATTGGATGACGCAAAAAAACTCAAAAATTCAATCCTATTAAGGGGAACTTCGGTTTTCACCGAGGTGGCTGAAAAAAGCAGATTAAATATAGCCCCCATCGCCCCAAGCAAAATTCCACGACAAATAACCGATTTAACCAACACGTTTGGCGAAATAACGTCCGCCGATGATTTTGCTAAAAACCATCCGCTAGAGGATGTGGAGGGGTACCTCCAACAAATCAGAGACGCTCTGGGTAACTCCGACATAGCCTCCGTATCTGAGTTAGATGTTGAAGCTACAGGGATAGGAAGAGCTCCAGCTCTTACTAATATCGGCATAGCTAAGTTTTTTTACGACAAAAATAAAAAGCTAATGGTTGAAAGAAATGCGGTATTAGTGAAGCCCCCATTCCCCTCTAGCAACGCGATAGAAAATTTAACCAGCATTAAGAACTCCGATCTAAGGGAAAATGGTATAGAGCCCCAAGAAGTATCCGACTTATTCATGAAAATATTCCCTCCTATCAAGGGTAAAACCCATCAAGTGAGAGCATTCAATTCATCTTACGATCTAAATGTGGTATTAAACAACTTAGACTCTAAAGTCAAAGAATCGCTACGCTGGGATGTTAGGTTTATGGATACCCTTAGAATTTCAAAAGCCGCCAATTTGGGTTTTTGGACCGATAGAAAAAAATATGTAGATATCATCGGTGAGGATGGGATATTAGTAACAGGAGCAAGAGAGGAGGATTACGAAGCGTATATAGATAACAAGCTGGACGTAATTGTGTCGGCAAAAGCATCGCCCAACTTACCTTCTAACGACCTTGTGAATCAAAAATTAAAAAGAAGCGATAACAAAAAGATAGTATCTACGCAAAACTCACGCAAAGGCGATTACTCTGTTTCGTCTGTTTTGAGAACTACCTTAGCTAAACTCATAAACCCCGACAACTTCTTCCATTACAAGTTAATAACTGATTTTGGCTCCTTGGAATACGTATCTAAGAACCTAAAGAAAGTAGAAAAAGAGACGGGTGTTAAGCGAGAGGAAATAAAAACCTTGATAAAAAATATTAACAAATTTAACGCCAACGCCACCCCTAACCAGTTAAGGATAATGGATAAGTACAATGTAAAATACCGCACAGGGTTATACGTTGAAAAACACAATAATAACGATGAGCTAAGTGATATTTCCTTAGAATCGGCAATAATACCAATAGCCCTCAAGCTACGTTATCCCGATATAACCCAAAATAAAATAAACGATATTTACCGCAAAGCGGAGGCGGAGAGCGCCCCTATATCTAAGCAAATCGTAATATCTGAAAAAGACCAAGCAGGCGAGTATTATTCCGACCAAATGGCGAAACTCGGAGCTACTATGGACGAATCGTTATTGGAGCTGGAGGTAATTTCCAGCCCCTTGAAGAAAAAAGAAATCATTTATTTAAAAGCCAACAAGGCTGTGAACGAAAAAGACATCGCCCTCATAAAGAAGGGCGCGGCCTTACAAATGTTGGGTCTGGCTATGACAACGGAATTTCACAATATATCCACCATATTAGCAGGAAAAGGTTTTAAGTTCAAGCGTTTTTCTAGAATTAAGGAAATATTTGACATAGATAAAAAAATAAAATCCCACCTTCAAAAAGGAAAAACAGGAGAAGCGGCTATAAATAAAATAAAAGCCGCCCTTTCCTTAATTCCATCCCCTCTTTTTGATGCCCCAGAACTCGCCGAGCTTATAGATATAACTTTTAAGCCTAAATTCGCATCCCTGAAAGACACTTTACCCCTCCCAATAAATGCAGACCACAGGCTGTGGAAAAAAATAGATCAGGACCAGAGACAAATGAAGCAACAAAAAGCTCTTTCCAAAGCTAGAATCGGGGTGGTAATGGACGACATACACAATAACCCAGACGATGATGAATTATTGGAAATGGAGCTACCTCCTCAAACAGCCTCGAAAAACAATAGTAGAACTTAAACGGAGACTAGTTGTTTCCATGTTGATAAGGTAACCGTATAAAAAAAGTCATGCTTTTTGATAGGGACTTATATACCTAAATCCGTATAATAACACGTAAACCCTTACTGCCAAACGTCTAACGCTGTTGACTTTCATTTCGAAAGGCATAACAATTCACTTACTATCAAAAATGAAACCTATAGTGAGAGGGCAAAAAACTAAAACGAAATAGTGGTGATTAACGACTCAGCCTTTATAGAGCTTGCGGATTTACCCGCACGAGGTTTCAAAACACGGAGACAGACCCGCGGTCTACCAACAAAAAGCAAATAGTTTAGAAAAAATATTTGCTTTCGGTCAGTAAGGTACTTAGAGTCCCGCAATAGCGTGCTAACCTTTGCTACCAAACGAATAACGCCATTTACTTTTATTTCAAAAAGAAGCCAAAAAACTAAACACAGGATGCAGACGGGTAGGTAAAACACCAGTATTCGGAGCGCCAGAGCCTCGTTTAAGAGAGAGAGAGAGAGAGAGGGATAGTAATGGGTCATTTCATAATAAGACCTTACATCCCAATGAATTTAGATTGGACGAGGGTAGTCGCGGGATTGTTACTAATGATAGTATCGCTCCAAGTGAACGAAATTAATGTTCCCAGAAACACCAAGATAAATAAAAGCACAAAATCTTGTGCCGCGACCCCGCCCTAAAACGAAATCCTCAAAATATTAATGGAACGGCTTTTATGGGTCCCGCAGATTTAGGTATGTAAGTCCCTTTTGATATAAGTCCAAAAATGATAAATAGGGCGCAAACCTTAACTATCGATATCCTAACGCTGTCAACTTTTATCCCGAAAGAGGGTTAATAACCCAGTTACTATCGAAAACAATGGAGCCAGTAATGCGAAACCTACACTGGTAGATAAAACACCAGTATTCGGAGCGCCAGAACCCTTGTGTTTTGCTTAAGATAGGATACAATGGCTCATTTCACAATGTCAGCATTAAACGCCGTATCAATGAATTTGTATTTAGATTGAACTATGGCGACTGTCAATCCGTACTAAGCAAAGTGTCGCTAACACCAGACTCAGTCGCAAGTAATTGACAGTGTAGATTGAGAACGATAAGAATTACAATAGTGGGCGAAACTATTATCTATAGACGTATTAAAACAAATAAAACGCGCAAAATCTTGCATCGCGAAATCCCCAAAAGATGAGAATACCTAGTAGTGATTAATGGTTCGCCCCTTATAAGTCTTGCGTATTTAAAAAAGTACATCCGAAGTAAAACCCCCAACCCTAGTAATAACCCGAAGACAACTGCTAAGTTTTAAAAATAATCCACAGAATATTGTAGTAGACCATAGATTTAAACCCGCCCAAACAAAAACCGCCTTTCGGCGGTTTTTTATATTTGGTGGAGATGGGCGGAATTGAACCGCCGTCCAAAAACTTTCCATAACCGATGTTACACAAGCTTTTTTAATCTTTTTAAATCCTAACTTTTACGGAAACCAGATTAAATGAGTTTACCGCAAGCTGTCTCGGTGTATAATTTTGTCTTTATCCCCACTAAGCGAAAAATAAAAACTAATCTGTTTGCGACAGGGTACCTAAAAATAACAGAAATTTTTAGCCCTGAGCCTAAGCGGCTACTTTGTAATTATCGTTGTCAACTATATTTACAGTTATTGAGTTTTTAAAGAGCAATCAATAACGCCCTACTTGCATCGGAAACTTAGAGTCCTTGTCGAAAACCAAGTCATCCCCATATGCAGTATTATAACACACTATCTACTTCTTTCGTATAAAATTTTACTCAAAAAGCAAAATTAATATCATCATCCGTTTCTTTTTCATATACCATCCCCATATCAACCGCCTTTGTCGTATCTATGACTTCGTTAAATCTAGTTTCATCCCCATGGATAGATACAGCCATAGTCTCGTACTCTTTCTTAGAGTGAGCCCACCCGTCCTTATCGTATAAAACAACCTTCTTTTCGTAATCCGTTACGTCCCAAAATCCTCCTCCGAAAAATTTCCCCAAGACGGTCTGCCTTTCAGTCCCGTGTCTTTTTAGCGCCGAACGAAATGCTCGTTTCGAACCAATGAAATACCCCATGCTCTTGCCTCTGGTTATCCCTGTGTACAGAATGTTGTTATCAAGCATATTTACGTGGGAAGGACTAACAACGAAGGCTACGGTCTTAACCTCAGATCCCTGGAGCTTGTGTACGGTCAAACAATAACCAAGATGTAAAAACCTCAAGTCATTTATATCGTACTCTACCCCGATATCTATATCCTCATATTTGTATTTGACTCGCACGCGTTTTCTATCCTCATCCCAATTATCTATAACCCCAATCATCCCATTCAATATCCTTATAATATGTTTTTTGTTCATAATGGTTATATATTTCCCATAAATACTCTTAACTTCTTCCTCGCTTGAAAACTTGCCGTCCGTATAAAAGCCGAGCTTTTCTCCTACTACTCTATTTTCATTTTTAGTATGGATAACTTTATCGAACATTTTAAATCTTTTATACTCGTGTGTTTTACCCAGAGGTATATCTTCGTCCATAAAAGGTTTTTCCTCCGCATTCAATATATCTTGCGCTAATAAGTTTAATTCCGCAGTTCCAACTATCGTTGATTTTTGCGGAGAAATTAGTTGAAAATTACTTACTTCTTCTTTGTGATTCGCCTTGTATTCGTTTAAAATTCTTGTCACTTGCGATCTTATGGCTATATTCACTATTTCTATTTCTTCCGAAAGAGCCACTCTTTTTTCACTCAACACTCGTTTGCTCCATGCGTCTAAACCGCTTTCCTCATCTTCCTCCTCCAAGCGCCTTATCTCACTCCTAATTTCGGAGATGCCCTTATCGTTGACGCTCTTAAATTCAAAGTCATCGTACTTCCCATCAAACATGGTGTTATCAACTTTTTCCTCCCTCATACCTTTTGCGAAAGTGGTTAGCACAGCTCCCTCATTTTGTCTAAAGATAGTTTTGAGCGAGACGGTTTCTACAATTCCGCTGTTTAGTATATCCTTAAAGGGCGTCCCTCTCCCGATAGGGGGTAATTGACCTACATCTCCGACTAAAATCACTTTTACTTTTTTCATATTTATATCCCCCAGTAACCCGCAAAGCATGGTGTTATCAACCATAGAAGCTTCATCTATAAATAAAACCTTAAGTCCCTTATCTACCCCCCCTCTCATACTTTTTATAAAGGTGTAGCTCATAATTGTACGGCTTTTAAACCCAGTAGCCTGGGTTATTCTCCTACTAGCCATTCCCGATACCGCCAGACATTCAATTCCTTTTCTGCTACCTCCATTTTCCATTTCCAGCAATTGCAAAATACCTTTAGAAACCGTACTCTTACCAGTACCAGCGAAGCCAGTCATACAAAAAACGCTTTTTTTGTTTTCATTTACCTTAATCAATATATCTTTTTGTTCTTGTGAAAATTCATATTTAGTTCCGCTTAATTTACCCTCGTTTTCTTCAAGTTCTATAATCCAAGCGCGCAGCGCCAACGCCCCTAAAATAGGTTTTCCCTCTCCTCCCGTCACCCCCTCTTGTATCTTATCAAATATAAGTTTTTCTTCTGCGAAGTTTTGATTGGTGGTGAATTTCTCCTCTATGATATCCTTATCGTTTAATTCCATCCACGATTTGCAACTGCCTGCCTCACCTTCTCTAATATCTTGCAATAAAAGTTCAGCATCCTGCTTTTCAAAAGCACTCCCGAACCCATCGGTTTCATCGACCGCCAACGCCGCATTCAGTTGCTCGTTCAGAAACTCTCTATCCGTATACGTATCTCCCGAATTGCCGAATCCAGTTTGAATATCCCCTGATAAAATGGCTTGCAAACATGCAACTTTTCTTTCTCTACTATGGGTATTAAACCCAAGTTGCAAAGCCAACTTATCAACCGTCTTAAACCCCCTATTTCTTAGAAAAATCAAGCAATAAGGGTTTTCACGTATCAATTTAACAACTCCGTCCAATGACTTAACCTTAAATCTATTTCTGAAATCCCCTGCTTTTTCCCTATCCTCGAATAACTCTACAAACCCCTTGTACATAGTATCTATGTATTTGACTCTACCTGCTTCAGTGTTATTCCAGAATTCCTGAACTCTAAATTCCACCAAAATATCCTTAACCCCTTTTTTGAATTTAGAAATTTTATCTACTATATCTCCTCCCTCTCCCGCCGCGCAATCCTTTCGAACAAAAGGCAGCTTACTCATTATTTTCTTAATAGTCTTATCCCCAACCCCCGCGAACTCTTTCGCTTTCAACCCCCTGCGTATCTCCTTTTCGACCACGCTATCGGGCACCCCCGCATCTTTAACCATATCCACAAACTCCGTCCGCATCGCCCAATCTATCGATTTTTTACCGAAACCCATACCTAGCATCAGGAACTCGGGCTTATTGGCGTCAAAAGACCTTATCTCTATGGATTCTACCTCTATTTGATCTCCCCACAAAATATCTTTTTTGGTTTTACCAGCCACCGAAAAAACCGCATTTTTTACAAAATTCTCGGGATTAACAGTACCGACATATTTCTTCCCTTCTGAGTCCTTCCAATGACCCCAAATTGTATCTACCCCCTCCTCTGGGCAATAATCTTTTAACCTCGGAAATTTAAATGTCGCTAAAACTCTATTTTTCAAAATAACGCTTTCCCTAGTCGTTTCCGCGGTTCCTTCTAACTTAGCCCAGTCCGATTTTGTGTTAATAGAGTAGGTATCTCCGTATTGGTTAGTATTTTTTTCCAACGCCTCCAAATCCACCTGAAACCTATCCCCCTCGTTTAAAACAAAACCATGAGTCTTAAAGTTGCAAGACATATTGTTTCCGTCCGCTACGATAATTCCAAAATTCCCTTCTAGATTCCTGAAATTAACTTTAACCACATTAAAGTTCACTATTTACTAATCCCCAGTTTTTGCTTTGGAGCCGCACCGCGAGAATACTCTCTAAATTCATCTGTTTTAGAGGCCTCACCCCAGTATTCGACTATCTTTTTAGCGCCATCATTAGCTGAAATTTCTTCTTTAAAAAAGTTTTCTATTTTATTATTAAAAAAATCAATATTGTTTAATAATCTGTAGGGGACTTGAATTATTTTATTTAATTCATTTAATTGAGATACTAAAGCTCTCTTATATAGTTCTTTCGTCTTATATTCCATTTTTGTTTTCCTTGTTATTCGCTTATTATTATAACATAATCGCCACAATTAAGCAACCTTGTTATAATGCAATCATTATATGTAAATTGAATTTAAATCTATGAGTACCCACGTCAAGAAGCCACCGCCGCCGCCGCCCGTCCCTCTGGTTCCGTTCCCCTCCTTGTTGGGGAATTGTTCCTTCACAGAAGCGTGGGAGGATAAGGATGCCCGCCGCCCACCCTCCAATAATCATAATTCGTAAGAACTATGTTATAAATTAACAACTCAAAAAAACCAATATTATAGATGAAAAACTTCCCCACCTTATTAAAAGCGCAGTTCGATCTCATAAATAACAAAATCGCCGAAAACGGACAAGCCAATGTATTATTACTAGATACGGAAACCACGGGATTAGAACCTCCTATCGAAATTACAGAATTCGGCGGCGTAGTGGTTGAAATAACCAAAGATGAAGATGGCAACTTCGTAACCACGCACAAACAAGATTTAGAAAAAAAATACTCTCCAACTAAAAGAATAGAGGATTTTGCTACGGGTCTCACTAAACTCATAAGACCCGAAGAAAACACCCCTGAAAATATCCGCACCTCATATGGCGCCTTTATAACTAGAAAAGTAAATAGAACCTTAACCTCTTTATCCGAATTAAATCAGACCCACAAGGCGGCATTCATATCGGAGCTTTATAAGTTTTCACCTCCTCTTAAACAAACTCATCCTGAACTATCCAAGCTTCCCTTATCCGATATCAAGGACATTTTCCTCAATCACGTATGTACTACCGAGGCTCCCACAGTACTGACCCCAAATGAGTACCCCCCCTATAATAAAGAGGAAATGGTAAATATCTTAGCGGAACACAAAATAGATTTATGCGTGGCACATAATTCCGAATACGACTTCTCGGTGCTAAGAAATACTTACGACTTTGAGCACGATCCTATTATAGAATACGACACTCAGAGCTACGGCTTTTACGCTGATAAAGATAACCTTTCGGGGGCTTATAGATCTAAGGTAGGGAAGTCGTTAAATAACCTGGCTAAAAAAATATCCGCGTTACCCCCCATTAAGAAGCAACAATTATCAGAATTGATAAAATCACGAGATGTTAAGCATACGGCTCTATTAGACGTCCAAGTAATGGTTTTTTTATTCGAAGAACAACTAGAGTTAATGCAAAGAGGCTACGGGGTTTTACCATCTCCTAAAAAAATCACCCCTGCCGCTGCCGCGAATCAATCAAGAGAATATAAAGAGGGGGACGTGTTAGTCACTTCCTCGCAAATATCCAGAACAAATCAATTAAAATACAAGGATATCGCAGAATATGCCAAAGAAAAGAAATTATCAGGCGTATTCTTGGTGGAAAATATTCCCACCGATATCCCCACAGCTCAAAAAGTGTTTGCCGAAATCGGAGTCCCTCTATTGTTGGGTCTGACCGTTACCGCTCGCGATACTAAACAAAAAGTAGACATCTTAATAGATTCTACAAAAAACCTCCGCCTTATTACTCCGATTTCACGCGGCATGGAAATCAATTCTATTGGTGATTTAGACGAGCTTGGCATAAAATACCAAGCCCATGAAGAGGTCCGCAAACCCGAGTACTTAAAGAAATCGCACAAATCAGTTTTTTTCATCGGAAATCAACTAAGGGATAATACCAAAACCACTAAAATGGAAATAAATTTTTTCGACAAGGTCTCGGACAACAACTCTTTGGAGAGCGGTAAGTTCCCAATCAACCCTCAGAACCAAGAGCAGTTGAAACAGGTATTATCCGAAAATAACCCTGTTGATTTGTTTTGGCAGAACGAAGCGGTGGTTTCCGCATTTCCTTCGTGGCGCGTTTTAGAAACTTTCGTGGATAACGGTCTATCCGACAGTCAAAAAATATTATCAAACATGTCTTCTCAAATAGCCGAGGGCACCCTGCCGTATACCGAAGAAAAAGAGACGAATTACGATTTAGCAGAAAAAACCATGAAAGCTAGAGTCCTTGCCGTGGTTGAGTCGGAAAAATTCAAAGAAGAGCAATATCAAAAATATAAAAACCAATCCGTAGTAATGGGGCTGGATGACCTTTACAATTTTACTTCGGATACCACCGAAGAGGAAAAAAAGCAAATAATATCCGCCACCGATATCGAGAGAGTTCACCGTGAGTTTGTGGATATCAAAGCTATGAATAACCCCGATTATTTAAAATACTTCCTTTACAAAGAAGGCCTGATCAAAGTATCGCCCGTAGTAGGCCCCGCCCGCGGCTCCGCGGCGGGCTCTATAATCGCCCTCGCATTAGGAATAACCAAACTACACCCAGTACAAAATAAGCTCTTATTCTCTCGATTCATCAACAAATTTAGAAAAGAAATGCCAGATATAGATACTGATTTCGGTAACAATGCCTTGTCTATGAAAAATATGGGCACAGTATTCAATGCCCTGCAAAAGGCATATCACTCTAAAACACAACACTTATCCCCTCTATTGAAAAGCTTAGAACTTAACCCAGAACAAGAGGCACTGGTATTAAAATATGTTTCCATAGACCCGATCTACACGTCTAGGCTATCAAATATAGTATCCACTTCCGATAGAACTGTTTTGCTCGGGTTATGCAGGATTTTATCCGCACCAAATTTCATAACCCAATCTATAACCGCCGAATACGATGAGAGTATCCCTTTGCAGGATAATATATCTCAAATATCTACCTCGAAGGAATTACAGACCTTCGTATACGAACATATGGACGTCCTCCAGGGATTAAGGCTTAATTCGGGGGTTCACGCGGGCGGATTCATCGCTCCCCATGAAAACTTATCCTATCTTTCTTTTATTCAAAATAACGGCGTACTGTACTGCACAAAAGAATATGCCGAAGATTACGATTTAATAAAAATGGATATATTGGGTAATTTGTCGGTTCAAATTCTCAAGGAAGTATCGCAACAAACGAACACAGATTACGTAGATGAACCTTACGCCGTAGCCTCATTCAACGATGGAAAAGTATTTTACGACATGGGTGAACTATTAAATACCGTTTCAACAGCTCAATCGGGTACTTTGTCTGCGAAGCAACTAATTTCAGATCTTTACCCCCTCACCCAGCCTTTATTGACCGCTATGGTCGCCCTAAATCGCCCAGGCCCTAAAAAGATCGGAGCCCCTATAGAGTTTGTTAAAAACTTACAAAACGATCGTGCGGAAAAATTAGCAAAGCGAGGCATAACAACTTTGGATACCCCCAAAAACTTTGAAAGCGTTTACTCCGACAAAGAAACCCTTAACGCCGCGTTAGAAATTTTAAATCAAGAATTTGCCGCCGAAATCGGTCCAGAGCAATGCACAAAAAAAGCCTTAAAAAATATTCTGCTTTCCACTCCCTTTCTCACCTCCCCTGAGTTCCAGACTCCCTTGAAAAATTATCATGCCGCTTACAGTAAAGATCCAGCCTCGCCTAAGAATACCAAAGAATCCTATAATTTAATATTAGCCAGACTAAATTCTGATGACCCCGCGGATTTTATCGAGGAGATAACAAAAATAATAGGCATTTTAAAATCAAATCCCATATTCTCAGAAATCACTAAGGAAACCTCTGGGGTGATAATTTACCAAGAACAAATACAGAAAATCGCCGAGAACTTAGCTAAAATGACCGAGAGAGAGGGAAATGCGCTTCGCTCTTCTGTTGCTAAGAAGAAAGACATAAACCTACACAAAGCTGCTTTTTTAAAGGCAATCACTTCCGACCAACCCCTGCTGGAGTATTCGGGGATCAAAATATACCCTAAAAACGGCAACACCCTAACCATAGAATACCCAAACCGCCCCAACAAAGACTTCCAAGGAGTAATCGTTAACGGCAGCATAGTAAAATACGAAGATCAAGGGATAACAACAGAATTCCCCGATGATATAAAAGACTCGGTGCAAAAAATCAACTCGCTAATTCTCTCTAAAGAAATGACTGTTAAAACAATCCCATCGGAGATTGATAGTGAGACCGCCCATTTTCTCTGGGATAACATAGAAGAGTTCGGCGAGTACGCTTTTAATTTATCCCATGCCGCCGCTTACGCCCAAAACACCTATACCACTCAGCAAATAAAAATAGAGCAACCAACTGAAGCTTATACATCTTATTTAAATCACGTAAAAAACTTAGATAAAGTACCTTTAATAGAGGAAATCAAAAAAGTAGGGATAAAAACCGAGCTCCAGCATCTAACAAATGTTTCGATCAAGAATGTAGTCAAGTCTTCTGCCGACAAAGTAATAGGGGTTTCCTTATCCAACATCAAAGGAATAGGAGAGAGAGATATAGGTCCGTTGCGCAGAGTAATGAGCCGCAACCCCGCTTCGTTTTTTGATATGATGGTAGAATACCAAACCACCCCGAAAAAATTAGTAGAAAAATTAGGACCACTCGGGTTATTCGATGAGCTATCCCTATCTGAATCGGAGCCCTTCCTTCCGTTTGGCTCGGCGGACATAGTGTCCGAGGATTTCCCTGAATTATTCAAAGCGTTATCCACCTGCATAACCCCTTCAGTCAAAAGCAAAATATCCGCTCTTTATTCTACCGTTATCCCTGAAAATAAAAACCAAGAGATAATTCAGTTTTTTCACCAGAACCCCCCTTCTTTTTCTAAGCTAGATTATTTTCTAGAAGTTTCGGAAAACTTGGGCGCCGAGGTTGATAGCAATGATGAAATCCAAGACATAGAAAAAGCTGAAAAATTAGAAGAATCTAAGCAAGCCGTCATTACCGCCGCCCAAAAAAATGGGTTCTCAGTCCAAGAAATTATTAGTTTTTGTAAAGTAGCCGAGAAGTACCCCCAAGAGGTAAGAAACCCCCAATTCCTTAACACTCCCGAAATAACCGCTGGTAAAAAAGAGATTGCTGCTGCACTGAAGGTCAATTTCCAACAAAAACTAAACCAAATCAGACCAAATTTCCATCCTCAGAGCCTATCCCAAATGGAAAAAGACACCGCCCGTTCCGCGCTGTTAGATATATCAGCAGGCCTGCTTAGTCCTCCGAAAGTGGACGCCTCTGGAATCAAAGAGATAGATTACGACACATTGGTGCTACCGAGCTCGGTGAAACCCGTATTTACTCGCAATCAAAGCAAATCCAAGACCTTAATTTTAGCCGCACACCCTCCGAAAAACAACTTCGGAGTGACGAAAGACTTTAAGCCGCAATTCGGCAAGTCTATGAATAATAATTATTCCAAGGACAGTAACGAATCCCCACTAATTCCCGACCGAGCCTTAGCGGAATTTATTAGCAAAACCGCCCCTATACTTTATGTGGAACCCATGACTAATGACATGACTAAATTATTCAAAACCCTCATAGATGTCGTTCCTACTATATCCCCTCAGGGAGAAACCCCGCCCCAAGATATCCAAGAACAAATAGAAGCGGTGATAAAAAAAGAAATAGCAGCCGATAAAACCTTAGATTATATAACTAAATCCCCAGAGAAGCAAAGGATGTTCATAGGAGTCCTCCTGCTCAACTACAAAAAATTCTCCGAACAATTCTCTCTCGTTGGGGATAATGTAATGTACAATTACAAAAAACAGAAGAAAGAAATTATCGAAAAAGTAATTTCCGATGGCGTTCAGCACATAGTATTGGGATTCACTAAGGGTCAGTTAAGAGAGTATTTGCCATTATTTACAAAAAAGAAAAATTATTTAGAATCGTTAACCGCACAAACGGTAGTAGAAAAAACCAAGAGCGGAAGCACCCTTGTTTTATCATTCCCTGCGAAATTATCATCTAATAATATAGCTCCGTTTCATTACAATTTTGACTTAGTTAAGGATGTGTGTGTCGAGTCAGTAGCGTCTTATAGCGAAGCAGTAAATTTCCATAATTCCCACCAGCCACCCCCAAACCAAGACCCGCCCCAAGGGACTAACGTCCCAGAAAAAAAAATAATAGTCTGGCAACCCGATCCTCCGAAAGCGCCCGCACCAATCCGTAGTTAACAATCTGCGTACGATACATAGTCGCATATAATTTTTGGGAACTACATACCTAAATCCGCATAGTAGTGCGCTAACCTTTGCTACCAAATGTCTAACGTTGTTTACTCTCACTTCAAAAAAAAGATATAACAATTCACTTACTACCAAAAACGAAACAAAACTAAACGCAGGGTGCAACAAAGTAGGTGAAACACCAGTATTCGGAACGAAACAGACCTTGAGCTCTGTTTGGTCGAGGATATAATGACTCATTTCGCAATACCCGCACTAAGCGCTTACATCCTTACGCCAATGAATTTGGATTGAACAAGGGTAACCTTGGGATTGTTACTAACGATAGCATCGCTCCAAAGGGTATCAGTAATACCAGACTCAGTTACAAGGAATTGACAGTGTAGATTTAGCCTAATAAGAATTATGATAGCGGACGAAATTAATACCAGTAGAAACATTAAGACAAATAAAAAACCAAAATCTTGCCCCCCGAATCCTGAGCTCAAAAAAAAACGAAATCCTCAAAGATGAGAATAACCAATAGTAGCGATTAATGGACCACCGACTCTATAAGTCTTGCGGATTTTGGGTATATAAGTCCCTAATTTTTTACCTTATTTCACAAATTCCTCCCAAAATTAGTTATAGTTAATACTCATTATACAAAAGGGAAACGAATAACATTATGGTTAAGAAATTATTATTAATGGTCACCACAGCCGCATTAGTCGCGACACTATCTACTACTACTATTGCGGATACTAACATATCCTCTATAAAAACAAAGATCGCCGCTATCCTGCCTGGCGTAACTTTTTCAACGTTATCCCCTATTGGGAAAGGCTTCTACGAAGCCGTAGTTTTGGAAGAGGGTAATATAGTAACAAAGAGTGTTTTTTATACAAACGAGACGGTAGACTTTATCGCCCCCTCGCTTAGCCTGATAGACGAAAATTCCAAAATATCTTACAAAAAACCAGATTTCGGCTACCGAAATTTAGATTTATCTAAACACGCAACATTTATTTATGGTGACGAAGGAGCTCCAAAAAGAACCACTTTTCTTAATCCAGTCAGCGAAAGCGGATCAAAAGAATTAAAAAATATATTAGCAGGAAACGACTTCAATAACAATGTATTTATCATTTTTGATAAAGATGACCCTGTTCAATTGCTATTTTCCCTGCCTATTTTCTACGGCGACAGCGATAATAGAGTGGCTCAAGCGAGAGAAACCTTAGATTTGATAAAAAAAATAGACGATAAAACCATAGATTCTATCCAAGCAACCAAGCGAATGGAGCAAAGAATCCAAGAGATGCGCTCTGACGGAGATAAGCAGAAAACCACTAACTTGGGCGTAAGAATGAGAGCGGCTTTTGAGTTGTCTGATATATTTGTCCCCGACACTCATTTCGGTATATTTGATGCCGAAAATGCATCAATTACCGTAAATAACAAAGTAGTAATCCCCCAAGATCAAGTTATAAAGAGCTATGATTTTTCCGCCCAATACGGCGCCGACTTGCAGTTAAAACTCAGTAATTTCAAAACTGCCAGAGATGCCCTTATCGAAGCTGGAATGGGGTCTAATATCGCGCTCCCGATGGACCTAAGCACTACTGAGATAAACAAGCTGATAGAGGACATAACCGTTTTCAAAGTAGGTCCCGATGACGCTGCAAACAAGATATTACTTTTTTCCGACATAGATTGTCCTTTTTGCGTTCAACTAGATAATATATTGGAAGACAAGTTGAAACCCGATCACCAAGTATCGGTGATATACTTCCCGATACAGGGACTGCATCCCAATGCTTTGGATAAATCCAGATATATCCTCTCTATTGCCGATATGAAAGAGCGCGCAGTACAACATTCATTGACGCAAGGAACCGACACCCCCGCAAAACCAGCTCGTCAAGTACTTACCTCTTTATCCCCAGAAATACTGAGCGAAGTAATAGATCCTATAATTAGCAAATCTGTAGCCTTATCCAATTTGTTAGGCGTAGCAGGCACCCCATCGGTAATGAAAATAGAAAACGGTGTGATTACTCCTTTGGAACACGCAGGTAAAATATTATCCGTAGCCTCTGACTCGTTATAATGAAATTTTCTCGCATTTTACCAGCACTCGTCATTGCCTTGGGCGCTTCCGCTCATGCCTCGGACTTCTCATGGCAGAGTCAAAAAAGCAACCTAATCCCGACAGGTGGCGATTTTAAAACCGCACCGTTCCCTTCTAA
>VSKW01015383.1_pt1 | contig 15871 bp, 20 predicted proteins | sample 4798611 | NCBI WGS metagenome assembly VSKW01 (sample SAMN12179536, study PRJNA552185) | sponge metagenome | biome: deep-sea hydrothermal plumes; feature: spots directly above weak diffusing fluid; material: sea water; isolation source: sponge from the Crane site of a hydrothermal vent ...
CGAACTTGCGACCCCCTGGTCCCAAACCAGGTGCGCTACCAGACTGCGCCATGCCCCGACATACCGCCTCTATTAAGCAATTATGAGATTAATTTCAAGAAGTTTCCCCGAATAGGCGGAATATGGCGGAGGCGGTGAATATATAACCGTCATCTGTGGCGCTTGGCATATCTTGCCCTTCGCCCAGCCACGCCCGTGCCTCCACAAAGGCGAGGGAGCGGGTGGAACGCACGACCCAAGCCGTGCCCTGCAGCCAGTTCCCGACTTTTGCACTAGCGAGGAATTCGGTAGAGAGTTTTATCGTAACAGAATTGCGCCCCAATGAACGAAAGACTGCCGTCGCCGCCAGCCCATCAGCAAGGCTACTTAAAAAGCCGCCATGCACAATGCCTCTGCTGTTGCAGTGGTTTTTTACCACACGAACACCCTGCCTGAACGCATCATCTTTTGCCCAGTGAAACCATGGTCCGTTATGTGTTGTGAAAGGTCCCCGCCGCACACTCAACCGAAATGGTTCGGGCGGGGCTAGTGATGCAATATAATCTGCAGAATAATCTGGGGCGGAATTATTCTTCGTCATCGTCCATATCGTCGTCTATGAAATCGTCATCGTCATCATAGTCTTCATCATCATAGTCGTCATCATCGTAAGTGCCGACTTCGCCTGCGCCATCTATGCGCACAACTTCTGTCGCCATCAAGCCTTTAGGACCCATACCATAACGCACCAATATATATTGACCCGGCACAAGCACATCTAGCCCCGCCGCATGAAGCACTTCCATATGCACGAAAATATCATCATCGCCATCTTCTACATTGACAAAACCAAAACCGCGCAAGCGATTAAACCATTTAACAATCGCTCTTGTTTGTTCGCCCACATCTTCAACTTGGTCTATCATAGATTCCATCTGTTGGCGTTGATGGGGAAGTTCCGCATCGGTATTATCAACGGCAATAATGCTATCGGTTTGGAAGCCTTGCGAGCGTTCCACGATAGTGCATTTAACCCGCGCCCCTGTATAAAGAGCCTCGTGCCCGCCTCTGCGCAAAGTGGAATGATGCACAAGAATATCCGTATCCCCCTCATCAGGAATGATAAAGCCATAACCCTTAACAGGATCAAACCATTTGACGGTGCCCTCTATTGGCACGGCTTCTTCTTGTGTGTTGTCTTCTTCTATTTCCTCTGACATTGTATTACCTCTTATCGTTAAATTATTATTTTTCAAAAGTGAAGTCTATCTTATATAGCACTTGCCTCTAAAAAACAAATTCTTATTGCGCATATCTTTCATAATGTTAGACTAACGCACACTATTTAAGGAAAGGTTAAGGGAGATTGGTATGAAATATCTACACACTATGCTTCGCATAAGCGACATAGATGCGTCTGTGGCGTTTTACTGCACACATTTGGGGCTGGCAGAAATGGGGCGCTTTGAAATAGAAGAAGGGCGTTTCACGCTATTATTCCTCGCCCCGCCCGACCAACCCGATGCCCAAATAGAACTGACCTATAATTGGGACGCAGAGACTCTGGGCGAGGGGCGCAATTTCGGGCATCTGGCTTATGAGGTAGAGAACATTTACGAAACCTGCCAAAAATTGCAAAATGCCGGGATTGTTATCAATCGTCCGCCTCGTGATGGACGCATGGCATTTGTGCGCTCCCCCGATGATGTCTCCGTAGAATTATTACAAGCAGGGGCATCATTACCGCCTTGCGAGCCATGGGCATCTATGAAAAATAAGGGGCATTGGTAGTCTTATGCGGCGTTCTCTTTTGCTTATTGTTTTTATGTTGCCCTTGCTTGCGGGAGGCGACGCTTTGCCCGCAGAGCTAAAAGATAAAGTCCGTGCCAAGCAATTAGAGGGACGGCGCGCCCCCTCCCCCTATTGGGATGCGTTTGCGTTGAAGCAAAGCGGCGATTGCACTGGCGCAATAGAAGCACTAGAACCCATCGCCACACAAGGCAGAGGCTTTGAAGATGCCCAAACCGCCTTGGGCGAATGTCTGCTGGATATTGGCGACAACAAAACTGGCATTATGTGGATAGATCGTGCTGCCAATGCCGGACATTTCACGGCACAAGCCTTGCTGGTTGAACTCTATGCGACTGCCACGCCCCCCAATGCCGACCTCCGCGAAGGTGCTAAATGGGCAAATCTTTATCTCACCAATCCCGCCCGACAAAATCTGGGAGTGCCTATCCTCGCCGCCGATGCCATAGCGCGCTTACGCAAAAAAATGAGCAAGCGCGACTGGTTGCTCGGCAAAGAAAGAGCGCGGGGCTGGACACCCGCCTATAAAATAAGCCATAATGAAAACAAGGAGACAAACCAATGAAACATATATTATACGCCCTCATCTTTTCCACCATTCTGGCTTCCCCGCTCGCCACCACCCAAGCACAAGCGGAACAAGCAATTGCCTATTTCGCTGGCGGGTGCTTCTGGTGCACGGAATCAGACTTTGAACAAATAGAAGGGGTTGGCGATGTTATCTCTGGCTATATGGGTGGCGCGAAGGTGCGCCCTGCTTATCGGGATGTCGCATCGGGGGCAACGCAACACCGCGAAACGGTCAAAGTGCCTTACGATACCAACATCGTTAGTTATCAAGAATTGCTGAGCGCATTCTGGCGTATGCACGACCCAAGCGATGGCACTGGCAGTTTCGTGGATAGAGGGCGACAATATTCCACCGCAATATATTACGCCAACACCAAACAAAAAAGATTAGCCAAAGGGGCTATCAAAGCACTAGAAGCATCGGGCAAGTTTAACACCATCGCAACAAGCCTTGAAAAAGCCGATAAATTCTATACCGCCGAAGATTATCACCAAGATTATTATCGCCGCAATGCCGTGCGCTATAAATATTATCGCTTCCGTTCTGGTCGTGACCAGTTTATCAAACGCGTATGGGAAGGCGACGACAAAATCTACCAAGCCGCAAGATAATCTGAATTTAGGGAAAAAGTCTGGTACACCCTAGGGGAATCGAACCCCTCTTTCCAGGTTGAAAACCTGGCGTCCTAACCGATAGACGAAGGGTGCAACAGACTTATGCGCCCCATATAACCCCAATCGTCACTAATTTCAAGGCGGGATTTTCCTTACTCGGTAGATGAATCCGCTTCTGGACGTGCACCAATTTTAGGAAGCAAAATCAAAATTATCGCCCCAATAATTCCTAGACCACCACTCAAAAAGGGGTTTTGCCCTAGATACATACTTATTGCGGCTGGTGCAAATGGCACAATTAAAGAAACAATAGACACAATAAAACTATAGCGGATTTTCTCTTTATCATTTGATATAACGCCATAAGTAATTTTTTCACTAGCACTTTGATTTTTCTCTGCAAGAATAAAAATTCTTTCCGCAGCCCCTGGCAATACATTTTCATATTCGTTTAACATATCGGGCGGCGGCACAGGACCAGAAAATCCCTTTGTTGTGATAACATGATTATCATCACCTAATTTTGTAACTGGACTTGTTTCCTCAGACGAAGCAATGGGTGTTTTGTCATCTTTATCGTTGGACATGTTGGTCTATCTCGGTGTCTAAAGTTTTTAAGGCTTTGTCATAATATGTTTTAATCCTTTGTGTATCCGCATCCCAACGCGCCATACCAACTTTAGGTCTGTGCAATTTTATATCCGCGACAGGCTTCCACATATCAGCAAAGTGCTCCCAAAAACTAGGCATACGCCCATCAATCAGTACGTCTTCGTGTATTAAATCTAAATCGTTCGTCTTCATGATTCCACCTCATTTGCGGAGATAATTTTCCTGATTCACAAGATATGCCGCCCCCCTTTTTCTGTCAAGGGGCATGCTCTTTAGGGTAGGGCTATATCACGGATGAAGAATTGGGTATCGTTTTTGCCGTTCCAATCGTCGGGGCGCAGAGTGCCCGCAATGTGGGCGCGATAGGGGTTTTGCAACAGAGCATGACGCACATCTTCTGGCACAGAGGCAAACGCCATTGCTTTTAGACTGCCGCCATCTATGCCGCTTATGATGCAGCGCACGTGTTGGTCGCCCACGATTGTCGCCTTTATGATTCTGACATCAGGCAGAGCAAAACATGGCTCGGCATTGCCTGCCCCGAAGGGACCAACCTCTTGCAAACTTTCATAAAAATCACGCGTCGCCGCCTTTGGTGTTAGCGATCCATCAAGCATAAGTTCTTTTGGTGTGTCTTGCACTTTGCCTTCAAGGGCTTCTGCTAGATAAGATTCAAAAGCGGGTAATTGTGCGGGGGTCAGGGTGACCCCTGCTGCCATAGCGTGCCCTCCCCCGCCCTCAATGATATTGTTATCAACGGCTGTTGCCACCATCCGCCCGATATCCACGCCACTGATAGAACGCACCGACCCCTTAAATTTGCCGTCATTAAACCCCAACACAAAACTTGGGCGATGATAGCGGTCTTTCAAACGACTAGCGACAATACCGACAACCCCGATATGCCAGTCTTCATTAGCGACCAATAAAAAAGGCGGCGGTGTATTTGACGAGCCTATTTTTGTTTCCACCATAGCGAGGGATTCTGCCAGCACGGTTTTTTCAATACTTTGGCGTTGTTTGTTGAAATCATCAAGGCGCGCGGCAATGCCGACCAGTTCTTCTGCATCATCGCTGGTCAATAGGCGCACCCCCAGATTAGCCTGCCCGACACGCCCCCCAGCATTGAGGCGGGGTCCTAATTGGAAGCCCATTTCATAAGTGCCATAAGGTGGCTCGGATTTAGCCGCCCGTGCCAACGCCCCTAGCCCCATATTACTATTTTTGCCTTGTAGAACCTTTATGCCCTGTTGCACGAAAGCCCGATTAACCCCTTGCAATGGCACGACATCACAGACCGTGCCGAGTGCCACTAAATCTAAATAGCCCATTAAATCGGGCATTTCTTTTTCATCAAAAAAGCCGCGTTTGCGAAGTTCCCGATGCAACCCGACGACCACAAAAAACACCACACCAACGGCTGCTAAATAATCTAGCCCGCTATCATCATCAGCACGGCGCGGGTTGATAAGGGCAGCACAAGACGGCAAACCACCCCCGCTTTGGTGATGGTCTATGACGATAATTTCTGTGCCGTCCGCTTTGGCTTTCGCCAATACATCATGTGCCATTGTGCCACAATCAACACAGACGATTATATTATGCCCCTCTTCTTTCAGAATAGAAAACGCATTATGATTGGGACCATAGCCCTCCGTTTGGCGGTCGGGGATATAAAGGCGTGGCGGCAAGCTTAGCGCCGTCAGATAATGATATAAAATAGCCGATGAAGTTGCGCCATCAACATCATAATCGCCGAACACAGCGATTGTCTCGCCTTGCTCTATGGCGGTTGCTAGGCGGGAAACGGCTTTATCCATATCACGCAATGATAGGGGATCTGGCATTATATCACGCAGTTTAGGCGATAAATAATGCGGCACATCATCAAGCGCAACCCCGCGCAAACATAAAAGGCGGGCGATTATCTCTGGTAGTTGATGGCGTTGGGTTATGGCGAGGATTTTATTATCATCAATCGGACGCATTTTCCAAAATCGCGCCGAAGCAGAACGTTGCACTTGATATGCTGCCGCCTCTTTCATTGCGCTACCATTGTTTAGGCGAGGTGAAATTTGTGCGCGTGTGTATGACGCGCTTTAATCCAGCGAATAGTGCCAGTGGAAGAGCGCATCAGCAATGTATCCGTCCAGATTTCATTTTGCGCCCCCTTTACCCCATTAACATGAACAATACCCGAAAGCATAGAGCCAGACGTCACACCCGTAGCCGATAGCACAACATCACCCTTTGCCATTTCTTCTACGCTATATTTTTTTGTGAAATCGGTAATACCCATTTTCTGGGCTCTCTTTTTTTGTCCGTCATCGTTTAGCACCAGCCGCCCCTGCATTTGCCCATCTGTGCAACGCAAGGCTGCGGCTGCCAAAACACCTTCTGGCGCCCCCCCCGTGCCCATATATAAATCTATGCCCGTGCTGGGGTCTGTCGTGTGAATAATGCCAGCAATATCACCATCCGTGATGAGTGTTATCCGCGCCCCAATCTCTCTCACTTTCGCTATCATCTCCGCATGGCGAGGGCGATCTAATATGCACACATTCAAATGCGCAACATCAACACCCTTCGCTTTCGCCACCGCCTTAACATTATCGGCAGGGTCGGCATCTAAATCAACAAGGTTATCAGGATAGCCACCGCCAAGTGCAATCTTATCCATATAAACATCGGGCGCATTCAATAGGCTACCCGCTTGTGCCATCGCCACAACCGCAAGCGCATTACCCATACCCTTTGCCGTTAATGTCGTGCCTTCTAATGGGTCTAAGGCAATATCTACTTTGGGACCTTTGCCCGTGCCAACTTTTTCGCCAATGAATAACATCGGGGCTTCATCGCGCTCGCCCTCGCCTATGACAACTTCGCCATCAATGTCTAGCGCATTGAGTTCGCGCCGCATGGCATCAACCGCCGCTTGGTCTGCCGCCTTCTCATCACCACGACCTATCAATCGTGCCGCCGAAACAGCCGCGCGTTCTGTTACACGCGCCAGTTCCATCGTTAAAACCCGATTTATTCTATCTGTCTTTTTTGTCATTCTTAATCCTTATCAATCATCGTCATAAAGAGGCAAATGCACAATATCACTACAGATATCGTCCCGCGCCTGTAATGCCGCGCCCACCTGCATTATCGCCTGTGCCGAAGCCTTATCCGTAATAAAGCCAATCGGCAAGCGATTGTCATCACCGTGTTGCGACCTTTGCACAACTTCTTTTACCGAAACGCCATTTTCTGCCAAAATTTGCGTGATTTGAGCAATGCTACCCGCCTTATTCGTTAGCATAAGGCGCAAATACCACATCCTATCGGGGGCAGACATCACACCATCGGCTGGCGATTCGCGCATATCTTTTGTCGGATGCGCAAATAGGGAACGACCACGCCCCGCCACCATATCGGCAATATCCGCCAACACCGCAGAGGCAGTCGCACCACCACCCGCACCCGCGCCTTGCAAAATCAATCGCCCGACTGGCTCTGCCTCAATGAATACCGCATTGGTCTCTCGTTTTATCTGTGCCAATGCCGAGCCCTGTCGCACAAGCATAGGCGCAACTTGCATATAGATTTGATTATCGCGACACGAGGCAATCGCCACCAAGCGAATGACATAAGAGAACTCTTGCGCCAAAGCAATATCGCGTGCCGTGATATGTTCAATACCCAGCACCGACCACTTATTTATATCGGGGCGCACATCAAACGCTAACGCCCCCAGCAGAATTAATTTCTGCGCCGCATCGGCACCGCTTATATCTAGTGTTGGATCGGCTTCCGCAAACCCTGCCGCTTGTGCTTCTGCCAGAGCATCATCAAAAGATAACCCCGCCTCTTCCATGCGTGTTAATATGTAATTACAAGTGCCATTCAAAATACCACCAAGCGCGAGGATATTATTTCCTACCAAACCCTCACGCAAGGTTTTGACAATCGGGATACCCCCCGCTATCGCCGCCTCATACGATATGGGCGTGGTGGCTAACGATAACTCATCGGCGTGTTCTGCCAGCATCGCTTTATTGGCAGTGATAACAGGCTTACCCGCCGCCACTGCTGCCCGCACAAGATCTAATGCCGCCCCATTGCTACCCCCGATTAACTCCACCACCACATCAACATTATCCGATTGGGCAAGGGTGGTGGCATCGGCGACAAATTCTAGCCCCGATAAATCTATGCCTCTATCTCGGTTAGCATCACGCGCCGATACTGCCGTCAATACCGCACCCGACACCGCCCCCGATAATAATCGCTTGGCAAGCGTCGCCCCCACGACCCCTAGCCCTGCAAGACCAATGCGTAAAGAAGGCGCACTCATGCCGATTTCTTTTCGCGGCTATAATCTTCAATAAATCGCTTGAGGTTGCGCCCTGCTTGGCGCACACGTTGCTCGTTCTCCACCAAAGCAATACGAACATGACCATCGCCATATTCACCAAAGCCAATGCCGGGTGAAACCGCAACATGCGCCTCTTGCAATAGCAAAGTCGAGAACTCTAGCGATTTCATATCGCCAAATATCGGGGGGATTTTCGCCCACGCAAACATTGTTGCGGCTGGTGCTGGCACATGCCAACCAGCCCTTGCGAATACATCTACCACCGTATCACGACGCTCTTTATAGGTATCGCGAATCTCTTGTATGACACTATCAGGAGAATCTAACGCTGTTACCGCCGCCACCTGTATAGGGGTGAATGCCCCATAGTCTAAATAGGATTTAATACGCGTCAAAGCCCGAATAAGATTTTCATTACCCACCGCAAACCCGACACGCCAACCCGGCATAGAAAAAGTTTTAGACAAAGACGTAAATTCTACCGCCACATCACGCGCCCCCTCTACTTGTAAAATAGAAGGGGGTCGCGCATTTTCATCAAAATAAATCTCCGCATAGGCGAGGTCTGACAATAAAATAATATCGTGTTTTTTCGCATAGCGCACCACTTCTTTATAAAAACTTAAATCCACAATTTGCGCTGTCGGATTGGCAGGGAAGTTAAGCACCAATGCTTTCGGCTTGGGGTGGGAATGTGCCACGGCTTTATCTAGCACTTCCATAAAATCGGTATCATCCGATAAGGGTAAGTGCCGAATGGTAGCACCCGATATAATAAAACCAAACGGATGGATAGGATAAGTCGGGTTAGGCACAAGAAACACATCACCCGGATTGGTAATCGCTTGCGCCATATTCGCAAAGCCTTCTTTAGAGCCGAGTGTGGCGATAACTTCCGTATCTGGATTGAGCTTAACCCCAAAGCGACGTTCGTAATATCTTGCCTGCGCACGGCGCAAACCAACAATCCCCTTAGACGCAGAATAGCGATGCGTACGCGGATTGCGAACGGTTTCCACCAATTTCTCAACAATATGCGGGGGGGTCGGCAAATCTGGATTACCCATACCAAAATCAATAATATCGTTGCCCGCCGCCCGCGATTGCGCCTTTAGCTGATTAACCCGCTCAAACACATAAGGCGGCAGTCGGGCAATACGTTGAAATTCTTCTTCCATTATTCCGTCTCCATTATGGGGCTAGCGGTTGTTGTTCTAGCCCGCAAGTCTCGCCGAAGCCAAACATAAGATTCATATTCTGCACCGCCTGACCACTGGAGCCTTTTACCAAATTATCAATCGCTGCAAACAAAATTACCCGCCCGTCAATTCTATCGTCAAAAGCATTGAGCATCGCATAATTAGACCCCCGCACATGACGCGTGGAAGGCACAAGCCCTGTCGCCCCGATATGAATAAACGCCGCATCCCCATAAGCACTTGCCAATGCCGCCCGAATATCTGCTGCCCGACTTTTGCTTTTGGCATAAATACTAACCAACTCCCCCCTATTCATCGGGATGAGGTGGGGCGTGAAATTAACCACAACATCACACCCCGCCACACGCGCCAGTTCTTGTTCAATCTCTGGTGCATGGCGATGGGCGGCGACACTATAGGCTTGTGTGCCTTCGGCTGTTTCGCAAAATAAATTGCTCTCTTTCACGTTGCGCCCCGTCCCACTGACACCTGATTTCGCATCAATGATGAGGTCGTCCACATCTATCAATCCCGCCTTCACCAATGGCAAAAGCAAAAGCAAAACGGCTGTCGGATAACAACCCGGACACGCAACAAGTCTTGCCGATTTTATTTCATCGCCATAATGTTCGCTTAACCCATAAACCGCTTGGCTTAATAAAGCAGGTGCTGTGTGGGCGCGACCATACCATTGCGCATAAGTATCCGCATTGCGCAAGCGGAAGTCGGCAGACATATCTATAATCTTCAAATCATCTGGTAGTGTGCAAATCACATCTTGTGCCGTCGCATGCGGCAAGCCACAAAGCACAACATCTATTTTAGACCAATCAACATCTTCCACCTTTTGCAAAGGCGGCAGAGCAAGCCCCGTAAATTGAGGGAATATATCCTCCATATTTTGCCCTGCATGCGTATGAGCACAAAGAACGACAATCTCTGCATAGGGGTGCCCTGCCAGCAAACGCACGGCATCCGCACCTGTATAGCCCGATGCCCCAATCACCCCTACTTTTATTTTCTTTGTCATTTGTTTTCTTCTACCACTGCCATCATCATTGTTTCGCCTTCAGCGATGAGATTATCCCCCGCCATAACTCTGCCCTTGAAGCGATAAATAAAGCCGCGCGACTTCATCTTTTCTACATGGATGCGCAACTGATCACCCGGCTTGGCAGGATGACGAAAACGCATATTATCCACCGCCATAAAATAAACGATGTTAGATTTCACATGCTCCCCCGTTTGCTTTTTCGCGTGCGCCACAAGGATTGCCGAAGTTTGTGCTATCGCCTCAATAATCAGCACACCCGGAAATATCGGTTCGGTCGGGAAGTGTCCCGTAAACCATGGCTCGCTCGCCGTGATATTTTTAATACCGACGGCGCTGTCTTCACCATTCATCTCCTCCACCCTATCCACCAAAAGAAATGGATAACGATGCGGAAGATATTCCATAATGTCATCTATTGTGACACTTGTTCCGTCTATTGTCTTATTCATATCAATCTCCTTTGCTTCAAGCCTTATTCATAACAAAAAAGGAGCCTAATGGCTCCCCCTTTCTCAAGGCTATTTGACCATTTTATCTTATCGTTTAGAGAATTGGAAGCTACGGCGGGCTTTCGCTCGTCCATATTTCTTGCGCTCTACCACACGGCTATCGCGCGTGAGGAAGCCCTCTTTTTTCAAAACTGCCCGTAAAGCAGGCTCATAATAGGTCAACGCCTTAGATAATCCATGCCGCACGGCACCCGCTTGCCCAGAAAGACCACCACCACGAACGGTCGCCACAACATCAAACTGACCATCACGACCTGCCGCCACCAAAGGCTGACGCATAACCATACGCGACACAGGACGAGGGAAATATATTGTTTCGTCTTTACCATTGACGGTGATTTTACCTGTGCCGGGCTTAATCCAGACACGAGCAACCGCATCTTTGCGTTTGCCAGTCGCATAAGAACGACCCAAATCATCTATCTGAGGTTCCACAAGCACTGATGCCTCTTCTGGCGCATCAGCTGCGGCAGAAGCAGTAGAGGCGGGATTTGCATCTGCCGCTTTCTCTTCACGCTTTGCATTGGCGAGGGCTTCGTCAAGATTTTCTAGTGTCGTCTCGGACATATTATTTCCTTACATTCTTGGCATTGGCTGCCGCTAAATCTAGCACCACTGGTGACTGTGCTTCGTGTGGATGTGTATCACGCGCATAGACTTTTAGATTACGCATCAACTGCCGCCCCAAAGGACCGCTCGGTAGCATTCTTTTAATCGCCATCTCTACAACACGTTCGGGAAAACGACCTTCCAATATCTTTTCAGGAGTCGTCTCTTTAATGCCGCCCGGATAACCAGTATGGCGATAATATTTTTTGTTACTCATTTTTCTGCCTGTGAAAGAAATCTTATCGGCATTGATGATGATAACATTATCGCCGCAATCCATATGCGGTGTGTAATGCGTCAAATGCTTACCACGCAAACGCAAAGCAATGGCAGCCGCTAGACGCCCGACCACCATATTGGTCGCATCAATCAGCACCCATTTCTTTTCTATTTCCGCAGGTTTGGCAGAGTATGTTTTCATCACTTATCTTTCCTTCTTGAATGATTGCGTCCTTCTACTGATAAATCCGCAGAAAATCAACATCTATTTTACCATATAGCGTAAATTATAGAGATGCGCCGTTGCCAGAGCCAAAACCACCACCGCCCCGATTTGATGTGCCACCGCCAATAATAAGGGCGCTGTATAAAGGAGAGTGGCTATGCCCAATAACATCTGCCCGAAAATGGCGGTTAATAAGGCTTTGCCGTTTCCTCTGCCGTTTCCTCTGCCGTTTCCTCTGGTGCTAAAAATATGCCACAGAGCCAGCCCAAGCAAGGCATAGGCTGTTATGCGGTGGAGGAATTGGACGCTTAAAGGGTCACCCAGCACACCCCCTTTTATTGGGGAAAATAAACCTTCGGGGAGCCATGCGCCATCCATAAGGGGAAAATCATTATAGATTGTGCCAGCATCTAACCCCGCCACCAATGCCCCCAACAAAGATTGCCCCCACACCAAAGCCAGAATAAATGCCGCTTGTCTGTGATGACTGCCCCTATTGCGCGGTCGCCCATACCAATAGCAAAGCCCCAGCCACAGACTAAATACGAATATCCCCAACGCCAATCCCAAATGCGATGCCAGACGATAATGACTAACATCAACGTTATCAACCAAACCGCTCTGCACCATATACCAACCCAAAATACCTTGCGCCGCCCCCATGGCAAATAATATCAATAAAGGCGGTAGTTCGTGGCGGGATAAGCGCCGCCGCATAAGAAAAATAATGAACGGCACAAGAAATATCAACCCAACCATTCTGCCTAAAGCACGATGCGCCCACTCCCACCAATAAATATATTGGAAGTCCGCAAGGCTCATACCATGATTGATAAGCTGATATTCCGGTATCTGCCGATAAAGCGCAAAGGCTTGTGCCCACGCTTCATCTGTAAGCGGCGGCACTATCCCCGCTATCGGCTGCCACTGCGTGATAGACAAACCACTATCCGTTAAACGCGTTAGCCCCCCCACCAACACCAACACCACAACCGAAGCCGCAAGGGTGAATAACCATATCGCTACATCTCTTTTCATAAAATCACTATAAATAATAAAGGTGATTTTATCACGCACAAAATGCGCTATAGTCTTTTTATGAAAAAGAGAACACGGAAATTCTTCGGTATGATTGCCATTATTATATGGCTACCAATTTATGCGATGATGGTATTGGCAGTTGTCATCAGCACCCCCTTTCTTGAAAGTGGTGTGGCGGATAATGCGCTGGCAACCTTCTTATTCTATTTGAGTGCAGGGCTGTTATGGACAATCCCCCCCGCCATATTCATCAAATGGATGCAAAAACCCGAATAAATGGCGTAAGTGTGGGAATTATGCGCTAATCTCCGCATAAAGTGCGGTGATTATTCTTGCTAATGCGGAGAATAAAGGCTATATTCGCCGCACAAAATGCGGAGAATATATGTATATCCATAATCAGAAAAATTGGCCTCGCCTAACGATTGACCATACAAAAACTGCAGATTTGCTTGCTGATGTTCGGCATTTGCAAGGCAAACTACTGGGGCGTATGGAAACGCTTGGGTTTATCTTGCAAGAGGAAGCCTCGCTGGAGACACTAACTCATGATGTCACCAAGACATCAGAGATTGAAGGTGAAACACTAGATGCTGAACAAGTGCGATCTTCAATTGCGCGCAAACTGGGTATGGATATTGCCACCCCTATCCCGCCCTCGCGCGATGTTGAGGGCATTGTTGAAATAATGTTAGATGCCACGCAAAAACACAACAAGCCTTTAACGAAAGAGCGTTTGTGTAATTGGCACACTGCGCTTTTTCGTGCGGGTAGCAGTGGTATGCAGCATATCAATGTCGGGGAATGGCGAGATGATTCTGCGGGGGCAATGCAAGTTGTATCGGGGGCTATTGGCAAAGAAAAAGTGCATTATGAAGCCCCCACCTTTGATCGCTTAGAAAAAGAGATGATGGATTTTATGGCGTGGTATAACACGCCCTCTGATATGGATTTAGTTTTGAAATCGGCATTGGCGCATTTTTGGTTTGTCACTATTCATCCTTTTGATGATGGTAATGGACGCATTGCCCGTGCCATTGCTGATATGACATTGGCGCAAGCAGAGCAAAGTCAAAAGCGTTTTTATAGTATGTCTTCGCAAATACAAAAGCAGCGCAAGGGATATTATGATGTGCTAGAACAATGTCAAAAAGGGGGGCTGGATATAACATTATGGATTATCTGGTTCTTGGAGTGTTTGCGGAACACGATTATAGCCTCTGATAAAATGCTTGCGGTTGTATTAACCAAGTCGCATTTTTGGGATAATCATAAAGAGGACTTATTTAATGAGCGGCAACGTTTATTTATCAATCGCTTATTTGATGGCTTTACAGGAAATCTGACCTCTAGCAAATGGGCGAAAATTGGTAAGTGCTCACAAGATACCGCTCTGCGCGACATCACCGATTTAATAGAACGTGGTATTTTACAAAAAAATTCTGCAGGTGGGCGAAGCACGAACTATGCCCTCACGCTCTCATCAAAAAAATAAATGGTCGGAGTGGCGGGATTTGAACCCACGACCCCTTGTCCCCCAGACAAGTGCGCTACCGAGCTGCGCTACACTCCGACTGCCCTCGCTTTAACAGGTTTTTATGCGCCTCACAAGTTCTAGTCTGTATCGGGGGCTGTGTTGTCGCTGTTAGCGGTTAGCAATGCGTGGGCTTGTGTTAATTTTTCGCGAATATCTTCTAGGGTGCGTTTATTGGCACCATTTAGCAGAGCGTCGTGGGCAACGGGTGCGGCGGCATTTGCCATAGAGACAAGCGTTGGGGCTTTACCTTTGGTAATGTTTGCGCCCATATTGCGAATATAGGCGGTGCCATTATCGGCGAGCACTTTTTGCGCCCCCTTAATCGTAAGCCCTTGCCCATAGAGTAAATGATGAATACCGCGCACTAAAGCAATATCATCTGCCCGATAGAGTCTGCGCCCGCCTGTATGTTTATGCGGTGCTATTTCAGTAAATTTTGTTTCCCAGAAGCGCAACACATGCGGCTCCACCCCCAGATCTGCTGCCACTTGTGCGATGCTTTGAAAGGTGCTTGTAGTTTGCGGCGTGGGCTTTGTTTCGGTCATTTTTTAATATCGCTCATAGATTTATCCACTTTGTTTTTAAGCACTTGGCTGGCTCTGAAACTGACAACCCTGCGCGGTGAAATCGGCACGACCACCCCCGTTTTAGGGTTACGCCCGACTCTTTCTTTTTTCTGCAACAATGAAAAATTGCCAAATGAGGCGAGTTTAACTTCTTCGCCTCTTTCTAATGCGATAGATATTTCGTCTAATAAAGTTTCCACTATTTTGGTAGATTCCTGTTTAGGCAAGCCGATTTCTATATGGACGAGATTTGCCAATTCGGCACGTGTTAGCGTATCGGGTTTTGTGTCTTCCATAATCCCACCATATAAGGGCTAAATTTATGATATAGCAAGCGAAATTACAGCGCAATTACCACGCCGCACCTTACCAACGCACGAGGCTAGACCCCCAACTGAGACCAGCCCCCATAGCCGCCAACATAAGGGTGTCGCCTCTTTTTATGCGTCCGTCTTCCACGCCCACCGCCAGTGCCAGAGGGATAGAGGCAGCCGATGTATTGGCGTGTTTATCTACACTGATAATCGTTTTTGCTTCGGGGAAGTTAAGTTTTTTGCCGACCGCATCTATAATACGCAGATTGGCTTGGTGGGGAATGAACCAATCTATTTCATCCATTGTCATATTTTCTTGCTCTAGTAAAATTTCCACCGATGAAGCAATGTTTCTGACCGCATGGCGAAACACCTCTTTGCCGTGCATACGCAACACACCCGATGTTTGATTATAAGAAGCCCCGCCATCGGTTTCTAATATATCCGTCAACATACCATCAAGGCGAAGGTAACTACCCAACACTTGTGCACCGCTCTTTTTATCGGGGGTTTCGCTGGCTTGCATAACAACAGCCCCCGCCCCATCGCCAAATAGAACTGCCGTGCTTCTATCTTCCCAATCTGTAATGCGACTTATCGTTTCTGCCGCTATCATCAAAGTATTTTGCGACCGCCCTGTCTCTATCCG
>VSKW01017973.1_pt1 | contig 15590 bp, 11 predicted proteins | sample 4798611 | NCBI WGS metagenome assembly VSKW01 (sample SAMN12179536, study PRJNA552185) | sponge metagenome | biome: deep-sea hydrothermal plumes; feature: spots directly above weak diffusing fluid; material: sea water; isolation source: sponge from the Crane site of a hydrothermal vent ...
GCTATTAACTTGGCCAGAACGATTAGACTTAAAAACAGGAAATTCACAAATTAAATCTTGGTTTGAATCGGTTAATGTCAATCAAAAATCTGTATTTCAGATAGCAAAAGAGTCTGCTGATGCTAGCATGATCAAAGAGCTACATCAATTTCAAATTACATGGATTTTTCCATTTTTTAGAGGCATGGTGTTCTGCTAAAAGCGAGTCTATCGCATTTGTAATATAAATTGAGACCTTTGCAATAATCAGTTCAATGAATAATCTATGTGTTTTTTTATTCAAACAATACATAAATTACTTCATTTTTTAAACTATTTTAATAAAAAAGATCATATCAGGAATCTTTGTTGTCTTATTGCAAAGGTCTCAGAGCATATGGAAGGCATTTCGTTAGAATGTGCATTCAAAAAATTACCGTCATGTATTCGATTCATTTCAGCGTGAGTGCGCATTATCATGGTGCAGTGTTTTGATTGAAAAGGCAGAATGAGTACCGTTGCTTTCACGTTGAATCTTTAAGTAACGTTTGAATGGCTTGTTTTTATACAGGCCATTCTGTATTGTCATTATTTTTGTATAGAAAAACAGGCATTTTTTATCTAATTTTTTTTTAATATTGCAATCAATTGAATGCTATGAACTGATCATATCATTGCTTGTCGCTTTTTTCAGGTATGACTGGAAGATTAGATGAATCAGGTGAATCAGGTAATCTTCCTAGCATAGATACGAATTCCGGTAAAGGCCTGCTTGGGTAGCCATTGATTCGAATTGGACGTTGTTTATGATCTATAAAAAACAGTATGGGTGCACTAATTGTCGTATTATTTGCAATAATTTGTAAGTTATTTTGTATTATTTGTTGAGTAGATTCTGTAATTTGATTGTCTGGTATTGGCTTAAATACTTCTGTGTTATGTAGTTCATTTAATGCGACCACTGGATCTTTTGCTTGTAAAATAGCAGCTGCTTTATTGAGACTCGTTTTATCTATAAAAGATACCATGATCCATCGTATTGCTAATTTTTTTTGCTCTATAAAAGGTTTTAAATCTAGATATAATCGATGACAAATAGTACAATTAGGTTCTCCAATAAAATAGACTTGATGCGGAGCAGATGGAGAGCCAATTAAAAACCAATTTTCTTTAGACACAGTATGGATAAACTTTTTAGCAAATTCTGGAAAAAGGTGTTGTTTAGTATGTTCTTCTGTTAAAGGATTGCCTGTGATATCAAAAATAGCACCAAGAAAAATTAAACCAGTTTTATTTTGAGTGTAGAGAATCGTAGGGTCTTGTTCTGCATCTTTAGGTTGTAATACATAACCTGTTAAGTGATAAGGTTTGACTTGAAAGGTTTTCTGAATTGAAAAATGCGTGTCTGCTATTTTATGAATTGCTTCTAACATATTTTTTTCATCCTGAGACTGCAGCATGGATAAACCCATAACAGCACAAAGGATGATCAGTAGTATAAATAGTATGACGGATGGCCTATAAATCTTCATATTTTTTAATACAGATAATCTTAGTGAATAAAAAATAACATGATTATTTTATGTGGTGATCATTTATTTAAATTGATCACTTTCAATTATAACACGCACTTTATTATTCTTGTTGATTAAATGAATGAAATAATTCATCAGTATTGAGTCTTTATTTTTACTTTGAATATTTTAAAGTAGTTTTTAAATGTGAATGAATGGCGTATTATAGTGTCAAATAAGTCGTTTTATTTGAATGTAATCTGCATTTTATATGTCGGGTATTTGATAGATTTTTTTATTTTTCATATATATAGAAAATAAAATACTGCATGATATAAACTGATCTAAACTATTTCTCTATTGAATAATGCAATGACTTGATTAGAGAGTAAATTATGACGATTAATTATATTAATCATGAATTATATATGGAAAAAGTACGACTGTATGATATCATTTCGAAAGTTGGGACGCCCACCTATGTGTATTCAAAAGCTTGTTTTATGTCTCGTATTACGCGTTATATGAATGCGCTAAAAAAATATCAAACAGCAACACAAAAACACCAAATTCATTATGCCGTTAAAGCCAATTCTAATTTAACGATTTTAAAAAATATAGCTGCAGAAAATATTGGTTTTGATGTGGTTTCTTTTGGTGAATTAGATCGTGTTATTCGCGCTAATGGTTCAGCAAAAAAAAATATTTTTTCAGGAGTCAGTAAAACCGAATATGAATTAAACGCAGCGATTGCACTAGGGATCCATTGTTTTAATATTGAATCTGAAGCGGAATTGAATCAAATTCAATATTTAGCCGAACACAATAAAACAATGATTGATATTGCTTTTCGTGTTAATCTAGATATTGACCCTAAAACACATCCTTATATTTCAACTGGATTAGAAAAAAACAAGTTCGGTATTGATATTCCTTTAGCTAAAAAATTATATCTTGTAGCTGCAAAATCTTCTGTATTACGCCCTATTGGAGTTGCTTGTCATATTGGATCTCAACTGACAGATCTTGCTCCTTTTTCAGATGCGTTGACGCGCGTTTTTGATTTAGTTTCGTATTTGAAAAAAAATAATATTACACTACAGCATATTGATATGGGAGGTGGATTAGGTATTCCTTACGAACCCACTATGATCATGCCAACCATTGAGTCTTATATTGATACATTATGCTCGCCATTACAAGGTCGCTCTGAATCTTTATTTTTAGAACCTGGGCGCTCTATTATTGGAGAGTCTGGTGTATTATTAACGCAAGTCAACTTAATTAAACATCAAAAAAATAAAACATTTGCAATGATTGATGCCGGTATGAATGATTTATTGCGTCCTGCTCTGTATCATGCAAAACATCGAATCTGTGAATTAAAAGTACGATCAGGTTCTGCTGAATCTTATCATGTTGTTGGACCTGTTTGTGAAACATCAGATCAGTTTTGTTCTCATCATTTAATGATTAAACCAGGTGATTATTTAAGTATTTTAGATGTAGGTGCGTATGGTATGAGTATGGCTTCTAATTATAATACGCGACTAAAGCCTGCTGAAGTGTTAGTGACAGATAATACTTGGCATGTCATTCGTCAACGTGGATCCTATCATGATTTATGTCAATTAGAGAAGATATAAGCTATGTTATTACGTTTTACTAAAATGCACGGTTTAGGGAATGACTTTATGGTCATCAATGGTGTTACGCAAGCTGTTAATCTGACACCAGATGATATTAAAGTATGGAGTCATCGACAGACAGGTATTGGTTTTGATCAATTATTAATTGTTGAACCACCGCTATCTCCTAATGTCGATTTTTTTTATCGTATTTTTAATGCAAATGGGACGCAAGCTATGCAATGTGGTAATGGGTTGCGTTGTTTAGTGCAGTTTATTCATGATAAAAAATTATCTATTCAAAAAAAGCTTGTTATTCAGACTGAAAATCGTATTATGCATGCAATATATCATGATCAGCATGATATTTCAGTGAATATGGGGCTTCCAGAATTTGAACCGAAAGTGATTCCATTTATAACGGATAAAACGAATGCACGATCACAGTATCTTTTTAAATCAAATGAATATGAGTTTTTATTCACAGTGCTGTCCATGGACAACCCGCATGCTGTTGTAAATTATGACAGTATTCAAAATAGTGGTGATTTTTGGTCTGACCCTGTGATTGAACTTTTAGGCCAAAGCATCCAAAAAGATCCGCGATTTCCAGATGGTTGTAATGTTGGATTTTTTGAATATAAATCCTCGAATAAAATGAATGTGAGAGTATATGAACGTCATGTTGGAGAAACAATGGCTTGCGGTAGTGGTGCTTGCGCTGCTGTTGTGACAGCCATTTTGAATCAATTAACAGATACGACTGTCACAGTCCAATTACGAGGTGGTCGTTTAGATATTGCTTGGCATCATATGCAAGATGAAGTGTGTATGACTGGTCCAACAAATACTGTTTTTGAAGGGCAAATCAAAAAAACAAAGCGCATATTAACTTAGTGGAATAATGCATAATATACTCTGTTTGTATTATACTGCAAGCAGTATAGAACCTATTTTGAGTATTTTTTTGAAAATTTGAGGGCAGTATGGATTTATTAACTATTTTGTTTTTAATCGGGATTACTGTAGAAGCGATGACAGGTGCTTTAGCTGCAGGGCGCCGTAGTATGGACTTATTTGGCGTGATGTTTGTAGGCTGTATTACGGCCTTAGGTGGAGGGACTGTTCGAGATATTGTATTAAATGCGCATCCTTTAACTTGGATCGAACATCCTCCTTATATTTCAGTTACTGCAGTTGCATCATTAGTGACAGTTTATATTTTTTCACCTTATATGTTACGTTTGCGTGGATTTTTTTTAGCTTTAGATGCTTTAGGTTTAAGTGTCTTTACTGTTGTCGGCGTCAAAAAAGCAATTTTTTATGGGCATGATTTTTCGATTGCAATTTTTGCAGGTATTATTACCGGTATTTTTGGAGGCGTAATGAGAGATATTTTATGTGATGATATTCCTTTGATTTTTAAAAGTGAGCTATATGCTAGTGTTGCCTTAGTAACAGGTATTTTATATATTTTATTAATTAAACTCATGGTGCCTGATCCGGTAGCTGTTATAATAACTTTATTTTTTGGATTTGCTCTTAGAATGTTAGCTATTTGTTTGCATTGGAATATTCCTAAATTTGAGTATCAAAATTAATATCTGTTCATTAGTGTAGGTTATCTTATTTTTTTAGACATTTTGTCTTAAAATTGAAGGCATGATCAATTCAATTTTTGTGTAAAATAGATAATATCATCATAAATCCCTATTTTATTATCCAGTAAGGCCTCCTAATGAATGAAGAAATACTGGTGAATGTAACTGAAATGGAATCTAGGGTCGCATTAGTTGATCATGGTATTTTGCAAGAAGTATATATAGAGCGCCATAATAAAAGAGGCCTAGTTGGCAATATTTATAAAGGTCGTGTTGTTAAAATTATGCCTGGAATGCAAGCTGCTTTTATTGATATTGGATTAGAACGTACTGCTTTTATTCATGAGCGTGATGTTGCAAAGCTTGATTGGCGTCATGAATCAAATATTGCCCAGTTATTCCATGAAGGCCAAGATTTATTAGTGCAAGTCACAAAAGACCCTATAGGCTCGAAAGGTGCTAAATTAACAACAAATATTGCATTGCCTGCAAGATATTTAGTTTTTATGCCACGTTCTAATCATTTAGGCGTTTCACTCAAAATTAATTTGAAAGAAGAACGAGAGCGTTTGCGTCATTTGCTCGTTCAATTACTTGAAATGGAAAAGTTTAATCATGCGACAGGTTTTATCATACGCACGGCCGCAGAATCTGTAAATAATGTAGATCTTCAGATGGATTTAAAATTTTTAATTGAGTTATGGTATGCGATTTTTGAACAATCCCAGAAGTGTCAGGCGCCTATTTGTGTTTATGAGGATTTATCATTATCATTGCGTATGATTAGAGATTTGCCTTCTAAAAGTACTAACCGTATTTTAATTGATTGTTTGAAAACGTATCAGAAATCAGATAAATTTGTTAGAAAATTAGTTCCGCATTTGATAGGAAAAGTGCATTTATATACAGATAGTAGACCTTTATTTGACTTGTACTCGATTGATGAAGATATTAATCTTTCGCTTGATCGAAAAGTACAATTAAAATCAGGTGGATATCTGATGATCGATCAAACAGAAGCTTTAACAACAATAGATGTGAATACCGGTACTTTTATTGGTCATCGTAATTTAGAAGATACTATTTTTAAAACAAATATGGAAGCTGCTTCAACGCTCGTTCGACAATTAAAATTGCGTAATTTAGGAGGGATTATTATCATTGATTTCATTGATATGCAAGATTTAGAACATCAAAAGCAAGTGTATCAGCATTTAGATAAAAATTTAAAACAAGATTCAGCTAAAACAAATATTAGTCAAGTATCTGAATTAGGTTTGGTGGAAATGACTCGCCAAAGAACACGAGAATCATTACAGAATATTTTATGTGAACCTTGTAAAGCTTGTGCAGGTAAAGGATTACTGAAAACAGCAGAAACAGTTTGTTATGAAATTTTTAGAGAAATTATTCGTGAAGCGAGTCATTATGATAGTGAATATTATATGGTATTAGCTTCTGATTCTATATTAGATCGATTATTAGAAGAAGATTCTGTGCATGTTGCTGAATTAGAAACAATGTTGAATAAAAGTATTCGATTTCAAATCGAACCTCAATATTCTCAAGAAGAATTTGATATAGTTCCTTTATATTCAGAAACTTGAGTATTTTTAACGGACTCAATCTGATGAATTTGACAGACGTTTGAAGCGATATAAAAAATATCAACTTGGAAAATGAATGAACATATAATAAGATGATTGAGATCAAATCTGTTGATTTAAATTCTTTTCAGATTTCAGTTGTTTTTTTCATATCATAGCTTCAGTTAAAATATATTGAATGCATTTTTTTCATTGACATGATTATTTTGAATAGCTATGTCTATGCAGATAGAGTAATGTAAAAAAATGATTAAGATACGCTTGGTGTTTTTTAAAAAAATTTTTAGAATATTTTTATGGGCAGTATTGATCTTCGCTGCCAGTTATATCGCTTCTATTTTTATTATAACCCGTACACATTTATTCCAAGAAGAAGTTGAAAAAAAATTAAGTCTTATCTTGGATGCTCAAGTCAATATACAGTCTATATCTGGCATGATGATCTTCATTGATCCCAAATTAATCTTATCTAATGTCTCTATTCAAATGAATCATTATTTAGAGTCAGAATTGCAAAAAATAAAAAAAATGACGATCAAAATCAATATACTGCAATCTATATGGTCTTTCAAATTAATTATTCATCATTTACATATTCAAGAAGGTCGCTTTTTCTTAAAACCAACACAATCATCAAATCAAGATATGATGCTTTATGTGAATCAATATATATCGACATTACATAAGATTCAATCTGTACGTCTTGAAAATATACACGTGTTATGGATTCAAGAATTGGATGGAATAAATCATCATAATTTGAATATTAAACAATTATTTATGGAGCAACAAGACCAGAAATTAATTGTACGTTCATTGCAGTGTATTAATGGCGCATTAAGTCATATTACAGGCAATATATTGTTGAATAATATAGAGGAAATTTTATCGATTACAGCTTGTTTAAAAATGGATCCAATAGACATCAAATCTATATTAAACGTCACTTGTCCGAATAAAAATTTTAATTTTGTATTAGAACCGTGGTTTATAAAAGGTATTTATTGGATTGATTGGACTCCCGATCATTGGCATATTACGAGTGATTTGCAAACCAATCAAGTCGATTTTAAAATAAATGACCATGTAATCCCATTATCTAAATTAAAAGGAACTTGTTGGCTTACAGGGCAAGGTCAATTGATAAATTCTGCTCATATAGAATGGGAGGATTGTCATATTTATCATCAATTGATAGCAAAAAATAACCTGACATTTTCACGGATATTATCGGGGTTAGATGAAAAATGGCAACTTGAAATACCAGAAATCTCGCTTCATTTACTATCGAGTATATCTCAAAATATAGCAAGCTTGTTTTCAAAATATAATCAAACTTTATCTAATTTAAAAATAACAGGTTTATTAAAAGATATCAAAATTGAATTACCCTTGTCATTATCTTCGCAGATGAATCAAGTGAATTTTTTAATGAATGCAACAGTCAACAATATGAGTTGTGCTGCTTGGAATAAAATACCAGCATTAGAACAGGTTAATGGTAAAATACAAATGAATGCTGAATCAGGTGTTTTTTCGTTTGATAGCCGTAAAATGGGCTTCCATTTAACTGAAATATTTGAAAAATCATTGCCTTTTCAATCTGTAAAAGGGGATTTATCTTGGACTATCAACCCACAATCTGTGAATTTATTTTCAACTCAATTAGCGTTTATATTGGAAGATCCTCTCCTGGATTCAAAAGCATCAGGTGTTGTCGTCTTCAATTTAAATATTCCTTTTGAGAAAACTAAATCGACAGAACTTCAATGTAACGTCATGTTATCGAACGTCAATACTGATCAAATCAATTTATTATATCCAGTTAAAAAATTAAATTCTGAATTAAATCATTGGATGAAAGATAGTCTGTATGCAGGAAAAGCAGACAATATACAATTTATATGGGATGGAGTCGTGAATCGATTAACACCTAAAAATCATACTTGGAGTCTTTTGGTCGATTTAAAAGATATTTCATTACACTATCATGAGCATTGGCCGGATATTAAAAAACTGAATACTCGATTATATCTGAATAAATCAGGATTATCTGTGCAAGGAGCCACAGGTTATTTGTTTGACTCATACATTGAAAATATCTCTATAGATGTCCCTTATTGGCAAAAAAACATTATCAATATCAAGGTAAACAGTGCTTTAAAAGGTAAGGATTTTACAGCATTTCTTCAACAATCAGCGTTGAATAATATTCTGAAAAAACAGCCGGATAATTGGAAGTTTAGTGGCGTATTAGATATTAATTTCCAGCTTTCGTTGCCGCTGAATAATGCTGATGAAGCAGACGTATCATTGTCTGCAAACTTGCGTGATTTGCAATGTCAATTGTTAGCTCAAGATATTACAGTAGAGCATATAGTAGGGCAAGCATACTATTCAACAAAAAAAGGGTTATATTCGGATAAATTGAAGGCAGCTTTTCTAAATGCACCGATTGAATTCGATATTTTAACATCAATCAATCAAAAAACAACACAGATTGCAATGAAAGCAGACAAAACATCTATAGAAGAAATGAAACGTTTTATGCCAATCGAGTTTTCGTGTATAGCCGTTGGTGATTTGCAATATACAGCGAATGTGATTATTAATCATCAGACTGATGAGCTGATTTTAGAAGGATTTAGTCATTTAAATGATTTACATATTCATTTGCCTGCACCTTATATGAAAAGAAAACATGAAGCATTAGAGAGTTTTTTTCGAATTACTTTTCATGACAAGAATGCGCATACAATTGCTTTTCAATATGGTTCATATTGTGATGGAAATTGGTATACACAAAATGATCAATTATTAGGTGGTGAAATTACTTTAAATCCAACCTCTAAAGCAAAACATCAAATCACTGTAGGTGAATTTATACTATCGGGTCAATTAGATAGAGTGGATGGAGTTGACTGGTATCGCTGGTATCAAAAATATATAGCCTGTTCAGGTACTCAGAATGCATTTGATCGTATTGTTGTGACGCTAAATCAGCTGCAGATTAATCAATTGATATATGACCGATATACTATTAATCAATTAGATATATCAGGGACGATATTGAGTGATTCAAAATCACCTTTCTCTTTATTGATTCAATCACAAGAAATAAAAGGACAGCTGATTAAACAATTTGATGAACCGTGTTTACTGCGTTTAGATTATGTTGCATTACCATTATCGTATATATTAGATTTGAAAAATGAGATGAAAAATGATGAAACTCAAATCCTAAAACAACATAGTATTTTAAAATACATGAATCTGTCTTTTTTATCAGAATGTGACGTGAATATTGAAAGATTAATTGTCGATAATGAGTCTATTGGCTCTTTTAATGCCTATTTTATACCAGATAAGTCTCAATGGACTTTTAAAAATATTCATGCTGATTTTTATGGTATCTCTGCTCTCGGTCAATTCACTTGGTCATTAGCGGATAGTCTAATAAAAACAGCTTTTGATGGCCAGTTAAAAGCACGTTCTTTTGATATGATCTCTAAAAAGTTTAATCTAGATATTCCTTTTTCGATGAAAAAAATAAAGCTAGATTTACAAATTGAATGGCCAGGTGATCCGCATCAGTTTTGTCCTAAAAATGCAAAAGGGAATATCAACTTTAAAGTGAGTTCCGGATATTTAAAATCTAACTTGTCAACGAATCCTTTATCTTTTTTAGGCGTTTTAAATGCAGATACTTTAGTTAGACGTTTGAAATTTGATTTTTCTGACTTATTCCATTCTGGCATTGCTTTTGATTATATTGCAGGAGAAGCTGTTTTTGAAGAAGGATTAATGAATTTTAACACCCCTATGAAAATATCTGGGCCTTCTGTCAATATTTTAATTGAAGGTGTGATTGATGTTATGGATGCTGAAATGGATATGAGCATGATGATTCTGCTGCCATTAGTCCAAAATTTTTCATTGTTAACCTTATTATTGGGCCAACCTTTTTTAAGTGGTAGTCTGTATTTATTAAGTAAAGTTGCTGGAAAAAAATTGGCAAAAAGAGGGGGTATGCGATACCTGATCGAAGGTTCCTTACGAAATCCAATTATTATCGCAGATAAGATTTTTGATAATAAATTTAAACGTAAATTAAAAATAGATAATAAGCATGACCCTTTATTGTCATTATAAATGAAATAAAAACATTATTTTTAGGCTATATCGAACAATTTAAAAGGAGTATATTGTGAGTATTCAATATACCGTACATCCTAGCGGCCCTTTATCTGGCACACTGATGATTCCTGGTGATAAATCAATTTCTCATCGAGCTGTCATCTTGTCCAGTGTGGCAAATGGCATCAGTCATATTAACGGTTTTCTTGAAGGCCATGATGCGCTGGCAACCGTCAAAGCTTTTGAAGAGATGGGGGTTTCTATTGCCCGGCCTGATTCAGAACAGCTCATCATTAAAGGTGTTGGATTATATGGATTGAAAGCTGCTAAAGAACCTATGAATTTAAATAATTCAGGCACCGCTATGCGTTTAATAGCTGGCTTGCTAGTAGGCCAACGATTTGATGCCGCGCTCATAGGGGATGATTCTTTATCAAAAAGACCCATGGCCCGTATTATCGAACCTTTAAGGCAGATGAATGCTAAAATTTCAGCCCATGAGGATGATTGTCCACCCTTATATATTACAGGAAACCAATCTTTAAAAGGGATAAAATATGCTTTACCTGTTGATTCAGCTCAAGTAAAATCATGTCTTTTATTAGCTGGGTTGTATGCAAAAGGTATGACAACCGTGATTGAAAAATCTGTGACTCGAGATCATACTGAACGTATGTTAACAACATTTGGGTATCCTATTGCCGTATCCGGTTCTACAAAAACAATTCAAAGTGGTCTGTCATTACAATCAGCACATGTCGATATTCCAAAAGATATCTCTTCAGCTGCGTTTTTGATTGTAGCTGCACTGATTACCCCTCAATCACATATTATATTGCCTTCTGTTGGTGTTAATCCAACGCGTGCCGGCATCATTACTATTTTAAAAAAAATGGGGGCAAAGATTCGATTACTTCATGAACGGATGATGGGAGCTGAGCCTGTTGCTGATATTGAAGTGAGTTATTCAGTATTAATAGGTGTTGATATACCTCATGAATTGGTGTCGATTGCGATTGATGAATTTCCTATTCTTTTTATTGCAGCAGCTTGTGCAACCGGTATGACACGTTTAACCAATGCACAAGAGTTGCGAGTGAAAGAGTCAGACCGCTTAACAGCGATGTCTGCAGGATTGACAACCTTGGGCATTCATCATATAACGCATTCAGATGGAATTGAAATAGAAGGTGGGTGTTTTCAGGGTGGCATGATTGATAGTTATGGTGATCATCGTATTGCAATGGCTTTTGCTGTTGCAGGATTGCGTGCTGCTTCATCTATTACTGTGCTTAATTGTGAGGCAGTTGCAACCTCTTTTCCTAATTTTATGATTTTAATGCGGACAGCAGGTATGCATATCCAAGCTGATATTGCATAAAAACTATTTTTATAAGCCATTTATAAAATTCATTTGTTTCCAGGCCTCGAATGCTGTGATAGCGACAGCATTGGATAAATTTAAACTTCTACTATTTGGCTGCATCGGTAAACGGAGTAATTGATCGCGTAATGCGTTTTTAATATAGTCAGGTAATCCTTTTGTTTCTGATCCGAATAATAAGGCATCATGTTGTTTAAATTGAACTTGAGTGTAGCGCGTTTTTCCTTGGGTTGTGATCGCAAACAAGCGATTAAACTGTGTTAACTTGAGCTCATCGTGTATGGTGACATTTGCCATGTCATGATAATCAAGTCCGGCACGTTTTAATTTTTCATGTGTAAATTGGAACCCTAAAGGCCGAATTAAATGCAATTGACATCCAATATTGGCGCATAAACGAATAATATTACCTGTATTACCGGGTATTTCAGGTTGATATAAAATGATATGTAACATAAGAGCCAATCTGTTGAAATTAGAATTGAGGTGTTATTGTGCAAATTAATTTTTTAAAATGCAAGTCAATTCATCATCAGGCTTCAAGAAGCCTGATGATTATATCTTGTTGTGAACGATGCAATGGCAGTGATTAGGCAAATTGAGGCGAGATTAATGTAATAGTAAAGAAGCCATATCTCCTAATGTTTTTCTTGCAGTACCTGTTTTATATAATGGTGAACACGTATTCTGCAGTAGCACCTCGTTTTGTCCTGAGTGAAACATAAAAGCTTTTAATTGATTGGCTTGGCTTTCAGTTCGCGCTTGAGTACTTATTGGAACTGTCTCTGTTAAATGTATTTCAGTTGCTAAGTCTTTCGTTCGAGCATCTGCTTCTCCTGTGCGATCTTTTCCGCTTTTGCAATTCATATGCGGAACAACGCCAATTGTATGTGCTAATAACTGACATCGAGTCACCAGTTTATAAGGATCATGACTTGCTTTATGGTGTTCTTTTTTATTAAAAATATCACGTATTTGTTGTGCTAATTCGCGTACGATAAGTGCTTTTTTATGATGTGGATTCAGTTTTAACCAATCGCCAGTCCAGCCTGATATCTCTTGCTGATTAAGAGGGCCTATTAAAGTCTCTAAACCAGCTTTGGAGTACCCGTCTGCAGTTTTCCAGGGTTGTATCAGAGTAGAAATGCCTGGATTTAAAGATAACTCATTCACACCTGGGTTGATCGTAGCAATATCTAATGGGTCAATTGTAATCTGATAAGGTGTATTATCTGATCCATATAAAGTTATGCTATAAGGCTTACTGGCTAAATGATGCAATATATCATGCTGATCGGCTTGTAATGATTTCTCATCATCATGTATATGCGTTATATTGCGAAATGTATCGGGTGTTAGTAGAGAAGTGCTCAGCATTTTTAATGAGATAGGTTCTCCTTTTTTGATGTTATCGATTAATTCTGAATTTTGATCTATCTGATTTATGACTGCAGCTGTAATGATTTCTTCAGCCCATTTATGAATAGATTGTGTTCTTTCTTCAGAATGCTTTTTGAATTCTTGACCAGCAATACTGCCAGAACGTATACCAGAAAAAAGGAAAGAGCTGTTGTCATCAGTGTCAGTGAGTTGTGTTTGATATAAATTATTGATATGTTCAGTGCTTTTTTTGGTAGAAGAGGTTCTGCCTTTTTGTTGATAATCGGTTATAAAAGGATCTCTGTTCCCAGATTGATCATTGATATGTAGCCGTAGTTTTGATGCCGGCTTTAATTGACTATTCAGTGTTGTTAATTGATGATTATTTTCTAGAGAAATTGTTTTATTGATTGTATTCCAAGTTTGAGTATTCAAAATAATATTTTCAGATTGCAGCCAGAGGTTCTTGAGTTGTTTTTTTGTTATGCCTGTTTCAAGTATTTGATTTTTAATTTCTTTCTTTTCTCTTTCAAGTACAACGTGTAAAGGAGTGTTGGCGATGAGGTCACTGACTATGAGGTTCTTTTTTAATGCTGTGAGTTTTTTTCTAATCTTGGGACTTAGTTTTGGTTGATCTATTGCTTTTGTGATGACATCTTGAGCGATATCCTTCAATATGGTTTTATATTGTTGTTGTGTTTCAGTATTTGAAAAATCATTTTGATGTAATGTCTCTAAATGCATGATTCTGGTTTGTAATTGACTTATTTTTTGTCCCATTTCATGGTGTTTCTGTTTGTCGGTCATGTTGCTTTGAAGCTGTTCCCAATCTTTTTTTAATTCTAGGAGTGAGATAGGCTTCATCAATTGCTCTTGATACGTCTGTGTTCCTCTTAAATCAAATGGTGATTGTGCTAAACGCATCTCAGTTTCTTGTTTTAAGTCAAGATAACTCAAGGGGGGTCGATTCAAAGAGAGTGACAATGTGGTAGGGATGACTTGAGAATGATGAACAGTTCTCTTTTGTGTTTCTCGTCTCGGAGGCAGTTCGTTATTTGGTGATTGTTGATTTGGTATGGTGTTTTGTCTTTGTTTCGGAATAGGAGGAGAGACTATATCGATTTTTCTTTTCAAAAGTTCTGATTTTTTTGTTCTAGGTGCTGCTATAGGTTTCTTGGATTGTTTGAGATTTGTTCTTTCTCTAGGAATAGGAGGAGATATTGCTTTTTCTTGTATTGCAGTAAGCGGCTTGTTTTTTCTGGGTGTTATAGGTGGTTTTTCAGTATGCGTAATGTTTTGATTATCTGTTGTATGTAGTGCCGTTGACTGAGTGTGATGGTTATTTTTTCTAGCTTGATTTAGAACATGCGCTGTGGGTTTTGGTTTGTTTTTGGGTGGTGTTTTTTTTAAAACAAGCTTTTTTTCTTGAATTAATGCGTTAAGATGGTCAGGTTTAGTAGGAATAACAGGTTTTTTTTCGGCTATTGTTGTAGTTTGTCTCTCTGTAATACGAGAGGTTTTCTTGGGAGATTTCTGTTGATTCAGTCTTGGTTTAGAAGGCATATCTGTTTCTTCTGCTAAGACTGTGCGCTCTTTAAATACGCCTTTCAATTCTTCTTGTAATGTCGTTGGCTCATCTTTTTGTGGAAGTAGTGTTGTTTTAGCGTGTATACCGGGGTTTACATTATTTTGATTCATATCGCTAATCCTTTATTGAGATAAATTCATGATCTTCATTTTAAAAATGAAGAGATCTTCTTTTTTATTTTAAAAAAAAATCCATCAAAGAGATATATTTTTATTCTTTATCCTGATAATCCTGCAGTCTTCATACACAGTGTATCGATTGTTTTTTATGGAAAGATAGAGGCAGCATGTGATCAATATGATGAGGAAATGACTAGGGCGCGCCCTCAATCTGAAAATCATTTATAGATTGCTTTTTATTTTAAAATACACGACACTCTTTTTTTTAAAAAAAGAGTAGTAACTTATGATTAGAGATTTTTTAACTGATATTCTTTGGGAAAAAATACAAATAATTATGAAAAAAATCAATGTCATCGATGGAAAAATGATCGCAATGTTATATCTGCTATGTTATGGAAATTATATACAGGCTCCTTGGAGAGATATTCCCTCTAAGTTTTGCCCTTGGAAAACAGCTTATAACCGATTTAATCGATGGACATATAAAAACATATGGCATCATTTTTTTTTAATTCTCAAAAAAAAACAAATCAAAATTGTATTTTTATAGATAGCACTTATACCCGTACCAGCCCGATAACCTTTACCGTGACTGCGCTAGAAGACACGGTGTTTGGGGAAGGTAATGAGACGGTGACTGTGACGTTGAC
>VSKW01002313.1_pt1 | contig 15536 bp, 10 predicted proteins | sample 4798611 | NCBI WGS metagenome assembly VSKW01 (sample SAMN12179536, study PRJNA552185) | sponge metagenome | biome: deep-sea hydrothermal plumes; feature: spots directly above weak diffusing fluid; material: sea water; isolation source: sponge from the Crane site of a hydrothermal vent ...
ACATTCAATTCTCAAAAAGAACTTCTTCCCAGCACCACCATCCTGGCATCTCCTAACCGCCATAGCAGGAGGAGGAGTAAAATTCATCTTCGCAAAACACCTCTACCGCTTATCAGTCCGCCTATTCTACATCCTCCAAGGCACCAAAAGACGCCTCGGCCTAAAAGAACTCCCAAGCGCCATGACCGAACTCAACCACACATCCACCAACCTCCACTTCATCCACCGCACCAACCACACCACTGCGTGGAAATGGAAAATTTAAGGAAATTGAGTTTTTGAACTTGAGTAGCTACTCAAGTATTTAGCTAGGAGATAATTCTATGGATTCGTGGCAGTTATAAGCGAATTAGATATTTCTTTTATTTTGTTTTCAATTTTTTCATAAGAGTGCATAACACTGCCATTTATCATAGATATTAGGGGCTTACTATTTATGTCAAATTTTTCATTAAATTTTTTATTTAACCTTGACCTCAAATTAACATATAATCTGGTTGTGGCTGCTTCAATTTTTTGTATTTTCGCATCTTTTGCATTGGGGACTACAACTACAAAAGTACAACCGTTATAAGGCATTACATCCACAGGAAGGCTCTTACCTGTATCTAAATTATTCCATATATGACATAAGCAACTTATATGAGTGTCTGACTTATGTATTATTTTCTTATCTAATAGACACAAAAGTTCGAGAGTTTTATAAAGTTTACACAACATTTCTTCTAAAATTTTTTTGACAAAAGAATGATAATCTTTTGTAGGTTTTTGTGATTGTTTATAATCAACAAACTCCCAAAGAAGGTTAGTAACTTCTATCAGGAAAAAATGTGTCTGCGTAGTATCTTTATTATAGATTGGTAAGAATAAATAATCGCATATATGGCTCTGACCCATGCCAATCTTACTCCTGTTTTTGATTATATATCCTTTTTGATTGTCTAACTTGAACGCTTCAATCTTACCTTTTTTGCATTTAATTTTGCTTCTATCTGGTTTGGTTTTACATAGTTCCGTGGGAAATAAAACAATCTTTTCCTTTTCAAGATGTTTTATTATTGGTGGCAAATCCATTAATTATACACTTTTATAAAACTCTTCCGCAAAGGATTCAGTTAACTCTTCTAATATAGAGTCACAAGTTATATTTTTATCTGCGTCTAATTTAATATCACCGCCTATTTTAAAATGGTTAATGCCAACAAACTTATTAAGATCAGAATCTTTCTGTAGTCTATTTCTTAACCATTGCATATTATCAGAGCTATGACTAGCAAATATAATATTGACATCTTGTTTTGCTAGATTAAATAAAGATTTCATCATGATAATCTGCCAAGCAGGATGAAGGTGTGCTTCTGGTTCGTCAAAGAATACCACAGAGTCCTTTTTGATAACTTGGGTTGCTACTAGATGTTCTAAGAATGCCAATTGAACCACACCAGTTGCAGTTAACGGCAGTGTATATTTTTTACCACTCTTACTATCTTGATAAACCAAAGTTCTACCATCTTCTCGTATTATTTTACCCCCTACTTCCTCTGCTAAATTATCCAAAGAGATGCTAGGTTTTCCTGTTCTGGTGGGTTGCATTGCTTCTACTAGATCATTAAAATACTTAGGCACTCCAGATAGAAAGGTACCTTCATCATCACTTCTAAAGCGGGGTGATATATAATTCCTAACGCGTTTCAAGGCATTCTCCAATTTCCAGTAGACAGGTGATTCTAGATAAATGACACGAGAGAAATGTTCACGTAATATACTAAACAAAGGAGCTCCGTTACCATAATCTAGTGTAACTTCACTATTTGGATTAATGGTACAAGTAATTTTTCCATACGAATTATCGGAAGATCCTATTTCTACTATGGCTGGGTTATTGGTATCCTTACCAATTAACTGAGAGACATCACTCATTTGAAAATTATGAGTTAGGTTATAGGTTAAAGATGATTCATAAGTTTTTCTGATTGCATCTTCATCTGTATAAATATTTTTGTAGTCAATAATTTTTTGTATGATTTCTTGGCTTTCATTCAAATTTACAATGAAGTTATCAGCATACTTATCATTGGTTACTTGACGAATTTTACTTTCTACTTTACTCATTTCATTTTGGATGTTAGTAAGTTCTTTTTTCATAAGAACTAATTTTTCGTTTGCTATTTCATCCAGTTTGTTTATCATTTCATCGGTTGGAGTATCTACTAGTAAAACTCGTAGATTCCTTTGTATTCCATTAATTTCACTCTCTAATTCCCATATATTATCGTAAGCTTTCCATATTTCAGTTTCTTTTTTACTGTTCCTATGTAGGCTAAAAGGTTGCCTAGCTATTCTTGAAACTTTACCGCGTAGTTCTTTTATCATGGATTCAAAGTATGTATGTCCAATATCTAGATTAAGAGTATCTAAAAAAGAATATAGAAACTTTGATACATAGCTCTTGCCAATATTATTCAATCCAGCAAAAATAGTTATACTATTCAGTTCTATCTCGGCATCATTAATTTTGCCTAAATTAGTTATTTTTACTTTGAGGTTTAATGCCATAATGATATTATAAGATATTTATGTTGAAATGATAAGATATTTTCACTTACTTTAAAAAGTTATCTTACTAGGTTAGTAAGGTTTGACGTTGAATATTAAATATAACGTCCCCTAGGGGGTTCGAACCCCTGTTGTTGTCGTGGTAAATGGAAGAGCGAAACACTTCAACAATATCCCCATCCCTCAAAGATTACTTCTTCTTTTTATTCTTATTCTTTTGTTCTTCCCACAACTTTTCTGCTTCTAATAAACCTTTTTTAATTTCATCTAAAGTTTCTTGGGTTTCTTTATTCATAGTTCCAATTTCAAGGGCTTTATTAAAGTCAGCAATCGCTTCTTCATATTGTGCTAACCTGGTATAGATTACTCCTCTAACATAATATATGTGGTGTCCAGCCCTTCCCTTTCTTATAGAAAAATTTAAATCATTTAGAGCTTCTTCATTTTCGTCTAATTTATTATAGGCAGCTCCACGACTAAAATATACATGTTCAACAAAATCAACTTCACGTGCAATTAATCTAGTGAAATCATCAATGGCTTCATTCATTAAGTTGAACTCTAATCTAGTAAGTCCTCTTTGCCACTCTAATGCATCTACTTTGTCTTGATCTTTATTATGATTTGCTATTTCAATTTCCGAATTATAAAATCTTATAATCATTCTGTACTCTGCAGATTCTTTATAGGGAGAATCATGAGAATTGGCCGATGCGAAGCCATGCATATCAGGAAACATAGTTAAGGTATTGATGTTATACACTTGATCAAGCTCTTCAAGTATTTGCTCTTTATATTTGTTGAGAATTATTATAGGATCAGTTGGAGGTATTCTATGACCAATAACAAAGTATGAGCTTTGTGCAGGAATTCTTTTATTTAGGTGCGAGGGTTTCCAATAGAACCAATTGTCTGAATTTTCTTTATTAAATATTTCTTCCATAGAATATCTCTTTAATTGCTCATTACTATTTATTTCTATAAAGTTTTTTTGATTATTTATATCCAGGATATGAACAGTGGCATTAGTTTCTTCTTTGCGGTATAGATCATATCCTGCTAGTTTTTCATCTTCTGACCGGGGAACAGGTATTTCTTCTTTGTGTGGCTGACAAGCAAACCAAAGTGCTACTAAAGGATTACCGCTAAAATCTGTTAAGGCATTAGCTGCATTGTAATGCCTTAGTTGTGCTAAGACAGCTAAGTCAGAATCTAATAAATATGAACCTTTATATCCATCAGAGAACTCATGTTTGAAATATTGGATCAGGGTCTGGTTATAGAGTTGTTGATATGTGATGGGATCGGAATTACTGAACATTTCGTAAATATTTTTTTTAGCTTTGCTACCTAATCGCATCTGGTCAGTAGATTTAATTTCCCAATCTGAGTTAGTTAATCCCTTATAAAGAAAATTATTAGTTAATGGATTTAGACCTTCAGTATATGGACGTAAAGCATTCATAAAAATTAATACAGAAGTTACCTCTTCTTTATTTTCACCATATTTTGCTTTTTGAATAAAAGCAGCATCTGATTTACCTGAAGTTTTCTGTGATTGTTCTAGGTTCCTTTTGATAACGCTATTCATTGATTTCACAAAATCTTCTTTCGCCTTAATTTTCCATTGCTTCCCTATTAGGGATAGGTGTACTGTTTCCAATATTAATGAGTCATTGCGATCAAAAGCTATAACATTATCTTTATCAATTTCAAAATAATGCCTGAAGTCCCCATAGGTAGATTTATCATCCCATTTATACCCAGATAATACTTTTACTGCCAAACACTTTCCGTGACTCGGGCAGTTTATATGGACTATCCAATCTCCCTTCTTTATTTTCAATAGAAATGCAGTTACACCAAGATTTTCATTATCTGCTCTATCTTTGTTGACATATCTTGTTAGATTATGGTGATCCTTGTTACTCCAACCAAAGCGTGATCGCCCATCCTCACGGACAGATTTCTCAATATATTGAGAATCCTCTGATTCAACTGGACTCTTAAATGTCCATATAGTAGACGCTTCACCTATTTCTATGAGTTGTTGTTTGTCCTTTGGGTTTTGGTCATTTTTGTTTTCCACCATTTCTTTATTGTAGTCCATATTTGTATTATGAGGAGTGCGGGATGTTAATTAGATTTATACACATCCTTCCGATGGCATAATTATCATGTGCTAATTTGCTGAATAATCACACTGATACTCTATAATGAGAGTATATTACAATAACTTGTTAAACATTTTCACTTATTAATAACTCATAAAGCATGGCTAATTCAGAAGCAAAGTTCTATAAGGAACTAAAGAAAGTATTCGTAGGGGCAAACATAGATGGCATAGGTGGATTTGTCAGGTTGATGAAGATTAAGTCAAAGTATTATCAACAGATTGAGCAACAAATCAGAAAAGATATAGCGAGTAGTTTAGGGGAGCATGATGGATTTAGAGAAGAATTATTTACCAAACTCTATAGCTTCTTTTCTAGATACTTTACCCAGAATGGTTCAATCTGTTTTAATGATACGCCATTCCATAACAATATTTACGAACAGGTATATGATAATAAAGAAGATGTATCTTTGTTTTGGAAAACTCGTATGCTTTATTATGTTAAGACAGAAAGGTTGTATGAAAATCTTACGGTGCTAATTGATGATTACAAATTTAATTTTGATTGCAGCGAGCTAGAAAACAAAAAGACCAATGAAAAGCAGCATATAGTTTTTGAGTTATCTAATATTGATAAGAAGGAAGGAATTACTATTCAAGTTAAGAAATCCAATAATGGTAAGAAAACTGAAGTAAATGAATTACTGAAATTATTACAGAATAAAGATTTTGATATAACGGAAGAACAATTAAACAATGCACTTGGACTATTTCAGCGTAAAACTGAAGCGGACTTCTTTATAAACAAAGATGCTAAAGCATTCTTAGAAGAACAGTTTAAACTCTGGAGTTATCAATATTTTTGGGATGGTTCTACAGAATGGAGTGCTGATAGAGTACAAGAACTTCAGATTATGAAAGAAATTGCGTTTAATATTATAGGGTTTATATCGCAGTTTGAAAATGAATTAGTCAAAATATGGAACAAGCCCAAATTTGTCAGGAAATCTAATTATGTCATAACTATGGATAGATTATCCAAAGAATTACAAGAGAAGGTTAAGAAATTCAAAGGTTATAAATTACAAGTCAAGGAATGGGCTGAATTGGGTATAGATTCTAATGGTCCTAAGGTACCCATTGATACTAAGTTTTTTAAGGAATTAGAATTAGAGATTATTGGACAATTTGATAATTTAGATGAAGCATTAGATGGACGGCTTATTAAGAGTGAAAATTATCAGGCATTAAATACTATACTACCTAAGTTTAAAGAGAAGGTGCAATGTGTCTATATTGACCCTCCCTTTAATACTGGTAATGATTTTGTTTATGAAGACAAGTTCCAAGACAGCACTTGGTTATCTCTAATGACTGATCGTCTAAGCTTGACAAAAAACTTTATGTCCGATACAGCATATATTTATTTGCAATTAGATCATTATGCTGACTATTTGGGCAGAATATTACTGAAGAATACCTTTTCTAACTCTGGAATAGATAGCCAATCTTTCATAACATGGAATACAGGCGATAACATATCTGGATTTAAAACCCAAAGAAATAATTGGATTAGACAAGCGGATAAGATACTTCTATTTCCTAAAAATCCTGATATTGCTTCCTTTATAAAAATGTGGTCTCCAGTCCAAAAAGAAGCGAATAAGAAGATTGGCTGGTTAGATTTTATTGGTCCAAGTAACGGTCACTTGTATATTGAAAAGTGGAATGACGGAAAAATGTTAAAGGAAAAAGTTGACGTGCATTCTAAAAGAATAGGTACTGTTTGGAACGATATATATTCATTTCAATATTCGGAACCAAGAGAAACGGAAAGTTTTTCTTTCAAGACACAAAAACCTGAAAACTTGCTAAGAAGAATTATCCAATCATGCTCTAACCCGCGTGAGATTGTATTAGATTTTTTTTCGGGAATAGGAACTACAGTAGCGGTGTCTCAAAAAATTAATAGAAAATGGATAGGAGTAGAGTTGGGAGAGCATATTGGTAATTTTTACTATGAATCAGATATTAAGAAAGTAGGGGTATTAGGTAGAATGAAGATAGTTTTAAATGGGGATACCAGCTTTACCTTACCTAATACTGACCAAATAAGAAAGCCTCATTTATCTAAAGATGTTAATTGGGAAGGCGGCGGATTTTTTAAGTATTATGAATTGGAGCAGTATGAAGATACTTTACGTAATACTCGCTATAGCAAAGATAGTGAATTATTCACTCAAACAGAGAGCTCTGTATATGAACAATATGTTTTCTTACCAGATGAGAAGATGCTTAATGGAATAGAAGTTAACAGCAAAGATAATAGTATTAAGGTTAATCTCAGTAATCTTTATGATGATATAGATGTTGCGGAGACCCTATCAAATCTTATTGGGAAACCAATTAAGAGTATTACCAAAGATAAACTCATACTTGAAGATGACCCTAAGGATATTGAGATAGATTTGAATAATCTAGACCCTCATCTAATTAAGCCACTAATTTGGTGGGAATAAAAAATGTCACTCCCATTAACGGATAGACCTAGAACTTTAGCAGACATACTTGAGGATATTAGCAGTAACCAAGTAGATGATTTTCTTGGATCATTATGGCCACCAGTTTCACTAAGTAATTTCTCTAAGAACAAAACTCTTTATGGGTTCCAGGAAAAGGCATTAGAGAATGCGGTCAAGGCACTTTATCTTTTTTATGAAAAATGCAAAGGCGATAAAGAAGTAATGTTTGAGAGATATTTGGAGAATCAAATATCATTAGATAACATAAAGCAAAATAGCTATCTTAATGAGTATACGGAATATTTCCCTACTGGTAAAAATAGTAATAAAATCTCATCCCAGTATTTTTGTAATAGGATGAGTTTTTGGATGGCAACTGGTTCTGGCAAAACGCTGATAATAGTAAAGCTAATAGAGATATTGCATGGCTTGATGATGGCAAAAGATCGCCTACCCCAACGAGATATACTTTTTCTATCTCATAGAAATGACCTAATACAACAATTAAAATCTTTAGTGCGAGAGTTTAATGAATTCTCTAAAGTTAAGATTAATCTTGTATATCTAAAAGAATTTGATACGAGAAAAAAAGAAAATAGAAGTATTTTTAAAGATGAAATAACTGTTTTTTATTATCGCTCTGATTTAATTTCAGATACAAGGAAAGAGAATATAACTGACTTCAGAGATTATGATAACAATGGTAATTGGTTTATATTATTGGACGAAGCTCATAGGGGATCTCAAAATGATATAAGCAAAAGGCAGGCGTATTATTCTATACTTTCACGTAACGGTTTTTTGTTTAACTTCTCTGCCACTTTTACAGAGACAAATGATAATGCTACTTGTGCTTTTAACTTCAATTTAGAAAGATTTGTTCATGCCGGATATGGGAAACAAATTTATGTGTCAGATCAAGATGTTAAAGGATTCGACAAGAAAGAAGATGACTTTAAAGAAATCCATAAGCAGAAGATAGTCCTTAAAACACTTATATTGCATACATATATTTGCGAAAAGATAGAAAAAATAAAAGCAACATCTGACCTCTTGTATCATAGACCCCTACTTATGTCCCTAGTTAACTCGGTGAACAGATCTAGTAAAGATATGGAGAAGGATGGGAAAGTGAAGGAACCTGACTTAAAGTTATTATTTACTGAATTGCAAAAAATTGCTAATAATGAAATAAGAGATGGATTATTTGATAAAGCAAGAGAAGAACTTATGCAAGAACTATCTTCTAGCAAGTACTTCTTCGCAGATAAAGTTATACCAATTAATAGTAAATCTTTGTCAAAAATTTCTTACAAGAAAGTATTACAATTAGTTTTCAATGCAAAGACACATGGAAAGATAGAGGTAAAAAGAATCCCTAATAACAAGCAGGAATTAATCTTCCAATTATCAACAACTAATAAGCCATTTGCTTTGATTAGGATAGGTGATATAGCTGAGTGGATAAATAAAATTTTAGATAAAGATATGGAAAAGGGCACTACTCATGACAATACCAGTGAATTCTCCCAAATTAATAGCGAAGATTCATCCATTAATATATTAATGGGATCTAGGACTTTTTATGAGGGTTGGGATTCTAATAGACCTAACATTGTGTTATTCGTTAATATAGGCACTACATCGGAAGCCAAAAAGTTTGTTATGCAGTCCATTGGAAGAGGGGTGAGAATAGAACCAATCCAAAATAGAAAGTCACGACTAGTTAATCTTATGAATGGTGGCGAAGTATCTGATGATGTTTATAGCAAAGTTAAATTAAACATACATGCGCCAGAGACATTATTTATTTTTGGAACTAATGCTGATAATATTAACAAAATAATTGGATATATGAGAGAGAATGATTATAGCGGTACAAGATATGAAGAAATAGGAGATATTTTTGTGCCCCTTATAAATAAAAGTATAGATAAAGACGATTTACTGATACCTACTTTTAAGTTGTCTAATAATCTGATGATTAACTCTGGCAATATAGTTAGGTATAGCATAAGCCCAGAAGATTTAGCCCTAACCGAAACTCTTCTTTCTAATCTGAACGATAAACTTGTCATTATGAAATATAGCAGCCATGATGAAGGCATATATCCAGAGGTTGTCGCAGCTACTAGGAAAACTTTTAAAGATGAGAAGAGTAAGGATAAGCATTATGATACTTCTAGTGAAATAGAGACCTTAGGAAATCCCACTATTACTTTAGGTAGAATTATTAAGTATTTTGGTGCCAAAGAGCGGGAACATGATAAGTTCGTAACTTTAAGTAATCAAATTAGTCATCATTCTAAAATATCCTTTAGGGGTGATAAAACTCTGCTGGGGGAACTCAAAGAGAAGATAAAGATAATGCAAGATTATCCTGCTAAAGAGGAAGAGCTTGAGGAAGCATACGAGGCTAACATTCCAAAAGAAGAATATGATGCTAAGCAGAATGAGCTGAAGGGAGCTCATAAGCTTAATATTAAGGATGTAGAAATAGATATTAAATATATAGGGGAACACTATTACAACCCATTACTAGTTTCAAACGAAGAGAAGCAAGATTACTTAAAACACATAATACAAGTAACTAGTGAAGTGAAGTTCATACAGGAACTTGAAAGAGTTGGTAAAGAAGTATTGGATGATGAGTTTGATTGGTGGATATTCTCTAAGTTAGATGAAACGGTAGATAAAGTTAGAGTTCCTTATTACAATAAGGATAGAAGTCAATTCTCTAATCATCATCCTGACTTCATATTTTGGCTAAAGAAAGGTAATAATTATTCTATATTCTTTGTTGATCCAAAAGGTCAAGTGCATACTGATTATCAGCATAAAGCTGACTGGCATAGTAACTTTTTTGGTACTCCAGGTTACGAAATAGAGTTCACTGAGAATGATACTAAGGTAAAGGTCTATCTTCGTTTCTTCACTCATGAAGGAAACCGGTCATCTAAAGAATATAAAGATTACTGGATAGATAACATTAAACAAATAGCTGACATAGCCAAAGATTAATATACACAGTATTGTCGTGGGGGATGGGAGAGTGAAGCAATTCAGGGATACACATTAAGTTAATAATTTAAATAGGGTGATGTTTTTTTCTTTTTAGCTATTGATTTTTTGAAATATGCCCCCATAAATATAGAATGAGAGATTTTATAATCCTAATATATGCCTATAATGTATAATTCAAGTATGAGCGCACAACTAGGTAAAAAAGACAGTAGCGGCAAACTTGGACTAGACACTATAAATATAAGTTCAATACATTTTGCTAATTCTATTATAGATAAGGGCATAGAAGCGGATAATCCAGTAACTCATTTGCATTTGCATAAACTGATGTATTTTGTATATGGATACTATTTAGCTCGTCATAATACACAAATTGGTAAGACAAAGTTTCAGCCGTGGGAGATGGGACCAGTAGTTGAGTTAATTTACCAAGTTATGAGAGGTTCTGGTTCTGGTCCTATAACTAGATATTGTGAGGAGTTTGATCCTAAAGATAATAAATTGATGGCCTATGTTGTAAGCAAGAATGAATCGAAGTTTCATGAAATATTAGATGAGGTATGGGATAAATATAGGCATCTTAGCCCAAATAGAATTATTAAGGAGAGTCATTTATCTGGCGGAGCTTGGGAGAAGGCAAGGGAAGGGGCATGGGCACACTTAAAAGTCAAGCATATTATGAAAGATTTTGACTATGCTAAAGATTGTATATAATATAAATAGTAAGAGAAAATTATTATGAATGAAATTTTACAGGATATAGATCGTGGGTCTGTCTACACGGAAAGAGAAAAAGCTTTGAATTTTGATTTACACAGTATCTGGTTAATAAGATGAAATATATACTAAAATCACAGTTCAAGTGAAAAAAGGTATTTAATGAAAAAAGGTTGTATTTTATATCAAAGGGTGATATACTGACAACGTTGTCAGTATATCACTGTCAATATTGTTATTATAAATTTGTTATTATAAAAAAGGAGATACAACATTACTATGTTTTGCATTTATGCAGTGATTCTAAATCAAACATAGTCAAGATTATAAAACTAGCTAACCTTTATTTATTGGTTGCTTGTGTTTATTAAAAACGAACCATATTCTTGATAGGTTATTAGAAGAAAATTATTATGAACAAGTATTCACAAAACTTTAATACTAGATTGTTTATGGCTCACACTAGAAGGGTCTTATACAGAGATATTGTAACGAGTATTTGGGCAATGCCTATTTTCATATTAGTAATTCCTGTATCTTTATACTGGATTTTGGAAGGAGTTATGTCACCAAACAATGTATTTGAACTCATATTATTAGTTGTTACTTTAAGTGGCTGTTTATGGATTATATTGGCCACTATACATATTGTTATACTTAGTATATATAACAATATAGGTTATTCCGAAGGCGTGAATGATAATAAAAAATCTATTGAACTAACTGCCAAGGTAGTAAAGGAATCTAAAAAATGGGTAATATTTTATGATTATGGAGAAAATGATGTCTATAATATATACAACAACTCTGAAATAATAAACTCCTTAATCAGTAAACTTGAGGGGAAGGAGTTATTTGAGGTTAGTCTAATTTTTTCTAAGCCAGAAGAAGATGTAGCAAAGCTACCCCTAGTTAAAGAATTATTGAAATGGAGAGATAAGAATAAGAAGTCGCAAAACAAAGTATTTATAATAATGGGGCAAGAAGAATTATCAAATGAGCATGAATATCACTATAAGATTAATGACACTGGTAGCGCATTTATAACAAAGCATAGCCCTGGAGAAAATAATAGAGAATTTAAGTTCTTCACCCCTGATGCTATAAGACCAGTTAAGAAAATTGATGAGTGCTTATATTTCCACAATGAAAGTGATAGTAAAAAAGCAGCATAGAGACCTATTAGCATATAGGGCTTGATCTTAATAATAATAATTTATACCCATCAACTATAGTATAGATTCTATGGAAACCATAGATATTATTGGGAGTATAGATCATATGAGCAGTATTTATCTTTACTTCCCACACATAGCTTTTTATCTAGCTTTATTCTTTGTGTTTACTTACTTTTCTGCAAGGATAAAGTGGACTCCTACTGTTATTGCAGGATTATTTAGGGAACACTATTTTAAGCGAGCTGATTACATGGTTTTATTTATTCTTGTATCATCTTCAATAATTATCATAGGTTATGGCATTTACCTTGTATTCTATGATGGAATAGATACGTATTATGATGTTACTTTTTTCTATACAACACTACTTTTCCATACTGCAATTTTCATGTCGATTGCTTATATAGGGTTCTTATTTCTCTTTAGGTTAATTATGGGGGAAGACCAACATTTGTAATAGCTAGATAAAATAGGTTAAGTAATCTTTGTAGTTACATTAAAAAGGTTCTTTTTTGAGGGTTCGAACCCCTGTTGTTGTCGTGGGAAATGGAAGAGCGAAGTCCTGACAAGAACTTTCACTGCTAATTGGCTTTGCCAATTAGCTCAGTAAGGGGTAATTTTATGACGCTTTTGGAAATAACGTCCCCTAGGGGGTTCGAACCCCTGTTGTTGTTGTGGTAAATGAAAGAGCGAAGCTCTTCTCGCACTTTCACTGATAATCAGCTTTGCTGATTATCTTGCTAGATTAGTAAGGGGTTTGACGTTGAATATTAAATATAACGTCCCCTAGGGGGTTCGAACCCCTGTTGTTGTCGTGGGAAATGGAAGAGCGAAGCTCTTCTCGCACTTTCACTGCTAATCAGCTTTGCTGATTATCTTGCTAGATTAGTAAGGTTTGACGTTGAATATTAAATATAACGTCCCCTAGGGGGTTCGAACCCCTGTTGCCGCCGTGAAAGGGCGAAGTCCTAGGCCTCTAGACGAAGGGGACCTTACTGAGTGTAGTTATATTATAAAACATTCCCAGCAATTTTAACAAGCGAATTGCTATGAGTTGGCTATATTTTATAGATTTTTATATATTTTTGAAAAATTATAGAAACTCTTCCAGCAATGATGCACCAGTTGCTTCACGTATCAGCAAATCATTTAGCAGTGGCAGTCCAGCAACCTTGAGGGCGGCTTGGCGGAGTAACTGCATTTCTGGTATGGCATTGCCGAACCCACGGAATACTCCCTCGGTGAAAGCCAATGCGGCGGCATTGAGTGGCATGCGTTTGGCTTGGTAGGCCTCATAATTATTCACTGATGTGAGGGACTGCTTGTCCAGAAATAAATTATTGAGCACTTGCAAGTCCTTGAATCCTAAATTAGCTCCTTGTCCAGCCAGTGGGTGGATGGAGTGGGCGGCATCGCCGACGAATACCACATTGTTATGAAAGTAGCTGGAAATATGGTGGCTCTGCAGCGGGAAAGACACCCATCTCTTCGCAGTCACTTCTCCAAGTTGTGGCGGGTAGGTCTGGCGTAGGTGGCGGTTGAAGGTCTCTTGATCTTTTTTGTTATCATTTTTGAGCGAGGTCAAATAAGCGGCATAGTCGGGTGAGGTATACCAAACCAGTGATGCATTATTCCCTGCCAATGGCAAGAATGCTTGAGCTCCTTCTGGGGTAAATCTCTGCCAGGTCACATCTTTCTGTGGATATTCGGTGGTGACCTGGACAACAACTGCCATTTGCGGATGCTTGACAGAGTGGTTGCCTATGGGTAAAGAATTCCTTATGAAGGATTCTCTGCCATCAGCAGCCAAAACCAAGTCGGCACTTATTTTACTGCCATGTTCACTGCCATCGTCCAGAGTTATTAAATTCTTATCAGCGGCAAAGCCCTTGACCTGATTGGAATAGACGCTAATTTGTTTGCTCGCATGTATCTTTTCTAACAGGGGCTGGTTGATCCTTTCATTCTCGGCTATCCAACCCAGATGGGGTTGTGATACAGATGAGGAATCAAATACTAATGGACTGACGCCTTCCTCCCAGGTCTCAACTTTACGGAAGGGGCAATAGCGGGTAATGTCAATATTGAGTGAATGCAGGAAGTCCAAAGATGAGTTGTTGAGAGCGGTGACCCGCATGTCAAACTCAGCATTCTCTGTTAGTTTTTTATTAGCCACATCTGCAACGCCACCCTTAAACTGGGACTTATCTATGATGGCGATCTTATATCTGTCGGCAAAGCAAACAGCTGCTGCCATGCCAATCATCCCACCGCCAACTATTGCTAAGTCATAGTGACTGCCAGCACCTCCACTCGCAGCATCACCGACTTGATTTATATCTTTGTCCTTGACATTATCTTTGACATTGTTCATATTTTTATCTTTGCCATTATCTTTGCCTTGATTCATTGCTTGATTCATAGCTTATATTCGTCCATGCATTACTATAGCTCAATTAACTCAATCACCCAAAAGTTCAGGAAAGTCCTCAGACAAGTAGGGCTTGAGTGCCTCAGGTATCTTGACCTTGCCGTCAGCTGTTTGGTTATTCTCTAGGACGGCTATCAGTGTTCTGCCCACTGCCAAACCAGATCCATTCAATGTATGCACAAGTTCTTTCTTATTGGTTCCTGGGTCAGTAACCCAACGTGCCTGCATTCTTCTAGCTTGGAAATCACGGCAATTACTACAAGATGAAACTTCGCGATATTTGTCTTGCCCTGGCAACCACACTTCTAGGTCATAGGTCTTAGCGGCAGAGAATCCAATATCACCACTACACAAAGTAACCACCTTGTAAGGTAACTCCAACATCTGCAAAATCTTCTGGGCTTGTCCAACCATTTCTTCCAATGCTTCTTCGGATTTATCCGACTTGACTATTTGCACCAACTCAACCTTCTCAAACTGATGTTGGCGGAGAATGCCTTTGACATCCTTGCCATAACTGCCAGCTTCGGCACGAAAACATGTAGAGTGGCAGGTGACCTTCACCGGCAACTCGTCACCACTATATATAGTGTCGCTGCCTATATTGACCAATCCAACTTCAGAGGTGGGGGATAGATAAAAATCCACGCCATCGCCTTTATCATCACCTTTATTGTCATCTTTATCATCACCTTTTTTAATGTGGAATAGATCCTCTTCAAATTTGGGCAATTGCCCGCTATTAGTTAAAGCGTCCCGATTGAGTATCAAGGGTATGTTGATTTCTTCATAACCATGCAGGCGGGTATGCACATCCAACATCATTTGTGCCAAGGCACGATGCAGCTGTGCCATAGGTCCACGCAACAAGGAGAACCTACTTCCAGCCATCTTACCAGGAATGGTAAAGTCCATAAGTTGCGGGAATAATTCATAGTGTTCTTTGGGCTTGAAAGAGAAGTTGGGTTTGTCTCCCCATTCCAACACAAGCG
>VSKW01010405.1_pt1 | contig 15431 bp, 11 predicted proteins | sample 4798611 | NCBI WGS metagenome assembly VSKW01 (sample SAMN12179536, study PRJNA552185) | sponge metagenome | biome: deep-sea hydrothermal plumes; feature: spots directly above weak diffusing fluid; material: sea water; isolation source: sponge from the Crane site of a hydrothermal vent ...
AAATAGCCTCTCTGCTGCATTTAATCTTGTATAATTATACATAAGATTAGCAACGTTTGTTGTTTAGTTTTATCTTCATGGGATGATTTTATCATCCCTTTTTTATTAATAGAAACGTTGCGATAGCTATCGGAATCTAAAGTGTCCTATACTATATTAATATGTTACTTAACAAAAATATGCAAAGTTTATTGATTTTTCCATTTATTGGGAAGGTCCTATAGCTCAATGACAATTAAATCCGATAAGTGGATCGCCAAAATGGCAGAGTCGCACAAAATGATAGAGCCATTCGTGGCGAATCAAATACGCACAGCAGAAGATGAACCCAAGATATCTTATGGTCTATCCAGCTATGGTTATGATGTACGTTGCGCTGATGAGTTTAAGGTTTTTACTAATGTGCACTCGGCTGTAGTTGACCCTAAGTCATTTGATAGCAAGGGCTTCGTGGATATGAACGGTCCCCATTGCATAATCCCTCCAAACTCTTTTGCCTTGGCACGCACAGTAGAATATCTGCGTATCCCATCCGATGTTTTAGCTATATGTGTTGGCAAATCAACTTATGCTCGTTGTGGCATAGTGGTTAATGTCACACCACTTGAGCCAGAATGGGAGGGCTACATTACTTTAGAGTTCTCTAACACGACCAACCTGCCAGCTAAGATATATGCCAATGAAGGCGTCGCTCAATTACTTTTTCTGCAATCAGATGAGCAATGTGCCGTTACTTATAAACAACGTAAAGGCAAATACCAACAGCAAACTGGGGTCACTCTACCCAAGCCCTAAACACAAGACATAAATGACTGGCTATATCCTAAGAAGATTATTATTGATCATCCCCACTCTGTTGGGAATAATGATTATCAACTTTGCTCTGGTGCAAGGAGCACCAGGCGGTCCAATAGAACAAACCCTAGCGCAATTAACTTTTGAGAATGCGGATGCGACTTCCCAATTCTCTAATGCTCTGCAATTTAATAACGAATGTCTCGGCTCTTATTGTGGCAGTCAAGGTTTAGAACAGGAATTTATTGATGAATTGAGAGTTCTCTATGGCTTTGATAAGCCACCACTACAGAGGTTTTTTCTAATGCTGAAGAGCTATATCACATTTGATTTTGGTGAAAGTTTCTTCAAAGGACGCAAGGTTACTAGTTTAATCTGGGAGACCTTGCCGGTATCAATATCTTTGGGTCTATGGTCCACCTTATTGGTCTACTTCCTATCCATTCCACTCGGCATTGCCAAGGCAGTTCGCAATGGTAGTAAATTTGATGCTTGGTCTAGTATGGCGGTAATCATAGGATATGCCATACCAGGATTCTTATTAGCAATAATAATGTTAATAGTATTTGCTGGTGGCAGTTTCTGGCAAATATTCCCTCTGAGCGGGCTGGTATCAGACAACTTCTCTGAACTTAGTTGGTGGCGAAAGATTCTGGACTATCTGTGGCATATTACTTTGCCTACTATCACCTTGTCAATTGGTGGGTTTGCTGCTTTAACCATACTCACTAAGAATGCTTTCCTTGAAGAAATAAATAAGAAGTATGCCTGGACTGCACTATGCAAAGGATTGAGTTTCCGTGAGGTTCTTTACAAGCATATATTTCGCAATGCCATGCTGCTAATAATAGCTGGTGTGCCAGCCCTATTAGTTGGTGTATTCCTAACTGGCTCTCTATTAATAGAGATAATCTTTTCTTTGAATGGATTAGGTTTGTTGGGCTTTGAAGCAATAGTCAATCGTGACTATCCTGTGGTATTTGCGTCTTTGTATATCTTTACTCTGCTGGGGCTATTACTAAAGATTGTCAGTGACATTACCTATACTATCATAGACCCGCGGATAAACTTTGAATCCAATGAATAGCCAACCACAAGCACAGTTAGATTATTCAGAAGCGGTTATTTAGCCCACCAAGAAGAGAACTCTACTCCGCTGGCTGGGCTCTTGCTCGGATGAGCTAGTTTGTTCCAATAGGCAACTCTATCGGATGCTATGTGCCACTGAGGGACTAGATAGTGACCTGCCAAAAGTATACGATCTAGAACTCTACAATAGGCAATTAGTTCTTGACGCGAGGATACATTTATCAGACCTTCTATTATTTCATCAATTATAGGATCTTTGATACCTATGAAGTTGCGACTACCTTGCTTATCTGCTGCTTCGCTACCCCAAAAGTTACGTTGCTCATTCCCAGGTGACTCACTCTGAGCAAAGCTAACTATAGTCATATCAAAATCAAAACTCTGGGCACGATTAATATATTGAGTGGTATCCACTAGTCGCACTGAAGCATCCACTCCAAGACGTTGCAGGTTCTTGATATAGGGATTAACTATTCTTTCAAATGCCTTCTGCACCAATAAAATTTCAAACTTCATTCTCTTGCCAGTGCTCTTCTGCACGAGTTTGCCATTCTGTAGTTCCCAACCCGCTTCTTTAAGCAGGGATATTGCTTGGCGAATATTGGCACGGATGCCGCCGGCTGAGTCACTGCGTGGTTGTTTAGGAACTGCTTCCCAAACCTCGGCAGGCAACTTACCTTTATAAGGGCGGAGTAACTTCAATTCTGCACGCGTTGGTTTGCCAGTTGCAGCTAACTCACTGTTGCTAAAGAAACTCTCACTTCTGGTATAACTGCCAAAAAACAAATTCTTGTTGGACCACTCAAAGTCAAAGACAAGTCCTAAGGCCTGGCGAACTTTAGCGTCCTTAAACATATCTCTGCGGGTGTTAAAAGCAAATGCCTGCATTCCTTGATTGCGATCCTGTTTAAACTCTTTTTTGATAACCTTGCCTTGCTTAAGAGCGGGGAAATCATAGCCATTATGCCAGCGAGAAGCTTGATTCTCTGCTTTCACATCTATTGCACCCGACTTAAATGCTTCATGTAATATAGTCAAATCGCGATAATATTGATACTTAACCTTGGCAAAATTATGACGACCACGATTGACTGGAAGGTCCTTGCCCCAGTAGTTAGGATTTAGTTCATAGGTTATACTGCGACCTGGTTTAATTTCGCCAATGGTGTAGGGACCTGATCCTATGGGGGCATCCAAAGACACCTTAGTGAAGTCCTTGCCTTTCCAATAATGTTGCGGTAATACTGGTAGTTGCCCAAGAATTAAGTGTAATTCTTTATTATTACTATGCTTAAAAGTAAACTTCACTCTATGTTTGTCCAATGCTTCAACTTTAGCCACATCACCATAATATACTCTATATAGAGGTTGACCTTTAGACATGAGAAGATTGAAACTAAATACTACATCTTTTGCGGTTACTGGCTTGCCATCACTAAACTTAGCAGAATCATGGAGATGGTAAATGATCCAATCAATTTTATCGCCACGGGGAATCTCCAAGGTCTTTGCCAACAATCCATATTCAGTGAATGCCTCTTCGGGGCCATGATAAGTCAAGGTGTCATAGATAAGACCTATACCACTTGCTGGATTACCCTGCAGTATGAAGCCATTCAAACTATTAAAGGTGCCAAACCCTCCCCTAGTTAGCTGCCCTTGTTTAGGTGCGGAAGGGTTTACGAAAGAGAACTTTTTATAATTTGCTTTGTATTTAGCAGAGTCATATATCGCTAAGGCATGTCTCTTAATACTTGAATCAGCCGCATTCGCCTTCAAGTATATTTGGGTCATAACAAGAGCTATGACAATTAATAGAATTTTTTTCATATAGTTAATGCTGTGTTAATAATGTATCATTCTACAAGTCAGTTACGTCCAAACGTAATTTGATTGTTTGTTTCGCATAAATACGATTGCCCAGTGACTTGCCGCGGTTCCACTTCAGTATCTTTTCAGGTCTAAGATTGAACTTCCTAGCTATGCTATGCAAGGTGTCTCCCCTTCTGACCCGATAATAGACAGTTCGGATGACTTCTCTTTCATAGTTTTCGGACAGCAAGACCTTAGGGCTTTGCAAATGCTTGTTTTCTTTGACGACAATCTTCTGCCCTGCTCTTATCTTATTCGGGTTGGATATGTCGTTAATTTTTTGGATGCTTGACACGGAGACCTTATAGCTTTTGGCAATGGAATCTAGGTTCTCTCCCTTCCTAATGCGGTGATTCTGTAGGTTGCCTTCTACTAGTAGATACCTTGGTGGATCCTCTTTTTGCTGCAGATATTGAATCTCCGAACTTTGCACTGGCAATACAAGATAACTGTCGGGCTTCAATTGCGCAACTCGGTTGAACTGGCGAATGCTATTTTCAGTTACATTGAACTGGGCAGCTATGCTACCAAGATCATCGTCTTTCTTGATCTGATAACTTACCCAGAGGCGAGCATCTTTCTGAAATCCACTTAATACTTTTTGCATTCTTGGATATTCCTCAAAAGTCACATATAGATAACCTTTATAGGGAGAGGTTACCCACTGATTATGGCCAGCATTTAATAGATAGAATTTTTCCTCGTCAACTCGCGCATCATCGGCTATTTCAGCCAATGGAACTTGATGGCTCAGCGGAACCTTAACCCATACATTTTGGGCTGGGACTGTTTCTATGCCCATTTCTTCGCGCATCTGTTTACTAAATACATAGCTATAAGCAATCAACCTTGGCACATATTCTTCTGTTTCCCGAGGTAAGGCAGACAATGACCAGTAATCAGTGGAACGCCCCCGTGCTTTGTTATGCCTCATCGCCTTATTAACACGTTTTTCTCCAGCATTGTAAGCGGCTAAACTCAACTCCCAGTTATTGTATTTTTTATACAGATACTCTAGATAATCCAATGCAGCTTTAGTTGATTCTTCAAAATCGCGTCTCTCAGAATACCACCATATAGTATCCAAGCCAAATGCTTTACCAGTACGTTCGGTGAATTGCCATAAGCCAGACGCCCCAGCATGAGAGAATGCATAAGGATCATAGCCACTTTCTACTGCTGGTAATAAAGCGAACTCGGCCGGCATTCCACGTTTCTTCAACTCTTGTCTTATGTGATAAAGAAATACCGAAGCGCGTTGATTAACTTCCTGGACATAATCCTTGTTTGCTTTAAGACGGCTAACATATTTTTTAACTAGGCGATGTCTATAATGTTTAGGAGCGAACTGGTAATCTTCTTCCACCATTTCCCAAAGGTCAGGTCCTAGATATTCACGTTCTAGTTTTAAAGGCAAACTCTCATCGGCCGATGATATCTTTGTTGGTGAACTACTGCAAGCAATAATGCCTGATATAGCAATTATCCCAATAACTGATTTTATTACTTTAGTTAAAGAGCAAGGGTACTCCACAAGAGACAAAGTCCTTGTAAAGGTCTGTGGGTGTTTGTACATAATTTTGTGCTGAGGGTACTAACAATTTTCTTTCGCAATTTTTACGTTGCTGTCCCCATTATACTCAAAAACACTTCCCTGTGTTGGGAAAATTAATTAATTTTTAACAGATACGGAAATTAACAATTCTTGCCAAAGTTGCTATTTGTCATCTTTTATGGCAAAAACACTTATGCCGTCATCCAAACTACCAGCAACGAACAGATAGAAGGTGTCACCAACTTTAGCTATTGTAATACCATTGGCTTGAGCTAAATTAACTTCAGGAGTATCTCCCGTTTTCGTTACATGGGATAAGAAACCGGCATCATCAATTTCAAAAACACTCACACCAAAATCATTCCTTCAGCGACAAAAACATAAGGAGAGATACTTCAGTCGAGGTCTAACATAATCTCCATTAATATTAATGGCTGGGAGGGATAAAGTAAAATTTTTTATAATTTCCATTCCGCTAGATAATTATGCAGCCCTAACCTAACTTTTGACTCTCGAAGGATTTTAGGAGCGACTTAAGTGAGCAGGCGAATCGGTGACCCAGCCACGAATGCTTCTAGATTTTCTAGGTTTTGTTGGATTGCATTATCCAATGCCGCACGGCTAATCCAAGCAGTATGAGGGGTGATGAGTAGATTACTTTTATCTGTCAACTTTAGCAGTGGGTTAGTAGCAGGCGGCGGTTCGCCATCCACCACATCAATTCCTGCTCCAGCGATTTCGCCATTGGTAAGGGCATCTGCCAATGCTTGTTCATCAATCAATCCACCTCTTGCTGTGTTAATTAACAAGCAGGTTTTCTTCATCCTAGCAAATTCTTTGGCACCCATCATGCGAGCATTGTCCTCGGACAAAGGGCAGTGCAAACTTAATATGTCACATTTGCTAAGTGCTTCATAAAACTCAACATAACCTTCACGCACTTGGGTTGCATCAGATATGTTGGGCCTCTCAGCAAAAATAACCTCCATACCTAAAGCAGTTGCATATTTTGCCAATGTTTGTCCCAAGTTCCCCTTGCCGACTATTGCCAAAACATCACCTTTGATATCCACCACTGGTCTGGAGAACAAAACAAACTGGCGACTCTCTTGCCAAGCACCAGCACGAATCATATCATTGTATGCTAATAAATCACGCCTCAAGGTAAATATCAAGGCAAGCACATGTTCTACGACACTTTGGGTTCCATAATCACGGATGTTAGATACTTGGACGTTATTTTTGCGGCAATAGTCCAAGTCAATATTGTTGCTGCCAGTGGCAGTCAAAGCAATAAACTTTAGGTTTTTAGCACTGGGCAAATTAGTAGAATTAAGCACAACTTTGTTGGTGATAATAATATCTGCTTCGCTGATTCTGTCCTCCACCTCTTCTGGTTTGCTATAGGCATGCTCAGCTAATTCGTGGGGGAAGGATGGTTGGGGAAAGTTTACTTCAGTTGGAAAGGTCTCCCTGTCTAGAAATACAATTTTCATCTTGATATATTATTAGCTATTAAGTGTAATCTTCCATCGGCGGACAAACACAAAGTAGGTTCTTGTCTCCGTGAGGATTGTTCACCCTATTTACTGGAGAGAAGTATTTGTCCTCTTGTAAGTAAGGCAATGGATAAAATGCTTGTTCTTTTGTATAGGGGTGTTTCCAGTCACTATATAAGTCAGATAAATTATGTGGTGCATTAACCAAAGGATTATCTTCTAAAAGTGACTTGCCCTTCTCCACTGCATCAATCTCTTCTCTAATACTAATCATAGCATCACAGAAGCGGTCAATCTCATCTTTGCTTTCGCTCTCTGTTGGTTCTACCATCAAAGTGCCAGCCACGGGGAATGACATAGTTGGGGCATGAAAACCATAATCAATGAGTCGTTTAGCTATATCTTCTTCGCTAATTCCAGAGGATTTCTTGATATCGCGAATATCAAATATGCACTCATGAGCGTTTCTACCCTTCTCTCCCTTGTATAGGACTGGATAATGATTTTCTAGTCGCACTGCTATGTAATTGGCATTGAGTATGGCAATTTTAGTCGCATATGTAAGACCACTGGCACCCATCATTTTAATGTAAGCCCAAGATATGGGCAAGATACTCGCACTACCATAGGGGGCTCCTGATACTGAGTTCAATTCTGTGCCGACAGCATCTACTGCAACATGACTCCAATGCTTGGGTAGAAACTCAGCCAAGTCATGGACAACTCCTATGGGACCCATGCCTGGACCGCCACCGCCATGGGGGATGCAGAAGGTCTTATGTAAATTCATGTGGCATACATCTGCACCTATATCTGCTGGACGGGCTATGCCTACCATGGCATTTAAATTGGCTCCGTCCATGTAAACCAGCCCACCTGCTTGATGGATTAATTCACATATCTCCATTATGGAACTCTCAAATACTCCGTGAGTTGAAGGGTAGGTTATCATTAAGGCAGCTATGGCACCTTCATTGGCAGCAATTTTTTCTTGCATATCTTGAACATTGACATTGCCTTTGTCGTCACACTCCACTACCACAACTTTCATTCCAGCCATGACAGCACTAGCAGGATTAGTCCCGTGTGCTGAGGAGGGTATGAGACAAACATCACGATTTTTATCTTTGCGGCTTAAGTGGTAGGAGCGAATTGCTAACAACCCAGCATATTCTCCCTGAGCTCCAGAATTGGGTTGAAAACTTATAGCATCAAAGCCAGTTATTTCTTTAAGCATGCCTTCAAACTCTTCTAAAAATTTATCATAACCAGCTATTTGTGATTTCGGAGCAATAGGATGTATGCCATTGATTTTTTCCCAACTTATGGGGATCATCTCGCTGGCAGCATTTAGTTTCATGGTGCATGAGCCCAAGGCAATCATGGAACGGTCAAGACCTATATCCTTTTGTTGTAACTTACGCAGATAGCGCATCATATTAGTTTCAGTGCGATACTGGTTAAAGACGGGATGAGTTAGGATTTCATCAGTGCGCAAGTGCTTCTGGTTAAAGTTATAGTTGCCTTGTGTACCAGTAGCAAGAATAGTATCCTCATCAACAGAGCATCCAAAAACCTTCAAAATATTTACCAGATCACTTGGGCTGGTCGTCTCATCAAAAGACATTTGCAGATTGCTATCTTTGAGCAGTAAAAAATTATAACCTTGTTCTTCTGCTTTAGCCGAAATTTCTTTAAGATTAGCACCACTTGATGGCAATATTGACAAGGTGTCAAAGAAGTTGTCTGTTGCCAAGTCATAGCCCTTCTCTTTAAGGAACTTGCTGACTATGGAAGTAAGGCGATGCACTCGAGTAGCTATAGTAGCTAAGCCCTCATAACCATGATAGCAAGCATATAGTGATGCTATGTTGGCTAGTAGAACTTGGGCAGTACATATATTACTGGTAGCTTTGTCACGTCTGATATGTTGTTCGCGGGTTTGCAGTGCCATTCTTAGTGCTCGTTTGCCTTTGGCATCAACAGAGACCCCGATTAAGCGTCCTGGCATACTCCTTTGTTGCTTTTGATTAACCGCAAAGAAAGCCGCATGAGGACCGCCAAATCCTAAAGGGACGCCAAACCTTTGGCTGTTGCCAAATACTATGTCGGCACCCATGGAACCAGGTGATTTAAGTAACACTAAGGCTAGCAAATCAGTTGCCATGCATAACAGTGCTTTATTATCGTGAGCTATTGTTGCTAGATCTGCCCAATCAGTTATCTCACCTGACATATCTGGATAACGCACTAATACTCCAAAATAATCAGCAGGGTTTTTCTCATATTCTTTAATGTCACCTATTACTAATTCTATACCTAAAGGTGCTGAACGTGTTCTTAACAAGTCAAGTGTCTGTAAGAAACATTTTTTAGATGCAAAGAACTTATTGCCTTTGTTACCGGCAGTGCGTTTTGCCAAGGCCATTGCCTCAGCTGCTGCAGTTGCTTCATCCAACAATGAAGCATTTGAACACTCCATTCCAGTGAGGTCAACAATCATTTGCTGGTAGTTGAGTAAAAGTTCTAGACGCCCTTGAGATATCTCTGCCTGATATGGAGTGTAGGCAGTATACCAACCAGGATTTTCTAGGAAATTACGTAGAATAACTGGCGGTGTATGACAAGGGTAATAGCCCAAACCAAGCAATGATTTATTAAGCTTGTTGGCGGACATCATATCTTTTAGATAATCTAATGCATCTGGTTCACTGCAAGGTGGTTCAAGAGCTAAGTCACGTTGCAATCTGATATTATCTGGAACTGTTTCATTAATGAGTTGTTCCAGATCTTTGACGCCGACCGCTTCAAGCATCTGTTGCACTTGATCATTATTGGGACCTATATGACGTTGAATAAAGTCATCTTGCTGCAATAATTTATTAATCCCTTCAGATTCAAGTTTAGTTGAAATTTTGCTCACGCTACCGATTTAATTGTTAAGAGTTATTTAGATCTAGGTGAAGTTACGAATCAATTAGTTTTTGGTAAGCTTCCAAAGATAGAAGTTTATTTACATCTGCTGCAGATACCTTTATTTTGAACAACCAGCCATCTTCATAAGGAGATGAGTTAACAATTTCAGGGCTGCCACTCAATGTCTCATTTGCCGCAACAACCTCACCATCCAATGGAGAAAAAATGTCCGACGCTGCCTTGACAGATTCAATGACTGCTGCATTATCACCTGCAGTAAAGTTTGCACCAACTTCAGGGACTTCGACAAATACTATGTCTCCAAGTTGTTCTTGTGCATGTTCTGTGATGCCTACAGTTGCTGTATCACCTTCTAATGAAACCCACTCATGACTATCAGTGTATTTCAATTCTTCAAGTTTTTTGCTCATAATTATATTAGCTAGTTTGGTTAATTGATTAAGTTATATAGATATTAATAAATCATTTTCTCGTTGGCTTTGCCATCCTTGACAAAAGGTGGACGGACAATCTTAGCAGCCACTTCTTTGTCCCTTATTGTCAATGAGCATTCACTGCCTTTATGGGCGAAAGGTATGCGTGCTAAAGCAATGGAGTGATTCAAAGTAGGGGAAAATCCACCACTAGTAAGAACCCCTTCACCCTGCTCAGTAGTGACTTTAGTGCCACTTCTGAGAACACCAGGTGTGGTCATATATATGCCAACAATCTTTTGCTGCACTCCTGCTTCTTTCTCTTGTAGCAAGTGATTCTTGCCAATAAAATCACGCGGTTCGGCAGCATCTTTATTCCAATGGACTGCCCATGAAAGTGCTGAACTCAAAGGAGAATGCTCCTCGTCTAAATCATTGCCATAGAGAGACATTCCCGCCTCCAACCTGAGGGTGTCGCGACAGCCCAAACCAGTGGGAACAAAACCAGATGCCATCAACTTGTCCCAGAAATCAATTACCACAGAGTCGGATATTACTACTTCATAACCATCTTCACCAGTATAACCAGTGCGGGCTACGAATACATCTCCATCAGCATAGCTAGCAAAATGGAACTTATCTAATTCTTGTGCTGCAGCATATTCAGGGAAGGCAGCAGCAAACTTAGCACAAGCATTGGGACCTTGCAAAGCCAAAATATTCTTATCATTATGCTCACTCAGGGTCACTTTACCCGCAAAGCCCAAAGCATTGAGTTGTTTTTCCATCCAAGCAATATCCTTGGTAGCAGTTCCAGCATTAACTACCATGCGATAGTCGTTGCTATTAATTTTATAAACGATTAAATCATCAATGATACCGCCTTGCTCGGTGAGCAGGCAACTATACAGACCTTGTCCATCTATTAAGGTCTGGACATCTCCACAAATAAGCAACCTTAAGAATGCTGTTGCGTCTTCACCGCCGATACTCAGGAATCTCATGTGGGAGACATCAAAAATACCAGCATCGCTACGCACACTTTTATGCTCACTAATTTGTGAACCATAATGCAGAGGCATACCCCAACCAGCAAAGTCGACCATCTTGGCACTCGCCTCAATATGTTTATCGTATAGTGTTGTTTTTTTCATATTTAATTCAATAGTTCTGTCAATAGTTATGCCAATAATCCTGCTATTAAATTATACACTATATGGGCTAGACTAAAATAGATATACTTATGAATAATCAGGATTGTAGCAACTGTTCCAATGCTTCTATGCTGCTTTTATCCACTACAAAGAAGACCAAATGATCTTCTGCTTCTACTACGACATTGCGGTGAGCCATTAATACTTTATTGCCACGCACCAAAGCACCTATGCTGACACCATGAGGCAACACAATATCTTCCAATTTTTTACCTATGAGAACTGATGATTCCTCATCTCCATGAGCAATTACTTCAAATGCTTCAGCAGCGCCATGCCGCAAAGAGTGGGCTCTAACAACATCCCCTTTACGCACATAAGATAATATGCTGCTAATAGTAACTTGCTGGGGATCAATAATATTATCAATGTTAAGACCCAAGCCATCTTTGGCAAAAACTTCTTCATAATTGGGGCTACTCACCAAGGCAATGGTCTTTTTAGCTCCATAGTTTTTTGCCAACAAGCAAGACATTATGTTAATCTCATCACTATTAGTTAAGGCACAGAATATGTCACAACCGCCGATGTTCTCTTCCACCAATAAGCGTTTATCTACACAAGAACCATTTAGCACCACAGTGCGGGATAAACTATTGGTGAGTTCTTCACATCTATCTCTATTATTCTCAATGATCTTGACTCTATGTTTGTTTTGCAAAACCATTGCCAATTTTTCCCCAATGTGTCCACCTCCAGCAATTATGACACGTCGATTATCTTTCTCCACCTTACGCAATTCACTCATGACATTGGCAATGTGCTTGGACTCTGTAAGAAAGAACACTTCATCATCTGGTTCAATTACAGTATCCCCTTCTGGCATGATAACAGAAGTATCACGATAGATGGCGGCTACTCTACTGTCTATGTTGGGGATATGTTCACGCAAAGAACTCACTTTTTGATGGACTAAAGGTCCGCCACTGAGTGCCTTGATGCCCACCAACTTGAGTTTGCCATGGGCAAAGTCCATTACTTCCAAGGCACTGGGATAGAGAATGGAAGAGTGAATATATTCCTTAAGCTGTTCTTCTGGGTTGATCATAACATTGACAGCTATCTTGGTATCACAGAATAAATGTGCTTGACTTATATAGTCCTGTTCTCTGATGCGAGCAATCCTTTTGGGTATTTTGAAAAGGTGATAGGCAATCTGACAGGCGAGTAAATTGACTTCATCCCGACTAGTTGTTGCAATTAGCAAATCACAATCGGCAGCTCCTGCCGCTTCTAAAATAGAAGGCAAAGAGGCATTCCCCACTATTGTACGAATATCGTATTTTTGCTGCAAGGTGCGTAGCTTATCTGGGTGGCTATCCACCACAGTAATATCAATCCCCTCTTTGACGAGCCATGAGGCTACACTTGTTCCTACTTGCCCTGCTCCTAAAACTATTATCTTCATTTATTCATATTATTTTCTTAACTGATCATATACTGACGCCGCCAGTCGTTTACCAAAACCTGGAACTCTTGTCAATTCTTCTACACTGGCATCTTTTATTGGTGCAATACCGCCAAAGTATTTAATTAGGTCACGCTTGCGCGATTCCCCCAGTCCTCTTATAGTATCCAGACCACTACTCATAGCCATTTTATTCCTTTTACGTCTATGCCCTCTTATAGCAAATCTATGGGCTTCATCGCGAACTTTCAATAGTAACTCTAAAGAACCATTGCGATTGAAAGGACTCAACTCTATGGTATCTATTGTATCACTTAGTTGCTGCTCAGTTATAGGCGGGAGGTATTTCTCTAGAATATATAATTTTTCTTTGCCAAAATGACGGCTTTTATCTTTGGCGATGGATATAAGAATACTATTATGTGGAAAATTTCTAATGGACTCGTTTGAGTTGTATAAATCCCTCAGCCCTTTGGCAGCTGCTTTGAGTTGCCCTACTCCGCCGTCAATCAATATTATCAGACCATCATAATGTTCGGCTGGATCTTTGTAACGTCGCATGACTGCTTGACGCATAGCGGCATAATCATCCCCTGGAGTAATATCTTCTATGTTAAATCTTCTGTAATCTTGTTTTTGTGCCCCTTCAGCATTAAACACCACACAGGATGCTTGGGTCTGGCTACCACTACTATGGCTGATATCAAAACACTCTATGCGGCTAACTGCTAAAGAGAACTTCCTGCCGAGTTCGTCTAGTTCTTCCTGCAAGCGGTAACTATCATTGAGATGGCTCACCAATAATGACTTGCAGCTTTCATAAGCCATGTTTAGCCAACGACGGCGATCACCACGCACTTGGTGTTTGTAGTGGATTTTGCGTCCATAGTGTTCCTCTAAATCATCAAACACTTCTTGCTTCAAAGGTTGGGATGTGATTATCTCAGAGGGTAAGGTGACATTGGAACTCAAATAGTAATAGTTGATGAAGGACTCTAATAGAGTATCTTCGTCATTAAAAGCTGGGGCACGAAAAAAGAAATGCTGGCTATCACCAATATTGCCCTTGCGCACTTTCACCACATAAACACAAGCACTATTGCCATGGCTATAAACAGCCAAAGCATCTAAGTCACCTAAAGAACGAGTAACATATTGTTTTTCGCTGAGGTTACGCATGGCTTGGACTTTATCACGGAGGGCTGCTGCCTCCTCAAACTTCATATCATTGGATGCTTGTTGCATAGCTTTGGTGAGTTCACGCAGGACTTTACCATCTTTACCAGATAAAAAGTCCGCTACAAAATTGACATTCTTGGCATAGTCCTCCTGACTAATTGCATCAACACAAGGTGCGGTGCAGCGACCTATTTGGTGTTGTAAACATGGACGCACTCTGTTGGAGAAAAAACTATCACTACAGGAGCGGATTTGAAAGATCTTTTGCAATTCGGAAATACTGCGATGCACTGCTCCAGCATTGGGATAGGGTCCATAATATTTGCCTTTCTTTTTCTGTGGCCCACGATGCATTGATAGTAGTGGAAAGTCATGGTTGTTAGATAGATAAACGAATGGGTAGGACTTATCATCACGCAACAAAATATTGTAGGGTGGCTTGTGCTTTTTGATGAAGTTATATTCAAGCAATAGTGCTTCTTTATTGCTGGCGGTAATTACCCATTTGAGGCGATTAGCATTTGCCATCATCAGACGGGACTTATTATCCAGTCGTTCATCCTTCATATAACTTGAGACGCGTTTGCGTAGATTACGGGCTTTGCCTACATAGAGTATTTTGTCCTCATTGCAGAAGATGTAAATGCCGGGCTTATCTGCCATGCTGTGCACTATATCTTGCAAGGGCTTGCCTAATTCAACCTGCTCTAACTTCATCTGCCCCTATTATCAAAGTAGCTATCAAAGTAGCTATCAAAGTAATTTAGTAGTGCTTGGTTGGTTGGTTCTGCTAGACCTATCACTTCACGTTCCCCAGCAAAAATATCCTTAGCCAATAACTCTAGGCGAGGACTTCCAACAATGAGTTTGGTTGTATTATAAGAAATATGGCAAGGTTTTTGGTTAAGCAAGGCGGCTACCACATTAAGAATGCTTTTGCTGGTAATCCAAATATGACTGACATTGCCATGTTGAAATAATGGATGTTCATCAGTTCCTTCGTAAGGGGCTTCATAAGAAACTGGAAACGAGTTTGTCTGATAAACCAATTCTTTATCAATGCTGCGACCTAATAATCTAGCAAACTCTTTGCCTCCTTCTTTACCGCAGATTATTAGAATTTTTTGCTCCTTGAGCTTGGTTGGATCATCACCGAAGGAGTTAAGCATCGCCTTATATATGGCTGGTGAGCCACTGCCCTCAGGTATCCTTGCCTCGCCACCATGTTGCCTGACACACTCAGCTGTAGTTGCCCCGGGCACCCAAATTGGCGGTAACCCCTTCAATATTTGCTGCTTATCAAAACCCTTGCCACTGCAAACTATAGCATCCACCCAAAACTTCACTGCTTTTTCGCTGACGCACACCAGCCAGTCATAGCTACAAATCTCAGTATAAGAACGTAACTCTATAGGTTGAATTTGCTGGATTGATATGAGTGGTTGCTTGATTACTGCCAAGCCACGTTGC
>VSKW01023963.1_pt1 | contig 15218 bp, 12 predicted proteins | sample 4798611 | NCBI WGS metagenome assembly VSKW01 (sample SAMN12179536, study PRJNA552185) | sponge metagenome | biome: deep-sea hydrothermal plumes; feature: spots directly above weak diffusing fluid; material: sea water; isolation source: sponge from the Crane site of a hydrothermal vent ...
AATTCTAGCTCATCTTTATCTGTATGCTGTGTCTGCATATCATTAATAATTTTTGTATACATTTTACTGGAAGAATTGATATCTAATTATAAATGATTTTCAGATTGAGGACACGCCCTAGCCATCTCTAGAAATAAACACGCATGGGTTCAAAAATTACAACGTTTAGGTCATCATTCTATTATGTGCTCTGATATAGATAATACATTTTTACAAAAACCTATGTTCCAATTATCAATAAAAGGTTGTAAGCCTGGTTATACTTTTTTTCCATACTTTCTAGACTATGCTGGTCTCCAAACACAGAGAAATTGGGCCAGATATGAGTGATATGCTGATAATTTCAAGGTGGTGTTAAGCTATAATAAATCGTGTTTGCATATGAGCAACGATAGGGAATATCTAAAACAGCAACCCCGTAAATTGGTGAAATATTTTATGGATGGTGAGTTTTTTCAAGATCTCCCTTATATTTTTTTCCACCTCCAAGACAGATCAACGAAATGATAACATTTCAGAATTATTGTTTTTTATTTGAGGGAAATTATATTATTGCAAGTCGAGAAGAAATACGGCCTGTTCAGTTATATGATGACACTGCTAAACATCATAGAGGTAGTAGTCTATCAAATCAAAATCATTATGCTTTAGCGCTACAACAATGGGAGCGAATTCATATCGGCAGACATTGTAGTTGGGAGAATAATGAAGTGATTGAACCTGAAGTGCAATCAAAACAATGACCCGTTTATCATACATAGCGCTATTTATCATGTCTGTGTAAATTTGAGTCAAATGATTAAGGCGTGTCCTTATTTTGCATTCACTTACCTAAATAATACACACCACACGTAATCAAATCATTGCATTTAAAATACCTAGCCAGCTTATCAAAACGAGTTGCAATATATCTAAAATGTTTTAATCTAGCCAATCAATGTTCAATAAGATGTCTTGATGAGTCTATGCACGCCAGTGTGTAAATTCATATTTCAGATCCCACATATGAAATGACAGATTGAGGTGGATAAACGCCATGGAATAGACTATAAAGTATTTTTAATTTATATTTTTAATTTATATTTTTCATGATCCGTGTCATGGATTTTCTTTACTATTTTATGCTTATTCAAAATGTTCGTCAGTCATCATTTTTTAATTGTTTAAAAACAATAAGTTGTTTATCGTTTCAGGATGTGACTAGATAATAAAGTGTATCTTTTTCACTTTACAATTCAAATAATATGATATTGGCTTTCGAGAGGAGAAGATGAAGTTTTTATCTTCAAATGATGATTGATTCTAAAAATACAATCATACTCAGCTTGTCAATATAAGGCAAATTGATCTCAGTGTGATTTGATTTTACAATACAGTCTGAGACCTTTGTAATAAGCAGTTCAATGAATAATTTATGTATTTTTTTATTCAAACAACACATAAATTACTTCATTTTTTAAACTATTTTAATAAAAAAGATCATATCAGGAGTCTTTGTTGTCTTATTGCAAAGGTCTCAGTCTCTTTTATAATGCTTGCTTTATTTATTGTAAATTATATTGATAAACAATTAGTTAAGAGTAATATCATATTGACATTGCTTGGAAGGCTATGTCATCAAACAAAATATTTCACTTAAAGTCATTAGAGAGGGCATCATAAAGCAAGAAAAAGACATATTCAATTGTTATAAAATCATTTAGAATGGTGTATTATCAGATTTTTTAATGCATTTTCTTCAAGAAGACACACATTATTTTACAAGCTATTAACAATTCGATTTAAGCATTTAAAGCGTTTTTTAAAGCATTTTGTTCATTCAAATTCAGTTCAACGAGCTTTTATGGATTTTTTGATTATAGGTATTAATCACCAAACTGCCTCGGTTGCAATACGAGAGCAACTTGTTTTCTCATCAGACATATTAAAAACTGCTCTAAAGCATTTAAAAAGTCATACCGGGGCCCAAGAGTGTTTAATCTTAACAACTTGTAATAGAACAGAAATTTATCTTACAGGGCGCGTTACACCGAATCAAGTGCGAAAATGGTTAATTGCGTACCATAACTTAAAAGCTCAACCGCTTTCGCACTGTTTCTATTCATACACACAAACGGAAGCTATTACGCATGCGATGCGCGTTGCAGCTGGTCTAGACTCTTTAATATTAGGAGAACCTCAGATTCTAGGCCAAATTAAATCAGCCTATGCGATTAGCCGTTCTGCAAACTGTCTTTTTGGACCACTTGATTTATTATTTCAATATGCTTTTAATGTTGCAAAAAAAATAAGAACCAAAACAGCCATTGGTCAAAATACGGTCTCTATTGCTTATGCTGCTATTCAATTAGCGCATGTAAAGTGCCAAACTTTAAAAAATAAAACTTTTTTATTAATTGGTGCGGGGAATACCATTGAGCTAGTCTATCGACATTTACAAAGCTATCAAATGAAACACATTATTGTAGCAAATCGCACGCAAGAAAAAGCTTTATCTTTAACGCAAGGCGCAAAAAATACAACAGCAATTCTATTACGAGATATGCCTTGGTATCTGAATAAAGCAGATATTATTATGACGTCTACTGCAAGTCAGTTACCGATTTTAGGTAAAGGGATGATCGAAAAAACAATGGAACAACGTGATCATAAACCCATCATATTGATTGATCTTGCTGTTCCACGTGACGTTGAACCTGAAATTGCAACAATGCCAAATGTCACGCTCTATACGCTTGATGACCTGAGTACTTTAGTGCTTGATAATTTAAATATTCGAAAGCAAGCTGCTAAGCTGGCTGAAGTGATTATCGAAGAAAATACACATGAATTTATTTCAAAATTACGAGAACAAGCTATTAATAATACAGTGGCAGCTTATAGAAAACAAGCCATGCAGTTGAAAGAATCTGTCTTAAAAAAATCATATCAACTCCTGAAATCGGGTAAGCCGGTGGATGAAATATTAGAACAATTAGCGCATAACTTAACCAACAAATTAATCCACCAACCTTGCATCGCACTTCGAAAAGCTTCTAGTGAAGGTGATCTAAAAAGAATTGCTTGGGCTAAAGAATTGGTAGATAATAACACAGATGAATTAACACAAAAACATGAACAAATCTATCATTAATCGATTAGAAACACTTTGCGAGCGCTACTCAGAATTAAGTTATCTCATGAGCGATGCATCGGTGATTGAAAATCAAGAACAATTTAAGCTATACGCAAAAGAGTATGCTGAATTAGAAGATTTGGCTTTATGTTATCAAGCCTATCAACGTATACAACAAGATCAACAAGAAGCACAATCCTGGCTAAAAGAATCTGATCTTGCATTACGCGAATTAGCTGAAGAGACGATCAAAGAAATACAGCCAGAAGTCACCCGACTAGAAGCTTGTTTATATCAATTATTACTCCCTAAAGATCCTGATGATAAACATAATGTATTCTTAGAAATTAGAGCTGGAACAGGTGGAGAAGAAGCGGCTTTATTTGTTCACGATTTATTTCGAATGTATTCTCGGTATGCTGAAACAAAAAAATGGAAGATTGAACTCATTCATGCAAGTCTTGCAGATATGGGAGGCTACAAAGAACTGATCGCTCGCATATCTGGTCAAGCTGTTTATGCGCATTTGAAATTTGAATCTGGCGCACATCGCGTGCAACGCGTGCCTGCCACTGAGTCTCAAGGACGTATTCATACATCTGCGTGTACGGTTGCTATTTTACCTGAGCCAGATGAGCAAACTGAAATTAATATTCAAAAAGACGATTTAAGAATTGATACTTATCGCTCTTCAGGAGCCGGAGGGCAACATGTGAATACAACAGACTCTGCTGTCCGTATTACTCATTTACCAACAGGTGTCGTTGTCGAATGTCAAGATGAACGATCTCAACATAAAAATAAAGCGAAAGCTTTGGCTTTATTATCAGCACGTTTAAAACAAGCACAAACTGATAGTCAACAACAATCTATGGCTAGCCAACGAAAAAGCTTAGTCGGTAGTGGTGATCGATCTGAGCGCATTCGGACTTATAATTATCCTCAAAGTCGCATTACTGATCACCGAATTCAATTAACGTTATATCAATTAAATGATATTTTGAGTGGTGATCTTGATACGTTGATTCAACCGTTACGACAAGAATATCAAACAGAATTACTCGCGAATATGCAATCCGAATGACTGTTTTAGAATGGCTTTTTCAAGCTAAAAAACAATTAACATCGCATACTGCAGAATTAGAAGCACGACTGCTATTAGCCTATACACTAAACTGTTCCTCTGAAACACTCTTGACTTGGCCTGAAAAATCACTGAGTGTCTCACAACAAGACAAGGCGAATCATTTGCTCGACAAACGAGTACACGGTGAGCCAATAGCCTATTTGCTAAATGAACGATTCTTTTGGTCACAGCGTCTCAAAGTCGATCAAAATGTTTTGATTCCACGCCCTGAAACTGAATTATTAATCGAACAAGCCATAGAAACATGGCCTGATACCCCTAAAATCATGTTAGATTTAGGCACTGGAAGTGGCGCTATTGCCATTGCTTTAGCGACTGAACGTCCATCATGGCAAATCATTGGCTCAGATATTAACAATAATAGCTTAGCGATCGCTAAACAGAATGCTCAACGTCATGCCTGTCATTCAATTCAATGGAAGCAAAGCGATTGGTTTCATCATTTATCAGGCTATCTATTTGATATTATTATTAGTAATCCACCGTATTTATCCACACAAGACCCTCATTTAATCAATAGCGATTTAACTTTTGAGCCCTATGAAGCTTTGGTGTCAGGACCGACAGGGTATGAAGCGCTTTATTCGATTATTGAAGAAGCACCGAATTATTTAAAGCAAGGAGGTTATTTAATGTTGGAGCATGGCTCAGAGCAAGGCTTCAATGTCCGCACTAAGCTCAAACAATTTGGATTTACAGCCATTACCACTTCGCTAGACTTGCAACATTTAGATCGAACAACACAAGGTTTTTGGGTTCAATAAAATTTAAATTTTCGATAAATATCCGACAGTCACTGCCAGCTGAATCAAAATCACGATCAAACCAAAACAACCAACAGCCCAATATCGATATTCTTGATGAAAAATATGACCTGATTTTTTTAAACAACGCATCATGAGCAAAGGGGTAATCGTTGCAATAAAGGCTAAAGGAATGGCAGCATAACCCAGTGCTGTAATAAATAAATCGGGATACAGCCTGCATAAAAGTAATGGGGGTACAAACGTAATAATTGCAGTAATAATATAAATAATCAAGCTATCTTTCATTTTAAATATTGTATGAATACTATCAAATAATCCTAATGAAATACCTAAAAACGAAGTTAAAATGGCAAATCCTGAAAAAAGACGCAAGATAAACATGAAAATTGTAGAATCTGATACATTAGATAACAATTGAAGAAAAGTGGATAACTGATTTTTTTCCATCAAGATAGCTTGAGATTCATGTGTGAGTGTAGCCAATGAACTCAACAGCCATATAACATACAAAAAGCAAGGCAATAATCCACCAATGATAAAAACATATCGAAGTGTTTTATGATATTGAACGCCAATATAACCAATTAAAGGGGTTGTGCAGCCATGGTAGCCAAACGCTGTCAATAAGACAGGCAAAACAGCAAGCCAAACAGTAGCATCAGTTGATTTGTTTAATTGATGGATCAAATATGTTTCTTGCATGGCCGGTTGTAAAGAAATAATAATAAAAATAAAACAACTCATCATTAAAATAAAAATCATTTTATTCATCTGATCGAGCATGTTTGTTCCAGAAAATAAAATAACACCCGTGATCGTGACAATCAATATCGTCAATTGTCCAGTTGAAAAATAAGTCGCTTGATAGTATTGCTGCAAATCAGATAAAAAGGTTACAGAACCTGAGATATAAGCAGCTAATAAGGCATAAAATAGAAAAAGGTATGAAAAAAAACTAAGGCTATGCGCTATTGGGCCTAACACATTTTTTGTCATCTTTAAAAAACTAGATCCAGGGGCTGCAATTAAATTCACTTCCAATAGTAAAACTGCTGCTATACACATAAAAAAACACGTGATCATTAATAAGATGAGTATAGGAATCAATCCAGTATTCACAGCAATAATCGGTAAAGCTAAGATACCGGCGCCAATCGCTGTACCTGAAACAATCAAAATGCCACCTAAGATTTTTAAGAAAACCATGCTATATTCTTATATCAATTAAAAATAATATCAGCATTATGCTGACACCTTAACTTAAGATACACTGGGAATCCACTTCCATGTTACAGCAACTTGCGCTAAAGCGATCAAAACAATCATGACGCCGCAAATCCAATATAATCCTTCATAACGAAAAAGATACTGTTGTTTTTTTAAACGCTGCATCATGGCTAATGGTAATAAGATTGAAATAAAAGCCAAAGGAATCGCTGCATACCCTAAAGCCGCTATGAATGCTTTAGGGTAAAAAAAAGAAACTAAAAAAGAGGGTGTTACAGCTAAAATGGCGATTTTAATACGTGAAAATATGTGATGAGATTTGATTTGAAATACAGTCGCTAAATGATCAAATAAACCTAAACCTACACCTAATAAGGAGGTAATGATCGCTAGGCCATAAAATAAATTTAATATAAAAATAAAATAACTCGGTTGATTAGATAAGGCATTGAGTAATTTAAGTAAGACAGATAAGGAGGGATTTTGACTCAAATGCATCGCTTGATCGATAGGGATAACGCCAATAGAAGCTATAATCCAAATAATATATAATAATAAAGGAATTAAGCTGCCTATAATCATAATATTACGAATAGCAATCGGATGGTTTCCAATATATTTAGTTAAGACGGGAATCGAACCATGAAATCCAAAAGCAGTATAGAGTACGGGTAAAACTGCCACCCATAATATCGCTTTATTATCTGATATATGATAAACATCTGTATAGTGTACAGCTGGTAGTAAGCCTGATACAGCTAAAAAGAAGCAAACAATCATGACCAAAAACAAGCTTTTATTTAATTGATCAATCACTTTAATGCCAGCAACTAATAAGATAACAACAAGCAGTGTAATTAAAAAAATAGAGTAATTTTCAATTATTTGCAGCGACTCATATTGTTTTAAAAATAACATTGTGCCTGTTAAGTAAGCCGATAATAAGGCATAAGATAATAAGACTAAGGAACTATTGGCTATAATCTGACCCGGTTTGTCCAAAATTTTTGTTGTCATCTCTAATAAGGTCATACCGGGACCGGCAATCATATTAATTTTTGTGAGCAATAAAGCTGAAATACAAGAAATACCACAAACGAGTGTAAATAAAGTGATTGTTGGGATGAAACCAAGTTGAATAGCCACAATAGGCAGCGCTAGCATGCCTCCGCCAATTGCAGTCCCTGAAATAATAAAAACAGCGCCAATGAAGCGAAATAAATTCATATTAAATGGTTTCACGTTGTTGAATAATTAGAAATTCATGTTTTATAAAATATGTTTTCATCCGTAAATTAAGGCGGGTATTCATGTAGTGTACTGTTGTATTTTGCTTGATGCAACCATAAAACGATACTTTACTGTCCTTTTAGTCTCTTTTGAAGCCATTTATTTTTGTATTTAAAAAGGTTAAAATTGATCATTAATTCATCCTATAAAAATGATATACTGAATACTTAAACCATTGTAATTTACTATAAAAAATCAGTTTGTCTACACTTATGAAAAAGATATTACGTATTGCTGTTGCGCAACTTAACCCACACGTGGGCCATATCAAAAAAAATATTCAAGCAATGATCGATGCGACCTATCAAGCACGAGACGTATTACAAGCAGATCTGATTGTTTTTTCAGAATTAGCTGTCTGTGGTTATCACTGTGAAGATTTATTGATGAGGCCTGACTTTATTCAAACAATACAAGCAGCCATACAGTCTTTAATTGTTATTCCTAATATTGTGTTAGTGATTGGATTACCAGTCTTATCAACAGATAATCAACTTACCAATCGTGCCCAAGTGTTTCTAAATCAAAAGATGATGTATGATTATACAAAATGCCATTTACCAAATTACGGTATTTTTGATGAAAAACGCTATTTTTCTTCTGGTGATCAGTTAGGTATTTTTGAATGTTATGGTCTCAAAATAGGCTTAGGTATCTGTGAGGATTTATGGACTCCCAAGACATTCAGTCATCTCAAAGAATCCGGTATTTCATTCATTTTAAGCCTCAATGCCTCTCCTTTTGATATGAAGAAGTCAGCATTACGACAAGCATATTTCGCTGAACAATGTCAGCTTCATCAAATGTCTTTGCTCTATGTTAATCAAATTGGGGGACAGGATGATTTAATCTTTGATGGTGGGTCTTTTGCGATGAATCATATAGGTCAAATCGTGTGTCAATTGCCTTATTTTGAGGAATCTTTACAAGTAGTACCCTTTCATATTGATCAAAAAAAATGGGATAGTCGTCCTATTATGATCTTGACTGAATCAACGGAAAAAACACTCTATCAAGCCTTAGTGTTATCTTTAAGAGATTATATCAAAAAAAATGAATTTCAAGGCGTTCTTTTAGGCTTGTCGGGTGGCATTGATTCGGCATTAGTTTTAAGCATTGCCGTTGATGCGTTAGGAGAAGACAAGGTAGAAACGGTCATGATGCCTTATCACTATACTTCTAAAATGAGCCTTGAAGATGCAGAAGCCATGGCTGCAACATTCAATGTAGCCTATTCTATTTTGCCTATTGAATCAACTTATAATGCTTTAATAGATACTTTAGCCTATCCATTTAAAGGCTTATCGAAAGACACCACTGAAGAAAATTTGCAAGCACGCATTCGCGGCATTTTGCTCATGGCGCTTGCCAATAAAAAACGCTATATTGTTTTAAGCACAGGGAATAAAAGTGAAATGGCCACAGGCTATACAACGCTATATGGTGATATGGTTGGTGGCTTTAATGTTTTAACAGATGTATCAAAAACATTAGTATATCAGTTGGTTAAATGGCGTAACCAACAAAAAGCAATGATTCCTCAGCGAGTCATTGATCGTCCACCTTCAGCGGAACTAGCGGCTCATCAAATAGATCAGAATATATTGCCTAATTATACAATATTAGATCAAATTTTAACTTTATATGTCGAAAAAAATAAATCTATTCAAGATATTATTAATCATGGTTATGAAAAAAATATAGTTCAAAATATTGTACAGCGTATTCATACCTATGAGTATAAACGGAGGCAAAGTCCCATTGGTCCTAAAATTAGCCTATTAGCTTTTTATCGAGAGAGACGATACCCTATTACTACGCCAAATACAGTCACTTTTTGACCATACCATTTTTACCAATGCATCACTTCTCGTATAAATGGAATGCTAATCTTGCGTTTAGCGCGTAAGCTCGCTTGATCTAATGTCTCTAAAATATCAAATAACTGATGCATGTCTTTTTTGCTTCGATAAAAAATATAACGCACCACCGTATCATGAAGTTCAAATCCTCTAAAACGAGCTCTTAAACATAATGCTTGTTGTTTTTCTTCATCATTTAAAACACTTAAAGGCATCGTAATGCCACATGTCAGTCGAGAGGCTAAATCTGGAAGAACCCATTGTAATTTTGAGGGAGCATGATTAGCAGAAATGACTAAACGTTGCCCTGATTCTTGTACGCGATTAAATAAATGAAAAATAGCTTCTTCCCAGATATTATTACCAGCTAAAACCTGAATATCATCAATACAGATCAAATCTAAAAATTCAATATCTTCTAACATTTCTGGTGAATAATCAATAATATCACGCATAGGTAAGTAAATAGAATGGTGTGACAATTGATCTGCTTCATGGCAAGCTGCTTGCAATAAATGGGTTCGTCCTGAGCTATTTAAACCATATAAATAGATAAAAGATGAAATTTGATCATACGGCTGTACAGCTTTCTTTTGGCTCAGCAAATTTAATAAAGCCTGATTTGGACCAGGCAAGTAATTTGAAAATGTTGCATCATCTCGCAATTGCACACTGAGAGGCAGTTGAAATCGTACACTCATTGTCCCAAAACCACGATTCATATTTTTAATAAGATAAAGGGTATAAGATAAATCATTATCATGACTATGATAGGGTTAAATTATACAACCTGCTATTTTGATAATCTTTATGTAAATGTGTTAATAATACTTTTAAAATTGCAGCAAGCGGTAGGGCTAATAAGACACCGGTTATGCCTAATAATTGTCCACCTGCTAAAATAGCAAAAATAACGACGACAGGATGTAAACCGATACGATCTCCAATCAATAAAGGTGCTAAAATCATCCCTTCAATCAAATGTCCGATAAAAAAAACAATTAAAATGCTGATAAAAGATGACCATTCTACAAATTGAGCTGAACCTGCTAATAGCGCAAGCACTAATCCTGCAAAAAAACCAAGGTATGGAATAATGCTTAACAATCCAGCTGTGACGCCAATTAATAAAGCAAATTGTAGCCCAACGATAGATAATCCAAGACTATATAAAATAGCCACCACCATCATAACAGACAATTGGCCCTTAATAAATCCACTTAACACAATATCGCACTCGGTCGCCACTTGTGTTATTTTCAACATGATTTTTTCAGGAAATAGTGCTTTTAAGCGTTGAATAATATCATCCCAATCACGCATCAAGTAAAAAGCAACGACAGGTGTTAAAATTAAATTAATCATCCAGTGAATCAAAGTATAACTAGATGATTTTAAAGACTCTTTTAAAAATTTAAATAAGTCTACATTATCAGCCCAGTCTAATGTCAATTTTTTAGATAAATCTTGTAAATTCAATAAATGATCGGAGATGCCAAAGCTCATTAAAATAGTATTTAATTGTGTTTGAAACCATAATAATCCTTCAGGTAATTGATGGATTAAAAGCTTTATTTGCTTTACAAAAACAGGGGTCACAATTAAAGCTAATATAATGCTGAGTATAAAAAATACGATAAACATGACCAATACTGAGAAAGTTCGATGGATTTTAAAAGCTTGTATTTTTAATAAAAAAGAATTACTTAAATACGCTAAAACAATGCCAGTAATAAAAGGGAATAATATAGGTGATAATAAATATAATAAGAGAATACATACAGCACATAAACTGGTCATCAGTAATATTTTTTGAGTGCTCATATACTCATTCCTTCTTGTTTAGATAAAAAAATAACACCTTGATTATCGATGTTCTTTTCAACATCTCAAATGCATTTCAAAAAGTCAATCAAATCTATAGTTTATCATGCTCATTGCGTCATCTTTCTATGATCATCTAATCCTTGCGAAGGAGCCCATTGAAAAATCAATCGATCTTCTCTATTCGGTTGTTTTTCAGAATCAAACAGCAAGTCAGATGTCTTATGAAGGAGTGATGTGCTTATTTTTTGAAGTGTATCTTGGCTCTTTAGTTTTAAAATAACACGTGTTGATTCAATAGAGATCCATGTTATTTGATCGGGATCAGCAGGTTGAAATAAAAGATGTTCTATCTTAGCCCAATCACGTAAAGATCGAATGCCTTCAATTTGAATCAAGACAGAACGCATTAATTTATTATTTATTTTAGGTTTTTTGTATTCAATTAAAATTGTTTTAATAAATTGGGCACTCAGTTGAGCGATGCGATTGATTGTGAGAAAATTAAAAGATAATGTATATTTTTTATCTTGGAAGAAAAAGTAAATATAACCATGATAAATCTCATCTAATATGACATCTTTTTTGGCATTGATGAATAATATAGTATCTAATTGATAGCGTAACGCAGCCTTTCGGATGAACTGTTCAGTCCTATTATTCAATATAGTAGGTTGTAATAAGATTGTGTCATGCAAGTCCATTAAAGGTAAGTAAATAGGTAAAAAAAGAGATGAGAAAGCATCTTTAAAATCTTGATAAGTTTCTGTTTTTGGGTTAGATAATATCTCAGGGATGTCATGTATATTTGTTTGTAATTGTAATAATAAAAAAACAGGAGGATGTGGTGCAATCCAAAGAGAATAGTTGTTTTTTTTAGCCAGATTCATTAAGGCTCTGCGATCAAATTGAATACCAAAATATCGACTTTTTGTCTCTGTTGTTTTTTCGGTATAACTTAAAACATATTGACTAGGGTGTTTTAAAGCGTGTTGTATGTTCTCAAATTCAAAGAGTTGATCATCATGAGATAATCGTTTTAACACAACGCGCATTGCTTTTTCAAAAGCGATGTTGCGCATCGATTTTTGATGAATTGGTGTTGATTCAGTAACATAAAATAAAGCATCATGCGCCCAAACTTGCTCCCATAAAATGGGCCAATAAAAAATTAGCATGAATAATAAAAAAAACAACTTCTTCACGAACAGAATACTCACGACGGATGATTAAATGACGGTGCCAATCTATTAGTTGACCGTCATATCTTGATGATTTTTATGGATAGTATATCATCCAAAACATGTTGTTTCACTAGCAATCATCAATCTATTCATATTGATTTGCAAGACACAACTTAACTTAACAAGCTCACTATACAAACAACCAAATTACCGTTAAACTAAGCTTGTGTGATTCACCCATTCTTTCAATAAAATATGATGATCTAGTTCGCTCTATAATCATGATGATATTAATAACAAAGCGCATTTGGCATGTTGCGTTACCCATACCGAACCAAGCTTTACTGGATTACTTGCCTTGTCCTTGCTCTCCTGACTGGTACGTCAAGCCGGTTGAACCTGGTATGCGTTTACTCGTGCCTTATGGGCATCGAATATTAGTTGGTATTTTAATTTCTATTAAAACAAAAACAAATTGTCCTATCAATAAATTAAAGCCAGCCATTAGTATTCTAGATGATCAATGCGTTTTACCTAAAATATTAATGACATTTTGTATGCAAGTTGCACAATATTATCATCGATCTTTAGGTGAAGTTCTCATGTTGGCGCTCCCTAAAAAATTAAGAACAGAATCGACTATCAAGCATCCGGAACAATGTTACTGGGTTTTAAATCATCAAATTGATTTACATAGTATCAAAATAGTATCTAAGACGCAAAAAGCGATACTCGTGCAACTCAAGAATGCTCATGGCGCTTTACCAGAATATTGTTTAAAACAGGCCGGTTTTTCTAGAGAGCAATTAAAGCGATTAGCTAAACGCTTATACATTTACCAAGACATAAGGCGTGAGAAAATCCTTTCTTTTTATGAATATAACCCCGCTATCATCGAAACTCCGCTACCCTTAACACAAGAACAAGAGGATGCTGTTAATATCATTATCAAACAAGCGCATCATTTTTTTCCTTTATTGCTCTATGGTGTGACAGGTAGTGGAAAAACAGAAGTCTATTTACAAGTCATTTCTCATGTCATTCATCAAAAAAAGCAAGCACTGATTTTGATTCCTGAAATTAGCTTAACACCACAAACGGTACAACGATTTCAAAAGCGTTTTTCAGCACCCGTGATGGTTTTGCATTCTAAGTTGTCAGATACAGAACGATACGCAGGTTGGTATCAAGCACAATCAGGTACTGCTGGCATTATTATTGGCACTAGATCTTGCATTTTTACGCCTTTACCTGCTTTAGGTATTATTATTATTGATGAGGAACATGATACAGCTTATAAGCAACAAGATAATTTACGTTACTCAGCACGAGATATGGCTTTAATTCGAGGAAAACAAGCTAATATTCCGGTTATTTTAGGCAGCGCAACGCCCTCTTTAGAATCTTTACATCATGCATTACAAGGTCATTATCATTATCAAACTTTAACAGTGCGACCCGGAAAAATGCAATTACCTGATTTTAAAATAATTGATATGCGAAAACAAACAGTACAAGCAGGCTTATCAAATATAGCGATTACACATATTCACCATACTTTATTACAAAAGCAACAAGTCCTTATTTTTTTAAATCAACGCGGATATGCACCTTCTATTTTATGTGAATCATGTGGGCATATTATGATGTGTCGTCATTGTGATGCGTATATGACCTTACATTTTAAACCAGCTCAATTACAATGCCACCATTGTTCTTATATGCAATGTGTTCCGACACAATGCCCTGACTGTAAAAATCCAAAGCTAATAGCTCAAGGTGCAGGAACAGAGCGTGCAGAGCAAATGTTACAATCTTTATTTCCACAGACAACAATTATTCGCATTGATCGAGATAGTACGCAGAAAAAAAATAGTTTATCCCAATTGTTACACCAAATTACTCAGCATCAATCTGCTATTTTAATTGGCACTCAAATGTTAGCAAAAGGGCATCATTTTCCAAATGTTACTTTAGCTGTTATTTTAAATATAGATCGCGGATTTTTTAGTACAGATTTTAGAGGTGAAGAAAAAACAGCGCAATTAATATTACAGGTATCGGGGCGTTCAGGAAGAAGTGAAAAAAAAGGACTCACTTTAATCCAAACCTATAAGCCGGATCACCCAACATTACAAACTTTAATTCATCAAGGTTATAGTGATTTTGCTAAACAACAATTACATTATCGTAAAATGCATCACTTACCGCCTTATTCATACCTAACTTTATTTTCAGCAGAAAGTGTTGATTATGCCACTTTAAATAGGCAAATCAATGCCATAGCACAATGGATGAAGGATTGGGTATCTACATTAAAAACATCAGAAAAACAGTTTATTCAAGTGATTGGACCGATGCCATCTCCGATTGAAAAAAGACAAAATAAATATCGCAGTCAACTTTTAATACAATCAACCCAAAGAAACAGACTGCATCAATTGATTCACATTTTTTTACCTCACTTATATCAATTGTCAAGAAAGAAAAAATTTCATTGGACTATCGATATTGATCCACAAGATTTTTTATAAATGAGATTTAGTCGATCCTGAAAAAGTAATAAATATTATATAATTCAATGAATTATATGTTAATTTGTGGTATAATATTTCCCAGTTATTGGTTGTTACTGATATAAAGCCTGGGAAAAAAATGAAAGAAAAAGACACACAGACACGACAAGCAAATTTATTTCAAAATAAATTGAGTAATCAGCTTGATCTCGATCATGAACTCATTCAATTATATAAAATCATTGCTTGGGCAGTATTTGAAGAAGCATTTGGAGATCATTATTCA
>VSKW01009829.1_pt1 | contig 15115 bp, 9 predicted proteins | sample 4798611 | NCBI WGS metagenome assembly VSKW01 (sample SAMN12179536, study PRJNA552185) | sponge metagenome | biome: deep-sea hydrothermal plumes; feature: spots directly above weak diffusing fluid; material: sea water; isolation source: sponge from the Crane site of a hydrothermal vent ...
CAGCATTGTTATAATTTGAGGCATTCTCGCCATTGTGTTGTTGTTTTGCATTCGCACCATAAAGTAAAAAAAGAAAGTTTTCTGGATCAGGATAATCCGCATTCCAACCCCATTGATACAGTTGCGCAGTACCGTTACGCATTTTCTCTTGAAAGCGATTATAATCTGTTGCACGAACAATCAAGTTAATGCCTAATTTATCAAATTGCTTGTAAAACCAATCAAATACAGCTTTGCTATCAGGCCCCGATGCTAAGGTATCAAGGTTTAATACCAATGCTTGCCCCGTCTGCCGATCCCGACCATTAGGATAACCTGCTTGTGCCATGAGTTGTCTAGCTTGCTCAATATCACGTCTGACAGCTTGACCATTTTGCCATTGATAAACATAAGGGTTGATGCCTGCTCTGCCTTTGACATGACCAAATATCCCAGGCGGGATCGGTCCTTGTCCTGGCATACCACGCCCATTGGCAAATATCGCAACATATTCTTCATAATCAACGGCGATAGAAATCGCTCTTCTTAATAATCTTGCCCGCTCGCTATCGCCACCAATGATTGGATCAACCATATTAAATCCTAAATAAGCCGTTGAGGTCGTCACCGCTGTTAATAAACGGATCCCGCGCCTTTGCATTTCTTCGGTTAATTCTGCATCGCCTGTAATATTAAATTGTACCGCTTGATCAAAACTATCAGAAGAGATTCCCGAGACATCATAATAACCTTGCAAAAACTTATTCCAAAATGGAATAGATTCTTTTTCTAAACTATAAATTGCTTTGTCAATAAAAGGCATTGTTTGATCTGCATCATCCAAAAACCCTAGTGCTTGATCTGTTGTCTCTCCATCGCTTGGATAAGATTCACCACGAAAATGGGGATTACGTTGTAAAACCATACGCAGATTGGGATTGTTTTCTACCAACATAAAAGGACCTGTTCCAACAGGATACCAATCAAGCGATATGTTTTTTTCCTGCATACCCGCTTGTGCATAAAAATAAATCGCCTCCCAAGGCATCGGCGAGAAAAAAGACATGGATAACCAATAAAGAAATTGCGGGTATTTTTGTTTAAGCGTGATCTCAAAACAATAATCATCAATCACCATAGCACCAGGCAAGTCAAAATCATTCAGATCAATATAACGCACATCAGGATTTTCCTTAGCATAGTCTGATAATTCTTGAGCAAGCTCATTCAACCCTAAGATATACTTCCCCATCAAACCAAAAATAGGTGAATGTACTTTAGGATGTGCCATGCGTTTAATCTGATAAACATAATCTTCAGCGCGCATTTCACGACTTCCTGTGGCATTAAAATCAGACAAAACATGAATGGCTGTCAAATCGCTTGGCGTTAAAGCATGATAACGATAATCGCCTTGTCCATTCTTTGCAAAAGCAGGGTGTGGTTGATACGATATACCTGGCTTTATAGAAATTCTATATTTAACAGTTGCAATCTGAGCGGGTGGCGCGCTTTCATCTAATTGATTTCCCGCCGCATCGTAGTAAGTTGCTTGAGGTCGCACTGTTGCCGTTAAAGGGACTAATTCATAAGGTCGTTTTAAAAAATGATATTGCAATGGTGGCTCATAAATTTGCCCTAAAAAAACATATTCGTTGGAGCTATAGGATTTTGCTGGATCAAGATATTTTGGTCGCTCTCTAAATGAATCATAATAAATAGATTCTTCTGACTGAAATTCAGGGTAGGGATTATTCCAAGCAGTCGGCTTACAACCGACAAGTAAACAAACAATCCCTATCAAATAAGGGAGACTATTTTTCAAACTAAATTTGAATTGATTCATTATTTTGCACAATATAATTGACATCATGGCATTATAAACAGAAACTTTTTTGTGTACACTAATGCAATCAAAAACAATACTGACAATGAGGATCAAACGTGGGATTACTAAATAATAAACGTGCTTTAATTATCGGCGTTGCAAATAATCGTTCAATCGCATGGGGCATTGCCGAGGCGATGCACCGTGAAGGGGCATCTATTGCTTTGACCTATCAAAATGAGCGATTACAAAGTCGCGTTGAACAATGCGCCGCCAATGTTGACTCAAACATCACGCTTGCCTGTGATGTTGCCGATGATGATCAAATTCAATCTGTTTTTGAACAATTAAAGCAACATTGGGATGGCTTAGATATTTTAGTGCATTCTGTTGCCTATGCGCCAAAGGAGCAACTTGATGGGAACTATCTCAAAAACTTAAACCGTCAAGGTTTCTTAACAGCCCATGAAATCAGTTCTTATAGTTTCGCCGCATTAGGGCAAGCCGCTAGCGGCATGATGAAAGGACATGCCGCATCCATGTTGACCTTGAGTTATATCGGTGCGGTGCGAGCAATGCCAAATTACAATGTCATGGGCGTTGCAAAAGCAAGCCTTGAATCCAACGTGCGTTATATGGCATCTAGCTTAGGAGCAGACGGTATTCGGGTCAATGCCATCTCCGCAGGACCAATACGAACACTAGCATCCTCTGGTATTAGTGGCATGCGTGATTTTTTAAATTATGTTGAAACAGTCTCACCGTTGAAACGCAATGTCACCATTGAAGAAGTCGGCAATACCGCCGCCTTTTTATGTTCTGATTATGCCTCAGCAATTACCGGTGAAATCACCTATGTTGATGCAGGCTTCAACGCCATTGGCATGGCGGGCTAAATTTATTAACATCCATATTTAAATAATGAAATTCAGTGAAAATAAACTTATTATTGCAATAATCATTGCTGTCGTTGCTGGATTGTTCAGCGGTTGGTTGTTTGGCGAGACAATGGCGTCAATCCATTGGATAGGGCTAGCATTTCTGGATGTCTTAAAAATGATGATTGTCCCGTTGATTGCAGCAGCAGTCATTAGCGGAATCACCTCTCTAGGAGATATTCGTAAGTTACGCAAAGTCGGGCTGACAACCCTACTTTATTATGCTTTGACAACCTCTTGCGCGGTATTCATTGGGCTTTTAGTCGTCAATATTATTCAACCTGGTGTGGGTGTTGAGCAACTTGGCGGCGAGATCCCTGCTAAAGTCGCCGATAAAAGCGATACTGGTTTTGTAGACATCATCCGCTCACTCATTTCACCAAATATTATTGCAGCAGCGGCAAACACAAAATTATTGCCCTTGATCGTATTTTGTCTATTCTTTGGTGCGGCACTAACCACAATAGGGCAGAAAAATACGACTTTGATTCAATTTTTTGATGGTTTGAATGAAGTCATGATGAAACTGGTGATTTGGGTAATGGCATTTGCGCCGATTGGTATCTTTGCCTTAATTGCAGGACAATTTGGCAAGGCTAGCAGTGATAGTAATTTTAAAGAGCAACTGGTGGCAGTGAGTAGTTATTGCATGACTGTGATTGTAGGCTTAGGACTTCATTTTATCTTGCTGTTCATCATTTTAATTGTCTTTACTAAACGCGGACGCAATTATTTAATCTCATTATCACGCGCACTGTTAACGGCATTTAGTACAGCGAGCTCATCGGCAACCTTGCCTTTAACAATGGAATGCGCCATTGAGGCAGGTGTTGATAAACGCTCAGCCAAATTTGTATTACCGATAGGGTCCACGATTAATATGGATGGGACGGCTTTATATGAAGCAGTTGCCGCGATGTTTATTGCGCAAGCCTATGGTATTTCTATGAGCCTGACCGAGCAAATTATTATCTTCATTACCGCAACACTAGCCGCTATTGGTGCCGCTGGGATCCCGCAAGCCGGCTTGGTGACACTCATCATCGTATTAAATGCTGTCAATTTACCGATGGAAGGGATTGGTTTGATCCTTGCCGTAGATTGGTTTTTAGATCGTTTTAGAACAACTGTAAATGTTTGGGGAGATGCTGTTGGCGCAGCAATCATTGAATCTCACTTGCCAAAATAAAACCATTAAACTTGTATTTAAATCCTATCTTCATAAATAATAATATCGGCTTTTTTTCTGGCATCCTCTAAAAAATTTTGCCATTCGCTACTGCCTTTTTCCTGCAATATTTCTACATCGGTAGACTGTACAAGTTCATCATCAAACGCTGTTTGACTATTATAAACGGCGGTTACTAATGTAATAATATAATCGCCACTACCAAGACGATTACTCGCAATAGCAGGCTTGCCTGCAATAGGACGACCCGCCTGAAAAGCATTGCGTAATACTGCCCGATTGATTTCAACATGATCTCGTTGTACTTTTTCAACGCTTGTCCACTGCAGCTTATCGCTAATATCTGCTAATGCCACCCCTGATTTTAATTGCGCTACAATCGCCGCAATATACTCTTGAATGTTCTCCCTCGCTTTTTGTAGGCGTAGGTCACTCGTCACTTCAGTTTGCACATCAAGAAAAGGTTTCTTTTTTGCAGGCTGATGATCCACGACACTTAAAACAATTAAATGTAGATCGGATAACTCAATTAATTCACTATTTTGCCCTGAACGAATTAATTCGGGATCAAAACTATTTGCTAATACTTTAGGATTATCAACAATGGGACTATTGATGAACGCTAACGTTTGATCTTCACGACTAAAATAATCAGTCTCAAACACATTTTGCCCGATGATATCTGCAACCAATTCAAGCGAATCAAAATGCTCGTAACTGAGCGTTGCTAACTGATCAGATAATTCAAAAAATTTTAACTCTGCCTGATATTTTTTATAATCTTGTGCAACTTGCTCTGCAACATGTTCATAATTATTTTTAGGCCCGCCCTGAATTTCCATCACTTTAACAACATTAAAGGAGTCTTTTGTCTCAATAACATCACTGACATCACCCTCATCAGACTCAAAAAGGAATGTATCAATTTCTGTATCCATCACACCTTGTGCGATAAATGTATGTTCACTAAATTGTAATGCTCCTTGCCCTTCTGCACTAAATTTTTCAATGATTTGTTCAAATGGCATTCCATTTTTGACCATTGTCAACGCTAACTCAATCGCTTCTTTGGCACTATTGCGAACTTCCTCACTTGCCTTTTCAATCGTTTTATCGGCGTTCTCCACCGCTATTTTTATAAACAATCTACTTACTGAACGACGTTCATCAATATCATACTGATCTTTATTATTATCATAATAGGTTTTTAGCTCATCTACATCCGCTTCAATGGTTGTTGCTAATTTTTCAACGTCTAATTCTAAATATGCAATCTTGACTTTTTCGGGTTCAACATACTGGTTAGTATGCGCTTCATAAAAGGATTTTATTTCAGACTCTGTGATCTCGCTTTGCTCAATAAACGGCGCAAGTTCAACGGTGGCATAAGTAATATCGCGTGTTTGGGACTTTAACTGTAATTGTTGTTGTCGCTCGTTATCAGTAATAAATAGGCTTTCAGAAAACCCTGCTTGCAACTGTTCTGATAATAAATTTAAGCGTAATTGTATTTCAAAAAAACGCGGCGACATATTTAAACTATTCACGCCTTGCTCATATTTTATACGATCAAAGCCGTCTTTATTTTTAAAAAAATCAAGATTTTTAATCACCTCTACAATTTTTGCATCGCTGATCTGAAGATCGCTATCTTGAATAAACTGATTGATCAATTCTGAATCAATCAATTTCTGCATTGTTTGCTCTTTGACGTAATCTTCTTCTTCTGATGAAAGCGGTCCATCTAATACCGATTGCATCTGTCTTTGCAGATCATCAAGAGCGCGTTGAAACACTGCCCGTTCAATTTCAACATCATTGACACTAGCGACAATAATTGCAGCACCATTGCCTAAATAAAAATTAATTCCCCAAAAAGCAAAAGAAAGGGTTAATGCAGCGACAATCAAGCCGGCTATCCAGCCTGTCATTTTATCTCGGATAATTGCTAACATTAAAATAAAGAATTTATTTTTATGGGTTACTTAAATTGTAAAGTTTAAAGAAATCTCACGAACATTGGCGGAGTGGACGGGACTCGAACCCGCGACCCCCGGCGTGACAGGCCGGTATTCTAACCAACTGAACTACCACTCCTGTTTGTGGTCCTTGGTGGGTGCTGAGAGGCTCGAACTCCCGACTTTCGCCGTGTAAAGGCGACGCTCTACCAACTGAGCTAAGCACCCAAAAGCATACTAATTGACAGCGCTTTTCAGGGACTTACCAGCTTTGAAAACAGGATTTTTTGAAGCCTTAATTTTAATTGCATCACCTGTTCTCGGGTTACGACCAGTACGAGCAGCACGCTTACGAACTGAAAAAGTACCAAACCCTACTAAGGTTACAGTATCCCCTTTTTTCAAGGCTTTGGTTATTGTAGCAATCGTTGCATCTAACGATCTCCCTGCAGCCGCTTTTGATAAATCAGCATTCTCAGAAATGGACTCAATTAGCTCAGATTTATTCATTACAAGTATTCTCCTTTATAGTGATTGAACCTCAATGGAAAGAGGCGTTTGTGATATTTAGCAAAAATTTGCTCAGTGCTTTATTTGAACACGGTGGAATTTATACCAAGACTTAAAATAACCGTCAAGCAATGCTTTTATTAAATGCAAGTTCATGCAAAAATAAATTGACTATTATAGATTCTTGTGCGTCATTAAACCAATTAATGCGAGCGAATAAGCGCGTTTTTATCACGTTCTTTCATAACATCTGGCTTAATAATATCCGCATCTTCTTGCATTTTAGTGCTTGGATTGAGCATTGTTTCTAATGCAATATCAAATACTTCATCAATCCAACGCACCGCCTTAATATCAAGATTTTGTTTAATATTTTTTGGAATTTCAACTAATTCTCGTTCATTTTCAAACGGAATTAAAACAGTTTTTATGCCACCACGAAGTGCCGCCAGTAATTTTTCTTTCAACCCACCAATAGGCAATACCTCGCCACGCAAGGTGATCTCGCCCGTCATTGCAACAGTAGATTTAACAGGAATACCACACAAGGCAGATACCAACGCTGTACACATTGCAACCCCCGCACTTGGCCCATCCTTCGGTGTCGCCCCTTCTGGCACATGAATATGAAAATCATGCTCTTTATAAAATTCTGCTGGTACATTTAATAAATCAGTTCTACTTCGCACGACTGTCATCGCCGCCTCAATAGACTCTTGCATGACATCGCCCAATTTACCTGTGCGCGTGACCTTACCTTTACCTGCGACAATCGCCGCTTCAATGGTTAATAATTCTCCACCTACTTCAGTCCACGCCAGCCCCGTTACCTGACCGATGCGGTTTTCTTCCTCAGCCTTGCCATAACGAAAGCGTTTCACACCAAGCAATGATTCTAATTTTTTAGAAGTAATGAGTTGGCGTTTATCAGTCGGTTTAAGTAAAATTTGTTTGACGACTTTACGACAAATCGTTGCAATTTCTCGCTCCAGATTACGAACACCAGCCTCGCGTGTGTAATAACGGATAATATCCTGAATAACACCCTCGCTGATAGCGATTTCATGTTCTTTTAAGCCATTCCGCTTTAGCTGTTTTGGAATAAGATAGCGTTTTGCAATATTGACTTTTTCATCTTCGGTATAACCCGATATTCGTATGACTTCCATTCTATCTAATAATGCTGCAGGAATATTAAGACTATTGGCAGTCGTCACAAACATCACTTCTGACAGATCGTAATCCACCTCAAGATAATGATCGTTAAAGCTATCATTTTGCTCTGGGTCTAATACTTCAAGCAATGCTGAGGCTGGATCACCACGAAAATCCATTGCCATTTTATCTATTTCATCTAATAAAAAAAGCGGGTTTTTTTTCTCAACCTTCGCCATTCCTTGCACAATCTTACCAGGCATAGAGCCAATATAAGTGCGGCGATGACCTCTTATTTCTGCCTCATCACGAACGCCTCCTAGCGACATACGGGCAAATTTCCGATTGGTTGCCCTTGCAATAGAACGCCCTAATGAGGTTTTACCAACCCCAGGCGGGCCAACTAAGCACAAGACTGGACCTTTCATTTTTTTAACGCGTGATTGTACTGCTAAATATTCTAATATCCGCTCTTTTACTTTCTCTAAACCATAGTGATCGGCTTCTAAAATAGCCTCGGCTTTGGCAAGGTCTTGTGAAATTTGACTTCTTTTTTTCCAAGGCACATCTACTAACCAATCTATATAATTACGAACAACCGTAGCCTCTGCCGACATAGCCGACATCATTTTTAGTTTATTTAATTCAGAATTTGCCTTTGCCTTTGCTTCTTTGTGCATTCCTGCCTTTTCAATTTTATCAGCTAAGATTTCAAGCTCATTGCTACCGCCTTCCATGCCACCTAATTCTTTTTGAATGGCTTTCATTTGTTCATTGAGATAATACTCCCGTTGACTTTTTTCCATTTGCGATTTCACCCGCCTACGGATCCGCTTCTCAACCTGCAGTAAATCAATTTCGGCATCCATTAAATGGATCAAATAGGTTAACCGCTCTTTAACATCAATCATTTCTAAAATACGTTGTTTTTCTTCTATTTTAATAGACATGTGGCTTGCAACCGTATCGGCAAAACGACTCGCATCATCAATGCTCACTAGCGATGAAATAATTTCAGGCGCGATCTTTTTATTTAATTTTACATATTGCTCAAATTGATTCATCACTGAACGTACATGAACATCTATTTCTTGCTCGTCAAGCACAGGCACTTTGAGTAACGTGATGTCCGCAACAAACATTTCATCCATTTCAAAATAACGTTTTATCTTTGCTCGTGCAGTCCCTTCAACAAGCACTTTGATTGTGCCATCAGGCAGTTTTAATAACTGCAAGATATTCGCCATCGTGCCGATGTTATAGATTTCATTTTGGTCAGGATCATCATCTGCAGCACTTTTCTGTGTCACTAATAAAACCTGCTTATTACCTTCTACAGACTTTTCAAGTGCATTAATTGATTTTTTGCGACCAACGAATAAAGGGATCACCATATTTGGATAAACCACAACATCGCGTAGCGGCAATACTGGAAAAGCGGGTACTTGTTTTTTCATAATAAACCTTTAATGAACATTATTTTTATAAAGTAAACATCCACACTATATGGTGATTGAAATGATGATTTCAAGGGAAGCTAAACGGATAATGTTTAAGATGATCATAGCATGATAAACGATGCTCAAATTATTTTAATCTAGCGCTGCCTTTGATAACTCTGCACTATCATAGATCATCAACGGCTCTGATTCAGAGTTTATGACGCTTTCATCTACCACGACCTTTGCTACATTATCTAAAGAAGGTAAATCATACATTGGGTTTAGCAAAACATTTTCTAAAATAGAACGTAAGCCACGCGCACCTGTTTTGCGCTCCATAGATTTTTTTGCAACAGCACACAAGGCATCCTGGCGGAATTCTAACTCACAATCTTCCATATCAAATAATTGGATATATTGTTTCGTAATCGCATTTCTCGGCTCAAGCAATATTCTCACTAACTGCACCTCGTCTAATTCTTCTAATGTTGCAATGACAGGAAGACGACCAATAAACTCTGGAATTAAACCATATTTAATCAGATCCTCTGGCTCTACCGAATATAATATTTCAGCCAGGCTTTTCCGATCTGCTTTACTTCTAACCTCGGCTGAAAAACCCATTCCGCCTTTTTCAGATCGCTCTCGGATAACCTTCTCTAAACCTGCAAAAGCACCACCGCAAATAAACAATATATTTTCAGTATTCACTTGTAAAAACTCTTGTTGCGGATGCTTACGCCCACCTTGTGGTGGCACGGATGCAACTGTGCCTTCAATCAATTTCAATAATGCTTGTTGAACGCCTTCTCCAGAGACATCACGCGTAATTGATGGGTTGTCAGATTTGCGAGAAATTTTGTCAATCTCATCAATATAAACAATACCCGTCTGCGCCTTCTCAACGTCATAATCACATTTTTGCAATAGTTTTTGAATGATATTTTCAACATCTTCGCCAACATAACCCGCCTCGGTTAACGTTGTTGCATCAGCCATTGTAAATGGCACATTCAATAATCGCGCAAGTGTTTCAGCCAATAAAGTCTTGCCACTACCCGTTGGACCAATCAACAAAACATTGCTTTTTGCCAATTCTACATCATATCGTTTAATCCCTTTTTCCAAGCGTTTATAATGATTATAAACGGCAACGGATAGTATTTTCTTTGCCTTATTTTGACCGATTACATACTCATCAAGAATTTTATTGATTGCATGAGGCGTTGGTAATGCAATCCCTGCCCCTGTAATGGTTACATCTTGGATCTCTTCTCGGATAATGTCATTACATAACGCAACACATTCATCACAAATAAAGACCGAAGGACCTGCAATCAATTTCCGCACTTCATTTTGGCTTTTCCCGCAAAAAGAGCAATAAAGAAGATGCTCTCCATGACCGCCTTTACTATGCTTTCTATCCATTATAGCTCCAAATATTTAGAATAATTCATCAATCAACTAAGCTAACTTCATGATATTATTTAATTTATTCTGAAGAAGGCAACGCCGCCCGTTGATCTAAAACACTATCAATCAAACCATAGTTTTTAGCTTCATCAGCACTCATAAAATTATCACGCTCAGTATCTTTTTGGATTGTTGTAACAGGCTTACCGCTATGTTTGGCAAGGATCTGATTTAAACGTTCACGCGCATATAATATCTCTTTTGCATGAATATCAATATCGCTTGCCTGCCCTTGAAAACCGCCCAAAGGCTGATGAATCATAATACGAGAATGCGGTAGTGCATAACGCTTGTCTTTCTCGCCACCCGCTAATAACAAAGCACCCATGCTAGCGGCTTGCCCAATGCACATCGTGCTAATATTCGGTTTAATAAATTGCATTGTATCGTAAATGCCTAAGCCAGCACTGACAGAACCACCAGGCGAATTGATATAAAAATTGATGTCTTTATCAGGGTTTTCAGATTCAAGATAGAGAAATTGCGCAATAATGAGATTTGCAACCTGATCTTCCACAGGTCCAATCAAAAAAATGACTCGTTCTTTTAATAGCCGAGAGTAGATATCATAGGCACGTTCACCTCGTGAAGTCTGCTCAACAACCATCGGCACAAGATTAAGTGCTTGAGTTTTATTATCCATTATTTATCGCAATAGAATGGCATATAGGTTTACTAAGTTTGCACTTTATTCATAACTTCGTCAAACGTATATTCTTTTTCTGTAATATTTGCACATGCTAAAATCCATTCCACGACACCTTCTTCAAGTGCAAGCGATTCAATCTCAGCAAGCTTTTTTTGATCTGAATAATACCAGTTCACAACAGCATTTGGATCTTCATAACCGGCTGCTGCCCGTTCAATCATTTCCCGAACTTTTTTGGGATTAGCTTTTAACTCGTTTTGTTTAACAATTTCTGTCACGATCAGTTGCAGCGCAATCCGCTTTTCAGCTTGTTCAGTTAATAATTCAGGTTCAATCTTTGCTTGTTCGGCAACGGCATTGCCTTGTTGTTTTAAATGATGTTCCAATTCATGTTGAAGACGATGACGTTCATTTTTTACCAAAACTTGCGGTAGTTCAACGGTATTCTCCTCCCTTAATTTAGTAAACACAATTTCTTTGAGTTGCCGATTGAGTGTTGCTTCAACCTCACGTTCCATATTGCGTTTTAATTCACTTTCAAATTTCTCTTTACCACCATCTTGTAAGCCAAAGCCTTTCATAAAATCCGCATCAACTTGTGGCAAAACAGATTCATTGACACTGTTAATTTTCACGTTAAATAAAACTTCTTTATCGCAAAGCGCAGCTTCTCCATAATCTTTAGGAAACCTTAATGTTAACGAGACATCTTGTCCTGCAGACTTTTCTAATAAGCCTGTTTCAAACCCTTCAATAAAATTCTTTGAGCCTAATTCAAGTTGATAATGCTCCGCCCGAGAGCCTGCAAAGGCTTGCCCATCCATCAATCCTTCAAAATCAATATCTAGAATATCATTCAGTTTAGCAGGGCGTTCAACGGGCTTTAGTTCTCTTCGTTGCTTGCGTAAGACTTCAATCATGTTTGCGACATCAGCACTAGAAACAGCGCAAATAGGCTTGTCAATATTCAACTCATCCATTGCCTTTAAAGTCATCACAGGATAAATCTCAAAGGTTGCGGTGTAACTAAGCGCGCTACCAATCTCATCGGTCAGATTATCAATTTGTGGCGAACCTGCTGGGCTTAAATTTTCTTGAGTGATTGCCTCATAAAAACTGGATTGTACTAATTCGCCAATAACTTCTTTGCGAACAGCCTCGCCATAACGCTTCTCAATCATTTTCATTGGAACCTTGCCTGGGCGAAACCCTGGTATTTTGGTTGTCTTCATTAATTTTTGCAGACGTTGAACAATCAATGTCTGCACTTTATCTTCTGGCACTTCAATGCGTACTTTACGTTCAAGCGTGCCAACATTTTCAACTGATATTTCCATTATTTTTGTAAGCAGTTCGTTTAATTTTATGAACATCAATAAAAGCCCATGCAAGCCTTTATTGCTTTGATGTTTAATGGTGCGAGAAGAGAGACTCGAACTCTCACATCATAAGATACTGGTACCTAAAACCAGCGCGTCTACCAATTCCGCCACTCTCGCAAAATGTTTAATGTTTTAATTCTACCTGATTTAATCTCAATAAAGAATGAAACTAACAAAAATTTTAGCTTAAAAATTTGTTATTTGTTATTTGAAAGGATTTAATAAAAAAACGTCCGCCACAAGTTTCTGATCACTCATTAGCAATGCGAACAATGATTAAAAACATTCTTCGCCAAATGACTTACAGACACGCCGACATTTTCTGCTACCGCCACCACTACCTGATACATTGCCTTGCCCATCAACAGCAATAGAGCCTGATCCACCAGCGACAATGCACTCTTTGCCCCAACGTTTACAAATAGTCATGCAACGTTTTTCTTGATCTGATTTTTTGTAACCATCAGGCAACCGTAATGGTCCATCGCTAGGTTTAACAATCGTCTGATCAGACTCTGCTGCCAAAAGCATGTTTGGCACAAATCCCAAGCAGATGATTAATGTCAAGATAAAATATCTGATGTTTGTAGTTTGAGTCATCATAAAATTAGACAAAATAACTATTCAATGTTCCTTGAAATAAAGCATCCAAGTAAAACTTACTATACCACCATAAATTATTAAAATAAATTAGCGTTCAAAAATGATGGGCCGTATAGGGATCGAACCTATGACAAATGGATTAAGAGTCCACTGCTCTACCAGCTGAGCTAACGGCCCTTTTATCGCTGACTCGCATTTTGAAATCATTGAACTGCACTTAACGACAACCTTGAATGACCACTTGTTCAATGAACAGATGAATGGGGTGAACGATGGGACTCGAACCCACGACGACCGGAATCACAATCCGGGGCTCTACCAACTGAGCTACGCTCACCATTGTAATAACATCACTATCTTTACAAAGCACACAACACCGCTATTTTTATTTAAAGAATCGTGCCATCTAATATTGGCGCGCCTGAGAGGACTTGAACCTCTAACCCCCGGCTTAGAAGGCCGGTGCTCTATCCAGTTGAGCTACAGGCGCATTCAAACTACAAGCCAAGTCATCTTTAAATGGTCGGGGCAGAGGGATTCGAACCCCCGACCCTCTGCTCCCAAAGCAGATGCGCTACCAAGCTGCGCTATGCCCCGATTTACTTCGTATTAAAATATTGTAAAGCACTATTAGAGAATAATACGCAGTCTTGGCGATTGCGTCAATTCAAAATAAACTCACAGCCGTCTCCAAATAGTCTCTTCTGCTGTATCTTCCAATTTAATTTTATTGGCGAGCAAGCGATCACGGATCTGATCGGATTTTGCATAATCTTTGCTTGCCTTTGCCTGCTGTCGCTCATCAATCATCTGTTGGATCGCGGCATCATCAAGCCCATCATTTGTGCTATCGGTCTTTGCTTGAAAAAATTCCTGCGGCGATAATTGCAACAAACCTAATATCTTGCCTAATCTTTGCAACATAGATGCAAAGTCGGCACTCTCTTTTGTATTCTTATCAGCGCATTGATTTAATTGATGCGCTAATTCATGTAGCACCGATATAGCCTTTGGTGTATGAAAATCATCATCCATATAGGCATGAAATTCCGCATAAAATTGATCGTCACTCAGTGGTGTAGCGTTAAGATCAAAAGTGCCATAGGGTTTAGGCGGCTCACTAGACGGCTTCTTAGATTGTTCACTATCATATTGCTTAACGCCATCATCAGCCGCTCTTAACGCACCATATAAACGACTTAACGCCGCTTTTGCCTCATCAAGATTCGCAGTAGAATAATTCAAAGGGCTACGATAATGACTGGATAAGATAAAAAAACGGACAACCTCTGGATGATATTTTTTTAATACCTCTCTGACAGTAAAAAAATTACCTAGTGACTTTGACATTTTTTCTTCATCCACTTTGACAAAACCATTGTGCATCCAAAACTTCACAAAGGGCTTGCCTGTTACGCCTTCTGCTTGCGCAATTTCGTTTTCATGGTGTGGAAATTGCAGATCATGCCCGCCGCCATGAATATCAAAACACTCGCCTAAATGGAGCATGGACATCGCTGAACATTCAATATGCCAGCCAGGGCGACCATAACCCCAAGGCGATTCCCATATTGCTTCATCACCCGCCTCATCGCTCGGTCTAGCCTTCCATAAAACAAAATCAAGCGGATCGGTTTTAGCCTCTTGAATCGCAACCCGCGACCCCGCCCGCAATTCATCAATCTTTCTGCCCGACAATTTCCCGTAATCTTTAAAGGCACTCACCTTGTAAAAAACATCACCATTGGCGGCGATATAGGCATACTTCTTCTCAATCAATCGCCCAATCATGCTGATAATCTGCGGAATATATTCGGTTGCACGAGGTTCTTCACTTGGCGTTAGTATACCGAGCGCGGCGGCATCGGTATTCATCTCTTTGATAAAACGCGTGGTCAATTCCGAGATCGGTATATTTTGTTCACGCGCCCGTTGAATAATCTTGTCGTCAATATCGGTAATGTTGCGAACGTAATGCACCGGATAGTGCAAAGAACGTAGATAGCGGA
>VSKW01026290.1_pt1 | contig 15031 bp, 15 predicted proteins | sample 4798611 | NCBI WGS metagenome assembly VSKW01 (sample SAMN12179536, study PRJNA552185) | sponge metagenome | biome: deep-sea hydrothermal plumes; feature: spots directly above weak diffusing fluid; material: sea water; isolation source: sponge from the Crane site of a hydrothermal vent ...
ACCATAGGAATGAACACTAGTGATGGTGAGAGTAAAATTCCTGACCAGCCGCTGAATTATGAAGAACTTAATGACCTAAAGTCAAAAGACCTTAGCATAACTAGTTATGTTTTATGCTACAAGGATAGCAGCAGCATAGGTATTGATATTTGGCAATTACTCATTAATAAGCTTAGCGACCTCATTCCTGAGTATGATGGATTTATAGTTAGTCATGGAACAGACACTATGGCATATTCTGCAGCAGCTGTTGCTTATAATTTTGGTACAGATCTTGAATGCCCTATAGTATTTACTGGCTCTTGTATTAGCCCCGACTTAGCGGATACTGATGCTTGGCGCAATCTTAAGGACTCAGTGGATGTTGCTTGTTCCGACATAGGTGAGGTGGTTGTGGTGTTTGCTGGCAAGGTCTGGCGTGCTTCGCGGGCAACAAAGATTGTCTCAGCGGATAATGCTATTTTTACCACTCCTCAAATAGAGTCCTTGGCACAAATTGACAAAAACAAACTAGTTATACAGCCCCATTGTCGGCGGACTGCTACCCCCGCCAAACCATTGAAAGACCCAGCTAGGTTTAGTGACAATATGATATTTATTAATGCCATGCCAGCTATGAATAAAATAACTCTTGCTGACTTTGCTAAAAATCCGACTTGGAAATTATGCCTTATTCAAGGCATGGGGGAAGGTAACTTAACTGATGAATTAATTAATTTTATTGAAGTTTCTTTTCAACATAATAAGCATATAGTAATCAGGCCAATGCATCACTCTCGAGTATCCTCAATTTATCCTCCTCTTAAACGTTCCTTAGATTTAGGGGCTATCCTAGCAGAGGGTTATAGTTTATGTTCTTTGTGGGTTAAGTTATCTTGGCTATTAGGTAGAATTGAGTTGCAAAAAGAGCAAAGTTATTCTCAGCAAAGGCACTTTATCCGCCAAGGATTAAGTGAAAATATTGTCGGTGAGCTAGTATTAAGTTAGCTATTAATTATCCTGATGATCTGCCTGTAAATCATGAGTATCTATAGTAACTTTCAGACCTAGCAGTTCACATATTCTGTCGTAACCTTCTTTCACATCGCCTAAGTCAAAGCGGAACAAATCTTTATCAAATGGTCGTTTAGATTTTTGATCCCATAGACGACAAGTGTCAGGAGATATTTCATCGCCCAAATATAACTCGCCATCTAACAGGCCGAACTCTAGCTTGAAGTCAACCAAATCAATATTAATCTTGGTAAAAACATCCTTGATAATATCATTTACCTGCAAAGAGATTTTTTCTGCTTGTGCAACAACTTCCGCTGAGGTAATTTTTAAGCTATTCACATAATGTATGTTTATGAAAGGGTCGCCCAACTTATCATTTTTCAAGAAGAGCTCTTGAATGGGAGGGCTCAATGGCGAACCTTTGGTTAAACCAACTCGCTTAACTATTGTTCCTGCAGCTATGTTACGCACAACAAACTCTAGTTGGATCATATCTAGTTTGTGGGTTAAGGATTCTCTTTGATTAATCTTCTCTATAAAAGAGGTCTTAACACCTTGCTGGGCAAGCTTATCCATCAAGAAGGCATTGATATTGTTAAGATAGATGCCTTTCCCTAAACAGGTCTCTTTCTTTTCTCCATTAAATGCAGTTAAGTCATCACGGAAATGCATAATGATGTGATTGGGGTTATCAGTGGCAAAAATACTTTTGCCTTTGCCTGAATATAAATGTTCTTTTTTCATTGCGTATGTCCTATATGTTTATTAGTAGTTCTCTTAAGTTATTCATATACTCAAAGCTTAGCCCAGGATTAACTTCTTGGTTATTCTTGTTGCGGGCTTTTTTGCTTTTTTGCTTGTCGCTATTGGTAGAGACACTTATCATTAATGAATTGTAGTAAGGATAGACGCTGATTTTATTTGTATCATCAGGAAAGTATTCTATAACTTGAGTGGTGTCTTTCTTAAAATTATCTGCATCATCATCTTTTACACTTATGCCCAGTTGATTAAAAACCTCTATAACTTTATTAGCATCAAGGTCTTTTTTATAGGGGGCTATTAGCAAACTCACTTCATTTTTTGAGTTGCGACCTAATGATAGCACCTGTGTATATCCGCCGGAGTTTTTGAGCTTAACCTGTTCATAATTAGCTGGTGCATTACTTATAAAATCTGGTTGAGGCCTTGGACGTTTTACAAATACAATGTCGCTCTCTGCAGGGGTCTGTGGCGATACATAATAGGCAGGCGTCTGCTTCACCGAGTTTGCTGGGAGTTTAGGATTATCATAGTCACGTGCACCGATAAAGGAATTGGTTTTAACTGAACAAGATGCTAATAACAGCATACTAATGAAGGCAAGAATGAAGGCAAGTCGTATGTGTTGCCTATGCCTTGGATCCTGATTGATTTTATTCAAGGTTATCAAGAAGTTCAAGGGCACTTTTTAACTGAGGTATATGTGCATCAGTCAAAGTCGTTAAAGGCAATCTTATAGAGTTTTGAATTTTTTTCTTGAGAAATAATGCATACTTCACTGCGATGGGATTGGACTCTAAACCTATGGCATCGTGGATTGGCATAAGTTCTTCTTGGAGTTTACGTGCTGCGTCTGCCTGATTTTCTGTTGCTAAGCGGCATAGTTTGCTTATAGACGCAGGTGCTATGTTGGCAGTCACTGACATACATCCATCTCCCCCAGCCAGCATAAACTCACAACAAGTATTATCATCGCCAGATAACAGGATAAAATTATCACTACACAAAGAACGTAATTTTGCCACTCTACTAATATCACCAGTGGCCTCTTTAATGCCTATTATGTTCTTATATTCGGCAAGTTCTGCGACTGTATCCGGCAAAATATCTGCCACTGTGCGGCTTGGGACATTATATAAAATATGGGGTATATCTGAATTTTTAGTTATCTCAGCAAAGTGCCTAATCAATCCTGTTTGGGTTGGCCTATTGTAATAGGGCACAACACTCAAGGCAGCATCAACACCTGATTCCTGTGCATTCTGTGATAATTCAATTGCCTCGACTGTAGAGTTTGACCCTGTCCCAGCAATGACCGGTATGCGCCCAGCGACTTTGTCCACAACATAAGCAACAAATTCATTATGCTCTTGATGAGACAAAGTGGGTGATTCACCTGTAGTGCCAACTGCCAAGATGACATCAGTGCCTGAAGAGATCTGCCATTCTAATAGTTTGGCAGTCGATTCCCAATCAATGGAACCATCTTCGTGCATTGGGGTAACAAGAGCTACCTGACTTCCAGTAAATTTTTTCATTGTAATAGTTACATTATAGGACACTGCCAACAATTAGCCAATAGATTATATTTATTAATTTTAGCTATTTATAGTTGCTTTCAATAATTGAATTATTGGGAAATGTCCTATAATATATTTTACTTGCTGCTGGATAATTTTTTAGTTAAGCACGAATGATTTATTAATATGCGCCCGTAGCTCAATCGGATAGAGCAACGACCTTCTAAGCCGTAGGTTGCAGGTTCGATTCCTGCCGGGCGTGCTTTGTATTTTGAAATGATGGGCCTAGTGAAGTTGGAAGAGCAAAGAAATTTTGCGGTTCCTGCGAGCAGAGTAATAGGTTTGTAAATGATGGGCCTAGTAAAGTTGGTAGAGCAAAGAAATTTTGCGGTTCCTTCGTGCAGTATAATAGATTTTTAAATGGTGGGTCTAGTGAAGTTGGTAGAGCAAAGAAATTTTGCGGTTCCGTCGTGCAGTATAATAGATTTTTAAATGATGGGTCTAGTAAAGTTGGTAGAGCAAAGAAATTTTGCGGTTCCTTCGTGCAGTATAATAGATTTTTAAATGGTGGGTCTAGTGAAGTTGGTAGAGCAAAGAAACTTTTGGTTCCTGCGGTCGTGGGTTCGAACCCCATCACCCACCCCATTTAGAATAATAGGTTTTATATAGATAGTAGATTTTAAATGATGGGTCTAGTGAAGTTGGAAGAGCAAAGAAATTTTGCGGTTCCTGCGTGCAGTATAATAGATTTTTAAATGGTGGGTCTAGTGAAGTTGGAAGAGCAAAGAAATTTTGCGGTTCCTGCGTGCAGTATAATAGATTTTTAAATGGTGGGTGTAGCTCAGTTGGTAGAGCACAGGATTGTGGTTCCTGCGGTCGTGGGTTCGAACCCCATCACCCACCCCATTTGAATAATACTATATAATACATATAGAATGCAGAAAATAGTAATTGACCATATTACCAAGAATATTATCAAGAATATTACCAAGAATATTAATAGTGCGAAAGTGGCGGAATTGGTAGACGCGCAGGACTTAGAATCCTGTATCGCAAGATGTGTGAGTTCGAGTCTCTCCTTTCGCATTTAATGTTTAGATATCATTAGACCATTAAAGCATATTACACAATCAAATATGAAAATCATAAAAGAAGACGGCTTAAAAGTGCTGGTAAGCGTAAGTTTACCTTATGCTGATATTGCAGACAAAGTCAAACAAAAACTTACAGAAGTATCTCAAAATGCTAAATTATCTGGGTTCCGTCCCGGCAAAGTTCCACTGGACTTAATCAAGCAGAACTATGGTGCTGCAGTCCTCAAAGAAGTTGCTGATGAAGCAATTAAGGAAGCATTTTTGAAGGAAGCAATTGAAGAAAAAATACATTTAGCGGGTTTGCTATCTATGCAAGAAAAAGAACTGGAGTTTGATAAGGAACTCAGTTATGAAATAGAGTATGAGATTTATCCTAAAGTTGAAGCAAAAGTGCCAACTAACTCAGATATTGAGATATTCACATCAAGCATATCAGATAAGGATCTAGACATTACTATAGAAGAAATGCGTCAAAGGTTAACCAAGCATGAAGATACCATAATAGGTATTGAGGCAAAAGATGAACATGTTGCCATTGTTAGTTATACTGCCACTACCAACGATGCCGATGCTCATAAATTTAATGCTGAGAGTACGCCAGTTGACTTAAGCGGCAACTATCCAAGTGCTGATTTTATCGGGGCTATCAAAGGTATGCGAGCGGAAGAAGATAAGACCTTCGTTGCCAATGTTGAAGTGCAGGGGACTCCAACTGAATCAGGTGAGCAGGGAGCCCAAGAACCCCAAGAACCCCAAGAACGCGAAGTCACTTTCAATCTTAAGTTAGAAAAATTACAAAGAAAAATTTTACCTGAACTCAATGAAGAGTTTTTCAAGCAATATGGGGTGACTGGCGGCGAGAAAGAGTTTCGCGAAAGAGTAAAGTCCAATATGGATTTTGAGTTGCAAAGGGCTCTCAACAGAATTAAATATAAGACGGTTTCTGATGAAATTGTCAAAGCCAATCCATCTTTAGAGGCACCAGAGACCCAAGTCATACGTGAGGCCTCGCGCATGCGTGATGCTGCTATTAAGGCCTGGGCACAAATGATGGGCAATCAAAAACCAGTGGATGCAGATAGCATCTCGTTGGATATGTTTAAAGACAAGGCAGCACTGAACATAAAGGCCGGGCTATTTCTTGGTGAATTAGCTAAAAGTGAGAAGTTGGAGCCATCTGATGCCGAAATGGATATCGCCATAAATGACATGGTTAAAGCATATGATAACCCGGCTGAGATAAAAAAACGTTATCAGGAAGATAAAGGGTTGCGTGAACAAATATATAATAAAATATTAGAAGATAAGGCATTAGACAAGTTTATAGAGAAATCTGGAGCCAAGCAAAAAGAGATTGACTATAAAGGTGCTTTGGAATTGAGTTCCAAAGTTAATACTTGACGCCAATAAGCGATAAATAATAAAATATGACAGACAAGAATTACTCAGCTAGAGCAACATTAGTTCCCATAGTAGTAGAGCAGTCGGCTCGCGGGGAACGTTCTTATGATATATACTCTCGCCTCCTTAAAGATAGGATAATCTTTTTGGTGGGACCTATTGAAGATAACCTTGCCAATTTGGTTATAGCTCAAATGTTATTTTTGGAGTCAGAAAATGCCTCTAAGGATATACATTTATACATAAATTCCCCTGGAGGTTCTGTAAGCGCTGGTTTGTCTATATATGACACTATGCAGTTTATAAAGCCGGATGTGAGCACTTTGTGCGTGGGGCAGGCAGCTAGTATGGGTGCGTTACTGATGGCTGGAGGTACCACTGGTAAAAGATTTGCTTTACCTAATTCTAAGTTTATGATTCATCAACCTTTAGGATCTTTTCAAGGGCAGGCAAGTGATATTCAAATTCATGCAGATGAAATAAATAGCACCAAGGGCCAACTTAATGGTATATTATCAAAACATACTGGTAAAAAAATAACGGCCATAGCTAAGGATACAGAGCGTGATAACTTTATGAGTGCAACTAAGGCACATGCTTATGGGTTAATAGATAAAATACTATCAAGTAGAAAAAATTAAGAAAAAAGCTTGAATTATGAGATAATGACCCCATATATATAGTGAAGAGATATGATACCAAGTAATAAAAACGAGATGAAGAGATGTTCTTTTTGTAATAAAAGTCCGTCCGATACTTTAATTCTCATCGCAGCTAATGCTTGCATATGCGATGATTGCGTCAAACACTGCATACGTGCTTTGGAGGAGGACTCCTATAGTCAAAGATCTTCTGAATTCAAATATTTGCCAAAACCAGATGAGATATTCAACTTTCTCAATAAATATGTCATAGGTCAAGATGAGGCAAAGAAGGTTCTATCAGTTGCGGTATACAATCATTACAAAAAGTTACATTACGCCGAAATGAATTTAACTTCTGATCAAGTTGAAATAGGCAAGAGCAATGTTTTACTGGTAGGTCCAACTGGCAGTGGTAAAACATTTTTAGCCGAGACCTTAGCAAGAATGTTGAATGTGCCTTTTGCTATAGCCGACGCTACTACTTTGACCGAGGCCGGTTATGTTGGAGAGGATGTTGAAAATATAATCCAACGACTTTTGCGGAAATGTGATTATGATGTTGAGAAGGTGCAAAAGGGCATAGTATACATAGATGAAATAGATAAGATTGCACGTAAATCAGAGAACTTATCAATTACTCGCGATGTATCAGGCGAAGGTGTTCAGCAAGCATTGCTAAAATTAATTGAAGGGACTGTTGCTGCCATACCACCACAAGGAGGGCGTAAGCATCCTAACCAAGAATTTCTGCATGTAGATACTTCACAGATTTTGTTCATATGTGGTGGAGCATTTAGTGGTTTGGATGAGATAGTCCGCCAAAGGACTGAAAAGAATAACATGGGATTTATCAATGATGTGGACAGTGCTAATGCCGAAAGATCTAATTATGAATTAATGAGGAAAATGGAACCTCAGGACTTGATGAAATATGGTTTGATCCCTGAGTTTGTTGGACGTTTGCCTTTGTGCATGGTGTTAGAAGAATTAACTGAAGATTCTCTCATGAGGATATTGATTGAACCGATGAATTCTTTAGTTAAGCAATATACTAAATTGTTAGAATGGGATAATGTGGGATTAGAATATGAACTTAGCGCATTACAATTTGTTGCTCACAAGGCAAAAGAAATGGGTACTGGTGCCAGGGGACTTAGGTCAATTTTAGACCTAGCAATGCTGGATACAATGTACAATATACCTAGTGACGAGCAAATCAGTAAAGTCATCGTCAACCGCAATTGTGTGGAACATGGTGCCAAGCCAATAATAATTCGTGATCCAAAAAGAAGTAAGAAGAAAACTAAAGAAGGAAACAGAGAAAAAGATATGAATATGCAAACACAGCAAATCCAAGGAGGAAAAAATGCGACAGGAAACTGAAGTAACAGAAGGACCTTTACCTTTAATACCCTTAAGAGGGATGGTGGTTTATCCACATTTGACTACGTCTTTATATATAGGCAGAAAAAGCTCGTTGAACTCGTTAGTCAGAGCCCATGAAAACCATAGCAAGATAATCCTAACAGCACAAAAGGATGGGGAGATTGAGAAGCCAGTGTTTAAAGACATGTATGATGTTGGGACCTTGGCAACAGTTGTTAAATGCAAAGAAATGCCAGACGGTACTGTCAGGGCTTGGGTTGAAGGTGAAGAAAGGGTCTCTATTGTGTCAATCACAGAAAAAGGCATTGGCGGTTATTCCTGTGAGTATCGTCTCATCAAAACCATGAACCCGCCATTAAGATACATGGAAACCATGCGTAAGACCTTATTGGATAATGTCAAGAAGTATTTTGAAATCAAGGATAAAGGCGGCGAACTCGCCGATATAATGAGCAGTTTGCATGATTTGGAAAGATGCATTGATACTGTGGCCTCATGTTTCCCGCTTAAGTTAGAAGAGAGCCAAAAGATTCTTGCTTTACGAAATACTGAGGGAAGATTTAATTACATAATGAGCTATATCAAATCCGAGTTAGAAGTTGCCTCTATGGATCACCGCATCCAACAAAGAGTACGTGAACAGATTGACAAGAGCCAAAAAGAATATTATCTCAACGAACAAGTTAAAGCCATCCGGCGTGAGCTTGGCGGTGGCGATGATAAGAATGAAATTGAGGACTTGGAAGTAAGGGCTAAGAGCAAGAAATTTTCAAAAGAAGCACAGGAAAAATTTAACTCTGAAATAAGGAAACTCAAGACAATGGCACCTATGTCTGCTGAAGCAACAGTAGTGCGTAACTATGTTGAGTGGATGTTAGATTTACCTTGGGGACACAAGAGCAAGAGCCGCAAGATTAGCATTGATAAAGTAGAGAAGGTTCTTAATCGTGAACACTATGGACTCAAGGAGGTCAAAGAAAGAATATTAGAATATTTAGCTCTTTATCGTCGGGTAGATAAAAGCAAGGCACCACTGATTCTTTTGGTGGGACCTCCTGGAGTTGGTAAAACTTCTTTGGGGAATGCCATAGCTAAGGCAACTGGTCGAACTTTAGCAAGATTTTCTCTTGGTGGAGTCCATGACGATGCAGAGATTCGCGGACATAGACGCACCTACATAGGGGCTATGCCGGGTAAAATAATTCAGAAACTTGCTAAAGTCAAAGTTGACAATCCATTAATTCTACTGGATGAAGTGGATAAGATGACAGCTGACTTTCGTGGTGATCCTGGATCTGCTTTATTGGAAGCACTGGATCCAGAACAGAACACTAATTTTAATGATCATTATCTAGAAGTTGATTATGATCTTTCCGATGTTATGTTCATATGCACAGCCAATTCCCTCAACCTACCACCGGCCTTGCTTGATCGCATGGAGGTGATACGTATTCCTGGCTACACAGATAATGATAAGGTAGCTATTGCCAATAAACACCTTATACCCAAACAGTTGAAACTGAGTGGGCTTGATAAAAGTTCAGTTAAGTTTTATGGCAAGGCACTAAACACAATCATTGACAATTATACTCGTGAAGCAGGTGTACGTGAGTTAGAGAGACAGTTGTCTAAAATTATGCGTAAGGTTGTGCTCATGGATAGTCGCGATAGTTCTGTCTTACCTCTTGTTATTAATCCATCTAATGTGGAGGACTTTCTTGGAGTAGAAAAATACTCCTATACTAAAATGCCTCGCAAGATTGGCAGCATAGGCCAAGTATTTGGACTTGCTTGGACCAGTGTCGGCGGAGATATTCTCACCATAGAAGCATCTGTCATTGCTGGAACCGGCAAGTTAATCCGCACTGGACATCTTGGTGAAGTAATGCAAGAGTCAATTCAGGCAGCCATAAGCATTCTACGTAGCCGTCATGCTGCTTTGGGTGTTCCTGCCAATTTTTATCAGAAGTGCGATTATCACATTCATGTCCCTGAAGGTGCTACACCAAAAGACGGACCAAGTGCTGGTTTGGCAATGTGTATTTCCTTAATATCTTGCTTAATTGGTCAGCCAGTTCGTGCTGATGTAGCCATGACTGGTGAGATCACTTTACGTGGAGAGGTTCTGAAAATAGGCGGACTCAAAGAAAAACTTTTGGCTGCTCAAAGGAATAAGATAAAAACAGTGATCATCCCTGAAGAAAATTATAAAGAACTCAAGGAGATTAATAAATCAATTACTAACAAATTGAAGATAATTCCAGTGAGGACCATTGATGAATCTTTGACCGTTGCTTTCAAAAAGTTACCCAAAAGAATGGATGTCAAAAAGTTTGGAGTTATTCCAACTCTGGATGTCGTATCTGGCGGTGCTACTATTTCATCTCATTAGTATTGCTAATCAAATGCTAATCAAATGCTAATCAAATTCTTGGCGGATAATATTTGTATGGATTATTCTGAATCAAATAGCCTATTGGCTTTGGCATTTGCTAATCAAACGCTAATCAAATTCTTGGCGGATAATATTTGTATGGATTATTCTGAATCAAATAGCCTATTGGCTTTGGCATTTGCTAATCAAATGCTAATCAAACGCTAATCAAATAGTTGGCGGATAATATTTGTATGGATTATTCTGAATCAAATAACGTATTGGCTTTGGCAGCTGCCATGCAGGCGGTATCCTTAGTCGACTATATTGCATTTACCGGCAAGGTAAAGCATAAGGAAAGTTTTAAGGGTTCCATCAATTCACTAATTACTCCTAACAAAGACAGTGTTTATCAAACATATACTTCACTTGAGTATCTAAAGCTTGGTGTAGTGGAACTGTATGATTATTGTAAACCAGAAGAAGGAGAAGAGCCAAGATTAGAAAACAAGATGAAATACCTGAATCAGCTTAATTACTTAAGCAAGATGGTGAATAAAGATTCATCTTTAGCACAGGATATAGCAATGGCTTTGTCTCCTGATAAAACAGCTAATCATAAAAAATCCACTAGTGCATTGACTAAATATTTGGCACAAATTTACTTTGATAACTTTAGTTCCTTGCCGACTAAAAAACGCATCATAGTTGTTGGCAAGCAAGAGTATCTTAGAGAATCCAAGAATATTGACATGATAAGAGCACTACTTTTTGCTGGAATTAGAGCAATGCTACTCTGGAGAATGTATGATGGCAATATGTTACTCCTGTTTACTCGACGTAAGAAAATGTTTCGCGAACTCGGTGATATTATGCGGAAAACCCGCTATCCGAGTGCTAATGCTTGATCAGTTAATGGCGATTAGTCCAGTTGATGGACGCTATGCTAACAAGACCACTGACCTGCGTGAGATTTGTAGTGAATATGGTCTACAAAAGCATAGAACTGAAATAGAACTCAAGTGGTTAATGGAGTTGGCAGCCAACCCTAAGATTCCTGAATTACCCTCTCTGAGTAAATCTGAGCAAAAAACACTTAACTCAATATGGCAAAATTTCTCCGAACAGGATGCCACAGATATAAAAAAAATAGAGGAAGGAATGCTACATGATATTGCCTCGCTGAAGGTCTGGCTCGGTGGTCGTATTGAAGCGGCTGGGCTAGCACAACATGTGCCATTTTTACATTTTGGTTGCACTTCCGAAGATATTAATAATCTTTCTTATGGCTTGATAATTAAGCAATCAAGAGATGTATTACTAAAGGATTTAGATTTGATATGCAAGAAACTAACCTCTTTAGCAAAAGATAATGCCTCTCTTGCCATGGTTGCCCGCACTCACGGACAGGAAGCATCACCTTCAACCATGGGTAAAGAAATGGCAGTATTTGCTTACCGACTAGCCACACAGAAGAAGACCCTTGCGGCCTTGCCAATCAAAGGTAAGATTAATGGTGCTACAGGGAACTATAATACTTGGGTTTTGGCATATCCTAAGATTGATTGGCAAGTTGTCAGCAAAAAATTTGTTGAGAAACAAGTGGGACTCACTTGGAATCCTTATACCACTCAAATAGAATCGCATGACGCACTTGGCGAGTTGCTACAATGTATAGTTAGGATTAATATGATTTTAGTAGATCTCTGTCGTGACTTGTGGGGCTACATTGCCCTCAAATACTTCAAGCTCAAGAAGGTTGATCAAGAAGTGGGATCCTCCACTATGCCGCATAAGATAAACCCAGAAAAATTTGAAAATGCTGAAGGGAATTTTGAATTGGCCGCTTCAATAGCATCATTTTTAGCAATCCGTCTACCAGTATCACGTTGGCAAAGAGACCTGAGTGACTCAACTTTGCAACGCAATCTTGGTTTAGTATTTGCCCATTCACTCTTGGGCTACAAATCTTGTTTGGCTGGTCTTGATCGCATGACGGTGGATGAGAATGTCATAAGTAAAGAGTTGGCTGAGAGTTGGTTTTTGCTAACAGAAGCGGCACAGACAATGATGAGAAAAGCCCAAGTTCCAGATGCCTATAAAAAAGTGAAAGATGCGGTAAGGGGAGAAGAATTAGATCTGAGAAGTTACGAACGTTTGATCCGTTCTAGCGGACTTGATGAGGAAACTCAGGCCCAACTGCTGAAGATGAGTCCTGCTGACTATACTGGTTTGGCTAGCAATCTCGCACGTCAGGTCGGCAAACACTGCAAATAGATTTAGTAGCTAGATACTAATGCAGGAAATTTTTTCTGTAGATATAAGCAACACTAGGCAATTGCGTCGGCTTATAACAATTATTCATTTGTTGGCATTAGTTGCTTTAGCAATTAGTGGTTTACACTTAAGTATTAAACTACTCATTGCTACTTTGGTAATCCTAACATGGATTGCCTTAAATTATAAATACATCAAGCAAAGAAGTAATTACCGAGAGTTGGCTTATTTTGATGATTTAGCATCTATTAAAAACTCACCAGCAACTGTTGCAACATCTGGTTGGCGTATACGTAATTCAACCAATCAGTGGATTAACTTGGACTTACAAAGTAGCAGTGTTTTCCTAGACACTTACATACTCTTAAGTTTTTCTGTAGTTAGAGATCAAGATATCAAGCACAGACGCCAAGAGATAATTCAACTACCTCTAGTCACTGGCGATTTACTTGCTGATAATTTGCGTGCCTTAAAGGTCTTTTTAAGGTTCACTAGTTAGAGCACCTTTTTTAATAAGTTTTAGCTTTTATTGCTTGTATTGTTTTTGAGTATATCTGCAATAATGTCAGCATGTTGTGCTGGAGGAGAAGATTTATATACCAGCCAATCAAGAATTTGAGGGTCTTCTTCTTTAAGAAGTTCTTGAAACTGTAAACGTAACTCACTGGACACTTTGGAATAGTAGGAAACAATATAATTGCTGAGAATTATATCCAGTTCCAATGCCCCACGGCGACTTTGCCATAACAAATGATTTATACTCTGTTGCTCCATATAATCATTTTACATAAAATTTATATTATAATTTAAGTTATGAGTAACATAACACCTATTGACAATAATACCTATGCCATAGATGCTTATTATGGCTATCCGTTACATGCCTGTGTATATCTCGTGGAAGATAACGGAGAATATGCCCTAATTGACTGTGGCACTACCAAGTCAGAGATCTACATAATGGGGGCCTTGGCTAAACTGGGAGTTGATCCACAAGCAGTTAAATATATCTTACCCACTCATGTGCATCTTGATCATGCTGGTGGCACTGGGGTTTTATCTAAACGTTTGCCGAATGCTAAGGTCTATGTCCATCCCTATGGTCATAGACATCTAATAGACCCAACCAAGCTGAATGCGGCTAGCCTTGTGATTTATGGCGAATATATGATGAATTTTGCTGTGGGCAAAGCCCAACCAGTAGCGGCAGATATATGTTACGAGTTAGAAGATAACCAAGAACTTTCCTTGGGGAATAATAAATTACTAGTGCAATTTACACCCGGACATGCTAAACACCATTGTAGCTTCTTTGATCCTAAAAGCGGGAATTATTTCGGTGGGGATGTTTTGGGTAATAGCTATGAATCTATGAGGTCCGATGATAAATCTCTGATGTTCTTATGTTCAGCTCCCATTGATTATAATGGGGAAGATTGGCATAATTCTCTGGACAAGATAGCATCCTTATCACCTAAACGTGTTTGTCTATGTCATTATGGGGCTATTAATAATCCACAATCGGCATTTGAAGATATGCATAGATTAATTGACAAGAATGACCGCTTAGCAATGGATCTATTAGATATAGAAGATGATGCGGCGAGAAGAAAAGCGATTGAACAGATGATATGGGGATTATTCTGGGACGAGTTTGCTACGCGCAAGTCCCCTATGCATAAAGAACATGCAGAAAAGTGGATGGAAAAGGATGTGTACATATCTACGGAAGGTATAGCTCATTGGCTTAAAAATCTAAGAAAGAATAAAAACTAACTCTTGGGCTTTGTATAACTGCTGGGAATGTGCTATAATAGTTTTTTATGGACTTGTTAGCCCTAGATAGTTTTTACGGGCTTGCTAGCCCTAGATAGTTTTTACGGGCTTGCTAGCCCTAGATAGTTTTTACGGGCTTGCTAGCCCGATGTAGTTTAATTTTTAAGACAAAAAATGATGAATAGTGATAAAGAAGCGGGTAAATCATCCGCAAGTTCACCAAGCGAATCTTACGCGGTATTTGAAAGTGGCGGATGCCAACATATTGCTCGTTTAGGGTTGAAAATAGACCTTGATCGCCTAGATGCTAAGGTAGGCGATAAAGTTGTCTTTAGTAATGTATTATTAGTTTCCGATCAAGGGAAGGTGGCTATTGGTGCTCCTTATGTTGATGGTAAGGCAGTAGAGGCAACAGTAGTTGAACATGGTAAGGGGCCCAAGGTTAGAATTATTAAGTTTAAGAGACGTAAACATCATATGAAACGCGGAACGGCTCGTAAGCACTATACTCAAGTAGAAATAATTTCTATTGTTGCTAAAGGCGGAAGTTCTGCAGCTAATACAACAGCACCAGCTAAGACAGCAACAGCTCCAGCTAATACAGCAACAGCTCCAGCTCCAGCTAAGACAGCAGCTCCAGCACCAGATAAGACAGCAGCTCCAGCTAAGACAGCAGCTCCCAAAGTAGCATCAGAGAATAAAACTGCTACTACTAAAGCTAAAGCGAGTACTAAAACCGATAAGTCAACTAAATCAACTGAAGATTCAGCAACTACTGAGTCAAAGAGTTAACTTAATCGG
>VSKW01005687.1_pt1 | contig 14990 bp, 15 predicted proteins | sample 4798611 | NCBI WGS metagenome assembly VSKW01 (sample SAMN12179536, study PRJNA552185) | sponge metagenome | biome: deep-sea hydrothermal plumes; feature: spots directly above weak diffusing fluid; material: sea water; isolation source: sponge from the Crane site of a hydrothermal vent ...
CCGCATGTCGCAATTAAATTATTAAATGACGACTTTAAAGATCACCCTGAAGCCTTTATCTCATTGCAACGTGAATCCAGCCGTCAACAAAAACTAGCACACCCCAATATTGCAACGATCTACGACTTTGATCGAGTCGGCGGGCCAAATACGCCCGTCTACATTACGATGGAATTGATGGAGGGCATGGAGCTTAAAGATTATATTAAAAAAGAAGCGCGCCCTACAGACGGCGTGCCCTTTGAAAAAGCCTACGACATCATTCAACAACTTGGAGCAGGCTTGATTTATGCCCATGATCGGGGCTTAGTCCATTCTGATTTCAAACCTGGCAATGCCTTTTATTGTAATGATGGCATTGTTAAAACATTGGATTTTGGTATTGCGCGTGCCGTCACCAACCCCATCACAGGCGAGGCCGAAAAAACATTATTTGATCCTGGCAAATTAGGGGCGTTAACGCCTGCTTATGCCAGTCTTGAAATGCTAGAAGGAAAAGAGCCTGATACCCGAGATGATACTTACGCATTAGGTTGTACCAGTTATGAGCTCCTAACAGGCAAGCACCCCTTTAACAAACTGCCTGCTAATAAGGCGATGGAAAATGGGTTGGTGCCACCTTATATTAAAACACTCAATAAAAAACAAAATCGGGCGTTAAGAAGTTCTGTCGCCTTTCACCGAGCTGATCGTAGCCCTAGCGTTAATCATTTTGTAGAAGAGTTAGCAGGCAAGGCAACTTGGCATAAAAATCCTTTTGTAATTGCTGCTGCTGTCTTGTTGTTGATTGCGTTGATGTTGATTGCCCCTGCGATTGAATACCTGCATGATCAAAAACTTGAAAAAATGGTCGCACAAATCAATAGTGGCAACGAGCAAACAATCGTTGCCAAACTGCAAGAGATTTTAGAATTAGAAAAGACTGATCAAGTCACTGTCAGAAATAAAAGCAAGGAAGTAATCCAAAATTACTTCCGCGATAAAATCGCTGGATTGATCAATACGGCAGAAGATGATTATGATTTTCCAGGAGCCGATGATGCGATCAAAGAAATCCATCAATTTTACCCTGAATCAATCTTTTTGCAGGAACAAAAACAAATTGTCTCATCTAGCAGAAAACGCATTATTAGTAGCTTAAATGAGCAATATATTGCGGCATTAAAATCTCCAGAGCTGATAGACAATACCAAAGATATTTTAGATAAAATTAGCCACATTGATCCAGAACATCCCTTGTTGACGGATCCGAGACCAAGCAATGCGTATCGCCTGCTTGCGCTAGATAAATTTAATGCCAATGAATTTGATGCTGCCCTAGAATTAATCTATTCAGGGCTGGCAACTGCAGAAGATGATCCACGCCTGTCTGACTTGGAAACCAAGATTTTGCGTGCGCAAGAAATCGCGCAACTTGAATCTGATTTAAGTGCGGTGCAACTGGTAACGCTGAGCGATTACAAAGAGAAAGAAGCGATGATTGTTGAACTTGCGAACTTAAAATCTAATAGCACTGTCGTCATTTCACTCGCCGATACATTTCAAACCATTTCGCAAAAAGAGATTGATACGATTTTAAAAAGCGGTTCTCGTAGCGATGCAGAAGCCTTTGCCGATGAGTTTGGCGACTTGATGAATGGGCTACAACTTAGCCTACAATTAACGCAAATTAAATTAGCCCACTTAACGGGAGAAGCTAGACAAACAGCCATTGTTGAGTTTGCTAACAACAATATTGAAAATATTGATACCGCATTGGCAACAGCAAATATTGATGATTCTGTCTGGGCTAACAGTCTGCTGAAAGACATACAAGAACTGAGCAGTTTGGCTAAAGAAGATGAACAATTTAATCGCAATCTCACAACATTCCGTGACCAAATTGCTGATCTGTACATTGCCAAAGCGAATGAAACTTTGCAGGCTGAACGATTTGATATTGCCGATGATTATATCAATGCAGCTGAACGGTTTGCGCCCGGGTTAAACCGTTTGTTGGATGTGCGTAATACTGTTGCTAATGCCCGCGAGGAATCTGAACGTCAATCTCGCATCCAAGCAAATAAGAGCGATTATAGAACCTTTACCGATGCCGATAATGTGGTTGAGGCAGAAAAAATCTTAGCGCAATTAAAAATTGATATTGCCGCAACTGATAATTATATTGCCTTTGAAGCACCTCAAATGCTGGCTGCGAGTTATGCCCGTTTAGCCCAAAGTAAAGCGAACACAAAAGACTATAGCAGTGCCTATTCTTTTGTTAGTCGTGGGCTTGAAATTGAACCCAATAATGATCTATTAAATTCATTAAAGAATGAATATCAGGCTGAAGCCAATATCATTGAACTCAATGCGTTATTTAAAACCGCTTTTTCATTCCCTGTTGATGTTCGCTTAAAAATTAATCAGATAGAAAATGGTAATCCTAGTCGTTATGCTCAATTTAGTAAGGCGGCAGTCAAAACATTTGTTGATCGTATCAAGCAACTGCGTACAAGCGATCAAAATGCAGCCGCTAGTCTTACTCAAAGTGCGGCGGCGTTGTTCCCCGCTGATGCCATTTTGGCTGATTTAAAAAATCAATTTAAACTGAAGCCTTGGGCAGAATTGGCAACCGCTAATGCCGCTATTTTAGCGGGCAAATTCACGCAAGCGACTGCTTTAAAACAAGCCGCAACGGCTGATTTTGCAACCCACCCAGATTTTATTAAATTCTCGCAAACACTTGCAAGCAAGATCAAAGAAGCCGAAAGTGTCTATGAGTTGTACTTACAAGATAAAACCGCTGCTGACAATGATTATGAAAAACTTAAAATCACTAAAAGCCTATTGGCTCGCGCTAAAAGCCTTTGGACTGATAGTCCTGATTTTAATGCCGCCGAGAAAGAATTGGAGCAACTGATTGCTGCTGCAAAACCTGCTACAAAACCAAAGATTAGGACGATTGAAAAATCACTAGATGAGATTACGGCAACACCATCTACTGCAACCGATTCAGAGACTGGCGCAACTGTGGCAGAGGCATGGAAACCCATTGCGAGTGAATCAGAATGCACCAATAGACTAGCGAGTTATGGCAAACGCGCCAAAGCCATTTGTTTTGATATGGTTCATCAATCTGCGCGCGGTCCATTGATGGTCGTTGTCCCCGCTGGTGGCAGTTTTGATAAACCATTTGCGATTGCCAAATATGAAATATCTGTCAGCGATTGGAGTAAATATTGTATCTTGAGCAAATCTTGTAAACCGATAAAAGCCAAAGCTAGAAAAAATGAACCGATAACGGGTATTAGTTTGAAACAGGTACAAAGTTATATTGCCTGGTTAAACGAACGAACTGGCAAAACGTATCGCCTACCAACAAAATTAGAATGGGAATATGCGGCGAATGCGGGCGGCAAACAACCTAAAAAAGATTTTAATTGCCGTGTCTCTATCGCAGAAAAACTCATCAAAGGGACCGGGATTGTCAGTGTAAAATCTGGTAGATCAAATGGTTGGGGGCTAAAAAATTACATCGGTAATGTGCAAGAGTGGGTTATTGATGGTAATAAAACAACTGTACGAGGTGGTGCATTTAGCGATCCCCATTCAAAATGTGATATTTCTTTAGAGCGGTCTCATAATGGCGATCCTGATAAAATCACAGGCTTTCGGTTGTTGCGTGAAAATGTAGGGTAATTCACGGCATGAAACAAACATTGGGTGAATTGGCAAAGGCGTATGCACAAGGCGATGTCAGTAAAGAAGATTACCGCAAGCTACGCAATGAACTCATTCAAGGCATTGTTGCAGAGGATATCGCTGTTAAAGAGATTGACTTCCTACCACCGCTAAAACCATTTGAAGAAGTAAGCATTACACAGAAAATTGTCAATAAAGATACCACCCAAATAAACCCTCAACCTCCCTCGGCATCTAACAGTCCACCTGCTAGCCCCGTTCAAGCACAACAGCAACCAACACCTAAAACCAACTCTTTTTGGTTTATTATGATCGGTACTATCGCAATCATATTAATGATTGTCGGGATCATTCTTTTTTATACCCAATCAATCACCAAGCCTCAAACAGAAAATAATGCCATTATTAATACGAATGCAGAGACGATCACGAACACAGCAGGCGAGCACTTGATCACAAAATTTTTAACTGCAAAAAATTGGAATGATGACAGCCTTGAGCAATTTATAACTGCCTGGTCTGCCCTGCCTACAGAAGATCAAGATGCAACGGCAAAAACAAAACGTATGCAACGCTTGCATCGCGCCATCTATGATCAGTTTCTTGAAGCAAAAGCACTTGCAGGGATTAATAGTGAGCGGGCAATCCTAAAACAGCAAAGCCTCATCTCATTTGCCAATCAAATTGGCATTGATGATTCCCGCTTTAGACTTGATTAGTCTCATTGATGTTATCGTTATAGCTCTGGAAAGCCCTCAAAGGCATTGTCATTAATAGATTTTGCTTGTTTTTCAAAATAAGCGTTTTTGACAAATTCATATTGATCTATCGCAACTTCTGCAATCAAGTCAATGGTATTGCCTAAATCTGATTTTATATCAATAAATTCTAAGGATAAAAAACCCGCTCTCGTTAAATCATTGTTCACATAAGAAACAGGACTCAACACGATGTTATCAATAGCCGCCCCTAATCCATCTCTTACGGTCGTTGGGCCAAGCAATGGCAATATGACGAAAGGTCCAGCATCAACGCCAAAATACGCCAAGGTTTGACCAAAATGCGTATTGCTTGAATGAAGCCCAGCGTCTGATGCAATATCAAAGATCCCTGCCAACCCAAGTGTTGAATTAATAAAAAAGCGAATGGTATCGTTAGCGGCTTGTCCTAATTTGAATTGCAGAAAATCATTTGCAATAATCGCTATCTGAGCGAGGTTTTGAAAGAAATTACTAGCACTACGATCAACAAAATCAGGCGTTATTGTCCGATAAACCTGACCTATTGGATCAAAAATAACATTATCTGCCACTTCATTGAATGAATAAACTTGACGGTTAAATCCTTCCCAAGGATCGCGTTCATCTGCGACTTGCCCCCCTCGGGTTGCACACGCTGATAAAAATAAACTAAAAACTAATACAATGGTTTTTGCCATAATGATTGTCGCTTTCATTTTTATGATTAGATGTTAATATTTTGAGGATTGAACGCATTAAAATAACACATCAATAGCTACTATACACTACTAAAATGACTATACCTGGCTTGCTCAATCATGCTAAATTAAATTAAAAACCTATTATAAAATATTGAAAAAAATGATAAAAACTGAAGAAACCGAAGAAACTGAGATTAAAAAATTTTCAGCCAAAGCTGATGAATGGTGGTGTCCAAACGGTGCATTTAAAACATTGCATGACATCAATCCAACACGCCTACAATTTATCACTCAAACAATGTCATTAAACGGTTTGCATGTTTTAGACATCGGTTGCGGCGGCGGGATCTTGACCGAGGCAATGGCAAAACTGGGTGCTAACGCCACTGGCGTTGATGCAAGCACGCAAAATATCAATATTGCAAAAACTCATGCTGCCAACGCACAATTAGCGATTGATTATGTTGTCAGTGATGTCAAGACACATGTTGAGCAACATCAACAACACTATGATCTGATTACTTGCATGGAATTGTTAGAGCATGTACAAGACCCGATCACGATTATTCAGGCTTGTGCCAAAATGGTCAAACCAGGCGGGCATGTTATATTTTCTACCATCAACCGTAGCCCGAAAGCCTATCTATTAGCTATTATCACCGCCGAATACCTGCTGCAATTATTGCCTAAAGGAACTCATCATTATCAAAACTTTATTCGTCCATCTGAGCTGATTGCTTGGTGCAAAACACAAGGCTTAACACTCCATTGTTTAGCGGGCTTACACTATAATCCGATTCTAAAACACTGCCGCTTAAATGCCGATCCTAGTGTCAATTATCTGGTTGATACCATTGCTGGACATGATGATTGATACGATCTTGTTTGATTTAGATGGCACGCTTGCCGATACTGCTGGCGATCTTGCAAATGCCTTAAATGCGATCCGTTTGCAATATGATTTACCGCAATTACCTCATCATGTCATCCGCCCTGTTGTCTCACACGGCAGTATTGCCATGATCAAATTGGCTTTTAATTTGCCTCAAGAATCCGTTGAGTTTGAGACTATTCGTACCGAATTTTTGCAATATTATAGAGACCATATTGCCAATGAAACACGTCTTTTTGATGGAATGGAAGCCGTATTACAATCCATTGAAGACAACCATCAACGTTGGGGAATTGTGACTAATAAGCCCGCTTGGTTGACTGCGCCGCTACTCCAGGCATTATCGCTTGATAAGCGTGCCGCTTGCGCTGTTAGCGGCGATACGCTTGCCTATCGTAAACCCCACCCTGCACCAATATTACATGCTTGCAACCTCATCCAAACAAACCTTATGAAAACGGTTTATATTGGCGATACCGAAGCGGATATTCAAGCAGGAAAACGGGCAGGAACTAAAACTTTAGCTGCGCTATATGGTTATCTTGATGAGGCTGATCAGCCCGCAAATTGGCAGGCAGACGGCATGGTAACTCATGCGATAGAGATTATTGATCAACTACATGAATTAAACCATGACTGATCCCACCATACAAATTGATCATGAGATTGCAGCAGAGGGGACAAACCTTTACTACGCAACATTGTTTGACACGATAGAACATAAAACGATTATTATTAATCTACATGCTCTGCTTTATGAATTGACTGACATCATCAGAAAATGCAGCGATCTTGGGATCGCTAGGATTAAATTAAAATGGTGGCAAGAAGAGTTTGAGCGCCTATTCCAGCAAAAACCTCAACACCTGCTAAGTCATAAACTTCAGCAAACAATGACTTTTAATGAAGCGATCATCCACCATTTAAAAGAGATTGCGCAAAATATTGAACATTTTTTATTGATTGAGCCGATTGATTCGCTAGATGATATATTGTCTTTTTATCGGCAGGCGCATGGTCAATTATGGCAGCAATGCGCTTTATTGCTTGGAGATGATCAAACTAAGCAAGACGACATCGTTGAGACTGCCGCGCTTTATCACTTATTAGTTTGTTTGCAACAACCACAAACCTACATCAATGGGACGCGCTGTATTATTCCAAAATCGTATCATCCACAAATAAATTTGTTTGAATTAAAACAACAACAAACCGCCTGCCTCACCCCGCTTTTAGCACAGATCAAAACCATGCTTGATAAAAACTATCAGGATTTAGCAAAAGCCTTGCCAGCCGTGCCTAAACATGTCTTGATCCTCAATCGCCTGGCGACCAAAACATCTGAAAAAATATTGAATGATGGCTGTCATCTATTGGACAGAAAATTAAGTCTCATGCCCATTAGTAAGCTCTGGATTGCCTGGCGCACGCATGTTGCAATGAAATTTACTGTTCGGCTTTAAATCGCAAACGCACCCGCAAACGCCGAAATTGATTTGCTTCAATCATATCGGGGGTAAAAATCACGCTGTTTTTAGTGTGATTAAACTTCAATGTAATAATGGTCAACAGTGGATGTACAAATAAAACAGGCTCTAGTGTTGCAGGGTAAGATGTGCCATCTGCTAGGTTGACTTGCCAATGATCATCGCCATTCAATACCAACTGTACGATACGCTGTTTGATTGGCGTCAAATAATACTTGTTCAGATAATACAATAAACTCAATATTAACAATACATTGAGCATGATCTTAGCCCAAAGAGGCAAACCACTATACCAAGGCAAAGACAATGCAATAAAATGCAAAACCAGCACCGATAGGCTAATGATCGGCGACAGTTTGACCGTTAGCTTAAGCTGATTGAGAAATGGATTAGTTAGATTATCTGGCATTAATCTATTGACAGTTTACACTCATTATTTAAAAAAGAATTAGGCAAATTTTAGCTTAAAAACAAAAAATCTTGTTTTTTTGTATTCAAACAAGCCAATGTGAAATAGAATAGAACAAAATGAATGATAAAATCAAAATAGATCGCAATAAGAAAAACAATAAAAAGCGCATTGAACCAGCAACGCTTAAACAATCACCTCAAGAAATCGGTGGTTATCAAGGACTAGAACCAACGCGCTATGGTGATTGGGAAAAAAAAGGGCGTTGTATTGATTTTTAATGTAGTGTTATAAATTCAGATTGTGACCGCAAGTATATGCGATCAAACAATAATCACTTAGGAGGGTATCTATGGCGGAATCGGGGAGACCATTATCGCCTCATTTGCAGATCTATAAACCGCAACTCACATCGTTATTATCAATAACGCATCGTGGCACAGGCGTTATTTTGAGCCTAGGTGCGTTATTATTAAGCGGTTGGTTGGCAGGGCTTGCAACGGGTGAGGAGACTTTTAATTATTTACAATCCTACCTCAATGCCTGGTATGGTCAATTTGTGCTGATCGGCTTTATGTTCTCGCTGTATTATCATCTGTGCAATGGTGTGCGCCATTTATTTTGGGATGCAGGACTTGGGCTGACAATTAAAACAACCTATCGTTCTGGCTATGCAACCATTATCGCGAGCATCATACTAACAGCACTAACTTTTATCTTAGGCAACTGACGCGATGAGTTTACAAAATCCATTAGCCCGTGTCCGCGGTTTAGGCTCTGCTAAAGAAGGCACGCACCATTGGTGGTCACAACGGCTAACAGCGATTGCGCTTGCCCCGTTAAGTTTGTGGTTTAGTTACTCATTCGCTGTGACCATGCCTACAGTTGATTATCAAACCGCTATCGCTTGGTTGAATCAACCACTAAATGCAATTCTCATGTTACTTTTTATCGTCTCGCTCTACTACCATGCAGTCTTAGGTTTACAGACCATCATTGAAGATTATATTGAATCAGAATGGCAAAAGATTGGTTGTTTGATCTTGGTTAAGTTTCTTGTTTGGATAGCGGGGCTTAGTGCGGTTCTTGCTGTGCTTAAAATCCATTTAGGACTGTAATCATTATGGCAAATTCTTACGAAATTATTGACCATCAGTATGATGTTATCGTTGTTGGTGCTGGCGGGGCAGGACTTAGAGCAACTTTTGGCATGTCTGCAAAAGGACTGAAAACAGCTTGTATCACGAAAGTCTTTCCAACGCGTAGTCATACTGTTGCCGCTCAAGGCGGGATGAGTGCATCGCTTGGCAATATGGGGGCGGATGATTGGCGCTGGCATATGTATGACACCGTAAAGGGCTCGGACTGGTTAGGCGATCAAGATGCGATTGAATACATGTGTCGTGAAGCAACCCCTGCTGTGCTTGAATTAGAACATCAAGGCGTGCCATTCTCGCGCACTGAAACAGGCAAAATTTATCAACGTCCTTTTGGTGGAATGACCACGAATTATGGCGAAGGAATCGCACAACGTACTTGTGCTGCCGCCGACAGAACGGGACATGCAATCCTACATACACTCTATCAACAATCATTAAAACATCAGGCAGAATTCTTTATAGAATATTTTGCACTGGATTTAATCATGGATAATGACGTTTGTTATGGTGTGATGGCTTGGAATCTTGCAGATGGCACCATCCATCGTTTTCGTGCCCATCAAGTGGTATTGGCAACTGGCGGCTATGGGCGTGCGTACTTCTCGGCAACTTCTGCGCATACCTGTACAGGTGATGGCAATGGCATGATTCTGCGCGCAGGCTTGCCGCTACAAGATATGGAATTTATTCAATTTCACCCAACTGGGATCTATGGTTCAGGTTGTTTAATCACTGAAGGTGTGCGTGGTGAAGGTGGTTATCTCACAAATTCTGAAGGCGAACGATTCATGGAACGCTATGCGCCATCAGCAAAAGACCTCGCTTCACGCGATGTGGTCAGTCGCTCCATGACTATGGAAATTCGTGAAGGTCGTGGGGTCGGTAAAAATAAAGATCATATTCATTTGCACTTAGAGCACTTAGGGCCAGAAGTGATTAATGAACGCTTGCCAGGTATTGCCGAATCGGCTGAAATCTTTGCTGGCGTTGATGTCACAAAAGAACCAATTCCCGTGATCCCAACTGTGCATTACAATATGGGCGGGATCCAAACTAATTATCATGGTCAAGTGGTCACCTTAAAAAACAATGATCCGGATACAATCGTCGCAGGATTGATGGCGATTGGCGAGGCAGCTTGCGTCTCTGTACATGGTGCTAATCGTTTAGGTTCTAATTCATTGCTTGATTTAATTGTGTTTGGACGAGCAGCAGCCAATTATTGCGCCGAGAATATGAAACCTCATGCATCTCATAAACCTCTGCCTAATGCAGGCGATGAAGCTTTGGCACGTTTGGATCAATTCCGTTATAACAAAGGCTCAATCAAAACTGCGGCAATCCGTAATAACATGCAACGCACTATGCAAAATGATGCAGCAGTATTTCGTACAGGCGACTCCATGCAACATGGTATTGATGAGATGAAAAAAATCTGGGATTCATTCTCCGATGTCTTAGTATCAGATAAAAGCATGATATGGAATACCGATCTTGCAGAAACCTTAGAGCTTGATAACTTGCTACGATGTGCAATCGTCAGCATTCATAGTGCCATGAATCGGCAAGAAAGTCGGGGCGGTCATGCCCGCGAAGATTTTCCTGAACGAGATGATGAAAACTGGTTAAAACACACGCTGGCTTGGCTAGATGATAAAGGACCTGTACGGTTTGACTATCGCCCTGTGCATATGTACACCTTGACTGATGAGGTGGATGTCTTTCCACCTAAAAAGCGTGTTTATTAGTATTGATTGAATCATATTGAAGGATAATAATAATGGCTAAATTTACCTTACCAAAAAATTCCAAGATCAAAACGGGCAAGACATTCGCTAACGCAAATGGCGCAAGCAACAAAAAAACCTTTCATATTTACCGATATGAACCTCAATCAGATGAAAATCCAAGCCTAGATACCTATGAAATCAATCTTGATGATTGTGGCCCAATGGTGTTGGATGCCATTATTTATATTAAAAATGAGATTGATCCAAGTTTAACTTTTCGGCGCTCATGCCGTGAAGGCATTTGTGGCTCTTGTGCCATGAATATTGGTGGCACGAATACGCTGGCTTGTACCAAATCCATTGCTAAATTCAAAGATAACATTGCGATCTACCCGCTACCGCATATGCCAGTGATTAAAGACCTTGTCCCCGATATGACGCATTTTTATGCGCAATACGCATCCATTAAACCTTGGCTTCAAACACAATCGCCACCGCCTCCTGATTCAGAACGTTTGCAATCAAAAGAAGAACGCGCAAAATTAGATGGCTTATATGAATGTATTCTGTGTGCTTGCTGTTCAACAAGTTGCCCAAGTTATTGGTGGAATAGTGATCGCTATCTTGGCCCTGCTATTTTATTACAAGCCTATCGTTGGATAGCAGATAGCCGCGATGAATATACTGGCGAGCGACTAGATGATTTAGAAGACCCTTTCCGATTGTATCGTTGCCATACAATTATGAACTGTACGAATACCTGCCCTAAAGACTTGAATCCAGCAAAGAGTATTGCTGAAATCAAAAAACTCATGGTCAAGCGTACTGTTTAATATTCAATACGCCCTACCATTAGCAAATTATTTTGTTGATCCGAATAGAGCAAACACATAAATGAGTCGTGAAAAGTCACAGTTGATTTGGCGTTGTCGCCGTGGCATCAAAGAAATGGATATTATTTTAATGACATTTCTCAATCAATCTTATCCTAGCCTCAACACAAGCGATAAAATGACCTTCAAACAATTATTAGATGAGCCTGATTTGGATATTCTAAATTGGGTTACAGGAAAAACGAAACCACATAATAAAAAATTGATGCAGCTTATCAATTTGATCCGACAATCTAACAATCAACATTAATATTTTTATTGATGACGGCACTGATTGAAGAAATTGCCCCTGCTCCCTTTATTTGTAAACCAATGGGATTTGCCGTATTGGCTATTAGTGGCACTGATAGAGAATCTTTCTTGCAAGCTCAATTTATAAATGATCTCACGCCTATAAAAAAAACAGGTGTGCAATTCTCTGCCTGGTGTAATCCAAAAGGACAAGTCATTGCAAATTTCTTGCTCCTCAACACTGGCACAAGATATTTATTATTCTTGCAAGCCGATTTAAAATTATTTGTCCAAAAAAGATTAGGATTGTTTGTGCTAAGGTCGGATGTAACGATAGAGTCTATTCCAGAGCAGCAATTATTATTGCTTGGTTTCTCTGAACAAACAACATTACCTTCTGCATTAGAGCTAACACTACCAACAAAAAATGAAGTGATCAGCATTGATGATCTTGTTATTACATCGCTACCCTATAGTGCTACGAATCGGTATCTTCTCATCGCTGATCGCAACATGCCAGAGACTACATTGCTTGAAAAAAATATTTCATCACAAATGACCGATAGCATGATTTGGTCGTTACGAGATCTGTTTGATGGCATACCTTGGATCACGGCAACAACACAAGAGCAATTTTTACCACAAACACTAAACCTTGATAGACTCAATGGACTAAGCTATCAAAAAGGCTGTTACCCTGGACAAGAAATTATTGCGCGTTTGCATTACCGTGGTACCGTCAAAAAAAATTTATACCTTATTAAATCCAAGCACCTATTAGCAGTAGGTGGCTTGCTGATCTCTGAGCAGTCTGATTCCGATCTCGGTAGCATTATCAACGTAGCCTCTCATCTTGATGGCTATTATTATGCACTAGCCGTGATTAAAATTGAGAACTGCCATGATAAATTGCGCTATAACGATCAAAATATTATGCTTGTAACGCAAGCAAATAATGATTAATGTTTATTGGCATTTTTTAAGTTCTTGTCTGATCTTTTTTTACAAAACTGATTGACCTCATTGAGGTTTTGATGAAGTAAACAAACTAACGCTAATACGCTGTGATGTTCGGCTAGTTTTAAAATACGATATGAATGCCTGGGGACTGTATGCCGTAGACTTTTTGCAATAATATTTAAAACAAAATCTCTTTCTTCTAAGGTTAATACATTCCAACGGCTTAAACTGATATCAATAATCAATCTTTGCACGTCTGGCTCCCATGCTCCAAGTTTGTTAGCTTTGTATAATGCCTGCTGAAACTCTTCATCAATTTCTCCAAGTTGATATTTGACTAATGCTAAGTTAATCCAGGCGTAAGGCCAAACAGGCCGCACTGCGATTGATTGCCGATAATGTGCTAAGGCTTTTCTTCTATAAGGCTCTGCTAATTTATCGCCTACAGGCTTATCAGCAAAGCGTCCCGTCAATGCTAAAGCCAAAGATTCATGAATATTGGGATTGTTAGGATTGTATCTCAGTGCTGTTGATAAATTTGATTGTAGCTTTTCCCAATCTTTGGCAACAACCTCTAGCTTTTTATCAGGCTGATTTTTTTTTGCAGACCATTGTTTTAATTGCCCCATGGCTAAGCGATGATGAATATCAGCAATACCCCAAGCGAATGCAACATAAATAAAATACAATAAGCTAATAATACAACATAATATCAAAAAACTAGATAATCTATTGCTCATGCCTTGTTAAAATGCATACTTGAAATTTCTCGTGGCCGCTCAATCACTAAAGCATTAGCCTCGTCTTCACCAACGATATGGATAGCTTCCTGTCGTGCAGGCTCTAACTCTGGACAACGAGCATGAACATTATGCGCATCACTAGCAACAATAGTCGCCCAACCACGTTTCAGTAATTCTGTCGCACAATGCTTGGCGGAGCGATTAAATACGCCTGTTAAAGAGCCACCCGTGATCTGCAATAAACAACCTAACTTGACAAATGGTGCGATTTTTTCAATATCAACAAGCACACCCTGATTGCGTTCGGGATGAGCGATCATCGCTCGTATGCCCTTATCACCCAACCATTGAATAAGCTCTGTCGCGCCAGGGGGGATATGTGAATGGGGAAATTCCAATAGCATAATATCTGCACCTTGGTATTGTCCTAACACAGGCAATACCTGCTTATTAACCATTTCAACAATCACTAAATCAAAGCGGATTTCAGCGGCAAAACTAAGTTCTATGGCAATATTTTGTGCTTTTATTGCGTCTTTTAAAATGTTAAAGGCAGGGGTGATGGTAGCGATTGAATTATCATAACGACCAGGGGTAATGTGAGGGGTAGCAACAATTTTAGTGATCCCAGAGGAGACAGCATAACGCGCCATTTCTAATGATTCGGCTAAGGTCTTAGGGCCATCATCAATACCAGGCAATAAATGGCAATGTAAATCAATCATTACATGATATAAAAGTGGGTTAACTATGCCTTATAGCCATAATACTCATAAGTGCTATATTCATCGCCTGCATAATATTTTTTATTAGAATCAACACCATTCAAGACTGCACCAACAATAGGGGCATGGGCATTACGAAGCCGCTTAATTCCTTCAGTTATAATAGGGTATGGCGTTGCATTCGCTTTGATAATATAAATAACCTGATTCACAAATGTAGAAGAAAGGAAAGCGGCATCGCTGACAGCAATCACTGGCGGTGAATCAATTATAATATGATCAAACTTTGCTTGTAATAATTTAAATGATTTTGCAAATCTATCCGATGAAAGCATTTCTAATGGATTAGGCGGAATTGTTCCAGAAGGCATCACAGTAATGGATTCTTTTTCAAAACGATAGAGTGCTTTCTCTAAACTATGCGTTCCTCTTACAAAATCACTCAATCCAACATCTTTTACACTCAAGTCAAAGGCTTTTGCGATAGAAGGCTTGCGGAGATCACAATCCATCAATAATACATTATGTAACTGCCCAAGTGCTAATGCTAAGTTAACCGCCGTTACAGTCTTACCTTCGTTAGGAACACTTGATGTTATTAAAATATTTTTTTGTTTGTCATCAATCCTTGATAA
>VSKW01002858.1_pt1 | contig 14904 bp, 14 predicted proteins | sample 4798611 | NCBI WGS metagenome assembly VSKW01 (sample SAMN12179536, study PRJNA552185) | sponge metagenome | biome: deep-sea hydrothermal plumes; feature: spots directly above weak diffusing fluid; material: sea water; isolation source: sponge from the Crane site of a hydrothermal vent ...
ATGATTGGTCGCCTGACAGGGCAAGTATCGGGGCGTGGCACCGACCGCGTCTTGATAGATGTGGGCGGCGTTGGTTATGTCGTGGAAGGTTCCGCCCGTATGCTGGCGGCATTACCCGATGATGGTGAGGTGGTGACACTCGCCATAGAAACCTATGTGCGTGAAGACCAATTGCGTCTGTTTGGCTTTTTGGGCGAAGAAGAAAGAGGCTGGTTCCGTCTATTGATGAGTGTGCAAGGCGTGGGGGCGCGTGTCGCTTTAGCAATACAAGGGATACTATCTGGCGCAGATTTAGCCCAAGCCATCGCCCTAGAAGACAAAGCCATGATAAGCCAAGCACCGGGCGTTGGTGCAAAGGTGGCGGGGCGCATCGTGCAAGAACTGGCAAACAAAATACCAGAGGAGCAGATTATATCAGGCGGGTTAGATAAAACGTCCACCGAAGGGGGGCAGCCAAGTTCGTCTGCCACGCAGGAGGCTTTGTCGGCATTGCTTAATCTTGGCTATCCGCGTGTGCAAGCGCACCACGCCATACAAGCCGCCTTCAAAACATTAGGCGAAGAGGCACAAACACAAGACATCATTAAACAAGCCCTCAAAGATTTAGGGAAAGAGTTGTGATGACAGAGGAACGCATCATAGACGCAAATGAACTTGGCACTAAAAAGAACAGCGAAAAAGGTAGCGAAAAAAGTAGCGAAGATACCAGTATGCGCCCTCGCACATTAGACGATTTCATCGGGCAAGAAAAAATGAAAGAAAATTTGCGGGTGTTTATCGGTGCGGCGAAGGGGCGGGGCGATGCGCTAGATCATACTTTGTTAGCGGGACCACCCGGCTTGGGTAAAACGACTTTGGCACAAATCATCGCCAGAGAATTGGGCGTGGGGTTTCGGGCGACTTCTGGTCCTGTTATTACTAAAACAGGCGATCTTGCGGCATTGCTGACTAATTTAGAAGAGCATGATGTCTTATTCATAGACGAAATCCATCGTATGAATGCGGCGGTGGAGGAAATCCTTTACCCCGCAATGGAAGATTTTGAGCTAGATTTAATGATAGGCGAAGGGGCGGGGGCAAGGTCTGTCAAAATAGAGTTGCCACCTTTCACTTTGATTGGGGCGACAACACGTTCGGGATTATTGACCACGCCTTTGCGTGATAGGTTTGGCATACCGATTTATTTAGGTTTTTATGGCACGGCAGAGTTAGAGCAAATCATTCGCCGTAATGCGGCACTAATGGGGTTAGCGATAAGCGATGATGGGGCATTAGAAGTGGCGACACGTTCTCGTGGCACCCCTCGCATTGCGGGGCGGTTATTGCGGCGGGTGCGAGACTTTGCCGACATCAATGGCACAGAGGTGATAAATGCCGCCCTCGCCGATGCCGCTTTGAGCAGATTAGATGTGGATAACAAAGGGCTAGATGGGCTAGACCATCGCTATTTAAGGGTGGTGGCTGAAAAGTTTTTGGGCGGTCCTGTCGGCATAGATACCATCGCCGCCGCTTTGAGCGAACCCCGTGATGCGCTAGAAGATATTGTTGAACCCTTTCTTATTCAGCTTGGTTTTGTTAATCGCACCCCGCGTGGTCGTGTGTTAATGCCAGTGGCATTTGAACATCTGGGGCTAACGCCACCCGCCACAGCCCAAACACACGAAGCAGATTTATTCAAAAAAGGAGACCCCGATGAGTAATATCTTTGGCACAATCCATCATCTGCCTGTTCGTGTTTATTACGAGGATACGGATTTTTCGGGTGTGGTTTATCACGCTAATTATTTGCGCTTTGCAGAGCGGGGGCGCAGCGACTTCTTACGAGATATGGCGGTGCATCATACCGACTTGATAGCACGAACCCCGCCTCTGGCATTTGCCGTGCATGGTATGGATATGAACTTTGTCGCTTCCGCCCATATTGACGATATGCTAGAAGTGCGCACCACCTATACGGAATTGCGGGGCGCAAGACTAAACGGCTTTCAATGTATTTTAAGGGGCGACACTCTTATATGGCATTCTGCTGTGCGGGCGGTTATCATCAATGCCGACACAAATAAACCCGCCCGTGTGCCAAAAGACATCGCCGATAAAATAACACCCTATCTTACCGAAACCCTACCAGCCGTATTCGGCTTTTAACCTGAAGGAGACTCTTTATGGATACAGAGATATTATCAATCACCACCGACTTCTCTTTATGGGCATTGTTTATCCGTGCCGATATTGTCGTGAAACTGGTGATGGTCGGGCTTATCGCCGCCTCAATCTGGAGCTGGGCAATCATCGCCGAGAAATATTTTCTGTTTCGCCATATCGCCACCGCCGCAGAAGAATTTGAACAATTGCTCTGGTCGGGGCAAGCCATAGACAATATCCAAAAAGCAGTGGCGCACTTGCCACCACACCCGCTCGCCAATGTGTTGTCGCTAACCATAGGGCAATGGCATAAACGCGACAAAAGAACAAAATCATTACCACCAGTGGTAGAGCGCACACTCTATGCCGCTATCGCAGATGAAATGCATATACTAGAAAAACGAATGGTGTTCCTCGCCACAACAGGGGCAGTCGCACCTTTTGTCGGTTTGTTCGGCACGGTCTGGGGCATTATGAATAGTTTCCAAGCCATCGCCAGCACACGCGATACCAATCTGGCAGTGGTCGCCCCCGGCATTGCAGAGGCACTATTTGCGACAGGGCTAGGCTTGCTTGCCGCTATCCCCGCTGTGGTCGCCTATAATGTTTATGTCGCACGGCTCAATAATTATAACGAAAAAATGAATGGCTTTGCCGAAGATTTTCTCATCCTCATCACGCAGGAGAAGTAAGTGGCTTTCACCCGCATAGAACGCAAAATTGGTAAATCACGATACGCCCCTGTGTCGGAAATAAATGTCACACCATTGGTTGATGTGATGCTGGTCTTGCTGATTGTGTTTATGGTCACTGCCCCGCTTTTAAGTGTGGGGGTGCCCGTTAATCTACCAAAAGCGCAAGCGCAATCGCTGCAAACCGATACGACACCGCTCACCATAAGCGTCAATGCACAAGGCGTGATTTTTATCCAAGAACAAGAGGTTGCTTTGGCAGATATTATCCCTCGCCTCAATGCCATAGGCGAGGGCGGCACACAAAGACGCATATATGTGCGGGGCGATGCCCAAGTCGCCTATGGTCGTATGGCACAACTTGTCGCCCATATTAATGCGGCTGGTTTCACACGAATGGCATTGGTGACACAAACCCCACAAACGCCACAATAGGGGAGGTGATAAATGCCAACTTTCAAAACTTTGCAAATACCGCATAATCCGTCTTTCTTTTTGGGGGTGTCGTTTGGCATACATATTATATTGTTTTTGCTGATTAGTTTCTGGGCATATCCGCAATTGATTATCACCCCCGATGATGTCGTGCCGATAGAGATTATCAGCGAACCCCTAGCCCTGGCAGAGGTAAAGACCGAAGACCTTGCCCCGCCCGATGCCACCCCACAAGTGCAAGCGGCGGCACAAGAAGTTGCTCCACCACCCCCCATTGCAGAGGCAATCCCCTTGCCCGATACCCCGATAAAGACAGCACCCCCCGAACCACAAGATTCTCTGTTTAAGGTGGCAAGCCCTAAAATCGCGCCTCGTCCTGAAATTAAAACACGCCCCCGCCATCAGTTAGATATAGGTGCTGTGCGGGCATTATTGAACAAGACCCCCGATATTGCCACAGCACCGACACCCCCCCAAAATAATGAAACCGCCAATAATGGCACACAAGGGGCGGATATTGTGAATGCTCGCTTAACGGATAATGAACTCAATGTGTTTCGGGCGCAGATGCAAAAATGCTGGTCGCCACCTGCGGGGGCGCGTGATGCCAACTCATTAGTGGTCGTGGTGCGCTTGTCGTTAGACCAGCAAGGGCGGCTATTGCGTAAGCCTCGTGTTATCAATCGGGAGCGCTTGCAAGACCCCTATTTTGTAGCGGCAGCCGAGAGTGTATTACGCGCGATTGGTCGGTGTCAGCCCTTTACAATGCCGCCCGATAAATATGCCGCATGGCGTGATTTAGAATTAACATTTGACCCCAGCAAGATGCTTGGTATATGAGACATTCCATGAAACATTTTATCCTCTCAACATTATTGCTCTGGCTGGCGGCGACACTGCCTGCTGAGGCGGCTTTGAAAATAGACATCACACGCGGCAATGTAGAACCTTTGCCGATAGCGATATTGAATTTCAAAAGCGATAGCCAATTCGGGGAGACGATAGCGCAAGTCATCACAGCAGATTTGGAACGTTCAGGTTTATTCCGCCCCATAGCGAAAGATGCCCATATTGAAAGCGGCATAGATGTTGATGCGTTCCCTCTTTTCCAGCAATGGCGTGTGATAAATGCTCTGGCGTTGGTATCAGGCAGTGCGACTGTGTTATTGGACGGCAGATTGCATGTAGAGTTCAGGCTGTGGGATGTCGTGGCGGGGGAACAGATGGAAGCCTTGCGCTTTTTCGCCACGCCCGATAGTTGGCGCCGCATTGCGCATCTTGTATCCGATGCCATCTATGAACGGCTAACAGGCGAGACAGGATATTTTGATACCCGCATTATCTTTGTCGCAGAATCTGGCACGAAAGATAGACGCGTCAAAAAACTCGCCATTATGGATCAAGACGGACACGCTTATAATGAACTAACCAATGGGCGTGACCTCACCATCACGCCGCGCTTTTCGCCGACAGCACAAGAAGTAACCTATATGTCTTTCACCAATAATAAACCCCGCGTCTATCTATTCAACATAGAGACGGGCAATCAAGAAGTGGTGGGGGATTTCCCGGGCATGACTTTTGCGCCACGATTTTCTCCCGATGGACAAAAAATCATCATGAGTTTGGAGCGTAATGGCAACGCCAACATATACACACTAGATTTACGCACCCGCGAAACAAAACGCCTAACCGCTTCGCTCGCCATTGATACCGCCCCATGCTTTTCCCCCGATGGTCGCCAAATCATTTTTGAATCTGATAGAGTAGGGTCGCAACAACTCTATGTGATGGATGCAAATGGCTCTAACATTCGCCGCATCAGCTATGGCAAAGGACGATACGCAACGCCAGTATGGTCGCCGCGTGGCGATCTCATCGCTTTCACCAAAACGCTTGGCGATAAATTCCTCATCGGGGTCATGAAAACAGACGGAAGCGGCGAACGCATTCTAACCGAAGGCTTCCATAATGAAGGTCCCGCATGGTCGCCCAATGGTCGTGTCATAACCTTCTTCCGTGAAAGCAAAGGCGAAGAGGGCGGTCCCACCCTATGGACGGTGGATGTCACAGGCTATAATGAACGCCCGCTACAAACCCCCAATTTCGCCTCCGACCCCTCATGGTCACCCCTCATCAGATAGATTAGGCTAGGTGTTGGCAGGGGGCGTGTTTGGTGCTATAGCAATATCCATAGAAAATTTGAGGAGATAAATTATGGCAATCGCTAATAATATACGTACAATTTTAATGGCGCTATTTGTAGGCTTTTTTGTAACCGCCTGCGCTGGTAATACAGGTGGCTCTGGCTCTAGTTCTGGTTCTGGCGCGGCACGGGTCAGTTCATCTGGTGGCACAAGCGATAGCGGCGTGGCTTATCTGAAACGCAATGTTGCAGACCGCATATTCTTTAACACTAACACAACAGGTCTCAATAATGCGGCGCGCGCCACATTGCTCGCCCAAGCAGAATGGCTAAAACAAAATGGCTCTATCGCTTTGCGCATAGAAGGTCATGCAGACGAACGCGGCACACGCGAATATAATCTCGCTTTGGGTGCGCGTCGTGCAGGGGCAGTCCGCGACTTCTTAATCAGTCAAGGGGTGAGTGCCAATCGTCTAACAACAATTTCTTTTGGTAAAGAACGCCCTGTCTCACTATGCACAGAGGAGCGGTGTTGGACTAAAAATCGCCGCGCTGTTTCTGTCGTCAGATAAAAATGCGCACGGCTCTTTATCTATGCTGCCTGATTTTTGTGAGCCTAGTGTTTGCGCCCTCAGCAGAGGCAGAAGATGAGGGGCAGTTAGAATTACGCATTGCCCGATTCGAGCAAATACTAGAAGCACAGATGATATTGCTGCGGCGAGAGCGTCTGGGCGATATTCTAAAACTAGAGGCACGGCTAGAGGCACTAGAACGAGAGCAACAGCAAACACCACCAGACCTTACAACGGATACGCAAAATGTAGGCACACTAGCGGGTGATATTGTCGTGCGCCTTTCAGCATTAGAGGAAAATGTTCGTGCTATTCGTGGTCAGTTTGATGAGATTAATTTTGGCATCACGCAACTAAGCGAGCAGTTAGAAACCATGCGTAAAGATAATGAATATCGCTTCCAAGCATTGGAGCGCAGGGCGGCGAATGCCCCCGCCACAGCACCCGTGGCGATAGAACCACAGATTATCGGGCAGATAAAAACACCAGCGCCAGTGGATAAGGTGGAACTGGCAAATACCCCGAAGAATAAAATCAGTGATATTGTTGCGGGGGAGACATCAAGAACAATCACATTGGTGGGCGAGGGCGCGCCTGTAGAAGTAAGCGCCCTCCCCGATGTAAAGTCTGATGTTTCGCCCGATATAGAAGCACCACCCTCTCCCGAAGAGGTTGCTGATGTGCAGACACTTTACCAACAGGGCTTGCGGCATTTGCGCGGCGAAGCATACGAAGAAGCACAGCGTGATTTTCAAAAAATCCTCGCGCGTTTTCCCGACCACCGCCTTGCGGGTAATGCACAATACTGGTTAGGCGAAACACATTATACAAGGGGTGATTACACACAAGCGGCAGCCGCATTTCTGACAGGCTATACAGATTTCGCCGCCAGTAACAAAGCCCCCGATAGTTTATTAAAATTGGGTATGTCGCTTGCCGCCCTCGCCAAAGAAGAGGCAGAAGCGGGAAGCATCACCGAACACGCCGCGCAAGCGTGTAATGCGTTTGGCACCTTAGCGACAACTTTCCCCGAAGCGTCTGCGTCTATTTTGCAACGCGCCGCATTGGAAAAAGGACGATTGGGTTGTGCCTCTTAATCCAAGTGGATTTATCAAAACTTTAAGAGGGATTACGCCATCACCTCATTATGCGCTGGCGGTTTCAGGCGGTCGCGATTCTATGGCATTGGTAGCACTGGCGGCAAAGGCGCAAAAGTTAAAAAATGCGCCTCGCTTTTCGGTTTTGTCGGTTAATCATGGCTTGCGCACGGCGGCAGCAGATGAAGTGCGTCAAGTGGCGCAGATTTGCGCAACATTAGATTTGGCACATTATACATTGAAAGCGAAACAGGCATTGCCGAAAACAGGTGTGCAACAGGCGGCGCGTCATTTGCGTTATGGCTTGATGGCGCAATGGTGTGCGCACCATAAGGCGGGGGCATTGGTTGTCGCCCATCATTTGCAAGACCAAGCCGAGACGATATTGATGCGCCTTGCCCATAATAGTGGCATTGCTGGTTTGGGTGGTATGACAGCACGACAAACATTAGCCACGCCTTATGGGGATATTATTTTGGTGCGTCCGTTCCTTGCCCATGCGCGAGAGGATTTGGAGGCGGTGGTGCGCCGTGCCAAACTTTTGTGGAGCGACGACCCGACCAACACAGACACACAATATGAACGTGTGCGCTGGCGACAATTATTACCGCAATTAGAAGAGGCGGGGTTAAGTGCGCAAGTGCTAACGGCATTGGCGGCGCAATGTCAAGTGGTGTCGGCGGGGGTTAATGCACAAGCGGCGCAATGGCTGGCAGATTATGCCGCCTATAACCCTTACGGATTTTTTGAGATTGATAGACCTGCTTTCGCCATCATTGCCCCTTCTTTACAAAAGCGGATTGTGCAAGGGTTGGTGCAATGGTTAGGGGGGGGTGATTATGCCCCTGCGTCCTCGCAAGTGGAGGGGTTGCTTGCGGCACTAGATACAAAACCACCTCCTCAAAAATTATATGGGGCGATGACTTTTGGCGGGTGTTTATTGCGTTGGCAATCTCGGTATTTATTTATCGGGTGTGAGGCGGCACATATTGATTGCACGCGCGATAGACGCTTCACGATAAAAGAAAAAAGGGGGCTAACGCTTGCGCCATTGGGGGCAAAGGGGGCGCAGACCTTGCGGGAGCAAAATATCAGTCTGCCTAAAATTCCAGCCGCTTATGTGCAAGCCCTTCCCGCTTTTTTTGATGAACAGGGTAAGTTTATCGCCTGCCCCCCCCTAGAGGGGGAAAGAGCCCTCAAAAAGCAAATCAATTTCATAGATGTCCTCACTAAAAATTATATGTGAGGGGGGTGGTAAAAAGCCTTATAAGACACTATATTAGATGGGAAAGGGATTCAAATTATGAACATTAAAAATCTTCTTGTATGGATGGTCGTTGGAATTATGCTTTTGGCACTTTTCAATGTATTCCAAGAGTCGCCAAGTGATGGGGCTAATCGTGATATTAATTTCACGCAATTCATCGGCGAGGTGGATGCGGGTAATATCTCTGCGGTGGTGATAGAGGGCGACGCTATTAGCGGACGCTACACCAATGGCGGACGCTTCCAAACTTACGCGCCCCCGAATGATGCGCGGCTCGTGCAACGTTTGCAAGATAAGGGTGTGTCCATTACCGCCCAACCAGATAGATCGGGCAGCCCTAGTCTATTGGGTGTGTTGTTATCGTGGTTTCCTATGCTGTTGTTAATAGGCGTGTGGATTTTCTTTATGCGTCAAATGCAAGGCGGGGGGCGTGGTGCTATGAGTTTTGGCAAGTCCAAAGCGAAACTCCTCACTGACTCACACGACCGCGTCACCTTTGGTGATGTCGCTGGTATTGATGAAGCAAAAGACGACCTACAAGAAATCGTAGATTATCTGAAAGACCCTAGCAAGTTTCAACGGCTTGGGGGGCAGATTCCAAAAGGGGTATTGCTTGTGGGACCTCCGGGCACGGGCAAGACATTGCTGGCGCGTGCCATAGCGGGGGAGGCGAGTGTGCCATTTTTCTCTATCTCTGGCTCCGACTTTGTGGAGATGTTTGTTGGTGTCGGGGCAAGCCGTGTGCGCGATATGTTTGAGCAAGGCAAGACACAAGCGCCGTGCATTATATTCATTGATGAAATAGATGCCGTTGGTCGCCATCGTGGGGCGGGCTTGGGCGGCGGCAATGACGAGCGAGAGCAAACGCTCAACCAATTATTGGTAGAGATGGACGGCTTTGAATCGAATGAAAGCATTATCCTTATTGCGGCAACCAACAGACCCGATGTTTTAGATCCCGCTTTGTTGCGTCCGGGGCGGTTTGACAGGCAAGTCGTTGTGCCAAATCCTGATATTATCGGGCGTGAGAAAATACTAAAAGTGCACATGAAAAAAACCCCCCTCGCCAGTGATGTTAATACAAGAGTGATTGCGCGCGGCACACCCGGTTTTTCTGGTGCGGATTTAGCCAATCTGGTTAATGAGGCGGCTTTGCTGGCGGCACGGCGTGGTAAGCGTCTTGTTACTATGTCGGAGTTTGAGGATGCAAAAGATAAAGTGATGATGGGGGCGGAGCGTCGTTCTATGGTAATGACGGAAGATGAAAAACGCCTCACCGCTTATCACGAAGGGGGGCATGCGCTGGTCGCGTTGAATATGTCTGCCTCTGATCCTGTGCATAAGGCAACAATCATTCCGCGTGGTCGGGCTTTGGGTATGGTTATGCGCTTGCCTGAGCGCGATCAACTCTCGGTTACGCGTGCGAAACTAAAAGCAGATTTGGCTGTCGCTATGGGTGGTCGCATCGCAGAGGAACTTATATTTGGGCACGAAAAAGTAACCTCTGGGGCATCGTCTGATATCCAAATGGCAACGAATATGGCGAAGGCTATGGTCACCCGCTTCGGTATGAGCGAAGAAATGGGACCGCTCACCTATGATGAAAATGAACAAGAAGTGTTTCTTGGGCATTCGGTCGCACGGCAACAAAATATATCGGAAGATACGCAACGCAGAATAGATGCCGAAGTGCGACGCTTTGTAGAAGAAGGCTACACCGTTGCGACAAAAATCATCCAAGATAAAATGGACGATTTGCATATTATCGCAAAAGGTCTGCTAGAATACGAAACGCTGAGTGGTGATGAAATTATGGAATTACTGAAAGGTAATCCGCCGCATCGCCCCGATGACGATAGCAACACACCAACCACTGGCACGAAAGCCGATATTGCCTCGCCCTTCCCGAAAGTGGGTGGTCTAGGCGACGCAGAACCACAAGGAACATAAATTATGACAAAAATACTAGGCATTCTAAATATAACCGAAGATAGTTTTTCCGATGGTGGCAAGTTTCTAGAGCCAAAGGCGGCGATAGCCCATGCGAAATCTTTGGTGAAAGATGGCGCCGATATTATAGATGTCGGTGCTGCCTCTAGTCATCCCGATGCGGCAGATGTTTCTGTGGCAGACGAAATCGCACGGCTGGAATCTGTGTGGAAGGATTTACAAAAACTCAAAGTGCCATTATCGGTGGATAGTTTCCAACCAGAAGTGCAACTCTGGGCAATAAAGAATGGGGCGCAATGGCTGAATGATGTCAGTGGTTTTGCTAATCCCGATATTTATAAAGCGATTGCCGCAAGCGATGTGCGCCTTATCCTAATGCAAGCCTTGCGTGGCAAAGGTGTGGCGCAAGCAAAAGATGTCGCCCCCGAAGACCTTTATGAACATAGTTTGGAATTCTTTGATAGCCGTTTGCGCCCTATGACACAGGCGGGGATAAAAGCAAATCGTGTGGTACTAGATCCCGGCATGGGTTTCTTTTTAAGCGATAAGCCAGAATCATCTGTGGTGATGTTGCATTTGGTGGATATTATTCGCAAACGCTTCGCCCTAGAGGTGATGGTGGGGGTTTCGCGCAAAAGTTTCTTGCAAACCATAGCGAAAACAGATGCGGCTGGCACTGATACTATTTCCTTCGCCACTGAATTCTATGCTGTGTGTAAGGGGGTAGATTTTATCCGCACTCATAATCCCAAGCCGCTAAAGCAGGCTCTGCCGATTTATGATGCCTTGCGTGGTGGCGCAAGAGCAATACTAGAGTCTATGGTGCCGCCTGCTCCAGAAGCAGAAGCCGCCCCAGAAGTAGAGTCCAAGTAATAACTCGCAATAGTTTGTGATTTGAAGTTGCGAGGGCGAGGGCGCACATTCCCTCTATGATTCGTAGATATTTTGGCACAGATGGCATAAGAGGTCGCGTCAATGGCGAGAAGGTGACGGCAGATATGGCGTTGCGTTTGGGGCAAGCGGCGGGGCGTTATTTCAGACGCGGAACGCATCGCCATCGTGTCGTTATTGGTAAAGACACCCGCCTTTCAGGTTATATGATAGAGCCCGCTTTGGTGGCAGGGCTTACCTCTATGGGTATGGATGTTTTCTTATTCGGACCTATTCCCACGCCGGGTGTTGCGTTTCTGACGCGTTCTATGCGGGCAGATATTGGGGTGATGATTTCTGCTTCGCATAATAGTTATGAAGATAATGGCATAAAATTATTTGGTCCCGATGGTTATAAACTTTCAGATGCGATTGAATATGAAATAGAGCAAATGATGGACGAACCAGCAGCAGAGCATTTTGCCTTGGCGCAATCATTGGGTCGTGCGAAACGTATTGATGATGCGGCGGCGCGGTATATAGAGTTTGCCAAGCGCACCTTCCCCCGCGATATGAATTTGGAGGGGATAAAACTCGTCATAGATTGTGCGAATGGCGCCGCCTATAAAGTTGCCCCCACCGCCTTGTGGGAGTTAGGGGCAGAGGTTATCAGCATTGGTGTTACCCCCGATGGGTTTAATATCAATAAAGAGTGTGGCTCCACTGATACGGCAGCATTGGCGCAAACGGTGCGGCGGGAGAATGCCGATCTTGGCATAGCCCTTGATGGCGATGCCGACCGCCTTATTATTTGCGATGAAAATGGCGGGATAGTTAATGGCGACCAAATCATCGCGCTTATCGCCCAAGACTGGAAAGAAAAAGAGCGTCTATCGCAGGCAGGTATTGTGGCAACGATAATGTCTAATCTGGGGCTAGAGGTATTTTTGGCAGAGCAGAATCTGGGTCTTATCCGCACACAAGTGGGCGACAGATATGTCAGCGAATATATGCGGGCACATGGTTTTAATCTGGGCGGCGAACCTTCGGGGCATATGATATTGTCAGACTTCTCCACCACAGGCGATGGATTGGTGGCGGCACTGCAAGTGCTGGCAGTGATGAAACAAAAAGACAGCCCCATGAGTGCGCTCGGCAATATCTTTGATTATGTGCCGCAAACAACACAGAATGTGCATTATGGGTCGGGCAAACCCCTAGATAATATAGAGGTGCAAGCCGCTATCGCCGAAGCCGAAGCGACGCTCGGCAAGAGCGGGCGGCTGGTTATTCGCCCCTCGGGGACAGAGCCCCTCATCCGCATAATGGGCGAGGGACACGATAAACCCCTTGTAAAGGCTACCGTTCATAGCCTCGCCAGCGTTATAGAGCGTGCCTCCGCATGAAGCCATAAAAGAGGCATAAAAGGCACTTGCCTTTCATATTCGGCTGGCTTATACTGCCTTTGAGTTTTCTATTACGACTTCTATTCTGCTTTGGTTATTCCGATGCGTTTATGGGTAAAATAAGAGCACTCATAACATTAACGAAAGGAATATACTATGGCTAACGGAACTGTAAAATGGTTTAACACCAATAAAGGCTACGGCTTTATCGAACCAGAAGATGGCGGCAAAGATGTATTCGTACACATCAGCGCAGTTGAAAAATCTGGTATTGGTAATCTGGTTGAAAACCAAAAAGTCAGCTACGAAATTGAAGATACAAACGGCAAATCTGCCGCAGTGGATCTAAAAAATATCGGCGAATAATTCTTCGCAAAAGACTTTTTAAGGACGCGGGATAGCAAACGCTATCTCGCGTTTTTTTATGGACGATAGGGTGAGAGGGAGAGAGGGAGAGTAAGATAAGAGAACAAGAAAAATGGCTCCCCGGGCCGGATTCGAACCAGCGACCGAACGGTTAACAGCCGTTTGCTCTACCACTGAGCTACCGGGGATTGGTCTTGCCATAGGCTATAACGCTCAATAGGCTTCTAATCAACACTTTTTTATAGAGGGGGTGGGGTGGCAATGATAATTATTTTAGGTGAGGTTGATTTGGTGAAGTAAGGGGAATATTAGATTTGAAAGACCATCAAGCATTTCGTACCCCTGCTTGGGGTGCGAGAATGTTGATGGCGTGGGGTTAGGCTTTGTGCCTACCAAAGCCGATAAAGGGGAGTTGGCTCCCCTTTCAAAATTAGGGGGGTCGCCCCCTTAAATCAAGAATCCTCCAGCCCCTTCGGGCTTGGAGGTCACGCCCGGATTCGAACCGGGGTAGACGGCTTTGCAGGCCGCTGCGTAACCACTCCGCCACGTGACCATCAACACCCCCTTATAATAGCCCGATATTCTGGTGCAAGCCTCAAATTAGAGTAAGTTTTTATTGATAAATGGGGGGCAGGGCTTTATACCGCTTGCATGGCAGTTAGCACGAATAGAGATGATGATATATACGAGACGGCTCGGTTTAATATGGTGGAATGCCAGCAGCGTCCGGGGGGTGTGCGTGATGCGCGTCTTGTGGCACGGCTGAAGCAAATCCCGCGCGAGGCTTTTGTTGCGGTGGAGCATTCTGAGATTGCGTATGCGGATTGTGTTTTGTCGTGTGGCGTCGGCAGTGCAACTCGCGAGATGTTATCGCCTTTGGCGTTTGCGTTGCTGGTGGAGATGGCGGCAATTTCCCCCGATGATGTTGTGCTAGATATTGCGGGTGGCACGGGTTATGGTGCGGCTATTATGGCGGGTCTTGCGGGTGCGGTCATCGCTTTGGAGGAGCACGAGCCTCTATCAAAAATCGCCGATGCTATTTGGGCAGATTTGGGGATAGATAATGCGGTTAGTGTATCGGCACCATTGGCGCAGGGTGTGGCGAAGCAAGCGCCGTTTAATGTGATATTCATCAATGGCTGTGTAGAGGAAGTGCCAGCCGCTTTACTAGCACAGATGGAAGAGGGCGGCAGACTTGTTTGTGTGCAGATGATTATGGGTTGCCCGAAAGCGGTTGTCTATAATCGGGCGGGTATGGCTACACTAAAGGCAGATGTCCCCGCCCCGAACCTGCCGCAATTCTCCACCCCCGCTACCTTCCAGTTCTAATTGCTTGCATTTTTGGGTGGAATTGGCGAATATAGAATTATGAGATTATTTTATACATTTATTTTTGGTGGGGCTATTTTGGGGGCGGCTATTTTGGCGAGCCCTGCCCACGCCACCACATTGAATCAGGCTTTGGCGCATGCGCTTGGCAAGAATCCGTCTTATCAATCGGCGCGGTTTAATTATAAGGCGAGTTATAGCGGTCAATTTGTGGTGTTGGCGAATATGTTGCCGCGCGTTACTGCCTATGCAGAAGAAACGAGAGGCAAAACCAGTTTTGATGTTCGCAATGCGGGCAGTAGTGGGGCTAATCCATTTTTGGATGCGGGGGGCAAACTTGATACGGACACTTATGGGGTGGAGCTGCGGCAAACAATTTTTGCCAGTGGTAAGCATATTAATGCCTATCTTAGTAATCGGGCACAGGTGAAGGCTAGTCGTCATCAGTTGGCAGAAACACAACAGCAGATATTGCTGGCGGCAATCACGGTTTATTTTGATGTCGTGCAAGCCGATGCGGTTGTCTCTTTGAACAAGAGCAATTTAGATGTGTTGCAGAAACAATTGCAAGCACAACAAGATAGATTTGATGTAGGTGTTTCCACACGCACGGCTGTTGCGCAGGCAGAGGC
>VSKW01019076.1_pt1 | contig 14763 bp, 10 predicted proteins | sample 4798611 | NCBI WGS metagenome assembly VSKW01 (sample SAMN12179536, study PRJNA552185) | sponge metagenome | biome: deep-sea hydrothermal plumes; feature: spots directly above weak diffusing fluid; material: sea water; isolation source: sponge from the Crane site of a hydrothermal vent ...
AAACCGAACCCCGTGGCAAAACTTTAGCAAAGAAATTAAAAAAAACAAAACAGCCATCGCTTCTTTTTTTTTAATAATTTTTTTATTCATCATAGGTTTATTGGCTAATTATGTAGCCCCTTATTCTTTTGATAAACAGCATATTGATTTTATTTTATCTCCCCCCAGTAGTACATTTTTTTTAGGAACAGATAGCTTGGGCCGCGACTTATTTTCTCGCCTTATTTACGGAGCTAGAATTTCTTTAACCATTGCCATTGTAACAGCCATAATTTCTTTAATAGGGGGGGTTGTTTACGGGGCTATTTCGGGTTGGTTTGGAGGTTGGGTAGATTCTATTATGATGCGTTTTGTAGATGTTTTATATTCTATTCCCACCTTGGTGCTTTTAATTTTAGTAAAAGTAATTTTCGATTCTTTAAATACTTTTGAAAACCCAGAACTTCGAGCTTTGTCGGGCATTTTATTATCCTTAAGTATTTTGGGTTGGATGTCTTTAGCCCGAGTAGTAAGGGGGCAAGTTTTGCAAGCAAAAAGCTTGGCTTTTGTGGAATCTGCCCAAGCTTTGGGTTTCTCCTCTTTTCGCATTGTGCTAAAGCACATTATTCCTAATATTTTAGGGCCAATTATGGTTTTAATAACCTTTCAGGTGCCTTCTAATATTTTATTTGAAAGCTTTTTAAGCTTTATCGGCCTAGGCCTGCAGCCGCCGTTTAGCAGTTGGGGGGTTTTGGCTAGCGAAGGGTGGCGCTCTATGCGCACTTATCCCCATTTGATACTATTTCCGGGAATAATGCTATTTTTTACCATGTTGGCCTTTAACTTTTTGGGGGACGGGTTAAGAGACGCTCTAGACCCTAAGCTAAAGCGATAAACCCTCTTGTAGCAGGCACATTTTTGGAACAAAAAAAGCAAAATTTTTTTGCCCTAAAATTTTAAAAAAACACCCTCCTAATAAAATAAAAATAATTCAAAAAGGCTATTGACTCGAAAGACGCTTTTTTATATAACAGTCTGGTTGTCTTTGTTCTTTGAAAACTGAATAGTGAAATAGAAAAGAAGGATTCTCCTGTTTTTTACAGGGGAATTTGTTATATTTTAGTAAGTAGATTAAGTTCTACTTACCCGTTTAATTAATTTAGTTTAGATTAAATTTTTTGATTTTAATTGAAGAGTTTGATTCTGGCTCAGGACAAACGCTGGCGGCGTACCTAATACATGCAAGTCGAACGAGGAAAGCCTTTCGGGGCGAGTATGAGTGGCGCACGGGTGAGTAACACGTGGATAATCTGCCCTCTGGTGGGGGACAACCAGCCGAAAGGCTGGCTAATACCGCATAATATCTTTTTGTCTTCGGACTTTAAGATTAAAGATTTATCGCCAGAGGATGAGTTTGCGTTGGATTAGCTTGATGGTGGGGTAAAGGCCTACCATGGCGACGATCCATAGCTGGTCTGAGAGGATGACCAGTCACACTGGAACTGAGACACGGTCCAGACTCCTACGGGAGGCAGCAGTAGGGAATATTGCACAATGGGGGAAACCCTGATGCAGTGACGCCGCGTGAGTGATGAAGGCTTTTGGGTCGTAAAACTCTGTTCTTAGGGAATAAAAAAATGAAGGTACCTAAGAAGAAAGGACTGGCTAACTTCGTGCCAGCAGCCGCGGTAATACGAGGGGTCCAAGCGTTGTTCGGAATCATTGGGCGTAAAGCGGGTGTAGGCGGTTTAATAAGTCAGAAGTGAAAGCCCTGGGCTCAACCCAGGAAGTGCTTTTGAAACTGTTAGACTTGAGTATGAGAGAGGATGGTGGAATTCCTGGTGTAGCGGTGAAATGCGTAGATATCAGGAGGAACATCGGTGGCGAAGGCGGCCATCTGGCTCATTACTGACGCTGAGACCCGAAAGCGTGGGTAGCAAACAGGATTAGATACCCTGGTAGTCCACGCCGTAAACGATGAACACTTGGTGTTGGTGGTGTTTGACCCCATCAGTGCCGGAGCTAACGCGTTAAGTGTTCCGCCTGGGGAGTACGGTCGCAAGATTAAAACTCAAAGAAATTGACGGGGGCCCGCACAAGCGGTGGAGCATGTGGTTTAATTCGATGCAACGCGAAAAACCTTACCTGGCCTTGACATATAGAGGACGACTTCCAGAAATGGAGTTTTCTTCGGACCTCTATACAGGTGCTGCATGGCTGTCGTCAGCTCGTGTCGTGAGATGTTGGGTTAAGTCCCGCAACGAGCGCAACCCTTGTCTTTAGTTGCCAGCATTTAGTTGGGCACTCTAAAGAGACTGCCGGCGTTAAGTCGGAGGAAGGTGGGGATGACGTCAAGTCCTCATGGCCCTTATGGCCAGGGCTACACACGTGCTACAATGGACGATACAAAAAGAAGCGAGACCGCGAGGTTTAGCAAATCTAATAAATTCGTTCTCAGTTCGGATTGGAGTCTGCAACTCGACTCCATGAAGTTGGAATCGCTAGTAATCGCGGATCAGCATGCCGCGGTGAATACGTTCTCGGGCCTTGTACACACCGCCCGTCACACCATGAAAGTTGGTTACACCAGAAGTCGCCGAGCTAACCTTCGGGAGGCAAGCGCCCAAGGTGTGATTGATGATTGGGGTGAAGTCGTAACAAGGTAGCCGTAGGGGAACCTGCGGCTGGATCACCTCCTTTTTAAGGATTGTTTTTTAGCAATTTTAGGTCAGCCTTCTTTTCCACTATTCAGCTTTGAGCGAACAAAGGGGCCTGTAGCTCAGTTGGTTAGAGCACACGCTTGATAAGCGTGGGGTCAGAAGTTCAAGTCTTCTCAGGCCCACCATTTTTTTAAGTGGTGGTAATGAAAAGACAAGAATATCTGATTAATCTACTAATTTAATACAGCCTATGTTCTTTGAAAATTAAATATTTTTGTAAATTCAAGTGATTTTTAGCAGGGTATAAAAAGATGGGTTTTTAATTAAGCCTATCTATAAAAAAAATTAATTTATAAAGTTACTAAGGGCTTAGGGCGGATGCCTTGGCACTAGAAAGCGATGAAGGACGTGGTAAGCTGCGATAAGCTTCGGATAGTGGCACACACACATTTTAATCCGGAGATTTCCGAATGGGAAAACCCATCATTAACATGATATCTTAAAGTGAATACATAACTTTAAGAGGCGAACGGGGAGAAGTGAAACATCTCAGTACCCCCAGGAACAGAAATCAAAAGAGATTCCCCTAGTAGCGGCGAGCGAACGGGGAACAGTCCAAACTTAGTATATGTCAAGATTCTGGTCGTTGTATATTAAGGGTTGTGGGACTTTTAGAAGTGTCCAGAAACACTTCACAGAGTTACAAAATTTTATTTTAGCAGAAGGGTCTGGAAAGACCTGCCAAAGAGAGTGATAGCCTCGTAAGCGAAAAAATAAAATCTCTGAAGAGTATCCCAAGTACCATCGAACACGAGAAATTCGTTGGGAATCTGGGCGGACCACCGTCTAAGACTAAATATGTTCTAGTGACCGATAGTGAACAAGTACCGTGAGGGAAAGGTGAAAAGAACCCCGAAAGGGGAGTGAAATAGAACCTGAAACCCTAAGCCTATAAGCTGTGGTAGCACTATTTTATAAGTGTAACCGCGTACCTTTTGCATAATGAGTCAGCGAGTTATTTTCGTAGGCAAGATTAAGCCGTTAGGTGTAGTCGTAGCGAAAGCGAGTCTGAATAGGGCGTTAGTCTGCGGGAATAGACCCGAAACCTGGTGATCTAACCATGAACAGGGTGAAGCTGAAGTAACATTCAGTGGAGGCCCGAACCAGTAAATGGTGAAATATTTTTGGATGATTTGTGGTTAGGGGTGAAAGGCCAATCAAACTAGGTGATAGCTGGTTCTCCTCGAAATATATTTAGGTATAGCCTTGATTTTTTATCCCGGAGGTAGAGCACTAATTGGGCTAGGGGTCTTACCAGATTACCAAACCCAGATAAACTCCGAATGCCGGTGATAACTAGATCAGGAGACAGTCATGGGGTGATAAGGTCCTATGACAAAAGGGAAAGAGCCCAGATCGTCAGCTAAGGTCCCCAAGTGTAAACTAAGTGGAAAACGTGGTGGAGTTACTCAGACAACTAGGAGGTTGGCTTAGAAGCAGCAATCCTTTAAAGAAAGCGTAATAGCTCACTAGTCTAGTGATTCTGCGCGGAAGATTCAACGGGGCTTAAGTTTACCACCGAAGCTACGGGTGCAACATTTTTGTTGTGCGGTAGAGGAGCGTTCTAGTATAGGCTGAAGGTTGACCGTGAGGACAGCTGGACGAACTAGAAGTGATCATGCTGACATAAGTAGCGTATAAAGCTAGGTGAAAAACCTAGCCGCCGAAAACTCAAGGATTCCTGGGCTAGGATAATCCTCCCAGGGTTAGTCAGGACCTAAGGCGAGGCCTACGGGCGTAGTCGATGGATAAAAGGTTAATATTCCTTTACTAATTTTAGCGTTAGGCATAGGAGGGACGGACTAAGATAGACCAGCCTGTTATTGGATTCAGGTGTAAGCGTGCAAGAGGTAGTATAGGCAAATCCGTACTACATTACTCCTAGGCGTGAATGCGAGAAGACTTTTGTCTTCATAAGTGGTTGAAACTATGGTTCCTAGAAAAGCTTCGATGTTTGTTAAAATTACCTGTACCGTAAACCGACTCAGGTGAGTGAGATGAGTATTCTCAGGCGATTGGGTTAATACTGGTTAAGGAACTCGGCAACTTGGCACCGTAACTTCGGAAGGAGGTGTGCCTTCTAGGGTGTAGTCTTTTACAGGCGAAGCCTTGGAAGGTCGCAGTGACCAGGGAGTAGCGACTGTTTATCAAAAACACAGGGCTGTGCAAAGTCACAAGACGACGTATACAGCCTGACGCCTGCCCGGTGCCGGAAGGTTAAGAGGAGGAGTTAGCTTCGGCGAAGCTTTGAATTGAAGCCCCGGTAAACGGCGGCCGTAACTATAACGGTCCTAAGGTAGCGAAATTCCTTGTCGGGTAAGTTCCGACCTGCACGAATGGCGTAACGACTTCTCCGGTGTCTCAACCAGATGCCCAGCGAACTTGAATTCTCGGTGAAAATGCCGAGTACCCGCGGAAGGACGGAAAGACCCCGTGAACCTTTACTCTAGCTTGACAGTGAATTTAGGATCAATATGTGTAGGATAGGTGGGAGACTTTGAAGCAGAAACGCTAGTTTTTGTGGAGTCACCCTTGAAATACCACCCTTATTGTTCTTGAATTCTAACCTGCACCCATTATCTGGGTGAGGGACACTGTCTGGTGGGGAGTTTGACTGGGGTGGTCGCCTCCTAAAGAGTAACGGAGGCGTACAAAGGTTCCCTCAGCCCGATTGGAAACCGGGCATTGAGCATATTGGTATAAGGGAGCTTGACTGCAAGACCTACAAGTCGAGCAGGTGCGAAAGCAGGTCAAAGTGATCCGGTGGTCCCGAGTGGAAGGGCCATCGCTCAACGGATAAAAGGTACTCCGGGGATAACAGGCTGATACCGCCCAAGAGTTCATATCGACGGCGGTGTTTGGCACCTCGATGTCGGCTCATCTCATCCTGGGGCTGAAGCAGGTCCCAAGGGTATGGCTGTTCGCCATTTAAAGAGGTACGCGAGCTGGGTTTAGAACGTCGTGAGACAGTTCGGTCCCTATCTGCCGTGGGCATTGGAGATTTGAGAGGAGCTGCTCCTAGTACGAGAGGACCGGAGTGGACGAACCACTGGTGTTCGGGTTGTCATGCCAATGGCATTGCCCGGTAGCTATGTTCGGACGGGATAACCGCTGAAAGCATCTAAGCGGGAAGCCTTCCTCAAGATGAGATCTCCCTGGGAATTAAATTCCCCTGAAGGGCCCTTGAAGACCACAAGGTTGATAGGCTGGGTGTGGAAGCGCAGTAATGTGTGAAGCTAACCAGTACTAATTGCCCGTGAGGCTTGATCATATAATACTCAAACAGTTTGTTGGACGCAGTTTGTGTATACTTCAATCAATTTTCCGAATGCGGGGTGTTGTCTAATGACAATATTCCCAAACAGTTTGCCTGGCAGCAATAGCAAATGTGAACCACCCGATCCCATTCCGAACTCGGAAGTGAAGCCGTTTAGCGCCGATGATAGTGTGGGGTTTCCCATGTGAAAGTAGGTCACCGCCAGGCATTTATATCTTAGAGCCCTTAATTTTTATTTAAGGGCTTTATTTTTTGAGTGAATAAAACTTGAGCGGCTTTTTTGTTAAATATTTTTAGCGAAATCTTATAGCAGTTTTACCTGCTATGATTAAACTTAATTAGTATGAATCTCAAAATGACACTATGTCAGCTTGGCAATTTTATTACCTACTTCACAGGCTCCATGATTGCATCTAAATTAAATTGATCGCAAAATTCCATGAAATCTCCACGGATGGCAGCAATGGATAAATCTAGCGAGATATGTACCGTTATATGCAAAGCGAACATCTTTGCCCCTGTTTGCGATGCACTATAAATGCTGGAAGCCATCCCTTGAATGACAAGCCCGTTGAGTGTCATAAATTCAGTAATATCAAATATTATCCCTACTTGATCAAGCCCAACAATATCAATAGCATAAGGTATCGCATTGCTGCTTGGTACTTCAAGTTTGGTGCGTTTAGTCAGGATTTTTATTTGGTGCTTGGTTTCTAGCTTCATTAATATATCTTCAACTTTGGCAATCGTATCCCAAGTACCTGATAAAAATAATGTGATAGCAATCTCTTTACCAAGCACGGTAAAATGGCTCTCAACAATGTGGCAACCACTGGCTTTAGATAATTTAGTGAACGTGTGGATGACATCGCTAGATGCTTCTATAAGCGTATTGACTAAAAGATAATGTTGCATCTTGGATAAAGGCTTTTTTAAATGTGTTATGCTTGCAATAAACCCGATAAATTATAATAAATTATCCTGCATAAGGATAATGTTCTTGTCATCAGACCACTTGATTCAGTACCATACACGTTTTTATCAACGACACCTAATATTGTATTGATTATGTTTAATGGAAGTATGGTAGCGATTGCCACACCTATGCAAGCAGGAAACTATCCCGATCTTGCGTTAGATGAGCCAGCTCTTGCGCAATTAATAGAATTTCATATAGATCAAGGTAGCGATGCGATTGTTGCGGTCGGTACCACAGGTGAGTCTGCCACGTTAATAGAGGACGAACATTGCGCAGTAATCAAACAGACGGTTGAGATTGTGGCAGGGCGAGTTCCTGTGATCGCTGGTACTGGTGCTAATTCAACCATAGAAGCCATCTCTTTGACAGATTGCGCAAAAAAAGCCGGTGCAGATGCCTGTTTATTAGTCACGCCTTACTATAATAAACCAACCCAAGAAGGGTTATATCAACATTACAAAACGATTGCCAAGGCTGTTGATATACCACAAATCCTTTATAATGTGCCAGGCAGAACGGCATGTGATATGTTACCCGAGACCATTATTCGGCTTGCCAAGATTGATAATATTATTGGCGTGAAAGAAGCCACAGCAGAGCTAGAGCGAGCGCAACAAATCCGAGCGGGTGCAGGTGATGATTTTTTATTATTGAGCGGTGATGATGAAAGTGCGATGGATTTTATCCTTCAAGGCGGTAACGGCGTCATTTCAGTCACAGCAAATGTCGCACCAAAAGCAATGCATGAATTGTGCGTGTTAGCAACAAAAGGAGATGTTGCAGGCGCTAAAAGAATTAATGAGCAGTTGATCGGGTTGCATCGGGAATTATTTGTTGAATCAAATCCGATCCCTGTGAAGTGGGCATTAAATAGGCTTGGTTTGATCCAAGCGGGGATCCGATTACCAATGACGTGGTTATCGGAGTCAGCAGAGCCTAGTGTTCTGCGTGCTATGCAACAGGCAGGAGTAATATAGTCCATGATAATCAATGTACGTAACCTTATTTTAATCATTAGTTTTATTGCGTTTTATGGGTGTTCAAAATTACCCAAGATAGATCAGGTATTAACTGACAAGCGAACTGTCTATCAAAAAAGTAAAGATATTGCCGTCTTAGAAGTGCCGCCTGATTTAACGATTACAGAAGGGAAAAATAAAGCTGTAATCCCTGGCGAGGCAGAATCAACAACACTCAGTGAATTTCAGCGGCAACGTGACCAACGCATAAAACGCGGCAATCTTGTATTAGGCACTGGCGAGGCAGAGAATGAGCAATGGCTTGCTTTGCAAGGCGCTATCAGCGATTTATGGCCAGGGTTAAATCAGTTTTGGTTAAACAAAAATTATAAAACAGATTTGAATGATCAAGAGTTAGGTGTTTTAGAAACAGCATGGAAAGAAAATGGTTCTGATCGTGTTCGTTATTTAATTTTTGCAGAGCCCAATGAGCAGGGTGATACGATCATCTTTTTATCAAGCCAACGACAAGAATTATCAGAAGGAAAATGGTTTGATAGTGTGCCGGATGTGCAATTAGAAAAAGCGATGATCCGTGAACTAAATCGGTATTTTTATGGTAACGCAATCGGCACGAAAAATACGGTAGCGACAACCACAAGTAACTTAGAGCCAATTCAAAGCAAAGCATTAGCCGAGATCATTGATATTGGTCAAGGTAAAATGTATCTCGTTGTGCAAGAGGAGTTTACCCGTAGTTGGCTCAATACAGAAAAAATAATCCTACAAGCAGGTTATATCATTGTTGATCGCAATCAGGAGAAAGGCACTTATGATTTTATTTATCTGAAACCAGAAGGAGAAAGAAAGAAAGGGTTTTTGTCTAAATTAAAATTTTGGAGCGATGAGCAAGATGAAGGCACTCCTTATCAATTAAGTTTGACGGGAGTCGGTAATAAAACGGAGATTATTGTTGTCAATAAAGGTAGCGAATGGGAAACGGGTGAAGACGCATCCGATATTTTGGCGAGATTAAGAGATTTATACGATCAGATTTAATTGATCAGGGTTGATCTAAAAAAACATTCATAATGTTGGTAGATCGTAATTGATAATCAATGGTGCATGATCTGAAAAACGTGTTTCTTTATAGATAGCAACAGATTTTATCTTGTTAGCTAATTGAGGTGTCACGACTTGATAGTCAAGCCGCCAACCAACATTTTTAGCCCAAGCCTGCCCCCTGTTTGACCACCAAGTATATTGATCAGGTTCTTGGTTGATCGCCCGAAACGCATCAACCATACCGACTGACTCAAATAACTCATCCATCCAAGCACGTTCTTCGGGTAAGAATCCCGAGTTTTTCAGATTGCCTTTCCAGTTTTTCAGATCAATTTCTTTATGAGCAATATTCCAATCCCCGCAAATAATGTACTCATGCTTTTGTTTGCAATATTTTTTCAAAATTGGCATAAAACGATCCAAAAAATCAAATTTTATAGTTTGCCGTTCTTCGCCTGATGAGCCTGAAGGCAGATATAAAGAAATGATACTCAATGCACCAAAATCAACTTGTAGATAGCGACCTTCATCGTCTGCATGAGCCCAACCGAGCGAGGTTTGAATGTTATCGGGTTGTTTGCGAGTATAAATCGCAACGCCGCTATAGCCTTTTTTTAGCGCGTCATTGAAGTAGGAAAAATAGCCTTTTGGTTCAAGAATATCACTTGTTAATTGGTCAACTTGCGCTTTAGTCTCTTGGATGCAAATCACATCGGCTTTTTGTTCTTGCATCCAATCAAAAAAACCTTTGCGATGAGCGGCACGGATCCCATTTGCGTTTAAACTGATGATTTTCACAATACGATCTCCTTTTGTTTAGCAATGTATCATAATATAAATGTTGATTATATGAACAGTATTGATAAATAATAACAACGGTACAATATAATCCTATTTTATTAGAATCTAATGGAATCATATCAACAAGAATTTATTCAGTTTGCGATTAAAAAAGAAGCCTTATGTTTTGGTGAATTTAAGTTAAAATCAGGTCGGATCAGCCCTTATTTCTTCAATAGCGGTCGTTTTAATGATGGTGAGAGTTTAACTGAACTCGGTCGCTTTTATGCAGCAGCTGTTGCCCATTCAAGTTTAAAATTTGATATGATTTACGGTCCCGCCTATAAAGGGATCCCGTTGGCGACAACGATGGCAGTAACATTTTGGCAATCTTATCAAAGCAATTATTCAGTTTGTTTTAATAGAAAGGAAATAAAAGATCATGGTGAAGGTGGACTAACCTTTGGTGCTGAGATTTGTGGTAATATTTTAATTATTGATGACGTTATCTCTGCAGGTACGTCAGTGCGTGAATCAGTAAAGATTATTAGTGCAAAAGATGCCGTCGTGACGGGTATTGTCGTGGCTTTGGATAGACAAGAATGTGGGCTTAATCGTCATTCTTCTGCTATTGAAGAGCTTGAACAAGAATATCATTTCAAAATAATCAGTATCGTGAGTCTTGACCAGATTATGACTTATTTAGCACAATATACAAAAATGAAAGCGCAGTTAGACGCAATTCAAGCCTATCATTTACAATATGGTATTATAAAGGGATGAACTAGCGTGAAATTGATATATCATAGTCTTATAACATTTAAATTTGGAAGCGAATAAAATGAATAAAATATTGTTTAGTATTGTGATGAGTTTGCTGTTTAGCATGACTATTTTCTCTGGAACAGCGCAAGCACGATTGAAATGTTGGGTGAGTAATGAAGGCATAAAAGAGTGTGGCGACAAGGTTCCGCCTGAATATGCACAAGATGGATATCAAGAATTAGACGGGCAAAGTGGCGTTTTATTAGGCAAAACAGAACGTGCCAAAACGGATGAAGAACTTGTAGAAGCAAGGCGGTTAGAAAAAATTGCGGCTGATAAAGAAAGAAAAAAGAAAGCACAAGAGCGACAAGATCATATCTTGTTGAATACATTTAGCAGTGTTAAAGATATAGAAAGGGCGCGTAATGATCGGATTGCGACAATAGAGTCGTCAATCAAATTGACCGGTATTCGCAGTGATAAGGTCTCTCAGGAACTTGATAAACTGATTAATGCAGCAGCGGACACTGAAAAAAATGGCAAAGAGCCTTCCGATGATTTATTAAAAGATATTGAATCGCTTAAACGACGATTAAAAAACAATGATTCTTTTATGGCTGAGAAAATGATTGAACAGATAGAAGTCAAGGAAGAACATAATCACTATATAGATCGGTTTAAGGAATTAAAAGGTATTGGTGAGTGACGATAAAAATTATGCTTTTTTGCTTGTGTTTTTATTGCCATGGACCAATGTACCGATCCCAACGTCGGTAAAGATTTCTAATAAAACAGAGTGCTGAATACGACCATCAATAATATGTACAGCACCAACACCTGCGCCAATAGCATCTAATGTTGATTGAATTTTAGGCAACATGCCGCTATGGATTACACCTGTTTCAATCAATTCATCAACATTTTTAGCTGATAAGCCTGTCATTATTTTGTCGTTTTGATCCAATACGCCAGCAGTATTTGTCATCATAATGAGTTTTTCAGCATTTAATACGCCTGCTAATTTACCAGCAACAAGATCAGCATTGATATTGTAAGATTGCCCTGTTTCATCCACGCCAATCGGTGCAATAACCGGGATAAAATTGTCTTGAATTAACAAATCAACCACAGCTGTATTGAATTGCTCAACCTCGCCCACATAACCGATGTCAATGATTTCAGGTGTTTCAAGCTCCGTATGATTGCGTTTCACGATCATTTTTTTTGCTTGAATGAGGTTGCCATCTTTGCCGCTTAACCCAACCGCTTTGCCGCCATGTTGCGTGATTAAATTGACAATTTCTTTATTGATGAGACCGCCTAACACCATTTCAACAACCTCCATAGTCTCGTGATCGGTTACTCGGAGTCCTTCAATAAAGTTTGTTTTTTTACCTAAACGCTCTAATAAAGCACCAACTTGAGGTCCGCCACCATGTACTAATATTGGATTGATGCCAACCAATTTCATCAACACAATATCTCGTGCAAAACTTGATTTTAAGGCAGGATCGGTCATTGCATTGCCACCGTATTTGATGAGCATTGTTTTGCCTTTAAATTTTTTGATATAAGGCAGTGCTTCAATGAGCACTTCAGCAATATCGGCTGGATTGCGATTTTCTTGTGTCATGTCGTTTTAGATTATTGAAACGCTAGTTGTTCGTTGTATGATTTTGACGATGATTAAAATGGTATTTTAATATCTTTTTTGATTGCGCCGATTGCAGCGCGAAAGTCAGATTTTATGCGTTCAATAGCTGTTTCCGTATCGCCTTCAAATCTTAAAATTATATAAGGTGATGTATTAGATGGACGTGCTAGTCCCCAACCATCATCGTATTCAATGCGTAGCCCATCAATATCAATCACTCGCGCATTTTCAATAGGTAATGCTTTAGTCAATGCCTGCATAAATTGAGCATGTGATTTTTCAGGTAAAGCAAGCCGCAATTCAGGTGTTGCAATGCCATCTGGAAAGGCGGCAAATAATTCTGCCGTTGTCGTTTTATTATTAGTGAATATTTCAATAAATCGTGCAGCAGTATACAAGGCATCATCAAAACCATACCAACGTTCTTTAAAAAAGATATGACCACTCATCTCGCCTGCTAATGGGGCATCAACTTCTTTCATTTTGTTTTTAATAAATGAATGTCCTGTTTTCCACATCAGAGCTTGACCGTTGTTTTGTTCAATAACCGCTTGCAGATGACGACTACATTTCACATCAAAAATAATCGGGCTACCTTGATTTCTTGATAAGACATCTTGTGCTAACAACATCATCTGTCGGTCTGGCCAAATAATATTGCCATCTGTATCAACAAGCCCTAAACGATCGCCATCGCCATCAAAAGCAAAACCAACATCTGCTTTTTCTAGTTTAACTTTGTCAATGAGTGCTTGTAGATTTTCAGGTTGGCTAGGGTCTGGATGATGATTTGGAAAATCACCATCAATCTCGCAATACAGTTCAGTCACTTGATGCCCTAAGGCTTTCAATAGTCTTGGCGCGATTTCCCCTGCAGCACCGTTGCCGCAATCAATGACAATATTGAGCGAATAGTTCAAACTAACTTGAATATCTTCAGTGACGCACCGAATATAATCAGCAGAAATATCAGTCGTGCTGAGTTCTCCTTGATCAGTCGTTTGTTGTTCCTGTGTTGTCAGATCTCGCAGTTCTTGAATATCATCACCGCTTAAAGTATTGCCAGCCAGCATGATTTTTAAGCCATTATATTCTGCTGCATTATGACTTCCTGTGATCATCACGCCGCTGCCTGTTTTGAGATGATATGTTGCAAAATAAAGCAATGGTGTTGGCACGATGCCAATATCAATCACCTCTCGCCCAGTGTCGCGTAGCCCTTTGATCAACGCCTCGCTAAATTTGGGGCTAGAGTTACGACCATCCCGACCAACAATAATGCTTTGTTGCTTTAAAGTTCTGGCTTTATGACCAATGGCAAATCCTATTTTATAGATGACATCTTCAGTCAATGTCTCGTCAACAATACCGCGAATATCATAGGCACGAAAAATAACAGGATCAATGTTCACTTTTTTTTAGGCGTATCGGTGACAGCGTTGATTTTAGCGATTTCAGCTTGTTTTTTGGCATTGATTTTTAAACCCTCTATATTTAGTTTTTTCTTAGAGTCCTTTTCTATTTGAGGCAGATTAGGGATGTTTTTTCTGACGTTGGCGTGTGCTCCTTCGGCAATGCTGACTACTGCACCGCCATAGGTTGTTGATGCATCAGTGTCCGATAATACAGTGCTTTGTTTTTGGTGTTTGGTAACAAAGAATTTCGCTCCTAACGCTAATAGCACTAATATTATGACAATGAGCAATATATTAAAGATAGAGAAAATTGAATTATTCGGTAGCGTATGGTTAGGTGGCCAATAGGCAATGACCCACAGCGTTTTATTGATATTGCTGATGATTGCATCATTGATGCGGACATTATCATTGCCCGATTTTGCTAAGATCAAACCTATTTTTTGATTGTGACTAGGTTGCATTAATTCAATATAACCGCCGCTCGGTGGTTCTACTTTATCCATGAGTTCTTGAAATAAATCTTCACCGAATGTTAAATGCAACAGACCAATTAATTCAAAGTCACTATTGAAAACACTTTTTACTAAAACAATATCCAGCGTATTACTATCTTTAGATAATTGCGCTTGTGCATTAATATTGCTTCTGGTTGATGCTTTTTTTAGTAATTCTATTGAAGCCCAACTAAGCTCCGAAGTTAAATGTTCATCAAACGCATAATCTTTTGGTCGTATATAACGAATGGCGTGAGCTTGACTAAATAGCCCCATTTTATTCTCTGATTCTTTTAATAATGCCTCATCATCGTCTGCTGCAAAAATAGCAATAGTATCCTCATCAATGGCAAGTGTTGATAATAGTTTTGTTGCAGCAATGAAATTGTGACTGACTTTCCCAGCAATGTCTTGGGCGGTTTCATGGTTGATCTTTTCTTGTTTTTCTTGTTGAGCGGTGATCATCTTAGAATAGCTTGTCCATATACCAAAACCGATAAGCGCAATCACTAAAATGCAAGCCGTGATGGTTATTGCAAGTTTAATTTGTTCACGACTAAATTGTCGTTTTTGTTTTACCATTGAATACTCTCCTTTAACTAAGCAGTCGTTTGAGATATGCCTGTATGACCAAATCCGCCAGTGCCTCTTTCTGTTGCTTCAAATTCATCAA
>VSKW01011494.1_pt1 | contig 14677 bp, 12 predicted proteins | sample 4798611 | NCBI WGS metagenome assembly VSKW01 (sample SAMN12179536, study PRJNA552185) | sponge metagenome | biome: deep-sea hydrothermal plumes; feature: spots directly above weak diffusing fluid; material: sea water; isolation source: sponge from the Crane site of a hydrothermal vent ...
CCGCTTATATTTGCTGGGAAAAGGGGAAAGATTATTAAAACTAGTAATTAAAGAAAACGACTCTGTGTTACAAATGTTTTATTCTAAAGCTTTAATATTAGAGTCTTTAAAATTGCATGACGAAATTTTAAATTTTCCATTACCTAAAGGCTTAAACAAGGAAGAGACGCAGCTGTACTCTAGCGCTATAGCAGAAAAGGCAGCAGTATATAAAACTAAGCAAAAATATTATAACCAGTACTATACTCAATTTTGGAAAAATTCTGACTTATTAAGTGTTTTAAAAAAACAATCGCAGTTAAATTTAAACAATTCCTTTTTATTAAACCTCTTTGTTAGTGAGTTAAAATTAGTAGCACCAGAAGATATATTAACCAATATGGTGGTTTTAGAAAACACATTAAAAGAAAAGTTAAATGTTAGAGGTATTAGCAATGTATCTAAAAAACCAGCATTAGCCATTGCGGATTCGGAATTAAAACAAAAAGTTAAGCAATTTCCAGAAAATATAGATTATATAAAAGCCTTTATAAAAGAGATGGATCAGAAAGGTAATTACTCTATGTCTGCGTATTTAAACTCACGGTTGGCATCTTTAAATAATAAAGTAAACAAGGTTAAGGAATAGCATGAAAATACCATTTATCACTATGTTTTTTGTTATTATTTTATCTTCTTTTAATTTAAGTGCAAAGGTTAGCAAGCATACAGTTGCAAAAAGCACCTCTAATTTAAAAACAAATATTTCTTTTGAAGATGCATTGGTAAATGCAAAACACCACGGTGTTGGCGAGGCAGTTATTACTGTTGGGGCAGACAAAGTATTAGACGCTTTATTGGGCGTAAAAAAAGATTTTAAAAAAAGAATTAAAAAAAGTTTTTATAAATTTTAATAATTGGAGAATTTAAATTGAAAGAAGGTATTGTTTTAAAAAAAGAATCTGGTGAAATTATCCGAATATATGATTGGCCGGATAATATTGCCTATGTATCTTTTAATAAAAAAACTGGCCGTTTGGGCTTACATAAAGAACAGCAAAGTTCTTTAAATTTTGTTCATTTAGGAACTTTAGATAAAAATAGCTTAAAATCAGAACCTAAAGTTTTTTTAAATATTCATTTTTCTTTGCTAGGTTCTACTAGTACCGAAAAGGTAAATTTAGAAAGACCATTAGTGTATGCGGATAAAAAAATAAGTCGTACTTTTAAAAGAAGTGCTATGCTTTTTTTCTTTTGTTTATTTTTTATTGCTTATTTTAGTTTAACTCGTCAAGAAGTGCCAGAAGAGGTAAAAGAAAAAACAGAAGTTGTAAAAATAGAAAAAAAAGAAGTAATTAAGCCAAGATATTCTGTGTTAATTGTTCCCAATTCTGTATCTATTCCTGTGGTTAAAAGACGCAGTGTGCGCCGTTTAGGAGCGTTGGCTGTTTTAGGTGCACTGAAAACAGGAAAACAAAAAGGCGGTTTAAATTTAAACTTCTCTAAAACCTCTAGCGGTGTTGGGCTAGGTGGAAGCCAAGGTAGTGGCGGAGCACAAACTTCTTTGTATGCTAAAGGTTTATCCAAAGTGGCCTTGGGTGTTGGTGGTAAAATTACTGGCGCTGGCGGTTATGGAAAAGCGGGAGCTGGTGGCGGAAAAGCAGGAGTGGGTCGCCTTAGTTTAATTGGTTCTAGGGGAGTTAGTTCTTTAGAAGTGGGAAGAGAGTCTATTACTTCGGGAGGCTTAGATAAATCGGCCATTGCAGCGGTTATTCAAGCGCATTTATCAGAGGTACGATTTTGTTATGAAAAAGCTTTACAGGGGCAGCCCGATTTAAAAGGAAGAGTAGTAGTAAATTTTGCTATCGAGGCTAATGGTTTAGTTAAGTTGGCTAATATTAAAGCTAGCAGTTTAAATTTTCCTTCTGTAGAATTTTGTATTGTTAATCATTTAAAATCATGGAAATTTCCATATCCAAGTGGAGGGGTAGTAGTAAAAGTTTCCTACCCCTTTGTATTGCAAAGAAGTAATTAATTAACTGGAGAAAATGTATGTATAAAAAAATAATTTTAAGTTTTATTAGTATTAGTTTATTTTTAAGCTCTTGTTCTTTTGAGCAAGATCCCTTAGCTTCTTTTCCTAAAGAAATTAGAAACGGAAAATTACCTGGGGATAATCGAGTTTTAAAACCTATTCCAAGAGGGGTTATTGAAGTAAGCAGCTTTCCAGAATCTCCTTTGGTATTTCATGATGAACCTTCACAAATAGGCATCGATGTTCGCCTTTTACAAAGTTTTCAAGCTCCTTACACAGTAGAGGTATTAAATTTAGATACTTTGCCTGGTAAATCTAGTTTTGATAATAAAAAAAATCAAATCCATTGGGTGCCTAACTTATCAGGGTTATCCAGCTTATTTGAATATATCCCCATACGCATTCGTGTTAATTTTGCAGACCCTCGGCCTTTATATGTAGAGCATACTATTTATGTTAGGGCTTACCGTACATTATTAGGTTTAAAGTTAGAAAATCTTATTATGTCTAATTTTGTAGCTGGTAGTAAAAAAGTAGCTAAAGTAATTATGACGGTTAAGGATTTAGATGTGAATGTAAATATCGGAGGAAAAAAAGCAGCAATTCCTAGACTTATGATAACTCAAGGGGCGCTGTCTAATGTGGATTATTTACTGCCTTATTTAAAAGCTCTTCCAAGGCCGTATTTACGAAATTGGAAAGATTCTTCTACATGGGTTATTGAAGCCCATTTTGACTTATCAAAGCTTAAGCTAAACAAAGATGCAAAATTTTATATAGGTTATGAAGTTTTTTCTTCTTTTGGAAAAAGTTTTGGATTAAAAAATTTAAAAATTCCTATCGAAAAAAATATCGCGGGTCCTAGCCCAGTGCTTCCTCCAGTTCCTGCACCTTCAGACAAAACCAAGACTTCTAAAAAGAAAACATCTAAAAATAAAAAAGAGGTAAAGTAATGAAAATAATTAAATTATACTTTTTCCCTTTATTTGCAGGACTACTTTTATTATTTACTAATTCATTAGTGTTGGCGGCAGAAGCAAAGCCATCGTTATTAGAGGATTTACACAATTTAGGGGAAAATACATTTTTAGTTCCTTACATTCAAAAAACTAGCACGGATTCGGAGGTATCGGTTATACAAAATCGGTTTTTCTCTCGTGGAAAAAAGCAAGAAATGCTTACGGGTCTTGCTTACTCAACATCAGGCCCTGCATACTTTAAGACTACTGCAGTAACTATGCTTTATAAAGTGTATATAAACTCTAAATGGTCTGTGGGTTTAGACTATTCTTATTTTTCCAATAAGCTGTCTCCTGCAGGTGTGCAAGTTATTAAAGAGGGAGAAAGTAAATTAAAAAATGATCCCGACTATGCTTTTATTCCTGATTTAGATTTTCCTAAATTTTCTTATACCGCTACAGCTTCGTGGTACCCAAGTTACGGAAAATTTAATTTATTTAATAAAATTATGTATTTCGATTTATTTTTAACTTCTGGGATAGGCCAAATTGTTTTAAAGCATAAGCCATCAGCTTTATTTTCGTTTAGTGTGGGTTCTAGCTTTTGGCTAACAAAACAATGGACGGGTAGAATGGAATTGCAAAGTAAATTATACAAAGAAACTTGGTATAACAGTCAACATAACATTGTTAGCACACAAGTTATGCTATCTACAGGCTATATATTTTAAAAGGTTTTTTACATGAAAACAATAAGTTATATTTTATTATTTAATTTTATTTTTTACTCATCGGTTTATGCAAAAAAAAATAATAGTTTAATTTCTATTTTAGAAAATAAAACTTCTAAAGAAGTAGATTCTTTATTTTTAAGTAGTAAAAAACTATATGGGATAAAGATTACAACGGCTGAACAAAAACAATTTGTTAATTTTTTTCAAAAGGCTTTATATAAAAAAGCTTTGTATCAGTGGAAAGGGGCTTTTTCTAAAACGCAATTTGTTCACTCTACTAATGGAAAAGCTTTGTTTGCTTATTTATTATGGAAAAATAAATTATTTATTACTGGCGTTAAACATTTATTTTTAATTAAAAATCCAAAGAAAATTAATAAAAAATTACTAGAATTATGGAAGTCAGAACTACAAAACAATATGTCTTCTTGGGTAAAAGTTTCTAAATTAAATTGGAATAAACAATGGACTTCTGTTTTATCTGTTCAACTAAAGGCTCGTTATTTGGCTTATAATAGCTATGGATTAAAATCCAAGCAATTATACCGTTTAGTGAAGGTGGTTGATTTAAAGTCTAAAGAAGGCATTTACTTGCAGTGGCAATTGGCATTAGCTTTATATTTAGAGGGGCAATCAAAAAGTGCTGCTAAAGTTTTATCTTTTTTATCTAAAAGTAATCAAAAAATAATAAAAGAAGATTTAATTTTTTTAACTATGGCTAGAGTTTTATATGGCAATAACTTTTTAAATGTTGCAATAAAATATTATAAAAAAGTTAAAAAATCTTCTAAGTTTTGGTTTATCGCTCAAGAAGAAATAGCTTGGGCATACTTAAGATCAAGGCAGTTAGAAAAAAGTTTATCGATATTAACAACAACAACTAAATCTATGTTTTATTACACTTCGCTAAGTGAAAGTTTATTTTTAAAGTCTTTGGTAGAGTTAAAAACTTGTAATTATATAGCAGTATCTAATACGGTTACCTTATTTAAAAAAGTAATGAAAAAAAGAATTCCTGCTTTGGAGGAAATAAAACTAAGACCAAATACTCCTGCAATTAAAAATTGGCTAAATGCAGTTAACACACAAAATAGAAAAGACTTAATACGCTTAGCCCGTAAAACACCAGTTATTGCCCCTAACGATCAAAGGTTGCGGTTTCTTTTGCAACAAAAACACGCTTTTTTTAAAGAGTCGGTGTTAGCAAAAACCTTTTTTAAATCTTCTTTATCTAAGGGAAGTGGCTTAGGCTTTCAATCCTTTTTTAAATCTTTATCTAATAATTTACGAAAGCAATCTCAATCTTGGAAAGATTTAGTTTTTTTAGAAGTAAAAAAATTAGCCACAGAGGAGCTGGCTACTATTAAACAACAAATAGCACATATTAAAGTTGTCGAATTAGAAATGCTTCAGCAAGTAAATGTTTTAGTAAAGGCTATGCATAGTAATAAAAGCTTAGCCAATAAACAGTTAACTAATCAATTAAAAGTGTTAGAAAAAAATAAAACTTTAAAAGCTAAAAATACTAGTAAAAGAAAAAAAATGTATTTTAGTACTAACTCTGAAGTATGGTTAGATGAACTTAACCATTATAATGTAAAATTAAAAAATTTATGCAATGCTAGTATGTAAAAGGGGAGAAAATATGTGGAAAATTTATACACTGATGGTTATATTTTTTGTAAGCTCTTGTGGGCAAAATTTACCTCCTAATTTTAAGGCAGATATTGATCAAAACCAAAGGGTAAAATTAAATGTAGGGCAAGAGCTAGTTCCTAAGGTAGATATTTTATTTGTAATTGATAACTCGGGAAGTATGTCGGGGCATCAAGTTCATTTAAAAAACCAGATTCAATATTATGCCAATGAAATTTTAAAAATTCCATCTATAGATTTTCATATAGGAGTGTTAGGATCTGATTATTTGAATGGTTTTACTAGACCTTATTTAACCCGAAAAACTCCTAATGTTTTAGAAACTTTAAAGCTAAATTTATTATTAGGGTCTTCTGGTAAAAGTATTGAAAAATTTTTTGATCCTGTATATTTAGCTTTAAATCCATCCTTTAGAACAGGTAGAAGTAGTAGCTTTTTAAGAAAAAGAGCGACTTTAAATTTAATTTTTATTACAGACACCGACGATCAAAGTAAAGAAATATCTGCAACATCCTTTTATAATTTTTTACTGGGTCTAAAACAAGACAGTGCAAAAGTGATTACTTTTGCAGCTATAATAAAAAAGAGCAGTTGCAGTGGGGAGTATAGCAGTCACAATATTCGCCGTTTAAAACAATTTATACATACTAGTCGTGGTAAATCTGTTAACTTGTGTTCTAATTATGCTGTGGAGCTAATTGAATTAGCAAAAAAAGTAGTTAGAGAGGCTTTTACTTTTAAACTAAAGGAAGTGCCTATTTACGAAAGCATTGTTTTATCCTATGGTACCACCATTATTCCTAGAAGTATCACTGAGGGTTGGTCTTATAACCCTAAAACCGTTAGTATCCGTATTGCTGCTAAGTTTTTTAAAAAACTAGGAAATCAAAACATTATACAAAAATTGCAGTTAAGTTATAAAAGAGCAAGACCTGGTGACTTATAATTCTTTTTTAGCCCAGCAAGACTTTAATACCAAGCCCTTATTTGTTTCCATTCCTCATTCGGGCGAACAAATTCCACAAGAGGCCGTGTGGTTACTTAATAAAGAGCCACATATTTTATTATGCGATGTAGATCGTTTTGTGCATGAATTATATCTGCCCGTAATTGAAAAAAATAAAATCCCTTCTATTTATAGTTCTTGTCATCGCTATGCTTTAGATCTAAATCGCCTAGAAACAGATATTACTGAAGACACGGTAATGGGCTCTTCTACTAAAGCACAAACAAGCTCTGGTTTAGCCTCTGGTCTATATTGGACAAAAACAACTAAGGGAGATGTATTATTAGCTTCGCCTTTAGATAAGCTTACCCATAAAATTTTGTTAGATAAAGTTTACTATCCATTTCATGAAACTATTACTAGCTATCAAAAAATATTTTTAAAAAATTTTAAAGTTGCTTATCACTTAGACCTTCATAGTATGCCCTCTTATGGAACCTCTGTTCACAGAGATAATGGCAAACAACGACCCGAAGTGGTTATCAGTGATTTAAATGGAAAAAGTGCGTCTAGTTTTTTTGTTAACTTAGTAAAAAAAGCATTTAGTAATTATTTTGAAATTTCTTATAACTGGCCTTATATAGGAGGGGGAGTGACTCGCAAGCATGCCTCTCCAAAAACCAATTGTCATACTGTACAAATAGAATTAAGAAGAGATTTGTATATGGATGAAAACAGTAAAGAACTATTACCTAAATATACAGACATACAAATGCAATTACAGAAATGCATTACAGAAATTTATTCCAGTTTATAAAAACATTATTTATAAGTAATTTTTTCGGGCATTAATGTTAGTATTCCTCTTCGGTCTAACTTAAGAAGATTAGATAAATAGGCTGGTGGTGTTGTTAAAACAGAAGAATTGGTTAAGTTAGAAAACACTAAGTTCCATGGTTTTAATAAAGTGTTTTTTAAAAAATTTTGCAAAGATAAAGCAAAATTTAAATTTAAATAAGAGTCTTTTGGATAATTAGTAGTAGAATATAATTTTATTTTAGCTAAATTAGCCGCTTTATTTATTGCTTCTTTTAAACTTCCTATTTTATCTACTAAACCCAATTTTATAGCTTCTTCCCCAAGCCAATATCTACCTGTTGCTAATTGTGCCACTTGTTCTTCTGGTAAGTTACGACCTTTTTTTATAATATATTTAAACTTATTATAGGTTTTTTGTAGTATCTTTTGTACTCTGTTGTTTTCTAATAAAGACAAAGGCTTACTAAAATTAAATAGTTCTGTATTATTATGTGTAGAAATAATTTGGCTATGTATGCCAAGGCTTTTTGTTAATTTTTCTGTGTAGGGGCGTACAAAAAAAACTCCAATAGAACCTATAATACTACTAGGTTCGGCAAAAATAAAATTAGACCCAGCGGATAAATAATAACCACCACTAGCAGCTACATCAGCAATCGAAACAACTACAGGAATGTGTTTTTTTATCATTTCCACCTCACTCCATATTATGTCCGAGGCCAAAGCGCTTCCTCCAGGGCTGTTAACTCTAATAACAAGGGCTTTGATTTTTTTATTGGCCTTAATTTTTCTTAATACTTTAACAGTATTTAAAGAACCAATATTGTGCCTTCGTGCGTTTCCGTCTTGAATTTCACCACTTAAATAAAGTATAGCCACTTGGTTATTCACACAAAGATTTTTGTCTTTTTTCTTAAGTTTTTTACATTCTTCGGTTTTTGATTGTTGAGAAGGGGTGTTTATATTATTAATACTAGCTATAAAGCCTTTAAAACCATTAGCATTTTCATTATAAAAACGAGGCAAAGAAGATAGGTTTTTTACTTGTAATTTTTCATTAATCATAGCAAAGGCTTTCCATTCGGTGCCTATAGCATCTATTAAGTTATACTTTAAAGCTTCTTTTGAAGATAAATAAAAATAATTTTGTGCTAAATAATTTAATATTTTTTTATTTACATTAGGTCTAGAAATTCCATTAATTAAATAGGTCCACATTTTATCAATTACATTCTTTATTTGTAGTTTATTTTCTTCACTGATCGTTTTACTTATTAAAGGCTCTACAGCACTTTTAAATTTTCCTGTTCTAAAAACATAAAGTTCTATTTTTGCTTTATCTAAAAGCTCTTTAAAAGAAGTAAATTGTGCATGAAATCCATTCCATTCGATATGGCCTTCTGGATACAAAACAAGTTTAGTAGCAGTAGAGGCTAATAAATAATCTTTTTCTGATAAACCTTGAGCAAAAGCAATGATAAATTTTTCTGACTTTTTAAAATCTATTAATTGCTTTTGTAATTGCTTTAATACTGACCATGTTGCAGAAAAATTTTGTATTTTTAAATAGATCCCTTTTATTTTTTTATTCTTTTTAGCCATCTTTAGTAAATTGGTTAAACTCATTAAAGTATGCACTTTGTTTTTTTTCTCTAGTACATTTAAAAATTGCTTTTCTATTGACGAGCGTTCTTCAATATTTCCTGATAATTCGATTTTTAAAACATAAGGGCCATTTTTTTGATCAGGTTGTTTTAAAGTATGTTTAATTTTTTCGCCAGTAAAAAGTACTGTAGAAACAGCAAAAGAAATAATAAGAATAATGGATAAGCTAATAGCAAAAAAAGTGCCCAAGGCACTAGCTAAAACAGTAGTAAAAAATTTTTTCATAAAACCTTCTTTATATGATTTAAAGTGTTATTTTTTCTAAGTTTAATATAAACAAATTTCTTAAAATATCAAGGGCTATAAAAAGCACAGGCTTTTTATAATAAAAAAAGTTTAACTCTCTATTTTTTGTAAAGCAGTCCAGTGAACAGTAATACGCATAGACTGTGATAGTAGGGGAATTTCGCCTTTTTGATTAACTTGCCCTTGTATGACTCCGTATTGGTTTAGTCCAGAAATAAAAACTCTAGTTCCTGGTTTATAGTGTTTTTTAAAGTATTCTAAAGTTTTTTCTTTAGGTTGTAAATTTTCTTTAATAATTATGGGTAAATTTTTCTGCATTTTTTTTAATTCTTCATATTTAAAAATACTTTTTCGTGTTTTTTGTTCTGAAATAAAAGTTTGTATCTCTTCTTCGGCACCATCCATAACTTCTTGTAGTTTATTTTTCTTAAATTTTTTAAAATTTTCTTTTTCTTCCTTTAGTATTTGATTATTTTTTTCCCAAGTTTGTATTTCTGTTTTTAAAGTTTCTTGTGTTTCTAGTATTTTTTGTTTGTTTTCTTCTAATTCTTTTAAGGCTGTAAAATAATTTTTTTGTTCGGGGCTTAAAAAACTTAAAGCTTTTTTTAAAATTTCACTAGATACACCAACTTGTTTTGCTATATCAAAAGCAAAAGACTCTCCAGGGTGTCCGGCAGTAAATTTATAGTTAGGACCAGTTTTTTTAGAAAAGTTTAAAGACCCTTGAAAAATAGGAGAAGAACTTTTCCAAGAATATTTTAATTGATTAAGGTGAGAACTAATTAGTGCAAAAATATTTTGATCTAAATAATACTCAATAAAGGATTTAGAAAGAGCCACTGCCTCTTCAGGGTTAGTGGAAGCACAAATTTCATCAATAATTATTAAAGATTGAGGGCCTTGTAATTTACAAGCTTGGTTTAAATTAGAAACATGAGAACTAAAACTACTTAAACCTTCACTTAAGCTTTGTTCGTCATTTAAAATTAAATGAATATGTTTAAAAAAAATAATTTCACTGTTTTTATTAGCGCAAATGGGTAGGCCACAACTGGCCATATAAGCAGCCAGGGCAAAAGATTGCAAAAAGGTAGTTTTTCCTCCTGCATTGGGGCCAGAAAGCAAGAGTATGCGTTGTTTGTTATTAAAAGTAACATCATTACCCACAGGATCTAACTTTTTAATTAGTAGTAAAGGGTGCTTTAAATTAAATAATTGTACTTTTTTAGAAAATACAACCGAAACAGCATTTAGTTCATCAGCTAGTTTGGCTTTTGCAAAAAGAAAGTCACTTTCTAATAAAACCCAATGGGCTTGTTTTAGTTCGTGTTTAATTTGATACAAATCTGCACAAATTATGGATAAAATATTAATAATTTCTTTATCTATTTGTTTACCTAAGTTCATCAAAGTATTGTTGCTATTAACTAACTCTTGAGGCTCCATAAACACAGTTTTTTGTGTATTACTAGAGTCATGGATAAGGCCGTTAAAGTTGTGTTGCATACCACTTTTTATAGGTAAAACTAATCTGCCCTCTCGAGTAGTAACAAATTTATCTTGAAGTATATGTTCAATGTCATAATCTTTAACCATTTTATCTAACTGCTTTTGTATATTATGGCTTAAGTTTTGCTTTTCTTGATATAAGGTTAATAATTGTTTACTGGCAGTAGTTTTAATAATGCCTTTTTCATCTATGATTAATTGAATTTTTTTAATCATGTTTTGAGGCGAAAATAATTTTTTTGTATATTTTTTAGCCCAGTTTTCTTTTTGATTATTTAAAATTAATTTTAAATGTAAAACTTCATATAAAAAAAGCATAATAGTATGCAAGGTTTGGCTTTTTATATGACTAGATTTTTCAATTAATGAAAACCATTTATCAAAGTCATCTAAAGATTGCGCATGAATTTCTACTTTATTTTTTAAAATACTTCGTACATCTTCAATATCTTGAAAGCTTTGGTTAGCTTCGATTTCTGTTTTAAAAGGAGTAATTTTTTTTGTTAATTGTTTTGCCAACTGGCTACTACAATATTGTTCCAAATGTTGACAAATATTATTCCAATTTAAAGTATTTAATTTTTCATTCATAATTATAATGCTTGTCTGTTGTTAATATAAATAAAGTAAAAACTTTATATGCATTTAATTGCAGTTATTTTTTTTATATTTTGTTATTAATAAGCTAAACAAAAAAATAAGCAATAAGTAGTTAAACCAATAAGGGTGTTTTGCATAAAAGCTAGGGGAGGGATTTTGTAAATATTTAATAGAGTATAAATGACTCCAAGAGGCTCCCTTTTTGTAGGGAGATAGCTTTAAGACATTGCCATTGGCTAGTATAGCTCCAGAAATTCCTGTAGTGGTAGCTCTAACCATGGGCAGTCTGTTTTCTATAGCTCTAGAAAAGCTAGTATATAGATGTTGCCTTGGTTGAAACCAAGAATCATACCAAGAGTCATTACTAACATTTATTAAAATTTGCGCTCCCTGTTGACTTAAATCGCGAGATAATTCTGGAAATAAGGATTCATAACAAATTTGTGAACCAAAGTTAATATTTTGAAAAGTTTTTATCAGTGGCTTTTTTTCTGCTAAAAAATTTCCAACAGAAGGTATTTGTGTATATATCCATTGAATAAATTTAGGAAAGTATTGCTGTAAAGGCAAAGTTTCTCCAAAAGGCACTAGTTTTACTTTCTTATAAGAAAGTGTAGATTTTGTATCCTTAGGGGAGTGAAAAAATAAAGAAATTTGAGGAGCTTGATGCTTTTGGTTAAAAAACCAAGATCCAAATATTATAGAAATATTATGAGTCTTAGAAAATGCATTTAAATTTTGGCTTAGAGGGTTATTTTGATTGGCATAATTTAATAGAGCTGATTCAGGCCACAGACTAATGCTGTTAGGCTTTATAGTTTTTAAAGTTTCTTTCTTATGAAGTTCAAGAATTTGTCTTCGAGGATTAAAATTCTTTTGTAGTTTAGAAGGCTTGTTAATAAAATATTTTTTATAATCTATTACACTTCCTATTCCTGTCTGTACTATTTGCATAGAAAGTGTTTTTTGATTTTTTACAGTAGAAGTTTTATAAGCTTGGCCATAAAAGTGCCCTAAGCTTACTAAAGTAAAAAAAAGAATAATAGTATTTAATGCCCAGTATTTTTTTTTATATAAATAGGCATAGCCTAAGCTAGCATTAAAAAGCAACAACACACTATTTAGCCCTGCAAAACCAATAAGGTCAGCAAAGTGATATAAAGGAATTTGGTACTGCAAAAAAGTAGTAGAGGCAAACCAAGGCAGGGGGGTTGGGGTAAATTGCTGTAATAAGCTAAATATAGTGGCTAAAACTAGTAAGCCATAAGCTTTATTGAGCTGAAAATGTTTTTTTATCAAAAAACTACAAACAGAAGATAAAGGTATAAATAGTTGTGCAATAAGAAAAAACAGCAAACTTAAAGGCAGTGCTAGTAGTACAGGTATTTGTCCAAACTCAAAAATAGCAATAAAAATCCAATACGAAGATATGGCAGCCAGTAAGGTTCCCGTAATTAAAGAGCCATAAAACACGGTTTTAAGGCTCTTGCTGCGTAAAATAAATATCCACAAAGGTATAAAACTAAATAAAGTCGCCCATGGATAAAAAGGTATATAGCTAAGGCTAATTAAAAGAGCGGATAAAAGAGGTAGTTTGTAAATCGAAAGACTCTTTGCTAGCATAGTAAAAGAATAAGATGTGGAGGGGATTAGTGCAAGGATTGAATATTGTTATTGGTATTTTTATACTAGGTGGTTTAGGGGCATTCTTTCGTTATATGGTTGGTGCATTTTTTATGCATAGTATGTATGGAGTGTTAGCAGTTAATGTCATAGCCAGTTTTTTTGCTGGAGTATTAAGTTTTAGCACGACGCTGTCCTCCCCTTATAAATTAGTTATTATATTTGGGCTCTTGGGCTCTTTTAGTACTTTTTCTAGCTATGCATTGCAAGTTCATCAATTATTGTTAGAGGGGCAGTGGTTACGGGCGGGGGTAGTTTTTATTGCTAATAACCTGTTAAGCATTTTGGCTTGTTACTTAGGTTATAAGTTGGCCTTAAATTTATAAAAATTTCATTATCTTTACAAAAATATTTGATTAAATTGCGATCTATTGTGTTTTTGGCAAAAATACGCTATAAGATTAACGTAAGTGTAAATAATAGCGAAAGGAGTCAGTGTGTCTGATTTATTAGCAAATGCGTCTGTAGATGGAAAAAACTCGGTTTCTAAGTCTTCTAAAATAGCAAAAGGGCCTAAATATGGCTTTGATATCGAAAATGTTCTAGATATGAAGGAAAAAGATTTTCCTGTATTTACGCTAGCCAAAAACAAAGCCCGTTTTTTTCGTATGTTTACTTGGTACAAAAATAAAAATGCATGGTTATCTGTGGCGCCTTTAAGTTCTGTAAAAAAGCTATTTAAAGAACAAACAAAGAGTTTAGAAGGAATCCGCGAAAATAAAATGGATTATGAAATGGATTTAGAGCAAGGAACTTTAACTCCTAGTCAGCGTTCTTATCGTTTAGACGAGCTAAATATGTGCAAAATTCATGAAAAAATGGCTGTATATTTAATTTCTAGTATGCAAAAGAAAATTAAAGTTAGTCAGCACTAGTTTGTATGAATGCTCGTATTTTATTTTGTAGTAAAGAAGAATTTAGCAAAAATAATTATAAAGTTTTAAATCCTTTTTTAAGCCCTAAAAATAAATCTATTTTTTTAAAAGCTTATAAAGAAAATAAAAGCACTTATTTTCTTTTAAAAGATTCTTTTTTTTTCTTATGCCTGCTTTCTGTACATAAACCATCAAACACTTCTACAGATGCTTTTTGTAGTTCCGACTTTTCAGAGGCTAAAAATAAAACGGGAGACAGTTTTTCGCACCTGTCTAAATTGTCTGTCAAAAAACTATCTATTTTTACAGAAAATTTAAATACTTTTCAGTCATTAGGTGTGGTGGTAGGGGCTTATGTAGCTTCGTATAAATATAAAAAAATAGCCTTTAATAAATTATTAAGTCATTCCATGGAGGAAGACTGTTTTAAACCAAATCTTAAATTTACTATTAAAGGAATTTCTTCTAGCTTAATAAAAAAAGGAAAAACTCAGGCGTATGCTATTAATATGGCAAGGCACTTGGTAAATTTACCGCCTAATATTTTAAACACAGATAATTATGCTAATTGGATTCAAGAAACTTGGAAGGGTTTTGCAAATACTAAAGTCAGTGTTTGGGATAATAAAAAATTAAAAAAAGAAAAAATGAACTTATTGTTAGCTGTGGGGGAGGCGAGTGCTTGTTCTTCTTACTTAGTTAAAATATCTTACCGTGGGGCTAAAAACAGTAAAACTAAAACACTTAATACTATTGATGTGGCTTTTGTAGGAAAGGGTATTGTTTTTGACTCGGGAGGTTTGGGTATTAAACCTGCGGGGGCTATGCGCTTAATGAAAAAAGATATGGGTGGTTCGGCCAGTGTGTTAGGTTTAGCTTACTGGGTAGCAAATAATCAACCGTCCATTAACTGTGATTTTTATATTCCCATTGCAGAAAATAGTATTTCTGGTAAAGCGTTTCGCCCAGGC
>VSKW01003758.1_pt1 | contig 14591 bp, 16 predicted proteins | sample 4798611 | NCBI WGS metagenome assembly VSKW01 (sample SAMN12179536, study PRJNA552185) | sponge metagenome | biome: deep-sea hydrothermal plumes; feature: spots directly above weak diffusing fluid; material: sea water; isolation source: sponge from the Crane site of a hydrothermal vent ...
AACTGACCCCACTAACTAATTCTGCTTTCGCTTCTTTTCTTTCCACTGCTTGCTAGCCAATGCGCGCATATCTTGCACAGGGTCTAACTCATCCACAATCTCTACCCCAAGTAAAGTTTCGATAGCATCTTCTAAAGTCACAATCCCTGCCGTGCTTCCGTATTCGTCCACCACTAAAAATAAATGTTCGCGCTTTTTAATAAATTGATCTAAGGCAGCAGACACGGGAGTGTGTTCGGGTACAACATGAATGGGCTTCATTAACTCATGCATTTTTAAAGTGTCTTTGTCTTCAGAGGAGGCGTGCAGTAAGTCGTACTTATGAAGCAGCCCCGTAATGTTATCTAAATTATCTTTATAAATGGGAATTCTAGAAAAGCGTAGTTTGGCTTCTTTTTTTAATATATTTTCTACTGTTTCTGTTTCTTCAAAACTTTTTAACACGGTTCTTGGAGTCATAATTTCCGAAACCATTACATTGTCTAAACTTAGCAGGTTAGAAATAACCAAGCTTTCTTGGGCTTTAATTTCTCCCTCTTCAGCACTAATGTTTGCAGTGGCAATCATTTCCTCTCGAGTAATAGTGTTTTTATGAGGGTTTAAAAATTTTTGTAGCTTTCCAATAACAAACACCAAAGGAAAGAGTAGGTAAATTAAAGCATTAGTGATGTATGCACAGTAAGGCGCTAGTTTTTTCCACTTAGCAGTACCTAAAGTTTTTGGAATAATTTCTGAAACAAATAAAATAACAAGGGTTAAGGTAATAGAACTAAAAGCAATAACCTCACTGCCAAAAATTTTTAAAACTTGAGCACCTACTCCCACAGCACCAATAGTATTGGCCACCGTGTTTAAAGTTAAAATGGCAGCCAAGGCTTTGTCGGTATTATTTTGCAAATGAACTAAAAGAGGTCCGCTTTTTTTCTTTTCTAAAATAGCAACATTAATGTATGCCGACGATGTAGACAGTAAAACAGATTCTAGAAGGGAGCAGAGAAAAGAAATTCCAATGGATAGCAGAATATAAAATATTAAAAGTTCCATATACTCTCTTTAAGAGATTTCTCCTTGAGGATCGATTTCGGCATCTTCAAAAATTTTACTACCTGTGGCTAATACTTGATTTTGGTACTTGCCCCTGTATGGAAATTGCGTTTTTTGGTCCATATCAAAAAACACCAACTGACAAACTCTTCGCTTGGCTTGTAGTTTAATAGGTACAGAGTTGGCGTTAAATAATTCTAGTGTAATGTGCCCTTCAAACCCCGCATCAATAAGGCCGGCATTTTGTATAAATAAACCCATGCGCCCAATAGAGCTACGCCCCTCCACAAAAGCCGTAATGTCTGCGGGAAGTTTTATACGCTCGAAAGTAGTGGCTAATAAAAAGGATTTAGGAGGAAGAATAATTTCTGATTGACGGTGCTCTTTGTATTTTGCGCCCTTATCTAAAGATAAACATTCGGTAAAGCTGTCATCGAGGCTTAAAAAATGATTACCTAGGCGCAAATCTATAGAGGCTGGCTGTAAAGCATTAGGCCCTAAAGGGTCGACAACAATTTTTTGACTTTTGAGATGAGCCTCAAGAGCTTCATAAGATAGTAGCATATATTACTTTTTCGCCTCTTCGGCGCGTTTTTTTTGGTACTCTTCCATAAGTTTTGCTTGAATATTTTTTGGCGTTTGTGCGTATTTAGAAAACTCCATAGTAAATTCTCCCTTCCCTTGGGTGGCCGACCTTAACTCTGTGGAGTAGCCAAACATTTCTGACAAAGGCACATCGGCTTGAATAACCACAAAAGCATCTTGAGTATTTGTTCCTTGAATCATACCACGGCGTTGGTTAATTTGCCCCATAATATTTCCTTGAAATTCTTCGGGAGCAGAAACCTCTAATTTCATTAAAGGTTCCAGACAAACAGGGCTTGCTTTTTCGTAAGCTTGCCGAAAAGCCGCCATGGCACAAAGGCGAAAGGCCATTTCACTAGAATCAACATCATGGTAAGAACCATCGTTTAACTCTATCTTCACGCCTACAATTTGTGCTCCAATTAAAGTTCCTTTGCTCATCTGCTCTTTAAAGCCTTTTTCACAGGCAGGGATATACTCTCTAGGAACATTCCCTCCCTTAACATTGTTTACAAATTCATAAGTTAAGTCGGGGTTATTAGCGTCTAAGGGGGCAATGTTACCCATTATTTTTGCAAATTGCCCAGCTCCACCAGTTTGTTTTTTATGCGTGTAGTCATACTCTGCCGAGCCACCAATGGTTTCTCTGTAGGCCACTTGCGGTTGTCCAGAAACCACTTCGCAATCAAATTCTCTTTTCATTCTTTCGATATAAACTTCTAAATGCAGTTCTCCCATTCCAGAAACAATAGTTTCGTTAGACTCGGGGTCTCTTTTCACTTGAAAAGTGGGGTCTTCTTTTCTAAATTTTTGTAAAGCTTTAGAAAAGTTATTTTCTCCCGATTTATCTTTAGGGCGAACCGCTAAAGAAATTACAGGTTCTGGCACAAACATAGAGGTCATGGTGTATTGCACTTTGTTGTCGGTAAATGTATCTCCAGAGGCACAATCTACACCAAATAAAGCCACAATATCTCCAGAAAAAGCTTCGGTAATGTCTTCCATTTCTGCCGAATTCATTCTTACAATGCGAGGAATTTTAACTTTTTTATTGTTATCACTAATGTTATGAATAAAGTCGCCCTTTTTTAAAGTGCCTTGATATACGCGCATATAAGTTAGCTGTCCAAAGCGCCCATCTTCTAGTTTAAAGGCTAAAGCCACCAAGGGCTTTTCGTCATCAGTTGCTAAGTCTATCGATTTTTCATTGTCGGATTGATCTAAAGCATCGTTGGTGATTTCTGTGGGATTTGGTAAGTAAGAAGCCACGCCATCTAACAAAGCTTGAACGCCTTTGTTTTTATAAGCCGAACCACAAAACACAGGAGTTAGTTTTAAGCTTAGTGTTCCTTTACGAATAGCCACTTGAATTTCTTCTGCAGTGGGTTCTTCTTCCAATAAAAATTTTTCACCCACAGTGTCGTCAAAATCAGCCACCGCACCCACAAGAATATTGTGGTATTTATCCGCCTCTTCTTTTAGCTCTGCGGGAATGTCTTCGATGCGAATATTTTCTCCGTTGTCACCTTCAAAATATAAGGCCTTCATTTTTACAAGATCCACCACGCCCACTAAGTTTTCTTCTAAACCAATAGGGATTTGTACCATTATGGCATTGTGATTCAGTTTTTCTCTTAAGGCTTCGGCCACGCGAAAGGGGTTAGCTCCCGAGCGATCTAATTTGTTAATAAAAGCTACGCGAGGAACATTGTAGCGACGCATTTGGCGATCCACAGTAATGGATTGCGATTGCACTCCAGACACTCCACATAAAACTAAAATAGCACCATCTAATACTCGCAAAGACCTTTCGACCTCCACAGTAAAATCCACATGGCCAGGGGTATCGATAATATTAATGTTAATATCACTAATGTCATTTTTCCATTGAACATTAGTGGCAGCCGATTGAATGGTAATGCCCCGCTCTTTTTCTAGCTCCATGGAGTCCATTTTTGCACCAACGCCATCTTTTCCACGAACATCATGGATGGCATGAATTCTTCCTGTATAAAATAAAATTCTTTCTGTTAATGTGGTTTTTCCAGAATCAATATGTGCAGATATTCCAATATTTCGGACTTTTTCCACTTCCCATTTTGTAGCCATTACATCTCCTTCCAAATAGTGTAGCTTAATAACAGCCTTCTTTGTATCAAATGGGAGATGATTATCAATAAAAATCTTTCAAAAACCCTAAAATTTTTTTTAAACTCCGCTTAGCTGTATTGACTTTTTTCTTATGGAGGGGCATTTTCAAAAAGCAAGTGACAGAAAAGGTGAATTATGGATACAAAAAAATTAATAAATTTAATAGAAAGTGCTATTGCTGAATCTAAAGTCCAGTTAACTAATTTTCCTGGAGGAGGGGCCCATAATCACTTGGGAGTGATGGTAATTAGTGATAGCTTTGAAAACAAGCCCTTGTTAGAGCAGCACCAAATGGTGATGGACTCTTTAAAAGAGGAGTTAAAAGAGCGATTACACGCAGTGAAAATTAAAACTATTACTAAAAAGCAATTTGATGCTTTGTACGCGTAGGCTGATTAAGGGGCGGGTAGTTTTAAAAAGAAGAAATTGTAAAAAGAAAAAGTTTTAAAAAGAAGAAATTGTAAAGGTAACCTAATAGAGCAGGAGAATTTTATGGAAAAAAATATTCGCAATTTAGTAGAAGAAAACCAAACATTTTTATTTATGAAGGGAGACAAAACCAAGCCCTTATGTGGTTTTTCTGCCCAAGTGGTTAGCGCTTTAAACGCTATTAATGTTCCCTTTGAAAGTTTTAATATTTTAACCGATGGGCAAATGCGCCAAGCAGTAAAAGAATATTCTAACTGGCCCACTTACCCCCAGCTTTACCATAAGGGTAAATTTATTGGTGGGTGCGATATTGTGATGGAAATGCAAGAATCTGGCGATTTGGCCTCGGCACTAAAAACAGCAGAATAAAAGGATTTTTTATGACTAAAAATAAAGACGCACTTTATAACAAATGGGGATTAAGAACTTTTCTATTTTCTTATACCGCGTCCTTACTTTTTATGGCGTACTATAGCTTTATTTATGAAGGCATTGATTTAAAAGAAGTAAAAACAGAAGCGGTTGCTGCAGGGGCGGTAAAAAAGACAACCACAAGCCAAGACTTAACCGACAAAGAAAAAGCGAATTTTTGGGTTAACAGTCCTTCGTGGGCGGCTAAAGGTAAAGCCATTTTTCAAATTAATTGCGTTAGCTGTCATGGCCCCGAAGGAAAAGGGGACGGGCCAGCCGCGGGAGCTTTAAACCCTCCTCCTAGAGATGTAGTAAAAGGAAAATGGACCAAAGGGGGTCGGTCCGATCAACTTTTTAAAACCATTAGCAATGGGATTGCAGGAACTTCTATGGCGGCTTTTGGACATTTATCTAAAGAAGACCGCTGGGCATTGGTACATTTTATTAGGTCTATAACCACAAACAAAGTTAAAGAAGACATTCAAAAATTAAAACAAAAGGTTAGCGCACCTAAGTAAAAACTATAAGGACAAAAATTTTATGAAGAGCTTAATTATTTTCTTTTCGTTGTTTTTTGTTATAAGCAGTTTTGCTTATAATCCTGACGACATTCCTTTGCAGGCAGATAAAGCACCCGCCTATTTAAATGGTGTTGGCGTTAAAGAGCAGTTAGGAAAGTTTATTACTAAAAGCTTAACTTTTTCTAATGACCATAAACAAGTTTTAACTTTAAAAGACTATTTAAATTTTCAAAAACCATTAGTTTTAAATTTAGTTTATTTTCGCTGTCCTAGTTTATGCAATCACACCTTAAATGGACTGGCACAAGCTATTAAAGAAAGTAAATGGAAAATCGGAAAAGATTACCGTGTTTTATCTATTAGTGTGAACCCTCAAGAAGATGTAATTATTGCTGCTTCAAAAAAAGAAATTTATTTAGAGGCTTTTGAGGGGAAAAATAGCAAAAAGGATGTAGAAAATTTTTGGTATTTTTTAACAGGAAAAGCAACAGACATTCGTTTGTTAGCTAAAGATTTGGGCGTTAAATATAGGTATAGCAAAAAGGATAAGCAGTACTTGCACCCCTCTACTTTAATATTTGTTAGTCCTAAAGGAAAAGTAACTCGTTACTTGCATGGCATTCAATTTGTGCCCAAAGATTTTGATTTATCTATTCAAGAAGCTTCCGAGGGGAAAACAGGAAATTTTTTAGACCAAGTTTTGTTTTTTTGTTCTCGATTTGATCCTAAAAAAGGAAAGTACACTATTTATGCTTGGAGGGTAATGCAGGCAGGGGGTATTTTTACCGTTTTTATTATGTTGTTATTTTTATTTCCCATTTGGTTTTCAAAAAAAGATAAATTTAATGTAAGAGATAGGGGTTAAGAGTGTTTAAATTACTGTTTTTAACTATAATTAGTGTGTTTGCAAAAGTGGCGTATGCTAAAAAATCGGTATTTATGCCACCAGAGGCTTCGGTTTATGCTCACGACGCGGATAAACTGTATGCTTTTATTTTAAATGTTAGTGCAGTGTCTTTTGTTTTAATTGTTTTGTGCATTGCTTATTTTGGCTTTAGGTATCGTCGCAAAACGGCTAACGAAAAAACACCACACATGTCGCACAACTTAAAGTTAGAGATAATTTGGACCATCATACCTTCTTTAATTTTCTTTTTCATGTTTGGGTGGGGTTGGAAATTGTGGAACCAAGCACGGCACGCTCCCGCTAAAGCTTTAGAGATTTTTGTAGAGGGGCAAAAATGGTCTTGGGGTTTTCATTATAAAAGTGGGCGTAAGTCGGTTAACGAAGTTTATGTGCCAGTAAATAAACCAGTAAAATTTATTATATCCTCTAAAGATGTTATTCATAGTTTGTTTTTACCAGCATTTAGAAAAAAACAAGATGCCGTTCCGGGAAGATACACTTCGCTATGGATACAGCCTACCAAGAAGGGAGAGTATTATATTTTTTGTGCAGAATTTTGTGGTACAGAACACTCTAGCATGATAGCAAAACTTAAAGTGGTTAGTTTTAAAGACTATGCTAATTGGTTAGCCAACGATCCTTATAAAGAAATGAGTTTGTCTAAAATTGGTAAAAAAGTATTTAACACTTCTTGTGCAGCTTGCCACAATGTTAATGACACAAACAAAGTTGGGCCAGGACTGGGTAATTTGTGGAACTCTAAAAGCATTTTTGAAAACGGGGAAAGTTTGGTAGCTGACGCCACCTATATTAGAGACTCTATTTTAAACCCCAACGCAAAAGTGGTAAAAGGCTTTCCAAAAGGCGTGATGCCCACTTTTAAAGGGCAATTGTCTGAACAGCAAATACGAGGGTTAATAGAATATATTAAAAGTTTAAAGGAGAAATAAATGTCTAACTTAACTGATAAAAATTATCTTAATTGTGAAAAAGGTTTGTGGTCGTGGTTAACCACTTTAGATCACAAGCGCATTGGGGTAATGTATTTAATAAGTATTGTTATATTTGCAACTTTAGGAGCTGTATTTTCTTTACTACTTCGTTATGAATTATTTTCTGCAGGAAAAGATTTTTTAACCGCTCTTCAATATAATAAAGTGATGACCTATCATGGTGCTATTATGACTTTTATGGTTTTAGTGCCAGGCATTCCAGCAGTTTTAGGAAACATTTTGTTGCCACTACAAATAGGGGCAAAAGATGTGGCCTTTCCTCGATTAAATTTATTAAGTTGGTATTGTTTAATGGCGGGGGCTCTCATTGCCATGATTTCTTTATTTACCACAGGGGTGGATACGGGTTGGACTTTTTATGCGCCTTACAGTATTGGATCGGCTCAGTCCGGTACGGTATTTGTTGTGTTGGGAGCTTTTGTTATGGGGCTGGCCTCTATTTTAACGGGATTAAATTTTATCGCTACCATTCATCAACTTCGTGCTAAGGGTATGACTTTTATGAAAATGCCTTTGTTTGTTTGGGGTTTGTATGCCACATCGATTATTCAAATTGTGGCCACTCCCGTAGTAGGCATTACTTTATTACTTTTAGTTGCCGAACGCTTATTGGGGGTAGGTATTTTTGATCCTAAGTTAGGAGGAGACCCTATTTTATTTCAACATTTTTTTTGGTTTTATTCTCACCCCGTAGTGTACTTAATGGTTCTTCCGGGAATGGGAGTAATTAGTGAAGTGGTATCCACCTTTTCTAAAAAAGTAATTTTTGGATACAAAGCCATTGTTTATGCCAGTGTAGCTATTGCAGGGGTTGGCTTTTTAGTTTGGGGACATCATATGTTTGTTAGTGGGCAATCCGATTGGGCAGGGGTATTGTTTTCTTTTATTACTATGTTTGTAGGAATTCCCACAGCGGTAAAAATTTTTAATTGGATGACAACTTTATATAAAGGTTCCATTGAATTTAGAACGCCGTTACTATTTGCTTTAGGTTTTTTATTTGTTTTTGCCATTGGTGGTTTAACGGGTTTGTTTTTAGCCACACTAAGTACGGATATGCATTTTCATGATACCTATTTTGTTGTGTCGCATTTTCATTACACTATGGTGGGAGGGGCAGTGATGGCCACTTTTGCCGGGTTATTTTATTGGTGGCCTAAAATTTGTGGAAGAATGTATCACGAACTTTCTGGGCAAATAGGTTTTGCTTTTGTCTTTATTGGTTTTAATGTTACCTTTTTCCCTCAGTTTATTTTAGGAGCTATGGGAATGCCTAGACGATACTTTGATTATTTGCCAGAGTTTGAACACCTTCATGCCGTGTCCACTGTGGGAAGCACTATTGTGAATATTGGTATGGTTATTGTATTTGTCACTTTGTATCGGGCTTGGAAAAATGGAGAAGTTGCTGGAGACAATCCTTGGGGAGGAACAACCCTAGAGTGGCAAACTACCTCTCCACCTCCACACGAAAACTTTACTAAAGAAATGGAAGTTTCAGGAGGGCCTTATGACCGCCCATAAGCATGCACATCACTTTAAAGATGCTGACCACGAATTTTCTGCTAGTAAAATGGGAGTGTGGTTATTTTTATGTACAGAAATAGTAATGTTTGGCGTGTTGTTTGTGGCGTATTTTTTATACCATCACCAATACCCAGCCACTTTTGCTGAAGGGGCAACATTTTTAGACTGGCGAATGGGCGCACTAAATACCGTAGTTTTACTATTAAGTTCGTTTACCATGGCTATAAGTATTCATTTTTGCCAAAAAAATGATTCAAAAAAAGCGGTGCTAAACTTAGCACTCACTTTGGTTTTGGCTGCGGTGTTTATGGTAGTAAAGTACCTCGAATATAGTCATAAGTTTCATTTAGGTTTGTACCCAGGTCAGTTTTTTTCTTACCAAGGGGCAGAGTCGGCAAACTTAGCTTTGTATTTTTCTTTTTACTTTTTAATGACAGGGCTGCACGGTTTACACATTTTAATTGGAATGGGAGTGATTACTTGGGTTTTAATAAGGGCTAGGCGAGGGGATTTTAATTCTAAATATTATACTCCCGTAGAAGGAGTCGGTTTGTTTTGGCATGTTATTGACCTAATTTGGATTTTTTTATTTCCCTTATTATATTTGGTAGGTTAATTTCGCAAAACAGTATATTTATAAAAAGGATAACTTATGGACTTACATCACATTACCCCGATTAAAACTTATGTTAAAGTTTTAGGTTTATTATTATTTTTAACTTTTGTTACTGTCATTGTGGCAAAGCCTGTTTCGGGTTTTGACTTAGGTTTTTTAAACGGGTTTATGGCTTTTTTAATTGCTACAGTTAAGGCCACTGCAGTGGGATTAATTTTTATGGGGCTAAAGCATGAAACAAAGGTTAATAAACGGTATTTTATTTCGGCAATTTTAGTTTTATTTGTTTTGTTTGCTTACGTAGCTTTTGACATTGCCACTCGCGTGGTAGAAGTAAACCCATTATAGGTTTTTTTAAGGATATAAAATTTTTTGTACTGTGGATTTATTTTTTTCTATAAAATAGCCATAGTAACTTACTCTCATTGGGCGATTTAATTTTTTAGTTTGTTTTGCTCTTTTTTGAACGCTTCCCAGTGTGTATAGGGTTCCTATTAGGCCAAAGCTATTAGAAATATCTAAACCCTGTTTTTTGTAAACATTTTGTATATGTAATAAGTAGCCAGTGGCGTAATACAAAGCGCTTTTTATATTTAAAAGTTTTTTTTGCAAAACTTTTTTAGATACAGGTTTACGATGATCTAATTTAGATAACAAGTTTTCTGAAATTCGCACAGCCAAAGCACTTACTTGTAATGGGCCTACGCTAGAAGTTATTTCTATATTCCAAGAGGCAAGTATATTTTGAAGTACATCATAAAGGCCAAATATTAAACTTTGTTCTGCTAAAAAAATACTAGCAATTAAAGTAGGCTGCACTTTGTATTTATGTCCCAAATATAAAATCCAGGCTTTATGTTTTTGAATTAAAAATAAAGCCTCTTTATTAACAGGTCTGGATAATTTATCACAATTTTCAGTATCTAAGCGACACACCTGATCTATGGAGGGTTGTTGAGCGGGAATTAAATAACTAAAATCCACCTTTTTAACAGCAGCACTCCCCTTAAAAGGAATAAAAAGCCAAAAAAATAAGCAGAGTAAAAGTTTCATACTTTTGTAAAGCAAATTACAGGCCAACTTTTAATTACACTGCATAGAAAAAAAAGTATTGATGTCCTTAATTTGTTCTAGGCAAACTTCGTGAGCCATGGGGTAAGAAGTAAATTGCGGTTTGTAATTTAACTGTTCTATTTTGACACAAGTTTCTTTAGCCAGCTTTATGGGAATGATAGTATCTTGAGTTCCGTGCATAAAACAGATGGATGGTGTTTTTGCAGTGGAGGGTTTTAGTAAATCCACATCGGGGTGGTAGGTAGATAAAGCGAGTACACTTTTTACAGAGTGCGCAAGCACGCCGCTTAAGGCAGTATGAAGGGCCACCACACCTCCCTGCGAAAAGCCTGCTAAAATAATATGATCTTCATTGGTGGCACTGCTTACCTCTTTATCTATAAAACCTTTAACATAAAGGCTAGAATTTTTTAAATCCTCTAGGTTAATATTTTTTGTATTGTCTAAGTTATAAATGTCATACCACGAAGGCATAATGGCAAAGCCGTTAATGCTTACCTTTTGTTCAGAAGCGTTTGGAAAAATAAATTTTGTATGTGGTTTATTTTTAAATTTTAGTCGCGGGGCTAAGTTAAAAAAATCATTAGCATTAGCTCCTAAACCATGTAGCCAAATTACAGTATATTTATGCTCTGCCTGAGGTTGTATAATTAATGGAGAGGGGTAGTGGGTCATATTTAAAAATAAAGTTAAGTTTTCTCAAAATGACACAGCTTTCTACTTTAGTCTAGGTAAAAACAACCGAAAGGTACTGCAACAGGAGGCATTAATGATTAAAAATAAAAGCATGGCACTGGTTATTGCTATGGCAGCACTTACTTTTTTTTCATTTTCTGCTGTTGCCGGCAGCAAGGCTAAAGATGTTGAATTATTTAGCGAAGTGGCTCAAGAAATTGAAGAACTTAAGCAAGAGTTGGCTCAAGAGGAAAAAGATAGAGACGAAGAAATTAAAGCTTACAAACAATTATTGGTTAAAAATAAACAAAGGAAAAGGCGAAAGCGAAAATCTGTTCGCAGAGGTATTGCTAGTCAGTAATTATGGCGGAGAGAGGGGGATTCGAACCCCCGGAACCCGTTAAGGCTCGTCGGTTTTCAAGACCGGTGCTTTCAACCACTCAGCCACCTCTCCACTAGAAATCCTAGCGGAGTACTATTATAAAGGCAAAGAAAAATTTATGGATTGCTTATGTGGGTCATGCCACCCATGTAATTAATAAGTGCTGATGGAATTTTTATGCTTCCGTCTTCTTGTTGATAGTTTTCTAAAATCGCAAGAAGAGTTCGTCCAATGGCTAGGCCTGATCCGTTTAAGGTGTGAACAAACTCAAGCTTTCCTCCTTGGGCTCTGCGAAAGCGAATGCTGGCACGACGAGCTTGAAAATCTCCAAAGTTAGAGCAAGAACTAATTTCTCTATATTGTTTTTGTCCAGGTAACCACACCTCTAGGTCAAAACATTTTTTTGCAGAAAAACTAGTGTCGCCTGTGCAAAGCAATACTTTTCTATAAGGAAGCTCTAGCCTTTTTAAAATATTTTCTGCATGTGCAGTTAGTTTTTCATGGGCTTGTAGGGAGTTTTCGGGTTTTACAAAACTAACTAGTTCGACTTTATTAAACTGGTGCTGCCTTATTAAACCTTTTGTGTCTTTACCATAAGACCCAGCTTCGGAGCGAAAACAAGGGCTATAGGCTACAAAAGAAAGGGGAAGGTCTTGCTCTTTTAAAACTTCTTTTGCATAAAAGTTAGTAACAGGAACCTCTGCGGTGGGCACTAATTTTAAATCTTGCCCAACTATACTAAAAACATCTTCGGTAAATTTTGGAAACTGGCCTGTGCCGATTAGGCTATTACTATTTACTAAAAAAGGAGGAATAAGTTCTTTATAGCCATGTTCTTTGCTATGTATGTCCATCATAAAATTAATAAGTGCTCGTTCTAGTTTTGCTCCGGCGCCTTTTAAAAAAACAAAACGAGAGCCGGTAACTTTTGCAGCTCTGTCAAAATCTAAAATATCTAACTCTTCTCCTAAGTTCCAGTGCTCTTTTGAAGAAAAAGAAAATTGAGGAATAGTTCCATAAGTGGATACTTCTTTGTTTTGCTCTTCTCCCTTTCCTTTGGGAACACTATCATCGCACAAATTAGGAAGGCTTAGGCTTAAGGAAGTAAATTCTTCTTGCAAGGAGGCCAGCTCGGTTTCGTAAGAATGAATTTCTGCTTTTATGCTTTGTAATTTTTTTAGCAAAACATCTTTTTCTTTTGCGGTTACTTTTCTAAGTTCTGCGGACTGGGTTTTTTGTAAAGACTTTTTAGTATCAACAGTAAAAATAAGCTGCTTTCGCCGTTCGTTTAGCTTTAGTAAATTATCAAATTCTTGAACAGAAAAATTTCTATTTTTTAAATTAGCTTCGTACTTTTTAATATTTTGATCTTTTTCGTTATTTTCAAAAAGTTTTAAATCTAGCATAGGTCTCTTTTTTACAATTTTTTTATTTTAAGAATGTATAGTTTAGTTTGTCAAAGTGTTTTGCAAAAAGGCTTTTGTTACACATTACCTGCAACATTAGCGTAGTGATACAAAAAAAAGAGAGAAATAATAGTAAGGCCTAGGGCAATAAAAAATACAGAGGGCGTTAAGGTTTTTATAATATAAAACACAAGGTAAAAGCACAGGCAAAATACAAATAGCCAAGATAAAAGTTGGTAGTGCAAAAAAAGCTCTAAAACCGTGGCCGCTAAAAAAGCAATGCTGGTTGCAAATAAAAACTTTAAAACTCCAATGGCAGAGCGAAACAGTAATAACATAATCACCTACATCTGTAATCGGTTTTTGATTGTTTGTCTATCTTCTGCACTAGGGTTTAGTAAAAAATATTGCGAGTAAGCACGACGCGCCAAGTTTAGCTCACCGCTGGATTCGTATATAGCGCCAAGTTCTTTGTAAATTTCGGGCAATCCAGATTCTATTTTTCTAGCACGATCTAGCATAATCTTAGCTGTATCTAACGAGCTCATTAACCGATAGCATTTGGCCATTTGGATATAAACATAAGCAGAAGCGCCTCTAATTTTAATGGCTTTTTGATATTCTTGTACGCAGGCTAAGTAGTTTTTTTCTGAAACATAAATTTCTGCAAGCAATATGCTGGGGTCTGCTAAGTTAGGGTTATTGACTTTTTCTAATTGCAAATGTTTTTTAGCTTCTTTTAATTGAGAGGCAAGAAAATAAGTTTTACCAATATAAAAATGCACCAAAGGGTATTTTTTATTAATGGTTAAAATACCAAAAAGCTGTTTAATGGCTTTTTTATACTTTTTTCTTTGTAAATATAACTTGGCTAAAGCAAATAAAGATTCTGGGTCTGAGGGGTTAGATAAAGCGGCAGTAACTAATAATTCTTCGGCCTCTTGCAATTGTCCGTCTTGAATGTTGACTTTGGCTAACTCTAAATAGGCTTTTTTAAAATGAGGATTAAGTTTAAGTGCTTGGTAAAAATTATTTTTTGCTTGAGAGTAACGGTTGTATCCAGCCAAAGCTTCGGCTTTTAAAAAATAATAAAAACTAGATTGCGGGTAATTATTAATTAGCTTATTTACATAACTAAGGGCTGCAGAAATGCCACGCACCTCTGTCAAACTATGAACATATATTTCTTGAGCAGGGTTATAGTAAGGGTTAAGTTCAAGAACTTGTTCGCTAACTTTTAAAGAGGCGCTTATTTGTTTTTGTGCAAAGTAGGATTTTGCTAAAAGAACAAGACTTTCTTTATCGCCAGGGTAAAGTTGCAAGGCTTTTTTTGCAAAGGAAACAGCCTCTTTGGTATTAGACTTTTTAAATTCCAAATACGCAGAGGCGCGGTAAATTTCATAAGCTCGAGGGCTTTGTTTATGGGCAGATTTTAAAATTCGCGCGGCGGTATCGTACTCATATCTGTGAGTATAATATTGCGACAGCAAAATATAGGCGTGAATAAATTTTGGTTGAACCTTAATCGCTTTTTCTAGCCAAGAAATAGCTTCTTGAGCAAAGCCTAGCTGCCACGAAGTTTTAGCGATTTTATAAGCAGCATTTATATTTTTAGCATCTTGTGTAAAGGCAGATTTATAATAATTTTGAGCTAAGTTATATTGTTTGTTTTGATAAAATTGATCTCCTCTCAACACTAGTTGATGAGACTGTATGCCCGAGTGTTTTAAGTTGGGGCGTTTTTCCATATTGGTATACAAAGATTTTATTGCCTTGTCGGCAGGATTAAAAATATAAGCCTGCTTAATAAAAGATAGTGCTTTGCCTTTGTTAGAGTGGCGCAAGGCTAG
>VSKW01006384.1_pt1 | contig 14558 bp, 13 predicted proteins | sample 4798611 | NCBI WGS metagenome assembly VSKW01 (sample SAMN12179536, study PRJNA552185) | sponge metagenome | biome: deep-sea hydrothermal plumes; feature: spots directly above weak diffusing fluid; material: sea water; isolation source: sponge from the Crane site of a hydrothermal vent ...
AGTTGCCGAATCAAGATTGGTAAAGAGCTTTTTACTCGGGCAGGACCTGCTGTCGTAGAAAGTGTGATGGCTTATGGTTTTGATGTTTTTCTGGATCTGAAATACCATGATATTCCCAATACAGTCATGCGTGCTTGTCATGCCGCCGCCGATTTAGGCGTTTGGATGTTGAATGTTCATGCCACAGGTGGCAGTGCTATGATGGAGGCGGCGATGGAAGGTATTCATAGATCATCGCATCAACCAAAACTTATCGCCGTGACGGTATTGACCAGTCTTCCTGCAGCAGCATTATTAGCAATGGGAATCCATCGCTCTGTTACCGAGCAAGTTTTAATGTTAGCGCGATTAGCACAATCATCGGGTTTAGATGGCGTTGTTTGCGCAGCTCAAGAAGCGCGTCTATTAAGCACGGAATTGGGCAAAGAATTTTGTTTGGTCACGCCAGGAATTAGATTGAAAGGTGCGATAAATCACGATGATCAAAAACGCATTATGGCGCCGACTGAGGCAATTTTAGCGGGTAGCCATTATCTTGTGATCGGTCGCCCGATTACAACGGCAGCAGACCCTGTTGCGGTATTAGAAACCATCAATACTGAATTTGCAAACATGTCGCCAAACCCTTGATGTCAGATTTTATTCGGCACAATATTTTGTCGCCCCAGTCACTAAAGTTCGGGCATAAAAAAATACAATGGTCTCGTTTGTATGGTAGCGCCAAGTCGCTAGCGATTGCGCAGCTTGCGATGCAAACAAAACAAACCATTGTTGTGGCAACCAGCGATCCAAACGCGACGATCAATATGATGGATGAGCTTGCAGCTTATGTCCGTGATATTGACGACACACCTGTGATGACTTTACCAGATTGGGAGACCTTGCCTTATGATCCATTCTCTCCATATCAAGATATTATTTCTGAGCGATTACAAACATTATTTAAACTACCTAACTTTACCCAAGGCATTGTTGTCGTGCCGATTACAACGATGTTACAGCGTCTATTGCCACGCGATTATCTATTAACTAATAGTATGATGTTGACGGTCGGTCAAACGATCAAGCAAGCTGATTTTAGAAAACAATTAGTGCAACAAGGGTATCTTTTTGTCAATCAAGTCACCGAGCATGGTGAGGTTGCAGTAAGAGGCTCACTGCTTGATCTATTTCCTATGGGCGCTGTTCACCCTTATCGGATTGATTTGTTGGATGATGAGATAGATAGCATTAGAACTTTTGATCTGGATACTCAACGCTCCATCAATCCGATCAACAATATTGCAATATTACCCGCTCGTGAAATTACGTTAGTGGATGCAGGGATCGCTAGATTTCGCGCTAATTGGCGTATTCATTTTGAAGGCAATCCCGCCGAATGCCCGATTTATAGTGATGTTAGTCAAGCGATTGCACCTGCTGGGATTGAATATTATCTACCGCTTTTTTATGAAGAGACTAGCACATTATTAGATTATCTTAATGAGACTGCCATTGTGATATTTGATGACAATATTGAAGAGGCGATTGCCGCATTTTGGGATGATATTGAAGCGCGCTATGAGCAGCGACGTTATGATTTAGAAAGACCCGTCTTACCACCGCAGAATATTTTTTTAAGTCAAGATGAATTGAATCAGCAGTTACAACCATTTCATCAGATCCAGATCGTGACCATGCCCACCGAGACGGCATCAGACGCTATTCAATACAATACGAAGATGCCGATTGCGTGTTCAATCAATCCGCGTGCAAAAGAGCCTTTATCATTATTCAAGCAGTTTTTAGATGCGTTCAATGGGCGCGTGTTGATCGCCGTTGAAACACAAGGCAGGCGCGAGACAATTATGGAATTATTTAAACACCATCAGCTCCCTGATAAAATTCAAGATTGGAATAGTTTCTTGCAAAGCGATCTAAAATTTGGCATTGCGATTATGCCGCTAGAGCATGGTTTGATTTTACAAGAGCCCAATATTGCAATCATTACTGAGTCTCAATTATTTGGTGATCGGGTCACGCAAAGGCGGCGGCATAAACGTCGGCAACAAGATGCAGATTCTGTTGTTCGCAATCTAACCGAGTTGACAGTCGGCTCGCCGGTTGTCCATGAAGAGCATGGCGTAGGGCATTATTGTGGTTTGATCACGATTCAGACAAATGGCATTTTAGGTGAGTTTATTCATTTGCAATATGCCGATGGTGATAAACTTTATGTCCCTGTTGCGGCGTTGGATTTGATCTCCCGTTATACGGGGGTTGATCCAGACCATGCGCCATTGCATAAACTCGGTAGTGGGCAATGGCAAAAAGCAAAAAGCAAAGCGGCTAAAAAAGTTTATGATGTTGCAGCAGAGCTACTTGAATTGCACGCCCAACGTGCTGCTAGGCAAGGTCATGCCTATCAATTAGAAGCAGACCCTTATAATGCATTTGTGCAAGGATTTCCTTTTGAAGAGACCGATGGGCAGCACGATGCGATTGCAGCGGTGATGAGCGATTTATGTCAAGCAATGCCAATGGATAGATTGATTTGTGGGGATGCGGGTTTTGGTAAAACGGAAGTGGCAATGAGAGCTGCATTTATTGCTGTTCAAAATGGCAAGCAGGTTGCGTTGTTAGTGCCGACAACATTATTGGCACAACAACATTATCAAAATTTTCTCGATCGTTTTGCCGATTGGCCGGTGCAGATTGAATTGTTATCACGATTTCGGAGCAAAAAAGAACAAGATATTGCCTTGACTGCAATGTTAGATGGCAAGGCTGATATCGTGATTGGCACGCATAAATTATTACAAAATGACATTGCATTTAAAAATCTGGGTTTGATTATCATTGATGAGGAGCATCGTTTTGGCGTCAGACAAAAAGAAAAATTTAAATCATTGCGTGCTGAGATCAATGTCTTGACGTTGACGGCAACGCCGATTCCAAGAACATTAAATATGGCATTGTCGGAGTTACGAGAATTTTCTATTATTGCAACGCCGCCTTCGCGCCGTCTTGCAGTGAAGACTTTTGTGCGAGAATGGGATGATGATTTACTAAAAGAAGCCATACAACGAGAGGTAAAACGTGGTGGACAGGTCTTTTATTTGCACAATAATACGCAAACAATCGCAAAAACTGCAGAGTCTGTTAGCAAACTCTTGCCAGAGGCAAAAGTCCAATTTGCACACGGGCAGATGTCAGAGAAGCAATTAGAATCTATCATGCTAGATTTTTACCATCGTCGCTCTAATGTGTTAGTTTGTACCACGATCATTGAAACGGGGATTGATGTGCCAACTGCCAATACCATTATTATTGAGCGAGCAGATAAGTTTGGACTTGCCCAATTATATCAATTACGTGGTCGGGTCGGGCGTTCTCATCATCGTGCTTATGCTTATTTCATTATACCGCCACGCACGGCAATGACAGCGAATGCAATTAAACGTTTGGAAGCAATAGAGGCGTTAGAAGAATTAGGGATTGGGTTTACCTTAGCAACCCATGATCTTGAAATCAGAGGTGCGGGCGACATCTTAGGCGAAGGGCAAAGTGGGCATATTCAGGACATTGGATTTGGGCTTTATATGGAGTTGTTAGATCGTGCTGTATCTGCTATGAAAAAAGGACAACAACCTAAGTTGGATAGACCTTTAGATCATGGTGCTGAAATAGATTTACATGTCCCTGCATTAATTCCAGAAGACTTTATGCCTGATGTTCATGCGCGTTTGATCATGTATAAGCGTATTGCCAGCGTCAAAACAAACACGGATTTAGATGAACTAAAAGAAGAGATGATTGACCGTTTTGGTTTGTTGCCAGAGGCGGCTAAAAACTTATTTGCAATCAACAAACTAAAACAAGTTGCAAGACCATTGGGTATTCGCAAAATTGACTTAGGACAACGTGGCGGCTTTCTATTTTTTCAAGAAGATGCCAATATTGATCCCACTTGTATTATTGAATTGATTCATACCGAGCCAGACAGTTATAAACTAGCAGGACAAGATAAATTGAAAATTAATAAAAACTTGCCTGATTTGAGTATGCGACTACAGTTATTAATGTTTTTATTTGATCGGATCACCTTAAAAAATGCAGCATAATAAATTGATACATTGCGTTAAAATTTGTTGGATAATATTATTATTATCGTCTTCAAATCTCGTTTTCGCGGCATCTTGGTATCGGGTTGAAGTCATCATCTTCAAACAAAATAATCCATTGTTAGATGGTGAGCAATGGCAAAGTCAACCCGTTCAACAACCAGACAAACTCGTTCAATTAAAGCCCTCAACAAAAGCGGGTTTAGTGCCTTACAAGTTATTGCCTAGAAGTCAAAATCGTTTAAACGGGATTTATCAAAGGCTGCAATCATCTAGTCAATATCAACCATTATTACATCTTTCTTGGCAACAACCGCAAACGAGAAAACGCAATGCACGTTATGTGCATTTACAACGATTAGACGGGCAACGACTGACCACAGTGACTGATACAAATACGGATCGGACATTACCACAAACCAATCAACTACTAGATGGCGCGATTCGGATCAGAAGTGGTTTTTATTTGCATGTTGATATTGATCTTGTTTATTTTACAACATTGCCTGTAGCAAATAAGATGATCCGTAGCGAGGGAAGTTTTTTGAATCATTCAGATAAAACACCGATTCGGCTTAAAGAATCTCGTAAGATAAAACTCAATGAATTGCATTATTTTGACCATCCTTTATACGGGGTGATTGTGCAAGTTCGCCGTTTATAGTCCACCCTCATCATTGCTAAAACAGCATGGGGCAAACTAATATTGTGACGCGCTATTTTAGCTTGATACTGATGCTTTTTCTGGTTGCCTGTCAAAAATCAGAACTTGATTTGTTGTCGCTAAACGGTGCAACAATGGGAACGCATTATTCCATCAAGATTGTTGCAAAAGAAGTTGCGCTTGATGAGTACAATTTACATGCAACGATTAAAGATATTTTGCAAGGCATCAATCAATCTATGTCAACCTATATTGATGATTCAGAATTATCTCGTTTTAATCAAACGCAAACAACGGCTTGGCAACTTGTATCCCCCGATCTTTATCACGTCATTAAACAAGCTGTTGTGATTGGCGAGCAAACCTCTGGCGCATTTGATCCGACTATTGGTTTGTTGGTTAATTTATGGGGGTTTGGGGCTTCTTCTATTCCTGTGAAAATACCGAACGATGCACTGATCCAAAGCACTCAACAACATACAGGTTATAAAAAAATAAAAATCCATCAAAGCGCAAATCAAATAGCGAAGATTGATCTAGAATTGGCACTTGATTTATCGGCGATTGCCAAAGGTTTTGCGATAGACAAGATTGCAGATTATCTTGACCAACAGGGGATTGAACATTATCTCGTTGAGATTGGCGGCGATTTAATTAGCAAAGGTCAAAATGCAAGACAGCAAGATTGGCAAATTGGAATTGAAAAACCAAATCCATTTGAACAAACCGTGCAACGGGTGATTAGCCTACCCGATATTGCGATGGCAACCTCGGGCGATTATCGTAATTATTATGAAAAAGACGGGGTGCGTTATACGCATGTGATTGATCCAAACACAGGCAAACCCATTACGCATAAACTTGCCTCCGTCACCGTCTTACATCAATCGGCAATGGTTGCCGATGCGATGGCAACGGCTTTTATGGTGTTAGGAGAAACGGCGGCAATGCGTTTAGCTAATCAACTGAAATTGGCTGTTTATATGATTGTCAAAACAGAAATGGGACTAACAGAAAATTATAATGACTACTTCAAACCTTATCTGACGGATTCATCTTTTAACTAATGCAATCTATCTTTTATTGAGCTTAAATCCTATATTGTGTTTGTTGGAATAATATCCATATGATGACTTGTTTAGGCAAGTTGCTTTAAGATGAATTGCATACAATTAAAAAATTAATGGCTAGAGTTGCTGATGCCGACATAAGGTTTGAAATTGAATGTTATTAAAATGCGCTATTTTATTATTGTTGCTTGGTTTTATATTCAGTCGTTATTATTCCAAACTAAGGTTGATTGTATTGTTAGGGTTTAGCCTGTTGCTGATTCAATCTAGTCCCACCTCACCTCTTGATGTAACTTTAAGTAAACGTGAGTTCATCATAACGGGTACTGTGGTATCAATCCCTAAAACGGATCAACATAAAATCCAGTTTTTATTTAAAACAGATCAGTTACAAGCCGATCAAATGCCGCGCATTATTCGTTTAAATTGGTATAGAACCGATCACGTTTTAGTGCCTGGCGAGGTTTGGCGATTACGAGTTAAAGTCAAAAAGCCTTATGGGTTTATGAATCCAGGGGGCTTTAATTATGAGCGATGGTTATTGCGACAGGGCATCACACTTGTTGGCTCTGTCAAAGCCGATGAACAAAATCAACGTATTGGTCTTGCGTCTGGTTATTTTATAGAACGCCTACGATACCAAATTCAACAAGAAATGAGCCAGCGGGTAGCACAACCCTTACTCGGTTTTGCCCTTGCATTAAGTATTGGTGATCGCAGTAAACTGAACCTAAAACAATCTCAAACCATGCAGAAAACAGGCACCAGTCATCTCGTTGCTATTTCAGGGTTGCATTTATCGTTTGTAGCAGGGATTATTTTTTTCTTAGCACGTTTTATAGTCAGTCGTTTCTGCTTGATCACAAAGCGGCTTCCGGCATCGTTATTTGCGTCTATCATCTCGTTTGGGTTTGTCTTTTTTTATGCAGCACTTGCTGGTTTCTCGCTACCGACTCAACGGGCATTGATCATGATTTTTGCAGTGTTGTTGGCATTTTTATTTGGGCGGCAACTGAAAGCATTGAATATTGTTTTGGTAGCGGCTGCTTTGATCGTGGTGCTAGACCCATTAGCAATCATGGCAGCTGATTTTTGGTTATCCTTTATGGCTGTGATGTTTATTTTATATATTACACGGTATCGGATCGGCAATGAAAATAGATTAATGGCGTTGTTACGGTTACAACTTTTTTTAAGTTTAGCATTATCGCCCTTGTTAGCGTTTTGGTTTATGCAAGTCCCGCTTTATAGCGTGTTTGCAAATTTGATTGTCATTCCATTGATGGGTTTGGTTATTTTGCCGTTGTTATTTTTGGCTTTATTGTTACTGCTGTTAGTCCCTGAATGGGCAACGATTTTGTATGCCATGATTGCCAAGATCAATACCTTTTATTGGTATTACTTGGATTTTCTCGCAACGCAAAGCCATAGTATCGCAGAGGTGGCAATGCCGAATCTCGTCACATTATGCCTAGGTGTAATCGGTGTCTTGATTTTACTGATGCCAAAAGGGTTGCCAGCGCGTCCGTTGGGTATTGTATTTTTATTGCCATTGTTGATCCCTATAGTAGATAAACCACAAATCAATGAATTTGATTTTACGTTATTAGATGTCGGTCAAGGGCTTGCTGCTGTGATCCAAACAAATAACAATGTGTTGATCTATGATACGGGGGTACGGTTTGCCTCAGGCTTTAATACAGGCGATGCCGTGTTAAAACCGTATTTAAAATACAATGGTATCAAGACTATTTCAATGTTACTGCTAAGCCACGATAATCTGGATCATATCGGTGGCGCAGACGCACTGATTGGATCGTTCAATATTGAGCAGATGATCAGTAGCCCGCCAATGCAGTTTGGTAATCATGTCACGCAATCTTGTCATAGCGGGCTAAAGTGGCAATGGGATGGTGTGCATTTTGAGATATTACATCCTTTGCGTGATACATTTTTCAAGGGCAATAATGCCTCTTGTGTATTAAAGGTTTACAGTCCTCATGGCGCGGTATTATTAACAGGTGATATTGAAAAAGAAGCAGAGCAGCGTTTGTTGCAACGGGTGCCCAATCAATTAAAAGCGGACGTGTTGGTGGTGCCACATCATGGTAGTCGCACTTCTTCAACGCTTGAATTTATTAAGCAAGTTGATCCAAAATATGCTTTTTTTGCTAGTGGTTATGAAAATCAATATGGTTTTCCAAAACACGATATAATGCAACGTTATCAATCTTTAGGCGTTCAGACCCGAGTCAGTTATCAAACGGGCGCAATATCCGTTCAGTTTAGGCAGGGCGCATTAAAAATAGAGGAGTCTCGCCACTCTAATCAATCTATTTCAAATAATGAATAATTTTAATAATGAAACAGCGTGATAATTTAAGATACAATAAACGCAAGATTTTAGAGAGGATAACATGCTTGAATTAATCAAGGCAGGCGGCTTTTTAATGTGGCCTATTTTATTGTGTTCAGTCATTTCAATGGCGATCATTGCCGAGCGTTTCTGGTCATTACGAGCCAGTAAAATTGCCCCTGAAGGTCTTGTCGCCAATGTTTGGCAATGGCAAAAAGCAGGACGTTTGGATGCCGATCATATTAAAATATTGAGTGCCAGCTCACCATTGGGCAAGGTATTATCAGCCGGAATTGTCAATTACAAACATTCCCGCGAGATTATGAAAGAGGCGATTGAAGAGGCAGGTCGTCATGTTGCCCATGATCTGGAGCGATTTTTAAATACTTTGGGCACTATTGCATCCGTTAGCCCGTTATTAGGTTTATTAGGCACTGTGATTGGCATGATCAAGGTTTTCACAGTGATTACAGTGCAAGGCATTGGCGATCCGAGTGTTTTGTCTGAAGGCATATCCGAGGCATTACTAACCACTGCCGCTGGTCTTTCTGTTGCGATCCCAAGTTTGATGTTTTATCGTTATTTTCGGGGCAGGGTAGATGAGTTGATTATTGCAATGGAGCGCGAAGCGTTGAAAATGTTTGAAGTGATGCATGGCGACCGTGCACCTGAATTTGGCACTGAAGCCAAACTTAGAACTGATCAAAAAAATCGCAAGCAGATTAAGCAAGCAGATTGACGATGAACTTCAAACCGAGACAGCGCGAAGAGATTAATGTTGATCTAACACCATTGATTGATGTAGTTTTTTTATTGCTCATTTTTTTTATGGTGTCCACGACTTTTTCCCATACCTCTGAAGTCAATATCACCTTGCCCACATCGTCCAAAGAGGGCAAGGAAGCCAAACTGAATGTAATCAATATCGGTTTGACTGTTGATGGCACGGTTTTTATTAATAGCAAGCCCTTACTCAATGCGCAATTAGCAACGATCAAAACAGCCTTATCAGAAGCATTAGTGGGTTTAGATGAGCCGTCAATCATCATCAATGCCGATGCCGATGCTACGCATCAATCGGTTGTTAGAGTGATGGATGCTGCGCGTCAGATTGGCGTGGGCAGGATTACTTTTGCGACACAGGAACGCTCTTTGAAATAATTTGACGAAGTACAAACATGCAAGTTGATTGGGGGATGGACATGCGATTTGTAACAGAACTCATGGAAAAAATCTGGTATGCCCACCATCCGCTTGGATTTTTTTTAATGCCTGTTGCTTGGTTGTATAGCTTGATTGTGATCATCAGACGTTGGTGTTATCAACTAGGGCTAATTGTTGTCAATCAAGTGGATGCGTATGTGATTGTGGTGGGCAATATTGCCATTGGCGGCACGGGCAAAACACCATTGGTGATTTGGTTAGCTAATTATTTGCAACAAAAGGGTTATAAGCCAGGGATCGTTAGCCGTGGTTATGGTGGGCGCGCATCAAGACGACCACAACAAGTACGGTTTGATAGCGATCCGGCGATGGTGGGGGATGAGCCTGTTTTAATTGCAAGAGGGACGGATTGTCCTGTTGCGGTTGCAACTTCTCGCTACCTGGCAGCAGCCGAATTGATCCAGCATTATGGTTGTGATCTGATTTTATGTGATGACGGTTTACAACATTACGCACTTGCCCGAGATTTAGAAATTGCCATGGTTGATGGACAACGGCGTTTTGGCAATCAGCGATGTTTGCCAGCGGGACCGCTCCGTGAGCCACTGCATCGGCTGAGCAGTGTTGATCTCGTGGTCAGTAAATATAAGGCATTAAGACATGAATTTAAGATGGATTATGTTTATAGTGATTTGGTCTCGGTCGCAGATAGACAAGCCCCCGCCTTAGCCATTCGTGAACTGGTTGGACGGCAGGTACATGCTGTCGCCGGAATTGGCAATCCTAATCATTTTTTTAGTTACCTTAAACAACATGATCTAACAGTGATTATGCATCAATTTCCAGATCACCATGCTTATAGGGCAGAAGATATTATGTTTAATGATGGTTTATTAGTGATCCTCACTGAAAAAGATGCGGTAAAATGTATAGACTTTGCAAATCGCCAACATTGGTTTTTGCCGATTCAAGCGGATTTGCCACAATCGTTTAGCTATCGCCTTGATGCGTTAATGAAAAAGAGAAGAAACAATGGATAAAAAATTATTTGAAATTTTAGTTTGCCCCGTCACAAAAGGACCGTTGATTTATGATAAAGCTCGTCAAGAGTTGATCTCAAAGTCTGCTCGGCTTGCTTATCCCATTCGGGATGACATCCCGATTATGCTTGAAGACGAGGCGAGAGAATTGACAGCAGAAGAAATAGAAACACTATCATCGTGACGGATCACGCTTTTACAATTATTATTCCCGCCCGTTATGCTTCTAGTAGATTAGCAGGCAAGCCGTTATTGTTGATCAAAGGCAAACCCTTATTGCAACATGTTTTTGAAACTGCCCAGCGTAGTCAGGCGCATACCATCTTGATTGCAACAGATGATGACAGGATTGCAACGGTGGCAGAGAATTTTGGCGCAATGGTTGCGATGACTTCAACGGCGCATCAGTCAGGGACTGATCGCTTAGCGGAGATCATCACGCAACGCGCTATCGCGGATTCTGACATTATCGTCAATTTGCAAGGTGATGAATATGGTTTGTCGCCTAAGTTATTAGATCAGGTTGCCGCTAATCTTGCTGCTAATCAGCAAATGCACGTTGCAACTTTATGTGAGCCGATTACGACGACAGCAGATTATCATGATCCCAATGTTGTCAAGGTAGTATTTGATGCCAATCATGGTGCAATGTATTTTAGCCGATCGCCGATCCCTGCTAATCGCAGCGGCGAGCTTGCCGATCCCGCATTCCGTCATATCGGTTTATACGCTTATCGGGCGGGTTACTTAAAGACTTTTACCGAGCTTGCGCCTTGTGCATTAGAGCAATCTGAATGTTTAGAGCAACTTAGAATGTTGTATTACGGTGGCAATATTCATGTTGGGCTTGCTTGTGATAAAACAGGAATCGGTATTGATACGGCTGAGGACTTAGCACTAGCTAGAGGCTTGTCGCGTTGATTATTTAGCGCGGTAGGTAATACGACCTTTACTCAAATCATAAGGTGTCATTTCAATAGAAACTTTATCGCCGGTTAAAATGCGAATATAGTGTTTACGCATTTTGCCAGAGATATGCGCTATGATGATATGACCATTTTCAAGCTCAACCCGAAACATGGTATTGGGCAATGTTTCAATGACAGTGCCTTCCATTTCAATCTGTTCTTCTTTTGCCATAAAGACCTCGTTATTTAAAAAGACGGATAGTGCACTAATTTTTGATCATTGCAAAGTGATTATGACTTTAACCGAGTAGATTGTGTCCATTGCCCATCAATAAAATATTCAAGCGGTTGATATTGGCTCTTATAATTCATTTTGCCGCAATCGGCAATCCAATAACCGAGATAAAGCCAAGATAAAGAATCTGTTTGTGCTTTTTGCGCCAACCATAAAATCGCAAATTTGCCAAGGCTACGTTTTGGCTCATTCGGTTTAAAAAAAGTATAAACAGCAGATAACGCCTGATCTAATTCGTCAATGACGGCAACCATCATCAGTTGATCTGCTAACTTAAATTCAATGAGTTTCGTTGTAGACCACGGCGACCATAGGAATTGTTGATATTGTTCAATCGTTGGATTATCCATACCGCCGTCTTCGTGTCGTGCCGATAAATATTGTTGGTATAGTGCAAAATGTTTTGGTTGAAAATCGGTAGAAGATACTTGCACACTTAAATCATTATTTTTTTTCAAAACTCTTTTTTGACTACGACTCAAGACAAAATCTTGCACGGGCAATCTAACAGCAATACATTCATTGCATTGGCGACAATGTGGTTTATAGATAAACTCGCCATTGCGTCTGAAGCCGTTAGCGGCTAATGCAGAATATAATGGTTGCGTTTTAGTCAAGGCGGGATCTGCCACTGCATTGCTTGCTTGCCGCCCGACAAGATAACTGCAAGTATGAGGCTTGGTGATAAAAAAACGCAGTGATTGTTCGTGTTGCATTGATGCTTATGCCAAGTCAATTTGGTGTAAGTTTGTTTTTGCCAGTGAGCAATCTTGTTGCACGGTTTGAATAAATGCTGCTCTCGTGATGAGCTTTGCCCCTAGTGATTGTAAATGGGCAGAGTGTACTTGACAATCAATCAGCGTAAATGCTTTGCTTGCAAGCCTTTTAGCAAGATGTACCAGTGCCACCTTAGAGGCATCTGTCTCGTCACTAAACATAGACTCGCCAAAAAATAACGCGCCCATTGCAAGCCCATATAAACCACCGACTAATCGCTCACCGTGCCAACATTCTACCGAGTGGGCATAACCTGCTACAAACAATTCCAGATAAGCCTGTTGCATCTCATGCGTGATCCAAGTCTCGGCTCTTGCGTTCGCGCAACCTTGCAATACTTGGGCAAATGCCTGGTCATAACGGATTGTAAATGGATTGTTACGCAGTTTTTTAGCCAGGCTTCGTGAAATCTTGATCTCAGCTGGCACTAACACGCAACGCGGATTTGGTGACCACCATAAAATATTCTCGCCTTCATTAAACCAAGGAAATATGCCTTGTTGATAGGCTTTTAGTAACAAGTCTGTTGATAATGCCCCGCCCGCCGCTAGCAAGCCATTCGGATCATTTAATGCGTCATTGACCGATGGAAAATTAGCACAAAATAAATCTTGTTTAATCCAATACAGTTGCTGTTGAACATGATTAAGATTATGCATGAGCATTGTGTTTTAATATGATTGTGGCGTTTTATAAGGCAAATGGGTTTTCAACATAGCGATATGATCTTGCAAAACGACGGCTTCTCGTTCCAAATAATCGGCAATGACATTGCCAAAATCAGGCTCTCGTATAAAGTGCGCAGACGGCATCAAGACAGGATAAAACCCGCGTGCCAATTTATGTTCCCCTTGCACGCCAACATCTAGTTTTTGCAAACCATGGGCGATGGCATGTTCTATTGTTTGATAGTAACACAACTCAAAATGCAAAAAGGCAATCGTCTCTTTGCAGCCCCAATGCCGCCCATAAAGCGTTTGTCCATCATTCATGGCAAAGGCAGCGGCGATTGTTTGTCCTGCTTTTTTAGCCAAGATCAACAGCGTTTGCGTTGGTAGCGCTTTGCCGATTGCTTGAAAAAACTCTAATGTCAAACGTGGCTCGCCCCATTTTTTATAAAATGTTATACAATAAAATTGATAAAAATCCTGCCATTGCTCGGGGCTTATTTGATTGCCGTCCAAACGTTCAATTTCAATCCCGGCGTTTTCAATACCGCGCCGCTCTTGCTTTATTTTTTTACGTTTTTTTGCCGTCAACGAATCCATGAAATCTTTAAAATCGCGGTAAGATTGATTAAACCAATGATATTGACAAGTCAATCGCTGCAAGCCTTGCGCGCTTGTTAAAAAATCCATTGTGGCGTGATTGGGAAATAAAACATGTAATGAAGAAAATGAATGGGTTTGCATTAACGCCATTGCCGCTTGCAACAGTTGCTGTTGAATGAGATTTTTATCAGCATTTTTATTAACTAATAATCTATCACCAGCAACGGGCGTGAATGGAATGGCAGAAACCAGTTTAGGATAATACTGCCTGCCCGCGCGCTCATAGGCATCAGCCCAAGCCCAATCAAAGACAAATTCACCATAAGAATCTTGTTTGATGTAAAGCGGTAAAATGCCTAATAAGGTTGCGCCTTCTTCAATCACAATATGATGGGCTTGCCAATATTGATTTTGCAGACACTGATATTGTTCTAGCCCCGCTAGAAACGGATACGATAAAAAGGGGTTATTGCCATAATCCAGGCTTTGCCAACTATCAGCAGATAGGGTAGTGAGATCATGCACAATGCGCGAGGTGGGCATAAACAATCAATCTAAATAGCGAATGTTTGCACCAAGTGCTTGCAAGATGATTTTTTTGGAATCTGCTAAAGAGAAACTTGTTTCTTTATAAGTCCCATTGCTGAGCATAAATCTAAAGCGGATATTATCCCCATTGAGCAAAGCATGGAGGCGATTAGAACGAATTGTGCCATCTTCAATCGTGCCTAAAATAAACTCACACCAGGCAGCTTGCATCAAGCAACGGGCATCATTAATAGAGCGATTGCTCAGCAAGATAGAATCAATTTCATAGCTTGGGCAATGTTGCGCTGCAAATTGATCTAAGCCGCCATTGAGATTAAAACGCAGGCGCACGCGATGATCTTGGTCACGATACACGCTAAGG
>VSKW01005504.1_pt1 | contig 14481 bp, 7 predicted proteins | sample 4798611 | NCBI WGS metagenome assembly VSKW01 (sample SAMN12179536, study PRJNA552185) | sponge metagenome | biome: deep-sea hydrothermal plumes; feature: spots directly above weak diffusing fluid; material: sea water; isolation source: sponge from the Crane site of a hydrothermal vent ...
CGACTCAATACGTCTTTCCTTATCGGTTGAAGCGTAAGGTATGCGAATTGCTGCGGAACGATTCTTACCTGAATAAGTCAAGATTGTTGGTGCCTCGTAACCTGGAACCAAACGCTTGTAAGAGTTGGTTGAAGGGTTGGCGAAGGCATTTATGGCTTGAGCATGTTTGATAATACCACCAACATAGTAAAGTGCTTCTTGTGAGAGATTACAATACTTGTCGCCAGCGAATATATTCGTCTTGCCATTCATTATTGACTGATGGCAATGCATTCCGCTACCATTATCACCAACTAAGGGCTTAGGCATGAAAGTTGCAGTTTTGCCATAGGTATGAGCAACATTTTGCACACAGTATTTGAAAGCCATTATCTCGTCTGCTTTTTTGCACATGGTGTTAAGACCAAAACCAATTTCACACTGTCCAGCAGTTCCCACTTCATGGTGATGGACTTCACAAGGTAGATTCAAGATGCCCATGGACTTGCCAATGGCGGTTCTAATATCAGCCAAAGAGTCAGCAGGTGAAGTAGGCATGTATCCGCCTTTAACGCCTATCTGGTGTCCTAAGTTACCTTGCTCATATTCGGTGCCGCTGTTCCATGCAGCTTCGTCACTATCTACTTCAAAGAAGGACCCTGACATGTCTGTATGAAAACGCACATCATCAAAAATGAAAAACTCTGGTTCGCAACTAAACATTGCATCTGTGCCAATCTTAAGTTTGCGGATATATTCTTCGCCTCTGAGAGCTACACCACGTGGATCGCGGACATAGGTTTCGCGACTTTCTGGTTCTAATATGTCACAACGCAAAATAGCAGTTGTTTCTTCGCGGAATGGGTCAATGACTGCTGATTCAAAAATTGGCATCATCAACATATCTGAGTCATTGATGGGCTTCCAACTTACTATAGATGAGCCATCAAATGCCTTTCCATCGGCGGCCAATTTTTCATCAACTTTATCAATGGGGAGGGTGACATGGTGCTCTCTGCCTCTCAAATCCGAGAAACGCAAGCTTACCCATTTAATTTTATTGTCTTTGGCAAACTTGACAAAGAGCGGATAACTTCTATTATTCTGCGACATAGTGTAAAATTACTTCCTAGGTTAATTTAGTTTAATTTATAAATAATATCTGGACTAACCGCCCAAATATTAGATTGCATCTAGATAAAAGACACAATAACACACAATGCAATGTTGCATCAACATGCTTGATGTCCATATTATAGCATACACCCCCCTTTAATTGTTGTGATAATACCATAACTTATTGGAATTTGGACATTTGATAGGACGTGCTATTGCTGTGTTATTACTATAGGGCAAGAGAAGTTACAAGAATAAACCGATTGGCGGTGCGGCACACTTGTTTTATGTGATTAAATAGTAAAATAAGATCATGAGTAACCCCAGTAATCAAAGTAATAAAAGTAGCATAGAAAACTTGCTGAATACATTCCGCAATGAGTCACAGAATACCACTGAGCAGGGCAAGTTATTTGAAAAAGTGATTCGCAAGCTTTTGCTCAATGACCCAGTATATACACCACAATTTAGTGAAGTTTGGTTCTTTGCTGACTGGGCTAAAGAACAGGGACAGCCAATTCAAGACAGGGGCATTGATCTAGTCGCCAAGAACAAAGCCGACGACAAGTACACCGCCATTCAATGCAAGTTCCTTGAAGGCAAAAATGTACCCAGAGATGAAATTGATTCTTTTGTAGCTTCTGCAGCTGCCGATCCAGCATTTAGCCGTCTCATATTAGCCGACACCACTGATGGTGGTTTGGGCAAGAACTCTGATGATCTCATAAAGAACTCAGCCAAGCCCTTCACCAGAATAACTAAAGAGAATATTTTCAACAGCGGTATTGATTGGAATAAATCTGCCAACTCTGATACAGTAGTATTAAAGCCCAAAAAGAAGATGCGACCGCATCAACAAGAAGCACTAAAAAAAGTATGTGCGGGATTGCAAAAAGAAGACAGTCGTGGCAAATTAATAATGGCTTGCGGCAGTGGCAAGACCTTTACGAGTTTGAAGATAGCAGAAAAGTTGGCGGGCAAAGGCAAGTTGGTGCTTTATCTTGTGCCATCTTTAGCACTAATGGCACAAACAATTCGTGAATGGGCTAATGACTCGGATTTGCAATTGAATGCCTACGCCACTTGTTCGGATGTGACTGTAGGCACCCGCAAGCCCGACCAAGATACTCTGGAACTGAACCAGTATGATCTAGCTTATCCAGCAACCACCAATGCTAAATCCTTAGCAAGCAAGTTCCTATTGCATCCCGACAAACTCAACATAATCTACACGACCTACCACTCCATAGAGGTTATCAGCCAAGCCCAGAAAAAGTATAATTTGCCAGAGGCGGAGTTGATTATCTGTGACGAGGCACACCGCACCACTGGAGCTAATATTGAAGGTGCCGACGAGTCCGAATTCACCAAGGTTCACGACAATAGCAAAGTGGCTGGCAAACGTCGCTTATATATGACGGCAACACCGAAGATTTATTCCGACAAAGTCAAAGAGAAAGCTAAAGAAGCCGAGGCACTTTTATTGTCTATGGATGATGAAAGTTTGTATGGCGACACCCTGTATGAGTTATCTTTTGATGAGGCGGTCGCCAAAGAGCTTTTGTGTGATTACAAGGTGATTATCTTAGCCATGGACGAGCAAGTGGTAAGCGATTCTTTACAGCAAAGATTGAAGGACGAGGACAGCACTTTGAAATTGGACGATGCGACAAAAGTCATCGGCTGCTACAAAGCCCTCACCAAACGCCACTCCCAGAAAGATTTATCTTATGACTTGCAGCCCATCAAGCGAGCGGTGGCATTTTGCGGGACGATCAAATCATCAAAAGCGGTGGTCGAAGAGTTCCCCAAAATAATTGACGAATATAAAAAATATCAAGAGAAGAATCAAGTCGCCACGCCAGCAGACGAACGGGATGTCCATTGCGAGTTAGACCATGTTGATGGGACTTATGATGCCAATAAGAGACAGGAGAGATTAAACTGGCTTGAAGCCAACCCAGCGGGAGATTATTGTCGCATCTTGAGCAATGCTAAATGTTTGTCGGAAGGAGTGGATGTGCCAACTTTGGATGCGATTATTTTCATGCATCCACGCAAGTCGCAAATTGACATAGTGCAGGCAGTGGGACGTGCCATGCGTAAAGCTGATGGCAAGACCTTGGGCTATGTAATTTTACCAGTGGCTATCTCACCAGGTGTGCCGCCAGAGACGGCTTTGAAAAACCACTCCAAATATAAATCTCTGTGGCAGGTCTTGAATGCATTGCGTTCCCATGATAAGAACTTGGATATGAAGATCAACCAAGGCGGATTGGGCGAGGACATCAGCGACAAAATAGAAATTGAATATTACACGAGTGATAGTTTGCCATCAGGTCTGCAGAAAAAGCCCGAGACGGATGAATATTCTATGAGTATTGGCAAAGACATAGAAGGCACCCGTTCAGTGCAAGAGTCCGCTAAGTCCGAATATTTGTTCGTCAATGATGAGGTCACTAAAGCCATAATGGATAAGCTAGTTGAGAAGTGCGGCACCCGCACCTTTTGGCTTGACTGGGCTAATGACATCAAAGATATTGCAGATAACCACATGACCCGCATCAAGACCGCCATCAAAGATGAGCAGTCCGATGCCCATCGGGCATTTAATAAATTCCTCCAAGAGATTCGTGATGACTTGAACAAGTTAATCACCGATGAGGACGCCATAGAAATGTTAGCCCAACATCTCATCACCAAGCCGGTCTTTGATGCGGTCTTTGCTGGTGCTGATTTTGCCACCAACAATCCTGTCTCTCAGGCAATGGACAAGGTTCTCAATGCCTTAGCACCCGAGAGGTTGGACAAAGAAGCCGAAACCTTGGATAAGTTTTATCATGATGTCAAACGCCATGCTTTCGGTTTGGAAACCCCAGCCGCTAAACAGGCATTGATAGTGGAACTATATGATAAGTTTTTCAGCCGTGCCTTTGCTAATCTGCAGAAGAAGCTCGGCATAGTTTACACCCCCATTGAGTTGGTGGACTTCATCATCCACAGTGTCAATGATGTTTTGCAAGCAGAGTTCGGCAAGCGACTTGGCAGTGAAGGTGTGCATATATTAGACCCCTTCACTGGGACTGGTTCTTTCATAGTGCGGATGATTCAAAGTGGCTTGTTAAGCAAAGAGGAGTTGATCCAAAAATACCAAAGACGTAAACGCTTGGGCAGTGACACCCCCATCACCGAAATCCACGCCAATGAAATAGTGCTACTTGCCTATTATATTGCCTGCATTAACATAGAACATTCTTATCATGCTGCTACTAAAGAAGAATACAAACCCTTTGATGGCATTTTATTGACTGATACTTTTGACCTGTCCGAGAGGGGCGATTTAATCCAACGACTACTCGTGGATAACTCACATAGACGTGTCGCCCAGAAGAACCTTGAAGCAATCCAGGTAATTATGGGGAACCCACCTTATTCTATGTCTCAGGGTAATATGAAATATGCAAATCTGGACAAGAATATTGAAGAAACTTATGCGAAGCATTCTACGGCGGCGCTCAAACAAAATCTTTATGATAGTTATATCCGAGCTATTAAGTGGGCGAGTAATCGTATCGGTGAAAATGGTGTTGTAGGTTTTGTTACTGGTAGTGGTTTTATCACTAAACAAACCATGGGCGGTATGAGGAAATGTTTAGCAAAGGACTTCTCTTCTTTGTATATTATCAACTTACGTGGTGACATAAGGAAACAGATGCTAAGTGGTGATGCTGGTGAGGGTGGTAATATCTTCGGCCAGGGTAGCCAAACTGGTATAGCATTGAGTATCTTGGTCAGAAACCCTCAATACAAAAAAGGTGCCAAAGATAAAAATTTGGGTAAAATTTATTATCATGACATTGGTGATAATCTAAGCACCGAGGACAAGAAACAAATCATTAGCAAATTGATTTCTGTTGGCAATATATCCAAGCAAGAAAAATGGCAAGAGATCACCCCAGATAAACATAATGATTGGCTGGAACATCGTGATGATAGTTTTTATGATTTTATTCCGCTAGCTAAAATAAATGATAATAACAATGCTATTTTCGTTGACCGTGTAATTGCTCTAGTTACAAATCGTGATGTTTGGTGTTACAATTCGTCTACAAAAAAACTCCAGAGCAACATGCAAAAAACGATTGAGTTTTACAATAGTGAGGTGGATAGGTTTACCGCCACCCCAGAAACTGACAAGAACAGATATATTGCTGACAAGGAAAAAGCCAAACTGGTTGATGAGTTTTTATCCCAAGATGATAGCAAAATCAAATGGACTCGTGGCCTTAAACAAAAATTAATGAAGCAAGTTAAGAATGAATTTGACGCAAACAAAATAACAGAATGCTTGTATCGCCCCTTTACCAAAGTTTATCTTTATAAGGATCCCTTATTAAATGAGGCACCTGGAAGAATGCACAAATTTTTCCCTACTGAATCCTCTGGCAATTTGATGATAGGCGTATCAGACAAGGGTTCGGCTAACTTCAGTGTTCTGATGACTGATAGAATAACTGATAAAGGAGCATTAGAATCAGCTCAATGCTTTCCGCTAAAGATTTATACTCCCACTGCAGATGTTGATAAGGAATCCAAACATGATGGATTATATGTGCAAGAAGATAATAATCTCATCCGCGATGGCATCAGTGATGCTGGTTTAGAACATTTCCACAAAGCTTATGCAGGCAAATCCGGTGCTAAATCTAACGACAAGAATATTACCAAAGAAGATATCTTTTATTATGTCTATGGCATCTTGCATTCTCCAGAATATCGCAGTCGTTATGGGAATAACCTATCCAAAGAACTCCCACATATTCCCTGTGTCAAAGCAGTGAAAGATTTCTGGGCTTTTAGCCAAGCCGGACGCGACCTTAGCGAACTACATATCAATTATGAAAATGTCCAGCCCTATGCTGCCACCTTCAACTGCGATATTAATAAACTCTCCGCCGAGGATTTCTATGTGAAGAAGATGAAGCATCCAAATAAACCTGTCAAAACAAATGATAGTATATCAGCGACAAAATCCACCGACCTATCCACCATAATTTATAATGGGAATATAATTGTTAGCGATATTCCCGAGTCCGCCTATGACTATAAAATCAACGGCAGATCAGCTATCAAATGGGTAATGGAAAGACAGGCAATCCGCACTGATAAAGAAAGCGGCATAATCAATAACGCTAACGACTATGCTATGGAAACCCAGAACAATCCCCGCTACCCCTTGGACCTCCTCCTCAAAGTCATCAACGTATCCTTAGGCACCAACAAAATCATCAAATCCCTCCCCTCCCTAAACATAGATTAACTAACACCACCACTTATGAAAAAAGGGGATAATTCCAGACAAGAAAAAAAGCCGGCACCTGAGCAACTTCAATATCAAAAGAGATATTCTGCAAAACCTACTAAAGAAGAGGTAGATAATTTTTGTGAATTTCTTGACAAGCACTTTTTAAAATTAGAGACGGAAATTCGTGGAGAAGAAATTGGTCAAGAACGTTTCAAACAAAGCTCCAAAAAACATAACAGATATGGATCTGTAGATAAACAATTATCAACTCTATTCAAATCAGGCCTAACATTATACGAAAACTCTGTTCCAGATAATCAAGATTATATATCCCCAGCAGCTCATTCTATAAGAGAAATGATTTATGAGATTAGTTGGTTTATTGAATATATTGGAAGAAAGCGTGGGAAAGATTTGCGTCTCCACGAAACATCAAGAATTGAAAAATTTTATGATTATTTTACAGATCTTGCCCATCATGGTAAGGATGCTAATCCAGAACTTTATTATTATTATATTAATGAACTTATAAAATCTACAGAAGCTGCCGTAACAGGTGATTCTGCATTACCGCCCAGTGAGTTTTATGAAGGGGGTGAATATCTTGAGATATTTAATGAAATTAATGATGCAATTAATACTTCACCCAGTAAATATAATAAGTTTGTTCCGTTGATGAGCTCAGTATATAGTGGTGACAAAAATATCTATAATTATTTTTATAACAATATTTCACATGATTGGATAGAACGACTGGAAAAGGAGGGATTTCTAAGTGAAAAGATTAATGCATCTGATCCTAATAATTTAGATGCAGGCATTGCAGAAATGAATTTTTTAGAATATGCTGGCATTAAATATGCAAAGGATGTAACCAAGGTATTAATGAAACTAAAAAAATCGAGAAATCTAAATCGCTTTATTACTTCAAGCTTCTTAAGAATAACTATTAATTTACCTAAAGCAGAGTTCCATAAAGTAGTTAATAAGATGCTAAAGGAAAAATGGCTTATAGATTATTATGTCAAGATCTATGGAATCTTCCAGCTTCCTGCTATACTTGAAAAAATAAGAGATTATGAAAGCTATAATGATTTACTAAAGGTCGCTAGCTCCATGTTGATTCTGAGGAAGCCCCAAGAAGAATTCAAAACTAACTCATGGAATATAAATGAAGAAGATTTTGAAATAGATATGCTTGATATCAGGAATAGCAAACTTTTTGATTATTTATTAGAGAGACCTAACAAAAAATATCGCTATGGGGTATTGGCAATGCTTGTGGATAAAGTTAACCAACTTATCAAGTTATATGATAAAAATAAATTTAAAGAAGATACAAACAAGCCATCTGATTTCCAATACTTCGATCCTTTGGGGATTGACGCAACAGATATTAGTTTTATAGATGAAAAAATAGATATGCCTATGTATACAAGGAAATATGACGGAATGAGATATCTATTATTTGTATTAAATAAAGCTTTAGCAGAAGAGATGAAACAGAATCCAGATGAAGCAATATCTCTGCATAAAAAATATCTTGGTGATTTTAATGGGGAGGAAGTTAGATTAATTAATAGCCCCGCTACATGGCGGCTAAGATTACATCTATTAAGCATTGCCCCCGAAGCGTTTGCGACAGAGCTTAAAGAACTACTATTTCATTTGTTTGAGGGGAAGGTGTTTGGTTATGCAGTACAAAGTGAAGAATATTTTATAGCTGTGCGGAAGTGTTTCCCTCTTTTAGATGAAAGTGATAAAGCAGAATATATTGATAAATTAATTTTGCTATATGATAGCTATGATAGTGAGCATATTAAATATATACAACAAAAGGCCCGTGATATTTTGGGAATGCTGAAAGATTATATTGAAGAAAATCATGAGGTGCAAGGAAAGTTGGTCACAAAAAATATCATACCCAGCTATAGTTATGCACCAAAACCGAATGAAGTAGGGAAGGTAACAGCTGGTTGGGGGAAGGCAATTTCACCTATAACTGATGAGGAAATTGCAAAAATGTCAGTAGCTGAGATTGCCCAAAACCTAAGAAAAGAATGGACTGCAGAAAAACTTGATGAATTAAATACCCCGGAGAATAATTTTGAGTTTATGGATGTCTCTGGTGTTGGTAACTTACTTAAAACTGATATCTCTAAAAGGACTAATGAATATTTTAAACATGCTGAGTTATTTTTTGAAATAGACGCTTTAGACCCAAGCTATACGTACTATTACTTTGAAGGAATGAAGAAAGTATTAGAGAGTGATAAATTTGAAGTATCAAAAGAGAATATAAGACCAGTGATTAATCTGTGCAAAAAAATGGTCACGGCAGGAAATGGTAAATTATTACTAAAAGAAAATAATACTATGGGCTATAGTGGTGCAATTAAATCTATGATTGGTTTTTTGAATTTATTAATTGCATCAAAAAACCCAGGTGCAAAAAGCTTCATGCAAGAAAATAGAGGGACAGTTATTGAGATAATCAAACTATTACTTACATCTGATGATCCGCATCCAAAAAAAGAAACAAGTGTAGAGTCAGCACCTTTTAAAATCACGGGATACTCAGGAACTCATATATCAGATCCCTTAATGATGGCAGTTAGTTCCATTAGAGGATGTGCCTACCAACTATTTGTTAATTTCATGTGTATTGATAGCGATAAGAACATTGCCAAAGATATCAAAGTTATCTACGAAGAGTTATTAGTGGATGAAAAATCCAGAGCAATTTTCTTTCTATCTGGACGCTATTTAGCTAACTTCTATTCCAGAGATAAAGAGTGGACGCAAACTCAAATTAGTAAGATATTCCCGGAAGAAAAATCTAAAAAGAATTTGTATACTGCTGCTTGGGAGGGTATGCTTTCTAGGCGGGAGGGTTCTTATATTATCTCTGATCCCATAATCCAAAAGATTTATTTACGTGGATTTGATCTTACTGACAAGGATTTACCTGAGCATCAAGCCCAGTTGACTAATCCAAGCCAACAACTTGCTGAAGCTATAGCTATTGCATACTTGCAAGTATCAGATTTTGATAATAAGCAAACTCTGTATAAGAAATTATGGGAGGATGGTGATTTTAATACTCAAAAGTATTTTGTTAATCACATAGGAAGAATGGTATTTAGCGGGGCGATTAATGATGAGTTTAGTCAAGCAAGATTTGAAGCATTATGGGAAAATATTCTGCAAGACAAGAATAAAGACAGTAATATCCTAAAAGAACTTGGTAATTACATAACATTGCAAAATAATAAAATTGAAGCTAAGTGGTTAGCAAAAATGCTACGCAGGACATTAGAAGCAACTGAAGGGCAATTATCAATATACCGCAGGATGCGAGAAATAATTGTGGAACTGGCAGAAGCAGCACCTGAGGATACTTTAGAGATTATAAAACTCATTATAGCAAGACCACCGCACTATGAAAACGAGCATTATGATATGATTATAGGAACTGGCGAAGAATGGAGAGATGCTTTTATATCTATCTATACAAATATGATGAAAGATGAGGATAAAAGAGAATCTGCTAAAAACAAACTCAATGACGTTCTTGGAGAATTACTCAAACATCATAGTTTAGTATTCGCACAACTGGTAGGCAATTTAGATAAATAATCCCATCCCTCTCTGGCAACAATGAAAATAATCAAATTCCTCCCCTCCCTAAACCTATAGCATAAAAGATTATGCGAGAATTTTCATTAGACGAGTTAAAGAATATTAGTTGTAGCGGTGATTGTTACGGCGATGGATGTTCATAATGCAAAAATTTGGGTATAGTCCAGGGTATAAATTAACTGTCAAAACATTTGGGATAAACTTCGTGTTGTGATATAATTTAACTACATCACTTGGGGGTTCGCCCCCAAGGGCGGGTCACCTTACTAGGTGGCCCCGCATTTTTAAAACCACTTTAGCATAGGGCACTATCAACAAATAGATCATATTAATTAGTGGCAATACTTTATAATAATAAGATAAAGCAATTGGGAAGAAGGGAGATTGAGACATAATTATTAATACTTTAGAGGTCAATGGAAAAACAAATTAAAAGTATCCTAGATTATATAAAGATAATCTTTTTTAAATTAGTGGAATCTGTTTATAGCACGCTATGGTGGTCTGTTTTATGGATTATAGGTTTTTATATAAGCATGGTGGCTATATGGTTATTATTGAAGAGAGAAACTAGTTTACAGGAAGTGGCATCTATATCAACTATAGTTCTTACTATCACAGTGGTTGCTGGTCACTTTCCTAAGTTGATTTCATATTTACTGGGTTGCGATACCGATTTTAAAGGTATAAAAGGTGGGGTGAAAATAAAGATGAGTTTCATATTAAAGTTCTTTTTGGGTTTTGTATTCTTATCCCTTAGTGTAGCTAATTTATGGTATGCCAATACAGGAATACTTTCTATTGGCACACCTTTTTCATGGTTCTCAGAAAAACACTTAATATTATCATGGAAGTTTGTATTGTCCATCCTGTTCTTGTTCTTGGCTCAGATGACATTTTCATGGCCAGATTCAATTAAACAAAGGAATGATATAATTTATTTATGGAGAACAATATACCGCTATACAAGCTGCTTTTAGGCTATCCTTACCTCGAGGCCTATCCGTTACTTGCTGGGAGAGCTGCTACTAGAACAGACACAGCTAATGATTCATTGAGTCGTAAGGATATTCTAGGCCGTAAGATATCCTTAGAAGATAAACCTTTGCCAATTTACTATCATGATATTGATATATCTGATATTTTGTCTAGGTATGAATATAGTAATATCAAAGCTGCTTCTATAACTGGCGAATCTGATGCAATTGATAATACTGATAAAGCTATTAAAAATGGAGATATTAGTATTTGGCAGGAGGTGAAAGGAGCCCCTAGCGTCCATCTTCATGAAGACAAAGCAGTTATCGTAAAAGTTAAAACGCTAAACTTTGCCAAAGGAATAAACAGGGATTGGTTATGTTTGAGGCGGATTAAGAAGATAACTGGAAACAAAATAATAGTGAAAACAAAAAATGAATCTGAAATATCTACTGATACCATCCGTAAGGATGATATACATGGTGAAGTATTGTTTAGCTTCACTCCCAAATTGAGAATCGCTCCTTCAGACGTCCCAGCATTAATTTCATATTCTTCTATTTAATTAATAGTAACGTCTATGTAATTATGAAGTGGTAGAGTTGCCATTTCATTAAAACCTCCATACTTATGATTAACATAATCGTATCAACCTGTTTCATAACACCCCATACCTCTCCATACCCCCTCATACCATCTAATAAACAGGAAATATTAGACAACCCCCCAACTAAAACTATAAATGATGGGAATAATGGCTGGAAATATCCTATAATATAAGGAAATTAGTTAACTTTAAACAACAGAAAATATGTCCTTTAGATGGTTCAGAGGTATGTTCTCAAATGATCTTTCAATAGATTTGGGAACTGCTAATACTTTAATTTATGTACACGATCAGGGAGTAGTTCTTTCAGAACCCTCCGTGGTTTCAGTCCGAGTAGATGGAAATAATCGCACAGCAGTTGCTGTCGGTATAGAAGCCAAGAAAATGCTGGGACGGACTCCAGAGAATATCAAGGCGATCAGACCTCTTAAGGATGGGGTGATAGCTGACTTCAACATTACTGAAAAGATGTTGCGGTATTTTATTGATAAAGTTCATAAGAACAGTATTATAAAGCCGAGTCCACGTGTTTTGATTTGCGTCCCTTGTAAGGCAACTCAAGTTGAGCGTCGGGCAATTAAGGAATCTGCCTATGGTGCTGGTGCTCGTGAAGTATTCTTGATAGAAGAGCCCTTGGCAGCTGCTATAGGTGCTGGTTTGCCGATTGAAGATGCAACTGGTTCCATGGTCATGGATATTGGTGGTGGCACAACAGAGACAGCAGTCCTTTCTTTGGGTGGTGCGGTTTATTCGAACTCAATAAGAGTTGGCGGTGATAGATTTGATGAACATATTATTTCTTATATCAAGCGTAAATATGGTTGTTTGATTGGTGAAGTTACTGCAGAAAAGATCAAAATACAAATTGGTCGAGCTTATCCGAGTTCAAAAGAAACCTTGGAAATAGAAGTTCGCGGTCGTATGTTGGCGGAAGGAGTGCCTCGCAACATAATAGTAGGATCACAAGAAGTATTTGAAGCATTGAATGAGCCCTTGTCAACAATGGTGGAAGAAGCCAAGGCAACCTTGGAACATGTTCCGCCTGAATTGGCTTCAGATGTTGCTGAGAAAGGAATGATTTTGACTGGTGGTGGTGCGTTGCTGCGTGACATAGATAAACTATTTTCAGAAGAAATAGGTATCCCGGTCATAGTGGCTGAAGATCCCTTGACCTGCGTTGTTAGAGGGGGGGGTATGGCTCTTAAATTAATGAATAAAAAAGAGAGCTTTGAGCTATTATTTGCAGGGGATTAATTGGCTCGGTTTTCTAGCAACAGTAGAGAGGACATATCTCACCTGAGAATAGAGATACTCTACAAAGTAATATTTCTATCTTTAATTTCTGTATTATTCTTAATTTTGGAACCGCGCGTTGACGGAATTAAGGTGCTCAGGGTTGGAATCAATTATGGGCTGGCTCCTTTGCAGAGCATCGTAAATGGGGTAATTCATCAAAAAAGCTCCTGGTCACTATTCTTAAGTTCTAAAGACGTCAATAGTCATCGCATCAATGAAATAGAAAGAGAGAACTTATTACTCAAAGAAAAACTCAATAGATTGCGCCAAGTATCTAATGATAATTATCAGTTAAGAGAATTATTGAATTACAAGGAGAAAATTAACTTAGACAGCGAATTGCTCGTTGCAAGAGTGATTGGTGGTCAGACCAACGGCATTAGTAAACAAATTTTATTTGATTTGGGCAAAGTAGACGGAATCCAAGAAGGGATGATTGTTTTGTCTGCCACTGGTTTGCTGGGGCAAGTAATATCTGTTGGCTTAGGTAGCAGTAGTGCATTACTTATAACTGACCCTTTGCATTCTGTGCCAGTGAAAGTGGCTCGTAACAATAAAAGATTTATTCTTGATGGTTTAGGTAAAGATAGATTACTGAATGCCATTGATCTACATGCTGGTATAGATGTGCGTAGGGGAGATATTTTATTGACATCTGGATTAGGGGGTAAGTTCCCTCCCGGTATTCCAGTAGCTAGTGTGTCCGACGTAGTTAAAAAGGAAAGGGTGTCATTGCGCGATCTATATGCCGTGTCTCTTGGTAATCCGAGTATTTCCGATTTCATTTTAATTCGTGCGGGGCTTAATTATCAGGAACTACTAACCGATAACTAATCAATTACTAAAAAATAATTAAAGGATAACCAAGAGATGAGCAATCAAATTACAACTTTCTTTTATGCAATAACAACTATACTATTGGCTATGGTCTTTGAGTCATTGGAGTTAATCTTGGGTAGTTGGTCTTGGTTGGCTCCCTCGTGGGTACTTATAATGTTGTTGTTTTGGGTGAGCGATAGGCATGGTTGGTTCGGTGTAATTATGGCTTGGATTTTTGGTATGTTAGTGGATGTGTGGACAGGGACATCTTTGGGCCAGCATGGCTTGCTATTTATTTTTGCTTCTTTTGTGGTGACTTTCATATATAAGGATTTCCGTTTAGTAGAACCATTTGCGCAGGCGGTGGTGATTGCTGTAGTAGTATTCTCATATAAAATACTAAACGATTTATTTTCTTTCGGGGCCGCTATATTATTAGATATATCAACTCTCACCTATCTAGCCACCGGAATAACTTCCAGCATAGTATGGATGATACTTATTTTATTTTTTCCACAAAAAACTAGCAGATGAAAAAAGTGGCTATTGCCGATAGTGCTTAAAATAAACTAACTATGGCTAAAGCTAATAAGAACCCTTTTACTAAGCTACGTAATAAATATAAAATATTTTCACTAATATTCAATAATCTGTATCGCGGGGTGCAGTTGTTAGTCGTAGCATCTGCTTTTGCCATTATCTTCATCTATGCAGGTATGAGTGTCGCAAATTCTAATGA
>VSKW01027745.1_pt1 | contig 14458 bp, 11 predicted proteins | sample 4798611 | NCBI WGS metagenome assembly VSKW01 (sample SAMN12179536, study PRJNA552185) | sponge metagenome | biome: deep-sea hydrothermal plumes; feature: spots directly above weak diffusing fluid; material: sea water; isolation source: sponge from the Crane site of a hydrothermal vent ...
AGACCTTTGCAATAAGACAACAAAGACTCCTGATATGATCTTTTTTATTAAAATAGTTTAAAAAATGAAGTCATTTATGTATTGTCTGAATAAAAAAACACATAAATTATTCATTGAACTGCTTATTGCAAAGGTCTCAATCTGTGTTAATTTATTAAAAGCGAGTAATAAAATAAGTCATGATTTTTAGCATTTCCAGGAGGATTCCGTCTAAAATGCTAAATTTAGATGGAATTCTTTTAAAATAGAACGAAATACGACTCATTTTATCATTTTTTTTGAAAAAAAATAAAAATAAAAATTATTTAAAATTTATTCTATTATTGCAAAAGTCTCAGATTTAAAAGGTTTTTTTGATCCAATACTCGTGATAATAAGTCATGTGCAGGATAATCCAGCACTGTCATTTCTCTTTAAAAAAAGCTCCATCTAGCGTGAGGATATTTGCTGATAAAAAGTCTATTTCTACAAAAAAGCAGCATCTTTAAAATACTCAAAATTTAAAAGATGAGATGATCAGTAAAACTTGTTGTAACAAGATTTTAGCTCTTCATGACAGGAAGCCACATATAATAATCAAAAAAAAACACTCAGTCATTGAACAGCGGATTGAGACTTTACAGCGTCTTTTTTTATTCTGTTTTCATGTAGAAAAAAGAGGCATGCCGTGTTATTTGAACATCATGTGCGCTAATTGATTAAAAGCGAACCATACCATCAATGATCATGTGTAGCCTGTCTAAACAGGCTCAATTTAGATCACATCTTTTTAAAAAAGAACGAAAAACGACTACTTTCATCATTTTTTTGAAAAAAAATAAACATGATTTGCAATGTATTCTCTGATTGCAAAAGTTTTATTTTGAATAAAATAATCTATCAAATAAGTCTCATTATCTAATGCAAAACTGTTTAGACTCCGCTTTACTATTTATAAATATAGCCATGTTCTCGAAAAAAAGATACAATACTGCCTTTATAATGAATCATCCTGTATCCCTCATCAAATTCTCGGTACGGTACATCATTTAAAGCTGAAATGAGACGTGATATGAGCCAAAATAATCGAAATATTCATCCAACAGATAACCCTATATATCCTGGCTTATCGCTTAAAAAACAAGTCACCGAATCCATTGGTCATTATTTTTCTCATTTAGAAGATGAAGATCCACAAGGGCTATATCGCTTAGTCATGGGACAAGTTGAATCAGCACTCATTGAATCTATTTTACAACATGCACGTGGCAATCAAACAAAAACGGCTATTTTATTAGGGATTAGTAGAGGCACTTTAGCTAAGAAAATGCATCTATATCAAATTGACATTGCCAACATAAAACAATAGGACGCCTTTATGACTCATCAAGACGCCATTCAAATTAATCGCACCCTAATCAGCGTATCCGATAAAAATGGTTTAACCGAGTTTGCTGAATATTTAATAGCGCAAGATATTCATATTTTATCAACAGGTGGCACACAAACTTTTTTACATGATCAGCATATTGAGACTATCAGCGTTTCTCATTACACACAATATCCAGAAATTATGGGTGGGCGCGTTAAATCATTGCATCCTAAAATATATGGTGGCATTTTAGCACGAAGAGGTCAAGATGATGACATCATGGCTCAAGAAAACATACAACCGATCGACTTAGTAATTGTTAATTTATACCCCTTTTCAAATACAATTCAAGCTACTGATTGCACATTACCTCAAGCTATTGAACAAATTGATATTGGAGGTCCTAGTATGATACGAGCGGCCGCAAAAAATTATCAATATGTTGCCGTCATCACAGACCCAGATGACTACCCTATGATTTTAGAAGAATTAAAAAAAAATAAAGGAACATTGAGCCTTGAAACACGCTATCAATTGGCTTTAAAAGCATTTGCTCATACGGCAGAGTACGATACAGTTATTGCAAAATATTTTACACAACAGATCAAAGAACAAGTACCACAGATTGAAAACCCTTTATTTTATAAACATCATACGTTAGATTTAACGTTAAAAAATACATTACGTTATGGTGAAAATCCTCATCAATCAGCTGCGTTCTATACTGTTTGCAATCAAAATGAAACTGGCATCGCAAAAGCAAAAATATATCAAGGAAAACAATTATCCTATAATAATTTTTTAGATTGTGATGCCGCGCTCAAATTAATCAGTTGTTTTGATGCGCCAGCTTGCGTCATTATTAAACATGGTAATCCTTGTGGAACAGCTATCGGTGATAATTTATTACAAGCTTATCAACTTGCTTTTTCTTCAGATACAACATCCGCTTTTGGCGGAATCATTGCCTTTAATCAAATTGTCACCGCTTCGATTGTCGAAGCAATTTTATCACAACAATTTGTAGAGTTAGTCATGGCACCTAAAATGACAGATGAAGCGTTAGCCTGTTTTTCAAAAAAAACGAATATTCGCGTTTTAACATTAGATCTGATTCCCCATGAAACACAAGCATCACTAGAATACCATAGTATTACTGGCGGATTACTCGTTCAAACAGCCAATAAATATCAACTGGTTGATTATAAAAATTTACGCCAAGTCACCACACGCGCACCTAATACACAAGAGAAAAAAGACTTATTATTTGCCTGGAAAGTTGTACAGCATGTTAAATCTAATGCCATTGTTTATGCAAAAAACAAACGAACAATCGGCATCGGTGCAGGGCAAATGAGTCGCATTATGAGCGCTCATATTGCAGCCTTAAAATCACAAAATGCAAAACAATCTTTAAACCAAGCTGTGATGGCTTCTGATGCATTTTTCCCATTTCGCGATGCAATTGATGAAGCCGCCAAATTAGGTATTACCGCTATTATCCAACCAGGTGGCTCAATTCGAGATGATGAAATCATTCAAGCTTGCAATCAACACAATATAGCTATGCTTTGCACGCATGTGCGTCATTTTTTACATTGACAACACAGGCTTAACTCATCCATACAACATCAAACTATTCAACAAAATGAAAAGATAGAGACTTTATTTTATGAACATACTCATTATCGGTAATGGAGGGCGAGAACACGCTTTAGCTTGGAAACTATCCCAATCAAATCGTGTGAATCACATCTATCTAGCCGCTGGAAATGGTGGAACAGCATTAGAAACAAATATGAGCAATATCGCCATTGATCCATTAGATTTTACAGCATTAGTAGCCTTTACAAAGGAAAAATCCATTGATTTAACCGTAGTTGGCCCTGAAGCACCGTTAGTAAAAGGTATTGTTGATCATTTTAGAAGTGAAGGACTTTTAATATTAGGACCCACTGCTGCTGCAGCTCAACTCGAAGGATCTAAATATTTTGCAAAACAATTTATGCAACGCTATCACATTCCAACTGCTCAAGCTGTGCTATTTAAAAATAAACAAGCAGCACTCGATTATGTGGAAACGCACACCATGCCTGTCGTCATTAAGGCTGACGGATTAGCTTCCGGAAAAGGCGTGATCGTTGCACAAACATTAGAAGTAGCGATCACAGCCATACATCAATTTATGGAATCAACAAACGCACAGCTAATCATTGAAGATTATTTAATAGGAGAAGAAGTTAGTTTTATTGTGATGAGCGATGGAGAAACCGTGTTACCTTTAGCGACGAGTCAAGATCATAAAGCGTTACTAGAAAATGATCAAGGGCCTAATACTGGAGGACTAGGCGCTTATTCGCCAGCAACACGCGTATCCCCTGCGTTATATAAAAAAATTATGAAAACTGTTATTTTACCGACTATTCTAGGTATGAAATCAGAAGGAGAACCTTATACTGGCTTTTTATATGCAGGCCTGATGATTAGTCCTAATGATGATTTTCATGTCCTAGAATTTAATTGTCGACTCGGCGACCCAGAAACACAAGCGATTCTATTTCGACTAGACTCTGATTTAGCCAGCTTATGTTTAGCGGCTGTTCAAGGTGATTTATATGAATATAAAGCACACTGGAAAGATAAAATAGCCTTAAGTGTCGTCATGGCTTCTTCTGGATACCCTGGCGAATATCAAAAAGGATATCGCATTTCAGGGCTTCAACAGTCAGATAACCCGCATGTTAAAATATTTCATGCCAATACGCTGTCTCATCATTCAGATGTTGTGACAGCAGGTGGTCGCGTATTATGTATCACTGCATTAGGTGATACACTAGAATCCGCTCAAAAAGCTGCCTATGCTACTGTCAATAATATTGATTATACCGATGCTTATTATCGTCGTGATATTGGCTATCGATCTCCTCTAAATACCTGTGTTTCAACAACAGAGACGGTTTCATGCCCCTGTAAAAATCAAATTGACCTATAAAAATAGTAACAAGTCATACCAGCAAGTCATCGTGAGTCTGTATAAAATCATGGATTTTTAACTCACAACTTGCTGAATAGTCTGAAATCTATCCTATTTTTAAAAAAATAGTATTTTTTACTAAATCCTTGTATCTCACTGCAGGTTACTCTACAACGCATAGCTATTGCAGGCTGAGATCTTTGCAATAAGACAACAAAGACTCCTGATATGATCTTTTTTATTAAAATAGTTTAAAAAATAAATAATTTATGTGTTGTTTGAATAAAAAAACACATAAATTATTCATTGAACTGCTTATTGCAAGGGTCTCAGGCTATTTATTTCAATATATTTGAGATTCAGCGATCTTACGATATACTTATAAATTCAAAAAACACAGTGCATGTGTTTTAAAAAAGCAGATCAGTCGGTTGACATAGCAATGAAAAATAATCAACATCCTAGTTTATTGAGTGCCATTGCCATTGGAGTCAGCTGTATTATTGGTAGCGGCTGGCTTTTTGGTGCTTATTATAGTGTTCAAATTGCAGGCCCTGCTTCTATTATATCCTGGATTCTTGGCGCTTTATTAGCTTTAATGCTGGCATTACTATTAGCTGAAATCACAGCTATGTATAAGATACCGAGCTTATTTTCTAGGCTACTGACAGTCAGTCATCACAATCGAGATTTTAGCTTTGTTGTCGCCACCTCTAATTTATTAGGTTTGTTAATTGTCATTCCTTCCGAAGGCATTGCCACAGTTCAATATTTAAGCACTTTAAATACTAACTTATCCAGCTTATTTTTTCATGGAGAAGAAATCACTTCTGCTGGCTTAATCGGCGTTGCTTTTTTAGTGTTACTCTATGCTTTTATCAATTACTGGGGTATTCGAGTATTAACACGCATTAATAATACCATTACCATTATTAAATTTTCAGTCCCCATATTAACAGGCATTATTTTAATTTCAAATGCTTTTCATATTGAAAATTTTTCACAATTTAACGGATTTTTTTCTTATGGCGTTTCCAATATGTTTTCCGCCGTTGTTCAAGCAGGCATTTTTTATTCATTTTATGGATTTAGCGCGTTGGCTACTTTTAGCACAGAACTTAAAAATCCAAAAAAAAATATTCCTTTAGCCTTGGTGAGTTCAATTTTTTTATGTTTAATTATTTATTTAGTGTTACAAGTGGCTTTTATTGGCAGTATTCCAACTGAACTCATTAAAACAGGTTGGCATACACTGCAATTTAACTCACCCTTCACACAATTATTAATACTCATTCATTTAAATGTTTTTAGTTTAATATTATATGCTGATGCAGCAATCAGCCCATCTGGGACAGCCTTAGTATATTCAGGTAGTTCTGCCAGAATTTTAACCGGCATGTGCGAAGATAAACAGATGCCTTCTTTTTTAGGCAAGAAAAAGAACGATTTTCATTTTTCACATCGTGCTTTGATTATGTGTACTATTATTAGCTTACTCATCGTTTTATTTTTTAAAACTTGGCAATCGATTGTCGTTATGATTACAGCAGTACAACTCATTACGTGTATTGCCATTCCAGTTGCCTTTACTAAATTACGTCTAACGCAACCCGATAAAAAGCGCCCTTTTAAATTATGGTTAGGGCCTTGGATTAGTCTCATTATTTACTGCTTTGTCACGTACTTAGTTATTTCAACAGGTTATGATGCTTTATTAAAGAGCTTTATTATTAATTGGTTTTTCTTTTTCATTTATATGCTGACGTCTTATCAAGGGAATATTCAACAGATGCTACGCGCTCTTTTATCGACTTGGTCTCTCATAGTCTACATGCTGCTGACATTAGGATTAGCTTATTTATATGAGCACAATACCTTATCAGCATACTTATATTGGAGTTTATTTGTCATCTGTTCTATTAGCTTATTTTACAGTATGGTGCATCAAAAAAATTATAATGCATCTGCCGAAATAAAAGAGTCACACTAAAACAGAAAATAGCCTTCTCTAATCTAAGCCTAACTCATGCCATATTGTGTCAATACGTTGTTTGACATCTACTGACATAGCAATCGTTTTACCCCACGTCCTCTGTGTTTCGCCTGACCATTTATTGGTTGCATCTAACCCAATTTTAGAACCCAAACCAGACACGGGTGATGAAAAATCCAAATAATCAATCGGGCTTGATTCAATAAATTGAATATCTTTCTTGGGATCCAGACGCGTTGTTATGGCCCAAATCACATCTTTCCAGCATCGAATATCAATATCATCGTCAACAACCACTACCCACTTTGTATACATAAATTGCTTTAAAAAAGACCAAATGCCTAACATAATACGGCGTGCATGACCTGGATATTGTTTTCGAATAGAAACAACCGCCATACGATAAGAGCAACCTTCTGGTGGTAAATAAAAATCAATAATTTCTGGAAACTGTTTCATTAAAAAAGGCACTAACACTTCATTTAATGCAGCTCCTAGTATCGCCGGTTCATCAGGCGGTTTTCCAGTATAAGTAGAATGATAAATCGGTTGACGGCGATGCGTCATGCAGTGGGCTGTAAAAACAGGAAAATGCTCAACTTCATTGTAATACCCTGTATGATCGCCAAATGGGCCTTCTGGAGCTAATAAGTCGGGCTCTAAGACACCTTCTAATACAATTTCAGCTTCTGCTGGCACGGCTAAATCATTTGTGAGACAAGTCGTTAATACAGTTCGACTATTTCTTAATAATCCTGCAAAAGCATACTCCGATAAACCATCAGGAATAGGCGTCACTGCTGCTAATAATGTGGCAGGATCAGCGCCTAAAACAATTGACACAGGAAAAGATTGTCCAGGATGTTTTTTTTTCCAATCGGCAAAATCTAAAGCACCGCCTCGATGAGGCAACCAACGCATAATTAATTGACGCTTACCTAATAATTGTTGTCGATAAATACCAATATTATATCGTTTCTTATGAGGTCCTTTTGTAATAACAAGAGGCCAAGTAATTAAAGGAGCGACATCATCTGGCCAACAAGTTTGAATCGGTAGTCGTGTGAGATCAATATCATGATCAAAATACACAACTTCTTGGCAAGGTGCTTTTTTCACCCATTTTGAAGACATTGATAATGCTTTTTTATATAAAGGCAGCTTACTTAAAACATCTCTAAAACCTTCAGGTGGCTCAGGCTCTTTTAAAGCAGCTAAACATTGGCCAACTTCACGCAATCCTGATAAATTATTTTGCCCCATACCTAAAGCAACACGCTTAACCGTACCGAATAAATTCGCTAAAACAGGGATATCAAATGATGTCGGGTTTTCAAATAATAAAGCAGGGCCTGCTTGTTTTAAAGTTCGATCACAAATTTCAGTCATTTCTAAATATGGAGAAACAGGATATGTTATGCGCTTTAATTCACCACAGGCTTCTAATTGCGCAATAAATGATCTTAGGTTTTTCATCATGATCAACAACTCATTGATAACATATCAAGATCTCTATTGAGCTTACTACTTATTTACGTCTCATGGATTGAAAAAATTCAGCATTTGTTTTTGTTTGACGAAGACGATCTAATAAAAATTCAATAGCGCCTATTTCATCCATAGGATGCAATAATTTTCTTAAAATCCAAATTTTTTGCATTTCTTCTTCAGACACTAGCAATTCATCTCGACGAGTACCTGATTTATTAATATTAATCGCAGGAAATACGCGTTTTTCTGAAATACGTCGATCTAAATGAACTTCCATATTCCCTGTCCCTTTAAATTCCTCATAAATGACCTCATCCATTTTAGATCCAGTTTCAACTAAAGTCGTAGCAAGAATCGTAAGACTTCCGCCTTCTTCTATGTTCCGTGCTGCACCAAAAAATCGCTTAGGGCGTTCTAATGCATGTGCATCGACACCACCCGTCAACACTTTTCCTGAAGAGGGTAATACGGTATTATACGCTCGAGCTAATCGTGTAATCGAGTCCAGTAAAACAACCACATCTTTTTTATGCTCAACTAATCTTTTTGCTTTCTCAATCACCATTTCAGCGACTTGGACATGCCTAACAGGTGGTTCATCAAAGGTAGAAGCAATGACTTCACCTCGAACAGAACGAGACATTTCTGTGACTTCTTCAGGACGTTCATCAATTGATAAAACAATGACACTTACTTCTGGATTATTACGCGTAATATTAGCAGCAATATTTTGCAACATTAAAGTTTTACCAGCTTTAGGAGGCGCTACAATTAAACCGCGCTGGCCTTTTCCAAAGGGTGCACATAAATCCATGACACGCCCTGTTAAATCTTCTGTTGATCCATTTCCCATTTCCATAATTAATCGATCTTGTGGAAAAAGAGGGGTCAAGTTTTCAAATAATATTTTGTTTCTAGCATCTTCTGGTTGATCAAAATTAATGTCACTCACCTTGAGTAAAGCAAAATATCTTTCTCCATCTTTTGGTGGTCTAATTTTTCCAGAAATAGAATCACCTGTTCTTAAATTAAAACGCCGAATTTGGCTAGGGGACACATAAATATCATCAGGTCCTGCTAAATAAGAACTATCCGATGAACGTAAAAATCCAAAACCGTCTTGTAGTATCTCCAAAACGCCATCGCCGTAGATATCTTCTCCGCTTCGAGCGTGTCGTTTTAAAATTGAAAAAATGACGTCCTGTTTTCTAGAACGCGCCAAATTTTCTAGTCCAACGCTCTCAGCAATGGACAACAGCTCTGGGACTGTTTTTTTCTTTAGCTCTGTCAGATGCATGGTAGGTAATTTAGTATACTCAATTAATTAAAATAATCACTCGATTGAATGTGCGCAAAGTCAGGTAGAACACCTTAAAAAACGAGTGAATGAAAAAGTTCACATATAAATTCTAAATTTTATCAATTAAAATAAAATAAATTTAAGGTAAACTCAATAGAAAAAATCAATAAATATTTAATAGAACGGTCCGCAATCAAAAAAACTGGGTCAAAATAAATAATAGTAAAGTTAAGGACAATGAATTAACAGATCTTTTATTTCTCAAATCTCTTCAAATATAAAAAAATACTATCTGATTTGAAGAAAAATAGCAGCAATCCTGTTACTGCCTAATTGTACCAAACAAATTTAATCTTGTCTACTACTTACCCAGGAATAATATGCTTGCAAAAAATATATTATAAGCACTTGTTTAATAAAAATTAATAAAAAATAACAGCTGACTTATAAATAACTATCTACAAAAGTAATTAAATCTGATTTGCTCAACAATCCCATTTTACTACTTTCAGATTCACCATTTTTAAATAGAATTAAAGTAGGAATACCTCGTACTTTAAATTTAGCAGCGATTTCCGGGCTATTATCAATATTTAATTTATAAATTGATAGTTTGTCGCCAAAATGATCAGAAACTTGCTCTAATATGGGGGCAATTGCTTTACAAGGGCCGCACCAATCTGCCCAAAAATCGATTAAAACTAATCCATTTGAATTTAATACTTTATCTTCAAATGTTTCATCAGTGACTTCAGTCAATGTTGTCATAAAATGAATATGCTCCTATATTTTTATCCTATCAATAACAGGATGCTTCGCTATTTCTGCCATTCTAAAATCGGCCAGTTTTTCCGTACAGCTAATTGCTTTAATGATTCTGACGGATTGACTGTTACCGGATGATCTACGTAATTTAATAAAGGCAGGTCATTCAAAGAATCAGAATAAAACCAAGTTTCAGCAATGTGCTGATCTTGCTGAGAAGCCCATTGCTTAAAGCGAACAACTTTGCCTTTCTGAAAACTGGGAACGCCTATCATATTACCTGTATATCGATTGTGCATAATTTCTGCTAAACAAGCAATGTAAATTTTCACTTGAAATAACTTTGCAATATGAGAAACGATATGCTCTCCTGATGCTGAAATTAAAATAACATCATGATTTAACAAAAGATGTTCTTTAATTTTTTCAACCCCTTCGGGGTAAATTCTATTTTTTAGTTCACTTTGAACAAAATTTTGCACTAATACAGCAGATTCTTCCACTGTTCTATTTTTCAAACCTTGTAAAGAATGTCGCATTGCATCTTGAATATTTAATTGACCAGCATGGTACTGATCTATGAGTTGATGCGCTTCTAATTGATAATTAGGATTATCTGTCAGATTATGCTTTGCAGAAAAAATCTCCCATAAAAGCGTTGAGTCTCCTTGTATTAAAGTGTCGTCAATATCAAATAATGCAACGTTTATCATCATTCAACTCAAGTCTATTTTTTACCGGGAAAGATAGCGTTCGATTACACATTTTTGCAATGCTATCTTTCATTGTGCTAGTGGATACAATGAACTGTAAATTCAGTTTTTTTGGCTATAAAATACATCAAGTAATCGGAATATAATCAGCTAAAAAAGTGTTGCCTTATTGTTGTCAACTTCATACAAATTCGAATCGACATCTCGTTTTCAATTAACAAGCATTACCCTCCGATCATAACAGTTTTACGCCAAGTTAGCTATAGCTATTTTACGCATGAAAAGCAAAGCAATCCATTCATGAATATCTCACCCAACATATTGAATATTCTCTTTCAGGTCAATCAATCTCATCATCCTACAAACTGCTAGCTATTACATTATTCTTTTAATATTCATTGATATTGAATATTAAATTAAATCATTTAATGTCAGTTTTTTATTATAAAAAATGAGATGTCTTTATTTAAAATTACTCACGATCTTGAAAAGAAAAGAATAGTATTCAACATAGACTGAGACCTTTGCAATAAGACAACATTATTCATGTAAAAAAATAATATAAAGACCATGATTTTTTATAATGCTTAATTTTTACCTGAGTCTTATATCATGAATGCTTCACAAGTAGCGATTAAAAAAAGATTAAAACCGTTGTTCAAGAAGATATTCCGCGCTATACTACTAACCATTATTGACTGGGATGCTGTTTCACATTTATGTGTATCATGAAACACAAAAAAACGTCAACATACATAAGGTAAAGGAGGTTATTGTCTTTTAAAACGATTTAAAGCTATTTTACTAGGTCAATGGTATAACTTAAGTAATCCAGAATTAGAGTCGGAATCTTTTGTTAAGAGCAGATTTTATGCTGTTTTGTGATTTCGATTATCATGATATCCCAGATCATAGCGCATTATCTCTCGTAAGGAATTGGTTAAATTCAATTCACGTTATGCCTAAATTAATTAATCAACAATTAAAAAATCAGAATTTAAAGATAATCAATTCATCATCAGCTATATTAGATGCTACTAAAAAGTATTTTACTACATTTTAACTTCACTTTTCGAGAAAATATATGAAAAAAATAAGGTTCTTTTATTATATCTGTGTTTTTATGCTACATTATACAAATCCAAGCTTCTGTAATGATAAGAAGCCTCAACAGCTTTCTTTTGAACAAGAAGTAATAACAAACAGCACAACACTACTAGGCATTCAAATAGCATTATCCCTTCCTGATATCACAACGTTTCTGCTTGCGCCTATGTCAACTGCTGTAACAGCTTCAGGCATCGCTATACCCTTTGCACTTGCAATACTGACAGCTGCCGCTGGCGTGACGACAAAACGTGGGTTTGATATGGCTGCTACTTATGCTTTCGACCCTCAATTTGAAAAAAAACATCCAGTGCTTCATTCATTATATTCTTATATTCCGAGCATTTTAATAGGAACAAGCCTTGGTATTGCTGTTTATTCTATTGATGCTATAACCGCATTAGGCGCTACTGTAGGAGGCATAATAGGTGCCAATATGAGTCATTATTCTACAAATAAAGCAATAGATCTGACTGAAAATTTCACAGGCTCTAAAATTCACCCAAATATAAAGCAAGCATTCACGATTGTCACGGATACAAGTGCTGCCGTACTAGGCAGTATGATTGGAGCTAAAGTCAAGCCAATCGCCAATGCTATACATCAATCTGTTATAAATTTCAACATACTACCGGTTGTTAATCCTTTACCTATAACTGAGGTTAATAGTTTACCTATAACTGAGGTTAATAGTTTACCTATAACTGAGGTTAATAGTTTACCTATAACTGAGACTGAAGCATTATCATCTGTACCTTGGTGTAGTCACGGAAATGGAGGTGTACTATCTATAGAGACTCCCTTCAGATTTGACCAATACGATTATGAATTCTATGTTAGGAGCACTATTGTATATACAGGTGAATCTCACAATACTTCACTGACAATAAGAGGCTGTGACATTCCTCTTGTTGACATACCAGCTATCCATCATTGTCGTGATGCTGACCTTTCGGGTAATATTAATCATGTTTTTCAGCTGATACGCGGTAATATAACTGCTCTGAGATCTGATATAAGCAAACTAGAACAAGGGAATCATTGTTCTTGCGGATATCCTCCTTTTCTTGCGGATCCAAAAAGGAATTCCTTTAAGCCAAGCGATTTATTATCAGCTCTTCAAATACCTACTGGCAGACAGAATGCCAGCTCAATGCAAAAAGATTTACGCAATAACTTTGTACGCTTTCAAGATCCAGATAAAACGCAGCTTGTATTTTCTTCTCAAGAAGAATTTGCTTTAGAAACTATCTTACAGTGCAAACAAAATATATCTACATTCCCAATCTCTTCTTGTACTTATAACTTTCATGATGTTAGCGCTTATGATTTTCCTCAAGGGGAATATTACCAGGAGTCTAACCCAAAAAACTTCCAACGTTTAGCAAGAGATACTTGTTGCAAAGCAAGTTACTCCACTCAAAAAGAACAAACTTGCTGTCAACAAGCCTCTAGAAATGCAGTCAGCATGGATGATACGCCTTTAGATATTGAGACTATGGATAACATTTTAATTCAGAATGGCGCAACGTATATACCTATCAATAATTCAAATCCTCACATTTATGGCTGCCCTGATAATATTAATATCCAAAATTTCACAGAGGTATTTGATTTTAATTGCGGCTATGTCTCAGTTAAACAAGATGCCTCACTTCAAGATTTAAACGATAATTTCAGTGCACTCAATTGTTCTAATCCTCATGATTTAATCAAAACAGCAGCGACAGTTAGCGCAACAGGACTGGGAGTGATTGGCTTCTGCGCAATATCAGGCTCTGCATGTCTATGTTATCATTGTAAAAAAAGGAAGCATGCAGAACATGAAAAACGTATAGAAACAAATACTGTAATTTAACAATATAACTTTAAAAAAACCAATCATATCAGTGTCATTTTTCCCAGTGATTCATTATTTTTAATCGAAAAACTGGGAAACTATAAAATAAAAGAAATACGCACAGAGCAATAAGAGAGACTGTCACGAATTTTGTGTAATCTTGATTTGTGTTAACAACGACCCTCAAATTCAATTTCAAATCGATTCAATGCAGCACTCCAATTTCTTATAGGCATACTCCATTTTTTAGAAGCCTGTTGTACTGCTAAAAAAAATACTTTGAATGCTGAACTTTCACAAGGAAATATCCTTCTATTTCGAATGGCTTTTCGAATGACCATATTGAGCGATTCTATCGCATTAGTAGTATAAATGACCTTTCTGATATCCTGAGGATATTTAAATAATGTACTTAAATTATGCCAGTTTTGATTCCATCATTTTGATATGGAAGGATATTTATTATCCCATTTAGATGAAAAATGAGATAATGCTTCTTCTGCTTGTCCTAATGTAGCCGCTGTGTAAATAGCCTTTAAATCTTCTGCAACTGCTTTCTTGTCTTTATGAGGCACATATTTAAAAGAATGCCTCACTTGATGAACAATACATAATTGTATTTATGCTTGAATAGCCTCTGGGAAGCCTTTTAAACCATCTATACAAGCTATTAAAATATCTTTTAAACCACAATTTTGCATTTCAGTCATGACATTTAACCAACATTTCGCACCTTCGTTTTCTGATACCCACATACCTAATAGCTCTTTCTTTCCTTTCATATTAACCCCTAAAGCCAGGTAAATAGATTGATTAATAATTTGATTATATTTTTTAATTTTAACAACAATACAGTCAAAATAAACAATCGCATAAGTGTGATCTAATGCTCTGTTTTGCCATGCAATAATGTCTTCTTGAATG
>VSKW01012611.1_pt1 | contig 14325 bp, 11 predicted proteins | sample 4798611 | NCBI WGS metagenome assembly VSKW01 (sample SAMN12179536, study PRJNA552185) | sponge metagenome | biome: deep-sea hydrothermal plumes; feature: spots directly above weak diffusing fluid; material: sea water; isolation source: sponge from the Crane site of a hydrothermal vent ...
TATGTAGATTTTGATTGGCAATTAATACCGAGTTTGCTTGAAGGTCGTGGTGATATGATTGCCGCTCAAGATTGGAGTTTGGTGGCAGGAATGCAAGATCAGGTTGATTTTACCCTGCCGTGGGCTGATAGAATTTATAAGATCGTGCAAAGGACGGATAATGGCCGGATCAATGATGATCATAATCTGATTGGACGACAGATTGCAATCTACCAAGACTCGCCCGCGCTCATCAAATTGCGTGCATTAGAAAAGACGCTAACGGGTTTGATTGTCACAGAAGTTCCAACCAGTATTTCGCGCCAAGAGTTTATGGCGCGTGTAAAAACAGGGCGATATGACTTGGCATTGATTGATAGTTTATTTCTGGATGAGTTCTTGCCATCGCATCCAGAATTACAAGCCCATTTTAATTTTTTCTCAGAGCGGCGCAATATGGCTTGGGCGGTCAGCAAGCATGAAACGAGGCTCCATTTGAGATTGAATCAATATCTAAACCAACAATCTTTAACGTACAATATTATCCCAACCTATTTTGATGATCTAACGGCGATAAAAAATCGCGGCATAATTCGTGTAATCACAAATTTAGAACCTGCCCATTATTATGTTCAAGATGGCAATCTATACGGGTTTGAATATGAATTATTAAGTGATTTTGCGGCAAAAAATAAGTTACGTTTAGATGTGATTGTTGCCAATTCAGCCACCGAGATGTTTCAACTTTTGCAAAAAGGAAAGGGCGATATTGTTGCTGCTTCACTGCCAAATAGTTTATTGGAAACAGACAAAACGATTCAGTTTACGAAGGCTTATAATTATGCAAGCCCCGTTATTATCGGTAGCAATCGTGACGAGGATATTATTGATTTGCGTGATTTAGCAGGTCAACGCGTTGTGCTTGGCGCAAACAGCCCTTACTTGAAATATCTAACCCAGCTACAAAAACAAGGCGACAAATTTGAACTCAGTACAGCACCTGTTGGATCTAGTTTGGACGATCTTTTAAAGATGGTGGCGGCAGGCGAGTTTGATTTTTCAATCATCAGCAGTCATCAAGTCAAACCAAAATCTTTAGAAGAACTTGGTTTAGCGATGAAATTTACATTGCTAGAGCCGCTTGCGCATCGCTGGGCTGTTAGAAGCAATAATAAACAATTAAGACGAGTGCTGGACAATTATATTGAGCATGAATATAGACAACGTCATTATAATGTGTTGTATGCAAAATATTTTGAGCGGGCAACAAAACCAAACAGTAACAGTGTTGCACAATCATGGTCTTTATCGCCTTATGATGATCTCACGCAAGTTGTTGCGCATGAACATGGTTTTGATTGGCGGTTGATCATTGCTTTGATGTTTCAAGAAAGTCGCTTTGATCCCAATGCTTATTCAACAGTCGGCGCTGAAGGTTTAATGCAGTTGATCTTGTCAACAGCCGAGTTTATGGGGGTTGATGATAGGACTGATCCTGAAGCAAGTATTGATGGCGGGATCCGTTACTTGAGCCATTTAAGAGATAAGTTTGAAGAGACTCTTTCTTTGCAAGATCGGCATTGGTTTACTTTAGCTTCTTATAATGCAGGTTATAGTCGGGTTCAATATGCAAGAAAGTTGGCGATTGAAATGGGCTTGGATAAAGATCGTTGGTTTGGTAATGTAGAGCTTGCCATGTTAGAACTGGCGAGGGCTTATCAACAAGCTGATCGGCGTTTTTGTCGTTGTGGTCAAGCCGTTGTCTATGTCCGCGAGATCCGCACACGTTATTTTAATTACATTCGTTTGTTTGGTGCGCAAAACATTAAAGCCACTTATAAGCCCACTACAAACTCTGGTTTAATAAGTGTTATAAACTAGCGAAAGTGCAATTCCAAGACGCCTCCATTAGGCAAAGTCGGATCAATGTAGTTTGTTACTTAATATATTAGCATATTGATAGTAGGATCACCGATTGCCATAGCACTTTAAGTCATACTCAGTGTGAGTCAATCATCATATTAGGTGTGCAAATGTTTATTGATTTGCCCCAATCTTTTTGCTCGTTCTAGCTGATCTGGTAACTCTTCAATATCATCATCACCCCAAGCCTGAAGATGTTTTTGAATGATTGTGCATAATACGTCAATGTGACTATCAGTATCATTCAAGGCAGGGATATAAGAGAATTTGTCACCGCCAGCGGCTATAAAAAATGCTCGGTTTTGTAGTTCAATTTCTTCTAGTGTTTCCAAACAATCGGCAGCAAAGCCAGGGCAGATGATCTGAACATGTTTTATGCCATTTGTAGCCAGTGTTTTTAAGGTGACATCGGTATAGGGCTGCAACCATTTTTTTGGCCCAAAACGTGATTGAAAAGTCAGTTGCCATTCATCTGCTTGCAGTCCTAATGTTGTTGCGACCAGTCTTGCCGTTTTGTGACATTCGCAATGATACGGATCACCTGCAAGCAAGTAGGCATGAGGCAAGCCATGAAAAGAAAATAATAATTTTTCAGGTTTAGGATGTGTTTGCCAATGTTGCCGAATGCTGCCAGCTAAGGCAGTGATATAACCTGGATCATCATGGTAATGATTGATCATTCTAAGCTCGGGGATCAATCGCCATTTTTTTAAGATTGCTGCTGTTGCATCAAATGTTGAAGCGGTAGTCGTAGCAGAGTATTGCGGATACAGTGGTAAGATCAACAATCGTTTGGCATTCGCCGCACGCAATTTTTCAAGTCCTGTCGCCATTGATGGCTTGCCATAACGCATTGCACATTCAACTTGTATCGGTTTTTGTAGGCGTTTGTTGAGTTCATCTTGAATTTTATGAGCTTGACTTTTGGTGATCACAAGCAATGGCGAGCCGTGTTGAGTCCATATCTTTTTATAAGCCGCTGCCGATTTATGTGGACGTAATGTTAAAATTATACCGTGTAATATAAACCACCAAATTATTTTAGGGACTTCAATGACTCGTTGATCAGAAAGAAATTCTGCTAGATATTTTCTGAGCGCACTCGGGTTTGGTGCATCAGGCGTGCCAAGGTTTGTGACGAGGATCCCGGTACAGGTAGGTGTGTCATGTTTGTAGTCAGGGTTGCCTTGATATTTCATGGGGCGTTTAGTGATGTTAATCGTGCTTGTTGGGCAGGCACGCTAAACAGTTTTTTGTCTTCTAGCCTCATCGCTGTCAATTTGCCGCCCCATAAACAACCGGTGTCTAATGGATAAACATTGTATTGGTTAAAGTTTTTTTCATTACCTAAATGAACAGTAGACCAATGACCAAAAATGATTTTATTGTTTATAGTGCCTCGGTTTGGTAACGCATACCAAGGAATCAATGTGCTTGCTTGCTTGCCTGGGGCTACTTTTTGTTTGAAGTCTAGTTTACCATTCAGATCACAATAGCGGATCCGCGTCAAACAGTTGATGATCAGGCGGTATCGTTCATCGCCCGTTAATGTATCAGACCAAGTATCAGGTTGGTCACCATGTAGGTTTTCTAATAGATGCTGAAATTGATCGCCATGCAGCAATGTCTCAACCTCTTGGGCAAGCTCTTTTGCTTGCTGTAATGACCATTGTGGTGGTAGCCCTGCATGGATTATCGTAAAGTCTAAATTGGGATCATCAATGAGTAGGGTTTGTTGTCTTAACCAGCCTAATAATTGCTTTGCATCATCTGCTTTGATAATGGTTTCAAGCGTATCTTCTTGATGGACTTTGCGGCTTCCATTGGCGATTGCTAAAAGATTGAGATCATGATTGCCGAGTACCGTCTTGGCAGAATCTCCTAGTGATTTGACAAACCTTAAACAAGCTAATGAGGCAGGTCCACGATTGACGAGATCTCCCACAAACCAGAGTTGATCAGTGCCTTCGTTAAAATTAAATTCATCCAGTAATTGTAGGAGTTCTTGGTAACATCCCTGTAGATCGCCTATGGCATAGGTACTCATGGACTAATGTAGTGTATTGGGCGTTGAGAGATTGAATGCAAGGATTGGCACATTAAATTCTACGCCATCCTCGCCAAGCATTTCATAATGACCTTCCATACAGCCGACAGTCGTGGCTAGTATTGCCGCGCTGGTGTATTGGTAAGATTGACCGGGCATGATATCTGGTTGCTCACCGACAACGCCGTCTCCCCAAACCTCTTGTACCTGACTATTTGCATCGGTAATTAACCAATGCCGCCGTAATAATTTAGCAGGTATACTGCCAGTATTCGTTACGGTAATGGTATAGGCAAAGACATAGCGATCGGCTTCAGGTACTGATTGCTCACGAATGTATTGTACTTTTGCAGTAACGTTGATGTGATGAGTTGTCATAATCGTTGTAGTTTACATTAAAGTCGTTTTACTTGTGGTCATAAGTAGAGCATTAAATTGATTTACAAATCGGCATTGGTATTTTGCCGATAGCTGATTGCCTCGCTTAAATGTTGCGTTTTGATAGCCTCACTATTGGCAATATCGGCAATGGTTCGGGCAACTTTTAATATCCGATGAATGGCGCGTCCTGATAGATTTAGTTTTGTCATCGCTTTCTTCAATAGTGGCGTATCTTTATCAGCGATATTACAGATCAGATCAATGTCATTACTGTTTAGTTCTGCATTAGATTTACCATTGCGCATGATCTGTTTATCAAAGGCAACAATGACCCGTTGTCGTATCGCCTCGCTTTTTTCTGAAATAGGGTCTCGGGTTTTATTGATAATTGCCTCAGGGGTACTATTTACAGTAATGACCATATCAATGCGATCCAATAAAGGTCCAGAAATCTTATACCGATAACGGCTAATTTGCTCTTCGGTACAATGACAACGGCTACTCCTGTCGCCTAGATAGCCGCAAGGACATGGGTTCATTGCCGCGATGAGTTGAAAGCAAGCAGGGTACTCAACTTGTTTCATTGCGCGTGAGATAATAATTCGCCCTGATTCAAGCGGCTCTCGCAATACTTCTAACACGCCACGGTCAAATTCGGGCAACTCATCAAGGAATAAAATCCCATGGTGAGCAAGCGAGATTTCACCTGGTTTCGGATTACTACCGCCGCCGACTAGGGCAACAGCAGATGCCGAATGATGCGGTGCGCGCACAATGCGTTTGCGCCACTGATTGTTTGAAAAACCATGTCGGCTAATGGATAGGATCGCCGCACTTTCAAGTGCTTGTTGATCAGTCATCGGCGGCATGATGGTTGCCATGCGCTCGGCTAACATCGTTTTGCCTGAACCGGGCGGGCCGATCATCAACAAATTATGTCCGCCAGCAGCAGCAATCTCAAGTGCGCGTTTGGCGTGTTTTTGCCCATAAATATCCATTAAATCTTGATCGTATTGGATGTTGGTTTGAGTTTGTTTATTTTGATGCTTTGTTAATGGATTAATGCCGGTGATATGCGCGCAAACTTCCAATAGATGGGTAGCCGGCAGACAAGTTGTTTCTTCAACCAACGCTGCCTCATCTGCATTTTGTGTGGGCAGTATCAGTTGGCGGTTACTATCTTTTGTTGCTAAAGAAACAGATAATGCCCCAGTAATTGGGCGTAATTCCCCTGTTAAAGAAAGCTCTCCAATGATCTCATAGCGATCAATTTCATTAGATGGTATTTGACCAGAAGCCATTAATATCCCAATAGCAATCGGTAAATCAAACCGCCCTCCTTCTTTAGGGAGATCAGCAGGTGCTAGATTGATGGTGATCCGACTGATTGGAAACTCAAATTGATTATTCAATATGGCACTACGGACACGTTCTTTGCTTTCTTTAACCGTTGTTTCTGGCAGCCCGACGATAGAAAAACTAGGCAGACCACTAGATAGATGTATCTCAACAGTCACTAATGGCGAGTAAATCCCATTTTGGGCGCGCGAATAAATAGTAGCAATGCTCATTCGTTAAAGTTTAAAACGATTATTTTTAAGTTGTTGTTCAAGTGCTAGTGTTTTTTTATGGAGCACATCAAGTTGCGCGCGCGTTCGTTGTAATAGATTGGTTTGAATATCAAATTCTTCTCGGGTAACCAACTCCATTTTAGCGAACGCTGTATTCAGTGTCGCCCGCAGATTGCTTTCTAATTCTTGTTTAAAATGTTGTAGGTCTTCCGGCAATATGTTGGAAAAATCAGATAATACGGCTTCAATTTTTTGTTTCATCATCAATAGGCTCTAGTTCATCAAAGTGCCATGATAATGAAATTACATGAAAAATACTATTATAGTCAGTGAAGCAGATGTCATTTTTAATGTTGACAAGACTGTACTTTACAGTCAACAATGATCTGAGAGTTATGTGTTGAAAGCATAAAGGTTACTTTGCATACATTGTGTAGATGAGGTTGCACTTTGCAGTGCTGTGATGTGTCCGACTTGTGCTTTTTTCAGATCTGAAAATATTCTAGTATAGTTTGTAAATTCTATTTATAAAAAAGCCCTCATCATTAATGAATGACAATAACCTTTTAAGGAGAATTTAAATGAAACTGGTGACAGCGATTATTAAGCCTTTCAAATTAGATGATGTGCGAGAGGCTTTGTCAGCAATAGGTGTACAAGGCATGACGGTAACAGAGACCAAAGGTTTTGGTCGCCAGAAAGGACATACCGAACTATACCGAGGGGCAGAATATGTGGTTGATTTTTTGCCAAAGATCAAACTTGAAGTTGCGGTTGAAGATAGCAAGGTAGAGGATGTCATCTCTAATATCAGCAAGGCAGCAAGCACTAGTAAGATTGGAGATGGCAAGATATTTGTTTCAGCGCTTGAACATGTCGTTCGGATCCGTACTGGTGAGACAGGTAATGACGCATTGTAAATCCATCGGTTGTTGATCTGATTGATGTGCCACGAATTCAATAGCAGTGCAAAAAATAAAGATAATGGTTTATTTTTCTAATAAATGGTCTTCCATCTTGCCAGTCAATTCTTGTTTATCAGTGACTGCAATATAGTACCAATTATTAGCTTTAATCTTATAGTAGGCAACAATTTTCTCGCGGTCCTTATCAAAATAAACAGAATGTCCAGATTCCCCCGCTTTCATTTTCTTGATTACATAATCATGTGGAAACAAGTCTAGTTTTGCCGTTGAATTCACTAAAGTATTGACCCCATAAGTCCTAGTTTTATCAGATAAACTCACAATAATTTCAAAATTTTTGTTGACGAGGTAGATATTTTCCAGACCCTTAATCCCGTATAATGGGATTAGTTGTCGGCGAACATAGTCCAATGTTAAGGCAATATTAACGACGCCAATAAACTTTTTATCTTTATTAAACAATGGACTTGTAAGAGGCAGTAAAGCACCTTGCCCGCCAACATCAATATAAGGTTTTAACCAAGCAATTTCAGTATTATTGATGCTGCCCCGATACCAAGGTCTGCGTCTTGGATCGTAAGATTCAGGGAATTCTGCTCGCCCAGGATAGTTGACAACAAACCCTTCTTCTAAACCAATATGCGCCCAAACTAATGGCAAACCTTCGTTCATAATTGCTTCTCGTTCTGCTTCTTCACTAGTTAGTGGAGTATCGCCATCATAGCTTTGTAGCAATAGTGATTCAAAGGAATTTTGCAAAGGCGTTAATTGTTGCAGCATGGGTTTTAATTTGCGTTCACTAAGACCAGGCGCCAACTTATACACATGATAATCAACGCTAATTGGAAAACTATAAACCTCAGAAAACTTATAATCTGCAGGACCTTTTTTTGAGTTAGCAATGGTTTTGTTTGTATAGTAACGTGATTTTTTATTAATGCTACCTTGGTTCAAAAGACTGGTTGCGCTAGCCGTTAGGCTTGATAATATTCCTTGATATTCAAGGAATTTTGAGTTGATTAATTGCGAGCGCTCAGATGCTTTTGAGACAAAATTATTGACCAAAAAATCTTCGGATTGTGTTTGTCGTAGTGATTGAAGTTGCGTTATCAGTACCACAACAACGGATAAAAAACTAAATAAAATAGAACCTAACATAATATTGACAGCAGCCTTACGGTGCTGCGAGACCCAACGCATGACTTTTTGTTTTCTTGATTCAGGGCGAGCTTTAATGGCGTCACCGTGTATAAAACGACGAATATCATCGGCAAATGCTGCAACCGTTGGATAGCGGTCTTCGGGCAAATATTGGGTTGCTTTTTTGACAATAGCTAATAATTGTTCTTGTATATCGGCTTGTTTTTCATACGATGGTGGTGGATCAATATAACCGCGTCTAGCTTTTAACATGACCTCATCGGTATTCTTGCCATTAATAGCACGATGAAAGGTCACTAACTCAAACAAGATTAGCCCCAATGAATATAAATCGCTACGATGATCTAGAATATCATGCTCACCTTCTGCTTGTTCTGGAGACATGTAAGCTGGCGTTCCCATGACTTGTCCTTGTTTTGTCTTGTCTCGGTCGTCAACTTTTTTAGAACCAACAGGTACAGTCTTATCACTAAAGGTATCTCGGTCAACATCAACCATTTTTGCGATACCCCAATCCATGACATACACTTCATTGTAAGGCCCGATCATAATATTTAAAGGCTTTAGGTCACGGTGGATGACACCTTTGCGATGGGCATAATGCATTGCATCACAAACCTTTAAGAAATGTTCAAGTCTTGCGTGTAACGTGTGATGCTCATCAGGCGCACCATATTTAACATATTGTTCTTGCGTCTCGCGTACATGCCCTTTTAGAGTGACGCCATCAATTAGCTTCATGGTATAAGCGATTGATTTATTATCTAGCATTAAAGAATAAACTGGAACAATATTAGGATGTTGTAGTTGTGCAGTGATTTGCGCTTCCATAAAAAATCGCCCCAAGTAACTTGGGATCTCGGCGACATGTGGATGAATTTTTTTATAGGCGACGATGCGATTGAGTTTATTATCTCGTGCAGTCAGAATTTCGCCCATAGCACCTTCATCTATGGATTCTAAGATTGAGAACTCCTCGCGTATATTCGGAAATCCTGGCAAGTTATTATTTTTAGTTTTAATAGGGGGAAGTTTGCCTGGTTTGCTACTGGGCGCAACTCGTTTTTTAGCGACATTGCCAATATAAGTGACTGGTGCTGCGCCAACATTCACTTTCTCGGTAGCTTGAATGTTTTTAAATTCTGCCAATGTGATCTTTTTGTTGTGATACAGATAAGTCACAAATTCTTTTTCTGAGTGCTCACCATGCTCGGCGACATGCTCCTCGCACAAAGACATTAGCTCAGACAAACTAAGAGACGTGATATGTTGTTTTATTGAATCGGTTAACATAAATCTTATTTATTCAAAAGATGATCAGAACAATAGCAAATAGGCTTATAATATAATGTATCACTATAATAATAGCTTATAAGTTACTGAATTGCAAAACGCTATGAATTAAATCCATAGTGCCAATAAATCATTCAAATAATGTAACCCCTTTTCTGTTGGTTTTAGTCTGCTTGGACTGCAATCAATCAATTTTTTTTCAAGCGCAAGCGTTAATTTGTTGTCTAATAATGTCAATGGTAATCCTGTTCTTTCTGTAAATAATGTCGTCTGAACCCCATTGTTTAAACGCATTGTACCCATCATAAATTCTAACAGCAAATCATCTTTTGTCAGTGTTTTTATCGTTGTAAACGCTTCTTTTTTTTGCGTCAGTTCCATATAACGTGCTGGCACTTGATGTTGTTTAAAGCGAATGACTTGCATTTTGTTAAAGTCTGTTATTTTACTATGTGCCCCCGCCCCAATCCCTAAATAATCGCCAAATTGCCAATAATTTAAGTTATGTTGACAGTGGTTGTTTGCGGTTGCATAAGCCGATATTTCATATTGCTTGTAGCCCGAATGCGATAATAGGATTTGCCCCGCATGTTGCATAGCCCATAACTTGTCTTCATGCGGCAAGATAGGTGGTCGGACATTAAATAGCGTATTGGGTTCAATGGTCAGTTGATACCAAGATAGATGATTGGGAGCCATTGCAATCGCAATCTCTAGATCATGCAGTGCTTCACAGATGGATTGCTCTGGTAAGCCGAACATCAAATCAATATTAATATTTTCAAAACCTGCTGTAATCGCCAGGGCAATGGCATTTTGTGCCTCGCCAGCATCGTGGATCCGCCCTAATGCGTTTAATTTTTGATTATTAAAACTTTGCGCGCCGATTGATAGGCGGTTGATCCCAATTTGACGATAATCATTAAAGCGACTGGCGTCTGCTGTGCCTGGATTTGCTTCTAATGTGATTTCAATATTTGGATTAATATTTAAACGCGCTCGTAATGCGCTGAATAATTCATTTAAAGCGTCTGCTGAAAAGAGACTTGGCGTGCCGCCACCAATAAAAATGCTACTAATCGTGCGTCCCCAAATCCGTGGCAACGCGGTGTCTAGATCGCAGATCAAAGACTCAATATAGTGCTGTTCATCAATCTTTTCTGTTGCCAATTCATGTGAATTAAAATCACAATAAGGACATTTCTTGATGCACCAAGGCAAGTGTATATAAAGCGATAAAGGAATGTTTGGCTGAAAAGTTAATGTTGAAACCATTTTTTACAGTTCACTAGATCGTTGCTATCGTTGATCTGTTGTACCAGTGCTCTTAATGCTTGACCACGGTGGCTTAACTGATTTTTGATAGCGGGTGCTAATTCGGCAGAGGTGCATTGATATTCGGGCACAAAAAAGATTGGATCATAACCAAAGCCATTGTGTCCTTGTGGGGTTGCAACAACATAGCCATTCCAAATGCCTTGCGTAATAATAGGACATGGATCGTGGGCATGTTTTAGTAAAACCATCAAACAGATAAACCGTGCTTTGCGCTCTGTTTGGTTTAATCGTTTTATTTTTGTAATCAGTTTATTCAAATTCGCCTCATCGCTTGCATCAATGCCAGCATAACGCGCCGAATAAATGCCAGGCTCGCCTTTTAAGGCAAGCACCTCAATACCAGAGTCATCTGCAATAACGGGGTAGTCTGTATAATGGCTTGCATGACGTGCTTTGATCAAGGCGTTTTCAACGAATGTCATGCCTGTCTCAGGTGCTGCTGTGATGTTGAATTGAGATTGTGCGATGACAGTCAAGTTTGAATCCTCTAGTAATGCGTTGATCTCTTGAACCTTGCCGAGATTATTGCTTGCTAAGACAATAGTTTGTCCTTCTAAATGAGCACGATTGTCATTGATCATTGTGTCAGTGCGTTGTTTTGATGCGTGAACAATTCTTTAATGCCTTGTTGTGCCAAACTCAACATGGCATTTAATTCATCCATATTGAATGCTTTGCCTTCTGCTGTGCCTTGTACTTCAATAAATTGATTGGCATCGTTCATGACGATATTCATATCCGTCTCGGCAGTAGAATCTTCTGCATAATCCAAATCTAGGATTGGGACTCCAGCATAGATCCCGACTGATACGGATGCAATCATGGCTTTGATGGGATCTGTTTTAATTAAACCAGCTGCTTTGACTTTATTGATCGCATCCACTAGCGCGATATAAGAACCAGTAATTGAAGCTGTCCGTGTGCCGCCATCGGCTTGGATAACATCACAGTCAATCATAATGGTATTCTCGCCTAAAGCCTGCATATCAACGATTGCGCGCAATGAACGTCCGATTAAGCGTTGGATTTCCATTGCCCGTCCGCCTTGATGATGTTGCGTTGCAGCGCGGCGCATACGCGAATGCGTTGAGCGTGGCAACATATCATATTCTGCAGTCACCCACCCTTTGCCCTTGCCGCGTAAAAAATGTGGAACGCCCGTTTCAAAACTCGCATTACAAATAACTTTGGTGTTTCCAAACTCAATCAATACAGAGCCTTCGGCATGACAGGTGAAATCTCGGTTGATGGTAATCAATCTAAGTTGATTCGTTGCTCGTCCACTTGGGCGCATAACATTCTCCTGTTTATAAAACGCGATTTAATAATAATTTGAGGGCTGCCTGTTTACAAGATTAAAGCAATCTGCGTAGATTGATCTAACAACAAGCTAAGACGACGATTTTTAATGCAAGACAAATATAGTTTATATTAAAAATGATTTTAGCGGTGATTAAACTGCCATCAAAAGCAAAAATAGTGATCACAATTTGGATAATCTATTTTAACGAATAATATTTTTTTAATGCAATGATATTTAAGAATGAAGAACGGTCTTGTTGACAATCTTAAGGGTTGTTACTTAGGCAGTGTTAGTTGTCCGGTTTTTTAAGCATGGTATCAATGTCAGATAAAAGTTTATAGTCGCGCAATTTTGCAGTTTTTAGCTCTTGTTGATATTTTTTAGAAACCTTGTCTGCTTTTTCTGAGCGTCTTTTATCAGCTTCTTCAACCATTTGTCTTTTCTTTATCTCAGTCTCGTTGTTGACAGAAGATAAACTGTCTGCTGCTTGTTCAAAAATCCATTGTTTTAAATCAGTTGAAACGGGATCATTTTGCGTATTCGTTGCTTTTGTTTTTTTGGTAAAAATTTCTTTTTCAGGGATTTGTTCAGCTTCCTCTTGTTCAACATGAGGCGCATTCAATGTTTGTTTTGAATCATCTGTTTGTCGCGGATACGTTGTATTTCTTTGCAGTAGAGGTTGGCTTTCTTGCTCAAAGGCTTTATACATTTCATAGGCTTGTTGAATAAGATTACTAGCAGTAATAACTTGTTGATTGATCTTTTCACCTTGCTCTCTAATCCATTGCTCTGTTTCAAACAAGACTTCTTGTTTTAATTGTTCTGGAATGCTATGGAGTTGATTATTTTTTGATAATTGGACTTTAAGTAGTTCTAGCTCTTCACGCAAATAAGCAACTTCTTCTGCTAATTGATGATCTGACGGATTACTACCGCGCTGCTTTGCAGGAATTGCGCTTGTAGTCGGGGGTGGCACAGCATTAGTCGGTAAAGTTGTGACATTGTCATTTTTTTGGGGTTTATCGTTGCCCTGAAAATACTTTTTATTTGCGCTGTATGATTCTTTCAAACCGATATCAAGATGAAATACATCATAGCCATGTTGTGCTAAAACATAAGCTGCAATCTTGCTCCGTATGCCTGTGTCACAGCAAGTAATATATTGCTTTGAATCATCCAGATCCTTGACTCTTTTACGCAATGTGTCAAGCGGAATGTTAGAACTATTTTTTATAGAATATTCCTTATACTCATCAGGATAACGCACATCTAACAATGTAGCGCCTTGTTCAATGCGATCGTATGCCGATTTAATATCCGTTTGTTTTAAGATTTGGTCCAGAACAAATTCTTTAAAATATTCTTTTGCGAGACGCATGATTCTGCCATGACTCAGCATTGTTACCGAGGCACTTCTTTTGAGGTTTGTAATAATGGATTCTTCTCCAAAGGCATCGCCTGAACGTAAGTACGCAATATGGATATTTGGCGATTCGGGATTTGGTTTACGACTAATCTCACAACGTCCTTGTTGAATAATATAATAATAATGACCCTCATCACCTTGATTGACAACGATTTCATTTGCTTTGACATCAATCGCTTCAATTTTGCCCAGTATTTTTTGAATAATTTCAACAGAAAGATTGGTATAAAGTGGTGTTTGCACGATCCGTAACATCCAATCTTCGTCATTATGCGTTAAGTCAAAGTCGGGCATATCATCAAGATGATCCTCTTTTGCTTGATGATCAATCAATAAAGTATCTAATAAAGCCCTATCAATAAGCATGATAGATGATTTTTTAATGATCTTGGCAGTATATTGACGAGGTTGAAATTGCGCTAATGGATAACGCGCATCATCTTTCCCAGAGATAATATTAAAAGGTTTGTTCTGGCTAGAGTTAGAGGTAAACGCCAGCTCGCCATTTAATAAATAGAATAAATAATTATCTTTTTGACCTTCTTTAAAGAGAATTTCGTTCTCTTGTAATGATTTAAATTTTGAACGCCCAGCGATCAATTCAATATCATGCTCTGATAAATTATTGATCGGAATGAGCGATTTAAGTCGCTCAATGACTTTGGCATTTGTTTGCTGATTCATAGCTGGCTAGCTGTTTGTTTTTAATAATTCTTTAGCATTTTTAATATCTTAAACAGTAATATTAAAGTCATTTAAAGGTTTATTTGCAATATTTTTATCATATAACCAGAGGCGATTTGTTAAACTGTGATATTCATCACATAAATTGATGTCTACGAATTGCAATGATGTCAATTTTTTGCAGTAAAAACGAATTGAATACCTAAAGCAACAGCGTCAATCAACGTCTATCAATACCGTTTCAATCAAGTTAAATTCGGGGTAAACCTTTTTTACAGCAAATCCTTCAGCAA
>VSKW01009846.1_pt1 | contig 14321 bp, 11 predicted proteins | sample 4798611 | NCBI WGS metagenome assembly VSKW01 (sample SAMN12179536, study PRJNA552185) | sponge metagenome | biome: deep-sea hydrothermal plumes; feature: spots directly above weak diffusing fluid; material: sea water; isolation source: sponge from the Crane site of a hydrothermal vent ...
CCTGCTATTCATTTTAAAAAAAATATTTATAAATCAAGGCATCTTGTTGAAAATTTATTTGCTAGATTAAAACATTTTAGAAGTATTTCAACTCGTTTTGATAAGCTAGCTAGGAATTTTAAAGCGATGATTTATATTGCGTGTGCTATTATTTTGGTGAATTCAGAATGAGGACACGCCCTAGTTCGCAAGCTTTAAATTGGCTAGTATTTTCTAAAGTGTCTATCTGAAAATATATAATATCATGATCTTCAAATGGAATAATTCTTTGAATAGGAAGACCTGTATATTGATAAATAATGATGGGATTACTATAATAATTATATATGACATCGTCAAGTGAGTCGTATTGTTGGAGCTGTATTTTATTCTGTTTTTTTATTGTTTTGAATATTTCTGCATTTTTTTGTATTGTTTTTCTTTTTTCATAGAATAAACGAGGATATATTGCGTTATCTTATTCGTCTCGTTGTTATTTTTAAGCGGTGATGAGGTGAAGATTGTTATATCTTGTGTAGAGTTACTGGATGGGGTATGGGTAAAACAAGGATGAGCGAGTAAATAACCAAATTTTTTTATTGAAAATAAATAATATTTTAATTGCTTTTTAGAGTATACTTGAGGTCTATTTTTTTACTTTTATAACAAAGCGGTCGTATATAGTCCTGTAAATCTAATGCCCTCAATTTCTCATTAAAACATAATTCTGTTATAGGTAATGATAGCTCTTTTACTATGCGACAGCCATTTAGTGTAAAGACAATTGATATTCTGTCTGCTGATTTTATTTCTGTTGGTTTGTCATTTTGAGTTATTGGTAGTTGAGTTTCAACTTCATCAAGGTTGGTGTGATTGGTTGTATAAAATATTGTATGTTTTATTGAAATTATATTTTTTTCATGTAGCTATTCTCGGATATTTTGTATTATTGAAATAAGGTGTCTTGATTTTTCCATATCAAAATAATAAAGAAATTCATTTTTGATCATTTGTTCTGAATCTTGTGCCTGGAAAGCAGGAGATATTTCATGCACAATAGCAAATGGTTGTAAAGTAACTGAGTTTGTATAGAATGTTGCCTGGATATCTAAGATAGTATGATTTTTTTTTGAACCTGTATTTTCATCAGAATTTGATTTTGGTGTATATACTATAGGGATTGAGTTGAATATTGTGTTGTTTGTTCATTTCCAGTAGTGCGCTGTATCAGATTTTTTATAATACGATAAAATGTATTTTTGTGTGGATTCTGTTTTTTCTATGGTTAATATTTACTAATAAATAGGTTTTTTCATGTATTTTTTTTCATAATATAGAGCAATCTGTATAAGCATTCTGTTGAGTTAAATTTGGAAGTGCTTGCACTAAACTGATGCTTCCTAATGTGCTGTATTGATCTTTTAAGAGACATAACGCTTCCGGATTTTGAGAATAATATTCGAAATATTGAGGTTGAGCATACGCTTGATTTGAAATAATGATGAATAATAAATGTAAACGAAATAAAAAATTAAGACAGATTTTTCAAGAAAAGTGATAAGGCACAGTAATATGGCTCCAGTTATGCAATATATTTTTTATTCAAAAAAACAGAAAATATTTAAACATAAAGTATTTATTATTGCAATTTTTTTCTTAGCGATATAGATGAGTATCAGAAATCGAGCATAATTTAATGTATTATGTTCTGGTGTGATATTTATTAGCGTTTGACTGTTTTTTTTTGGCTATAGACGATGCCTTCTTGTTTCACTTCACACTTGAGAAGGCAAAATAAAACATCAGAAAAAAGAGTGGTCTTATCTCGAAAAGTGTTTTCATGATTTTCATCCTAAGTTATTATTTTTGATCATCTTTTAAATATATCTATGAGTAAATTTATTGTTATGCCTATTTTATATCATCTATATATTCAATCAGCTGAATTAAGATTGTATTATTTAAATAATTTTGAGGCAACATCTTTGAAATGATCTGCAAAATGAATTTTCATATCTTGTTTAATATAGATGGGTAATTCATTATAATCACGCTGATTGGCTTTGGGTAAGATTAACTCTTTTACACCATTTCTTTTTGCAGCAATGACTTTTTCTCGAATGCCGCCTACAGGTAGCACTTTGCCTGTTAATGTTAATTCACCTGTCATGGCTAAATGTCTTGGTTTTCTTTTTTTTGCAAGGCTTAGTAATGTACTTGCCATAGTAACTCCAGCACTGGGCCCGTCTTTTGGGGTTGCACCTTCAGGCACATGTAAATGAATAAAAGCATCTTCAAAAAAATGTTGAGGGATATCGTATTTTTTAGTCGTTGACATAATATAACTGTATGCAATTTCAGCAGATTCTTTCATGACATCGCCTAGTTTTCCAGTTAATTTCAATCCGGCACTTTTTTTATGAACACAGGAGGCTTCAATAGGTAACGTATCCCCGCCCATAGAAGTCCAGGCTAATCCAGTAATGACACCCACTGCATTAATTGCTTTTTCATTTTTAAAATACGGTTCGCCAATATAATCTATTAAATTTTTTATATTGATTATTATTTTTAGTGTCGGTTTTTTAAGAATTTTGACAACAGATTTTCTGATAATGCGTGCTAATAATTTTTCTAAATGCCGTACACCTGATTCTCGAGCGTACCCTTCGATAATTTGTTTCAGTCCTGCATCAGAGATGACAATTTGTTTGTTAGTTAAACCAGCTTTTTTAAGTTGATCTGGCCATAAATGATTTTTAGCAATGAGTATTTTTTCTTGTGTAATATAACCAGATAAGCGAATAATATCCATTCGATCTAATAAGGGACTAGGAATTAAATCATGTTGATTTGCAGTACAAATAAAAAATACTTTTGATAAGTCAACGCGCATGTCTAAATAATGGTCTAAAAATTCAACATTTTGCGCAGGATCTAGTACCTCTAATAGAGCCGAAGCAGGGTCGCCGCGATATGATTGACCCATTTTATCAATTTCATCTAGCATAATCACAGGATTACTGATTTCAACTTCTTTTAATGCTTGGATTAATTTTCCAGGCATGGCACCAATATATGTTCGGCGATGCCCTTTAATTTCAGACTCATCTTGCATGCCACCGACACTAAATCTATAAAATTTACGACCCAGAGCATTGGCAACTGATTTTCCAATAGATGTTTTTCCGACACCAGGAGGGCCAGATAGTAATAAAATAGAGCCGGAAATTTCCTTTTTATAGACACCTAATGCTAAAAATTCAATAATACGATCTTTCACATCATGCAATCCATCATGGTCCTGGTCTAATATTTTTCTTGCAGAGATTAAATTTAAGTTGTCTTTTGAGCATTGACTCCAAGGTAGCAAAGTAATCCAATCTAAATAATTTCTGCAGATTGAAAACTCAGGAGACCCTAATTCTAAAAGAGAGAATTTTTCTAATTCTTGGTTTATTTTTTTCGTATTTTCTTCTGTTAATGTTTTATTTTTTAGACGCGTTTTAAATTTATCTAATTCAGATGTTTTATCATCTTTGGATAGTCCTAATTCTTTTTGAATAATTTTTAATTGTTCTTTTAAAAAAAACTCTCGTTGTTGTTTGCTAATTTGATTATTCACTTCTTCTGTTATTTTATGTTGCAGCAAGGCAACTTCTTTTTCTCTTTTAATTAAAGTGAGTACTTTTTCCATTCGACGCATGAGCGGAATCGTGTCTAAAACATCTTGAAGATCTTGAGCTGCAGCTGTTGTAATTGCAGCTGCAAAATCAGCTAATGGAGATGGATCTTTAGGGTTAAAACGATTTAAATAATTTTTTAATTCTTCTGTATATAAAGGGTTTAAAGGTAGTAATTCTTTGATCGCATTGATGAGAGCCATTGTGTAGGCTTGAATTTCATCTGCTTTTTCTATTGGATTTTCAGGGTATTCTACTTGCACCAAATAAGGTGGAGCCTTACGAAGCCAGTTTATAATTTTAAATCGTTTTAGTCCTAATGCAATAAATTGAATTTGATCATTGACTTCTACAATATTGTGAACTTTGACTGCACAACCAATGATTGGAAATTTTGATGACTCAATTGGATGATCATGGAAATCTTGAATATAAGAGAGGCCTAATATTTTCTCAGGTGTTTGATGAACGCGTTTTAATGTTTCATCCCAGCGTGCATGCCTAAATTCTAAAGGTTGTATTTGAGCTGGGAAAAATGGCCTATTTGTTGTAGGCATTAGATAAATTTTATCTGGCATATTTTGTTCTGGTAACGTCAGAGAAGCATGTTTAGCAAAGTTATCATCATGATGGCGATCTGATTCGGAGGCTGTGTTTTCAGGTGTTTCATCAGGATTGACGCTGTTAGGCATAATAAATATGATCGCTATTTTTGGCTAATTGGCTAAAATGAAATTTTCAATATCTTAATTTACGACTAGAACATGCTATGAACATCAATAATTTATATTATAAATCGTTTTGTTGTCCTTGTATAGAGTTGTGAGTAAGGATTAAAATGCCAGTACATTTTTTGTTTTTGTGTAGATTAAAAAAATAAATTGTATAATTGATTTATTTTTAATCAATTATTGTATCATAATTTAGTATTGAAATAGGCTGATATACGGCATAGCATGAGTAAAACAATAAAAAAAGAGAAGGTATTTATCTTTATTTTTTTGTATAAGCTTCTCTTCAAGTTTAGCGATAATATCTGTGCAAGCTCTTGATATGTGATCAGTAAATGATTTGTATCATAAAAATTTTATATCGCTTTAACGGGAAAACTCAATCAAATACTGATTATTCCGATTATTTTTCTATTGCAAGAATAAAAGTAATCAAATTATGACCATCCTATTATTCTTATTCTCCAACCTTTGGTACCGGAGTAATTTTCTTTTGAAGTTCTGCTATCTTAAGAGGCAAATCCTTTATACTTTCTGATTCTAATAAGAGTTTATGTATATTGTCAGTTTGACTATGTATTTCTTCATACTGGTTCTGTATCTTTGTATTAAGATCTTTGATTTCTGTTTCTAAATCTTCAGATAAATCATTCCAGTCACCGAGGCTTTCTAAATAAGTGTTGTATCCATCTGTAATTTTTGTTATTTCTTGTTTTCTTTGATTCAGCGTCTTTCTGTCAGTCTCTACTGATGATTCGAAATGACTATCCGTTTTTTTCTGACAGCAAAAGTAGATCACTGTTGGGATGGTAATACATACAATACTCATCAAAAAAAGACTGCTTGCAGCTAAAGGTTCATTATATACATGCGTTATTTCGTCAAATGAGTAATTGATGATTGACTTTATTGCGCTATTAATATTCATGATGTTGTCTCCTATAATATCCATCTAATAAAAGTGATTCTAATTAATAAGACACTAATAAAAAAAATAAGTTCATTTTTTAGAGAATATAGATTAAAAATATATTTTCATTCGGAATATTAGGCGATGGAAGCATGATACGACTAAAGTTATATAGTGTTGATTGATAAAAGAGACTATAAATAATATAACCGTTTTATTATGCACTCATAATTTTTTATAGGCCTCCTATTTTTTAAATTATTTTTTCATAAAAAACATCATGTTCAATATTTGTTTAGATTAAAGATAGATTGATGTATTTCAAAAGAAAGATTTATCTAAATATAGACCTTTATTATAACCAAGGAGACTTTATTATGAATCAGAGAGAAAACATACAAAAAATAGCGTTGATTGCAGTTATTTCTTCAGCTGTTAGTGTTGGAAGCTTTGCTTTAGCTTCATTTTCAGGGTATGTCGTCCAAAACATAGCGAATAGTGCAAAAAATGACAATGTTGTTGAAATGTTAGGCGGAACTGCTATTTTGGGGATGGGTTTTGCTTTTTTTAGTTGTGCTTTATATTTTGGCGTCACACACTATTTTGGAGGAGCTGAAATAGAAGAAGATGCCTCAGTGCAAACGAATAAAAGAGGAACAAATCAGATAAAAGATGCATTAACATCATTGCTAAAGGAGTGCAAAGATCATCAAGATCAGTATAAAGAAAGACAAGAGCAGAATAAAGCTCTGTTGCCTACTTTAAATCTCCTTAATCAAAGCATTGTGCTCTTAAAAGAATTGCAAAAAGGTATAGTTAAGGCTCTAGATCCTAATGATTTGACAATAGATTTATTCAATGGAGAAAAACGAGATCAAGTCAATGCACAGATAGACGAGATTAAATCGAAACTTCAAGATAAAGGAGTACAATTCAAGAGAGGGAGATATTGATATTAATTATCAATCATTTATGAAGCTAGTCTTGTGTTTATGCGAGTCTGCCACTAGTTAGGTTGTGTCATTGTTTTTAACACTTAGTGTATAATATTTTTTTCTAAGTTAGTCGATCCTGAAAAAAATAAATACCATGTAATTTAATGCCTTATATCTTTTTCTTATCTAATATAATGAAGAGGCTCTCTTGACATTTTGGAAAGCAGTCTTGTAAATGCTTTTCCTATGGGATTAAATAGCAAAATGCTTTGACAGTAAAGTATCAGTTTGAGAACTTTTCAAGTATTGATAAGCCATATCATGCTCCTTCATGATCCCTTGAGACAAAGCAGGGATACGAATGAGTAGGATGTAACTGTTTTGTGGCTATAGATTATGTCTTACTGTTGCGTTTTATACTTGAGAAGGCAAAAAGATAAAATATATTTTCTTTTAAAATCATTCGATTAATCAATACATTTTCAATTTTATTATATAAAACAGCAGATAAATGGAACTAATATGCTTATTGACGCTCTAATTTCATGAAACCATTTTTTTAAACAAATAATTTTATGAGGTGATTTATGCAAGCCACGACGAGTATGATTAACAAGCTAGACTCTAGTCTGATGCAGAAAATAAAAAAAGGCGTTCAAGATCAATCGCCTAAGACTAAATCAGCATCAGTCTTAACTGCAACTAGAATTGTTCAAAAACTTAATTTGAGTTTAACAAAAAAAATAAAAGAGATCGATTTCTTTAAAAAAACTGAAAGTTTTGATTCAGGTCTGTGGGTAGAGCACGTTTATAGTATCATTGAGAAGAACTTACAAGACAATGTAGAAAAATTACCCTATTTATGCAAACATCTGGGTGTTAGCTTGCCTGTGGATATTACTCATCGAGAATCGGCATCAGAAGCCGCTTTACTCCCATCAGAAGTGATTTATCCTTTATCTCAAGAAGTGTTTCAAGAGATTAATAGACTAAAAATAATGAACGAAGGAAAGTATGATTCTGAAACAGGGAAAATCGAGTACTATCTGGTGACAATGACAAAAGATGCGATAGGAAGGGGTTCATTGCTTTTTAATGATGATCTGGGGCGTCAAGAAGAATTGATTGATCTAGGTATATTCGAATTCGATGAACTCTTAGAAACTGGAGATAGCGCTTCTTTACGAGATTTGAAAGCATACACGGAGTCGCGTCTTTTAGAAAGACTACGTGGTCGGAAGCAACTCAATATGCTGAACATGATCGAGATGAGAATAATATTGAAAAATAACTTGTTAGCGCCAGGTAGTTTTGTCTGCTGTGTTAGTAGAACCAAATCAGATATTTGTGCGAGAAGAATGGAATCAGTGGCTTCTTTATTGATTGATAAAGAAAAATGGGCGCAATTATATGATGCTTCCTGTTTTAATCAAATAGAAGGTCGTCCAACAGTCGATTTTTTATCTGTTGTGATCAGTGTTAATGATTATTTGCCAAAACGTACAGTTAATTTATATTATGATGATAAACAAAAGCAAATCAACGCTTGTATTGCTATTAATGATAGCCCTATTTTGAGTTATAAAAAGGATTTAAATAAATTTTCTTTACACTTTAGTAGTGAACTAGTATTAAAAAAACTCATTAAACAAACACGAACTGTAGAAGAGTTAATCGCAACAAAAGATATGGTATTAAGCCTTGATACGAGTATCTATTCTGATGAAATACAAATAAAAATACAGCAGAATATTATCAAGATATTAATGCGATCACAAAAAGAATTACCTGATATTCTGACACGGAACACAGCAGTGAGATCAAATGACAATCTATCTTTTGCAGGGCCTAAAGTGCGCACGGAGTATGAGTTATAAAATATGATATGAAGTCTTTCTCAATGCTATTTGATTAATTTTATGTATAGGCAGTCAGTCAAAAAATTGCTCATAGTCCCCGTTAGTGAACACTGATATGGACAAATCTCTACGCTCTCGTTTTTTCCTGTCTATTTCAAACGGATGATCATGAAGATTTCTGTTCTCGTTGTTCTCAGATTGACTGAATAATAGAGAAGTGAGTCTTCATTATTTTTTGATCGATGTTGATTTTATAATAAAGCAATCGATTAGGCTGATAGATAACAGCCCCCTAAAATAACGGCTTGTTTAGCACCCGTTACTGAGGGAATATTGCCTGTTATATGTTGTGTTCGATAGTGAGCCAATAATGCGAAAATAGCAGCCTCTACGTAATAAACAGGAACACCTAAAGCTTGTATTGTTTTGACAGGAATGCTAGGAAAAGCTTGTTTTATTTGTTGTATTAAAAAAACATTATGAACACCTCCTCCACACAAAAATAGAGCGTCTAATTTTTTAACATAACGTTGAATGTCTGCTTGAATGATTTTGACAGTGAATTGGCATAAAATCGTTTGAACATCTACCGGCTGAAGCGGTTGGATAGCTTGAGACCTTTGCAATAAGACAACAAAGACGCCTGATATGATCTTTTTTATTAAAATAGTTTAAAAAATGAAGTAATATATGTATTTTTTGAATAAAAAAACACATATATTATTCATTGAACTGATTATTGCAAAGGTCTCAGCTTGTAAATGTTGATGAAGCCAATTTAAATTAAAATATTCTTTTCCAGCGCTTTTAGGTGGTTTTCTCTCAAAATACGGATCCTTGATGAATTGATTCAATAAAGGGGTATGCAGTACGTCTTGAGAGGCCCATTGACCTTTATCATCAAAATATTGATGCAAATGATGTTGTTTTACCCAAGCATCCATCAAACAATTTGCTGGACCATGATCAAAGCCAATCACCTGTTTATTAGGGGATAAAATGGTAGATTTTGCAATGCCACCTAAATTCAAAATAACGCGACTTTCTTTTTTATTTGCAAATAAGAATTAATGTAGATATAGGTGCAAGTGGAGCACCTGTTCCACCTACTGTAATATCCATTCTTCTAAAATCAGAAATGACAGGTATGCCGGTTTTTTGTGCAATAAAATTAGGATTGCCGAGTTGTAATGTGAAAGGATGTAAACTGTCTGGATTATGAAAAACGGTTTGCCCATGATGTCCGATTGCAGAAATTTGATGGGCATCATAAGGAAGCTGGCGAATAAATTCAAGTACAACCTCTGATGAAAAGTCACTTAATTGATGTTATAAATCACCTAATTCTTTGAAGGAAAATGTTTTTTTATTTTGTAATTCAAGAATTTTATCAGTTAATTTGATAGAAAAAGGACGATACATAGCGGCTTGAATCGTGAGCTTTTGGTTCGAGTGAATCACCAAAAGCGCCACATCAAGGCCGTCTGCACTTGTTCCTGACATGAGCCCAATATAATAAAGATCCATGGAGTATAGTCTAATTATGTGAAGAGGAAATATCCTGTTTATATCAAAAGATGATTAAATAGATCTATCAATTTTTATTTGGCCACTGTATATTTAATTCTCAGTTATATTATACCATTAAATTTATAAAAAAAGTCTGTGTGTTTATTGAAGCAATCTGATCAATGTATTATGATTGTTCTGATTGTTTTCAAACGAACTCTCTATAGGGTATGATTGAAAAGTCATGATGCTTCAAAGTCATGTAATGTCTTGTAAGTTGTATGTTAACCCAGTCCTTGAGGTTAAGGGAATATGAGAGTTTTAATTATTGGGCGGACAGAGCACATTGGTATTGAATTATGTCAATTGTTTTCAAGAAAAAAAATTCCTTATATTGCACTCTATACCCATCAGTTTAATTTGCATGACCTGTCTTATTTTCATCAATTATTAGACAGTTATCAGCCAACAATTATTGTGAATACAACGAATGTTAAATCTTTTAACCAAATCTATTTAGAGTCTGAATTGTGTTTTAAGTTGCATCAACAAGCAATATCTATTTTAGCAAAAGCCTGTGAAAAGAAAAGTATTATTTTATTGCATATTTCATCTTGGCGTGTATTTAATGGCGAAAATAGAACATCTTATTTAGAAACAGATGAGCCAACAGCCAATGATTTATTAGGGAAAAGTTTTTTAGACAATGAAACAACAATTCGCCAATTGTGCTCAAAACATCTAATTTTAAGACTATCCTGGGTGATTAATTGGAGAGGTGGAAATCGTTTAATATTGTATTTGAATGCAATGAAATCGCATAAACCTGTGCCAGTATATTTAGAGTGTTACGGCAGTCCTATCAGCGCGGCTGAAGCGGCACGTGTTATTTTGGCATTATGTGAACAGTTGAGTTGTCATATCTCTGTATGGGGAGTGTATCATTATAGTTCAGAAGATATTGTGAGTGAACGATTTTTTGTGGAAACCATTCAAGCAGAAGCTGAAAAAAATGATGAAACATGTGATTGGTCTTTGTTTTATCCAGTGCATGATCGATATAAAACGAAACACTATGCTTGCTTAGATTCAACTTTAATCACGAATACTTTTGGTATTCAAAAACGTTCGTGGCGTTATAATTTAAATGAATTAATTGCCATGGCACAATGCTTTTTGGATAAAAAATAAACGAATCATTGTAGATTATATATCTGTTAAACCGTGATTTCTAATCATATAAATAGCATGATATATCCACATGATAGCATGATGACTATTTTTGTTTGCTAGCAATCATTTTAGGATTGTGAAACAATAAATAAGATCGAGAACCTATAATCGTTTCGATATTCAGTATTTTTTAGCAATCTTTAGGATAAATATATCATATGATGATTGTGCGTTTTTTTTTGATTTTTACCGCCATATTTGGATGGAATGATACTGGATACTCACAAAACAAACAACCTGTCATTCAATATATGCAATATCTGGCTGCAACATTAGAACAAGAAATTCATCAATTCCCGCCTTATATTTCAGGGCCGCTACTGGAAAAAATGCATCAAAATACTCACAATCATACTAGTCAAGCCATGGCGGCCTCCCTGTTAACAAATTTAACGCATTTATTGTCAGGTGCCATGCAAATATCGATACACACAGGCGTTCTTCATCATCAACCCGTTGATTATATTTCTATTGGTTATTTGATTTTTTATGCTATCTCGAAAATATCAAATCAAAGTTTTATTTGGAATAAAACGACTGTAAGTTGGGATCCTTTAACTGATCATCAATTAGACCATTTGCGTGTATTTTGGCGTATTAAGCAGCAATATCAATCGAATGCTTGGGTGACATTGCCTACACAATTATTCCAGATTAAAACGCAGGCGCAAATACAAGAATCGCTTATAAGTCCAGCACGCTCTCTTTCTAATGTTGTCTTTTCAGCAAAAGAAAGTGCCCAATTTGATTGCATGTTGAGCCATTGTTATCAACACGTCAACCGTTCTACATTGTATTTTTTATTTCCTGTGGTGACACAGTGGTCTAATCAGACGACTTGTCATGCATTATATCAATTGTTATCTGTGTTTTACAAGATGATGACTATTCATGAAATGACGATTCCTGATACTTTAAAGGCTCAATGGTTTATGGATGATGAAGAAGTCAAATGTATTTTTATGGGTTGTTTTTTTGCTGTCTCGGAAATGCAATGGCTTGTTCGTAATAACGATGATGTCTCTAAGCCAGTTAAATCAATGCATGATGTATTTGATTTAAATTTATTATTAATTATGCAAGCATTTCATCAAAATGTTCAGCATGATTGGATTCCTTTTATTAGTCAACCTTATGATTTTTTTATAGGCAATAAAAATTTAGGATTTTATTTCCAGTGGATAGGTTGCCATGACTGGATAATATGGGTTATCTCTCTCTTCAGTTTGATTGTATTGAGCTTTATGATTTTTCGTATCATTATTTTATTGAAGCGTATACTTCGATTACGCTTATATCAAAGAAAATATAAAAAAAACAACTTAAATCCACGCTATTTAATGCAAGCTTTATTAATAGAATCCAACGCATTAATAGTGCAAACAAGTCTTAATCGATTTGATTTTTTACGCAAATTGAAAGAAAAATATGCGGCGTATTTAAAACAATTGTATTATATCAATGTCGGTTTATTCAGTATAGCTTCGTGTTTAATATTAGGCTATAGCCTAAGCCATTATTATCAGCCTCCCACTCCTATTATTATGAATATATTATGTACTGCCATTGTCATCATGATTATGATGATTTTCGTATTGCTCTGTTTTGCAATATATCGATTATTAATACAGTATTATTTGTGGAAATTAGAAAATGTTTCATGGCATCTGTCTTCTCATGAGACATTGTATTTAAATCATATCGATCATTGAGTGCTTCCATGGATATTATTTCTTATTTTTCTTGGTTAGATATATGCCTGATTCCAGGTTGGCCTATTTGGTTGCCTTTAGGATTTAATACTTTATTGCTTGCTATTTTAATTGAGCGCTTATGGTATCTTTGGAAGCCTATTCGAATGCGACGACATTGGAGTAAAGGCGGAAAACAAGATATGAGTCAATTGAATTGGGAATCTTTATTGTGGCAAGAGAAAAAATGGCTTTATATGAGCTTGTCTTTATTAAGAAATATGATTATCATTGTTATTTTATTAGGTTTTTTAGGGTCATTGATTAATGCCGTCACCTTATTAAACCAAGAAGGTATCTCTATTTTATATAAGCCTTCTATGAGGGTTTATGGTTTGATTAAATGTGGCATGCCGATGAGTATTGGTTTGTTGTCAGCACTTATTAGCTCAATTATCTTGTATGCCTATACTCAAGGTTCTTCTTGGTTATTAAGGAGATATAGTGAATGGTTTCCGCCTGTTGATGTATAGCATAGATCGATATATTATAATAAATGTATTAAATGAATTTGATTGAGTTGATCTTTATATGTTTTCCAGTCAGGCATAACCTTTTCAATCAGCTTGTAAAAACGTTTATTATGATATCGTTCTAGTAAATGAGCCATTTCATGTACAACAACATATTCTAAGCATTTTAGATCTAGTTTGATAAGATGAAAATTTAGCCAAATGCGTTTATCTGTAATGTTACAGCTTCCCCAGCGTGTTTTCATGACTTTTACTCTAAATTCATGCACTTTGACTTGTAGTAATGGCTCATATTTTTGAATTAAATTAGGGATAATTTGATATAGTTGTTCTCGATACCAAGATATCAGTAAAGCCTGTCGTTCTTTCAGTTCATTGTTTTCTTTAATCGATAAGACAATCGTATCAAATGACAGAGTGACTGATTGTTGCCAAGGATGAATCATCAGGCATAAAGGATACAGCATACCTTGATAAGCATGCTTTTCTCCTGTGATATATTTTTTTTCAATCGGTTTTTGAATTGTTTTAATATTTTTTATTTTATTTTGTATCCATGTCCAGTGTTTACTGACTAATTCAGTGATTTCATGCAAAGATGTTTTGAGGGGCACCGATAATCGTAAATGACAGGACGTGGTATGTATTTTTAAATAAGAATGTTTAATGCGTTTTTTGATAATCGTCACTGATAAGCCTGAAATAATGATAGTTGAGGAAGTGGCGGGATGTGTCACAGAAAAAAACTCATGATCAAAGTGAATAAAAGAATACGATTTAGATTCATGTTAATGCGCAATATATTTTAGCATCTTTTTAATCAAGGCGTGAGTTTGATCTCTTAATATTATTTGATATTGCAAGTTTTTTTTAGTTGTACTGTGCTGTTTTTTACTCTCATAAAATGATTGAATTGTTTTATAACAAAACGATAAAATAATACATGTGTTTTATTTTGCCTTCTCAAATGTGAAGTGCAACAGTAAGGCATTTTCTATAGCCAAAAAAAAGCAGTCAAATGCTAATAATTTGTGTACCTTCTTTTTATCAACAAAAAAAGAAGGAGAATTACATGGCTTATCAACACTTGACTGCAGAAGAAAGATCTCAAATTTACATCTTATTGTCAAAGTATTATTCTATTCATGCTATAGGAATCGCATTGAAAATATCTCCTTCTACGATTTCAAGAGAGATTCCACGTAATACTAAAGGGAGAAAATATTGTTATCAACAAGCTCATCAATTAGCAAAAAAA
>VSKW01011259.1_pt1 | contig 14320 bp, 11 predicted proteins | sample 4798611 | NCBI WGS metagenome assembly VSKW01 (sample SAMN12179536, study PRJNA552185) | sponge metagenome | biome: deep-sea hydrothermal plumes; feature: spots directly above weak diffusing fluid; material: sea water; isolation source: sponge from the Crane site of a hydrothermal vent ...
GTTGATTTTCAGTGCTGATGCTTGTTAAAAAAGCCTGATTCCTAATGGTTAGAGGCCTTGCTGTCAGATAATTTAAAATAGGATCCGATGCGGTCAACATTTTTCTTTTATTGCTTGATGAGATATTACCTATTTTGTCTTCCACTCTCCTTGCTTCCGAGGATACGCATGCAAAGGCACTGAGCATACTTATAGCCCCTGGAGAATCTGATAATATAGACTTTATTAGCGTAATAAAGTAAATATATGACTGTAATCAGTCATTGCAAAATTAATGATGTTGAGCACGATGAACCCTGCTCCAAATAAAATGGATAGATCTTCCAAAGTATCTTTTGATACACATAAAGTCATATTGTTTATCAATGAGTAATGGGGTCTGTGATAAACAGTATAATTGTTTGTAAATCATTTTTTTTGTATTATGTTTTTCATTATATATTATCTGATGATGATTTTTCGTTTCTTTTTCATTGGCTAGAGTCGGCAAAGAAGCTTCTAACATAAATAAAGATAATAATATAATGAATAATGTTTTATGAATGATATGCATAAATCCCCCTTAATTTAATTGCGATTGATTTTATTTTTTAAGATGATACGATTTGCTGTCTTATAAATTGACAGGTTTTGAAGAGAATAGTTCCCAGGAAATAGCAAATATTTAGCTTATGAGTCAGCAGGCATTATTTATTTTTTAAAAAAACATGAAAATCAATGCATTACGATTTATTGATTGTCGTGAATGATGGTAGTAAAATCTCTCTGAACAGGCAATATATGTTGGGCCAGACTGTTGTTCTGAATAATCTAAAAATGGATCTAAGGCATCATAGATCTGTTTTTTAATAGTGATGATTTAAAGTGTTATGAATGATCAAAGGTGATCATGAAAGATGAATTATGATGAGATTTTATCAGAAAAAAGATGGTCAAGTGATTTATTTAACAGTTCATTTTTATTGTATGATATTTTGTTATCAGCGTTCTATTGTATCATCATTGATTGATTATTTCAGCAATATTAGAGGAAGGGAAGATAGGCTTCATGTCGTAAGTGGTGTACAATGAAATCAAGTCATTCGAAGCATTGAAATAACATGCTGAGACCTTTGCAATAAGCAGTTCAATGATGTAATTTATGTATTTTTTTATTCAAAAAATACATAAATTACGTCATTTTTTAAACTATTTTAATAAAAAAAATCATATCAAGCGTCTTTGTTGTCTTATTGCAAAAGTCTCATGCTATACGCTGATTGTGCTGTTTCTTTGATATTAGCTTTTTTAAAGATGTATTCGAATAATCCGTATCAATAAACTCATGGTTCAAATGTAAAATGAATGATCAATATCACCCTCAAAAAATTGAGGAAATGGCTCAAAAATACTGGGAACAGCATCAAACGTTTAAAACAGAAGCAACGAGCGACAAAGAAAAATTTTATTGCTTATCGATGTTCCCCTACCCTAGCGGCCAGTTGCATGTTGGACATGTCAGAAATTATACGCTAGGAGATGTGATTGCGCGCTTCAAACGCATGAAAGGTTATCATGTGATGCATCCGATTGGCTGGGATGCTTTTGGCATGCCAGCAGAAGGGGCTGCTATTAAGCATCAAACGGCACCTGCAGATTGGACTTATCAAAATATTGCAGCGATGACAGTGCAGTTAAAAAAATTAGGTTTTTCTTTTGATTGGACTCGTGAAATGACCACTTGTAAACCTGAATATTACAAGTGGGAACAATGGTTATTTACAATATTATATCAAAAAGGATTAATTTATCGAAAATTTTCGGCAGTGAACTGGTGTCCACAAGATGAGACTGTATTAGCTAATGAACAAGTTGAAAATGGACGATGTTGGCGATGTGATACTTTAGTGGAGCGAAAAGAACTACCACAATGGTTTTTAAAGATTACAGATTATTCAGATGAACTATTAGCAGGATTAGAAGAACTCAGTGCCTGGCCAGAGCAAGTCAAAGCAATGCAGAAAAATTGGATTGGGCGCAGTGAAGGGATTGATATTGACTTTAAAGTATTTGATTCGCCTGTAGATCAATATGATATCTTAACCGCATATACAACACGCCCGGATACTTTAATGGGTGTAAACTGTTTAGTTTTAGCTGCAGAGCATCCACTGAGTTTAGCCATTTCAGAAAAAAACACAGTGCTAGCCACTTTTATTCAAACTTGTAAACAAACACAAGTATCTGAAACAACACTGAGTGTGATTGAAAAAAAAGGCATGAATCTTGGTTTAGAAGTCGCTCATCCATTAACAGGAGAGCGATTACCGGTATGGGTTGCAAATTATGTTTTGATGGATTATGGGTCAGGTGTTGTGATGTCCGTACCTGGGCATGATAAAAGAGATTGGGAGTTTGCAAAATCTTATTATTTACCGATAAAGCAAGTCATTGCTTCAAAGACAGAGATTGATATTGAAGCAGCTCCTTTCTTACAAACCGGCTGTTTAATACAATCAGGTGAATTTGATCATTTAGATTGTCAAGTAGCTTGGCGCTTAATTGCAGACCGATTGGTTAAAGAAAAAAAAGCAGCTTTGAAAGTGAATTATCGTTTGCGTGACTGGGGCATTAGTCGGCAGCGTTATTGGGGGACACCGATTCCTATGTGTTATTTAGAGGATGATACGGTTATGTGTGTTCCTGAGGAAGAGCTGCCTGTTATTTTGCCTGAATCTGTACATTTAAATGGGATGCAATCTCCTTTAAAGGAAGATTTGAAATGGCAACAAATCGATCATAAAGGCCAGTTAGCTAAACGAGAAACTGATACATTAGACACCTTTATAGAATCAAGTTGGTATTATGCGCGCTTTTGTTGTCCTCATTTTCAAGAAGGGATGTTAGATGTTAAGCAAACACAATACTGGTTACCTGTTGATCAATATGTAGGTGGCATCGAGCATGCTTGTATGCATTTATTATATGCTCGTTTTTTTCATAAAATTTTACGAGATTTAGATCTAGTTCAATGCTCTGAACCTTTTAAGCGATTACTCTGCCAAGGTATGGTCTTAGCAGATGCGTTTTATATTGAAAATGAAGCAGGCGTCAAATCATGGATTGCTGCAGCAGACGTCACCATTGAGCGAAATGAAAAAGGACGATTAATACAAGCAAAACATACTGAATCAGGCCAATTAGTGTCTTATGCAGGCATGTTAAAAATGTCAAAATCTAAACAGAACGGCATTGATCCACAATCGTTAATTCTGCATTATGGCGCAGATACTGTTAGGTTATATTTATTATTTGCAGCACCCCCTGAACAGCAATTAGAATGGTCTTCATCTGGCACTGAAGGGGCTTATCGCTTTTTGAAAAAATTGTGGAAAATGGTGTGGCATGATCTTGATCGCGGCGCACTACCGGCAGTGAATAAAGCAGGTTTGAATAAGCTTCAAAAAAAATTATACCAACACATTCATCAGGTTATTCATAAAGTAACAGATGATATTGATCGTCGACAAACGTTTAATACAGCCATTTCAAGTATTATGGAATTATTGAATGCATTATCTAAACAAACGATATCGAAAGACGATCAAGATGCAGCAATTCATCGGGCTGGCTTACAGGCAATTACTTGTTTGTTAGCCCCTATGACACCTCATATTTCACATGTATTATGGCAGAAATATGCATTAGAAAAAGAAATGACCTGGCCTTTATATGATCCTGATATGTTAATTGTCGATCAAGTGACGTATGTTGTGCAAGTGAATGGTAAAATGCGCGCCCGTTTTGAAGCCGAAACAAACTGTTCAGAGGACACTATTTTTCAAATGGCTTTATCTCAAAAAAATGTGAAGAATAGTATTGGAAATCAATCAATTAAAAAAATGATCTGGGTGCCTAATAAGCTAGTAAGTATTGTTTTATCCTCTTGAAAATGCACAGAATTAAAGTGAGAAAAAATATGTATCAATGGGCAGTATTAGGGGCTGGGCCAGCAGGTATTATTGCAGTATGTCATTTGTTGCAATCAAAAGTACCAGCGAATGATATTTTATGGGTCGACCCTGAATTTTCCGTAGGCCAATTTGGAACTGTTTGGTCGCGTGTTTGGTCTAATACTCCAATGGCAACTTTTCATGCGTGTATGCAAGCCTTAAATATATTTGGAGATATGCCTTGTTTTGAATTCACGACTTTAGACGCAACAGCTTCATGTCGACTGAATATGCTAGCTGAGCCTTTAATGTGGCTTTCAAATCAATGCAAAAAACAGGTGCACATCAAGCAAGGCATAATTGATCATATCGCCTTATCTCAAGGTCAATGGCAATTGAAATCTAACACAAATAGATATCAAGCTAAGCGTGTTATTTTAGCCACAGGAAGTGAACCCAAAAAACTAAACTTGCCTTTTGAAAATATTGATTTAGCCATCGCTTTAAATGACGAATTATTAGCTGAACAAAGCAATACGTGGTCTAATGAAACGATCGGGGTATTTGGATCATCGCATTCAGCGATCTTAGTATTAGAAAATGTATTAAATATGGGCGTTAAAAAAGTCATTAATTTTTATAAAACACCACTGAAATATGCCATGTCTTATGAAGATTTTACGTTATTTGATAATACAGGATTAAAAAAGCATGCAGCAGATTGGGCAAGCAAAAATATTGATGGTGTTTTGCCTTGTAATTTAGATCGTATGCTATGCTCTGATGATAGACAGTCTGAAGTTTTATCTCAGTGCACTCAATTAGTCTATGCGATTGGTTTTGATCGGAAGGCATCTGTTTTAGTAGAGGGTTATTCTGCTAACATGCAATATAATGAATATAACGGAATTATTGCACCTGGTTTATTTGGTTTAGGGATTGCTTATCCAAACAAAAAAACAGATGCTTTTGGTTATACTGAAAATAATGTAGGTGTTGTTAAATTTTTTCATCATATCCAGCGCTGCTTTCCAATGTGGCAACGCTATGTGGTTGATCCTTAAAAACAAATAAATATCAACTATGACGATATAGTTTAACAACTATAATACATATCAAATTCTAATGGGTGCGTTGTTGCGCTTATTTTTTGAGATTCAAGACGTTTTAATTCAATATAACTTTTAATAAAATCTTTTGAAAACACATCGCTTAAGATTAAAAACTCATGATCAGCTTCAAGTGCATCGAGTGCTTCATCTAAGCTGTTAGCAACATTAGAAAAATGCTTATTTTCTTCTGGTGGCAAATCATATAAATCCTTATTTGCAGGATCTCCTGGATGTATTTTATTATTAATCCCATCTAATCCGGCCATGAGTATAGCCGCAAAGAGTAAGTAAGGATTAGCTGTTGCATCTGGGAATCGAATTTCAATCCGTTTAGCTTGCGCTGTATTGGAAAAAGGGATGCGTATAGCTGCTGAACGGTTAGAAGAAGAGTAAGCTAAAATAACAGGGGCTTCATAGCCTGGAATAAGTCGTTTATATGAATTGGTAGAGGCATTTGCAAAGGCATTAATCGCTTTAGCATGTTTGATAATGCCGCCAATATAAAATAATGCGACATCACTTAATCCTGCATAACCGTCACCTGAAAATATATTTTTACCATTTTTGCTTATAGAAACATGGACATGCATGCCGCTTCCATTATCACCGACTAAAGGTTTAGGCATAAAGGTAGCTGTTTTACCGAAAGCATGCGCTGTATTATGTGTACAGTATTTTTGAATTTGGATCTCATCTGCTTTGCGTGTAAGGGTATTAAATCGTGTGCCAACTTCACATTGACCTGCTGTTCCCACTTCGTGATGATGTACTTCAATTGGGACACCCATTTTTTCAGTTGCTTCAGCAATAGAAGAGCGCATATCTTGTAATGAATCAATAGGAGGCACTGGAAAATAGCCACCTTTAATGCCAGGTCTATGGCCAGTATTACCTTGTTCCATCTGTAAGTTAGAAGACCAAGGGGCTTCTGAAGAGTGGATTTCATATCCAGAGCCCGAGATATCAATTTTCCAATTAATGGAATCAAATACAAAAAATTCAAGCTCAGGTCCAAAATATGCAATATCGCCAATACCTGTTGATTTCAAATATAATTCTGCTTTTTTTGCAATAGATCTCGGGTCTCGATTGTAAGGTTGCATGGTGGCAGGTTCAACAATGTCGCAACGTAGTAATAATGTTGTATCTTTAGAAAATAAATCTATGACAGCGCTGCTGTCATCCGGTAGAAGAATCATGTCAGATTCATGAATTCCTTTCCATCCTCCGATAGAAGACCCATCAAATAATTTTCCTGATTCAAAAAATTCCTCATGGATAGCATCTGCTGGTAATGTAAGATGTTGTTCTTTGCCTAATGTATCTGTAAATCTCAAATCAACCCATTTGACTTGATGTTTTTCTATTAAATTTTTTGTATGTTCGAACACAATTTGGTCTCGCATGCTTTATCATAAGATGGAAGCATGATACTAAAAAATCTGATGAAATAAAATGGATTTTTATCTTTTATTTTGATTCAATATCAATTGATTCATTGCATGAAAGCATGAACTGCTTGATTGAAAATATGATTTTTTGTCATAAGTCTGTATATAGCAGAGATATCTATAGTAGGAATGCATCAAAGCACTGAAGCATAGTTTGATACTGTTGCAATAAAATCATATCTTTCAAATATTTTTTTTGACCTGGGAACCATCGTCACATATGAGGGCTAAATAGGATGAAATGCTATTGTTTTTAGATTATTGACGCTTTTGTTTGATTGAAGAAGTGATATGAAAGCCAGTATTGATGATAATATGTTAATCAAAGTATCATTTGGAAGATAGGTTGTGACTCTGTATGCAATATGAAGAGATGCGCGGGATTATCGCTTTCACAGCAAACTATGATGTGATATCGGGCAATAAACAACCTTGAAGTATTATTCTACAGTCTTGCATGAGTTTGTACTACAAGCGTCGCCAGCTAAATCTAAATAGAGATTAACTGGCCGACAAAATAGCCTGTTTTATTATAAGCTATGTAGCTGATTGAGTAATTCATTAGCAAGTCGTTTGGTTTCTTCATCATGTTTTTTATCAATCAAGGGTGTTAAGGTTTTTTCGCTATCTGAGTTTCGGCCTACTAGCATCAAGGCTAAACCTTTATAAGCTTTAATTAATGAATTATCAGGTTCTAAAGGTAATGCTTTTTTTTCTAATATTTCGAGAGCCTCTTGATTGTTACCCATATTCATGCAATTAATAGCTCGACCTATATGTGGAAATAAAGTGTCTTTTTGATGACATTCAATGGCTGTAAAGATATTTTCAGCCTGTGAAAAATAACCTCCACTACTAGCCATTAATGCAATATCTGCCATTTGACGTAAGATTGAAACGCTTACCATTCCCGCGATCCTTTTCTTGAAAATTAGTTGATTTTTTGAATAATACCCATGACTGTATCTTTGATTGATTTGAGCACGCCACTCGTTAAGCCGTAACTCATCGTGAGTTTTCCTAACTGTTGTTGTATTTTCAACATATCTTTTAAATCTGTTGTATCTGATTGAGCTAATAATTCTTGTGTTTTTGATTCTAAATTAGTTGTATTTTTTAAACCACCTTCAAATACAGCATCTAATCCAAAAGTGCTATTATTGACGCTAGACATATTATCTCCCTGTATGAATAAATAGAGTGTTTATGTATGGACTTTAATGGAGTTGATTTTGTGTAACATGATATTTTTTCCAAGTTAATTCAATTAAAGCAATTGAATCTTCAAGTGCTTTAATTAAAGAATTTTTTTTACTAAATTCTTCCTTTGATAGCAAAGATTTATTGGGATTTTTCAGTGTATTGATCTCATTTTGAAATTGATCAAGTAACTGTTTCTTAAAAGTCCCTTCAATATCTTGAGCTAGCTTTTCTTCTGTTGATGATAATGAGCTTAGGTCATCAGCCATGTTCATTTTCTCACATTGTATTGAATTCGTTGGTTATCTAAGCGGAGTACTAAATAATCTAATCCGATACTTTCCAGTATATACCCATTTGTTAGTTTAGCTCCAACGATATATTTTTCATTGTTTGATAAAATAATATAGGCATTGCGCCCTACACTAATACTTTTGATATTAAGAGATATGTTTAAATCTTTGTTTTTTATCGGATTAAGTTTTGTTTTGAGTTGAATTTTAGGCTGATCTTTATATTTGTTTTTAAATTCAGATATCAGTGTTTTTAATAATTGAAATTCATACGTATTACTCGTTTCACCTGATAGAATAATTTCATTTGGTAATTCTACTATTTTCACCCAGGATAAAGCAAACTGTTTTAAACTGCGAGTAACCGCTTCTGCGCGAACAGCATAGGTTTCAATTGAATGCGTCACTTCTTCAATGCCTAATACTTCCGATAGTAATAAATCATCTAATTCTTTAATAGCTTTTTGAGTATCAATATAACCTGTTATGCGAATAGATCCGGGTGACGGCATGAGATGCACTTCAAGATCTAAATTATTTTGATTTAATGTTTTTTGCGCTGATTTCAGCATTTTTTGAAGTACAATAACATTAGATTTATAAGGAATATTGTCTAATTGAAATTGTTGTAGTAAGGCCTGATACTCATTCTTTTTAGCAATATAACCTTGTAAAATAACAAAACCATTATTGTATTGTAATTGGATATCCGATAAGGCTAAAGCGTTTAGAATGTCTTTTGCTTTTTGTAGTGACGTTTCAGCAGGCATTTGTTTCTGATCAGAGTCTGTTGTGATATTTGTATCGGATGTTGTTTCGAGTAATGGCATTTGAGTGGTATCAACGTAATAACTTACAAGACTCAGTAGCATGATGGCTAAAATAAAATAATATGTTTTCTTTTTATTCCCTTGAAAATAATGTGATATCTTCATTTTTTTCATGATATCTTTCAATGATTGCACTAAACGACTGACAGTTGAAGATTGTTTTTTATTTGTAGATTCAGATGGCATGGCATTAAATTCTGTAATAGGGATTTTTCCGTCTATATGTTGTTTCTTTGTTTCGGTTTTATTCTCATTCTCATTCTCATTCTCATTCTCTTCTGTGTGAATTTCAATCTGCTGCTGCGATGTCTGATTGTTTGACAAAGAAGGGGTTATGGGTGATAAATCAGGTAAAGGTTCTCCAGGAATGCCAAATACAAAGTTCAAGCTAGCAATTTGAATGATATGATGTTTTTCAGGTTGACATGTCTTGCCAACTGATTCATCATTGATAATGAAAGGCGTGTCATGCTCTGTTTCAAGTTCTAATCGATCTTCTGATACTGAAAGAGTAAATTGCTCATCAGCAAGTTGTTTATCAGTTAGAATAAAGTCACAATCTTCATTTCTCCCAATCGTATATTTTCCAACTTCTAAATCAATTTCCGCACCAATATGCGCCCCAGACAATATTTTTAAAAACCAAATTGTTTTGCTCATAATTAATCTTCCATGACAAATCTTGAATGCTGGTTATACCAAATATATTAGATTACTAATGTATCTTACATCCATTATTTTAATATAAAAACACAAGGTATCTCGAAAAGAATCTATGCTGTAGACGTACTTCAATGTATAGTTTAGATATAGTAACTTATTTCAGTATAACAAGTATTATTATTTCATTCATTACACTTTCATTATGTCATCTTGAATACAGGCCATTTCATATGATAGAGCAAGCAAAAATTGAAAGAAATAAACTAGATAATATAGATAAATATTTTATGAAATATGATCATTTATCTCAAGCTGTAGAAGCCATTGCAGATCATTTTCAAGATAAACCAGCTTATTGTCATCTGAATTATCAAATGTCTTTTAATCAAGTGATATCTTTTAGTCATGATTTTGCAGCTTATTTACAACACGATACAAATTTAAAGCCAGGAGACAGAATAGGGGTGCAATTACTGAATAGTTTACAGTATCCTATCATTGTATACGGTGCTTGGAAAGCTGGTTTAATTGTTGTGAATATGAATCCTTTGTATACAGCACGAGAAATGCTCGAACAATGCCAAGATTCACAAATTTCTGCTTTAATTTTTATGGATTTGTTTGCAGATAAAATAGACGCTTTAGTATCTCAATACCCTATTCCTTATCTCATTCAAACGAGTTTGCCAGATTTACTGCCAACTTGGAAACGGATTCCTTATCAGTTTGTATTACGATATGTCAAAAAACTCATCAAGCCTTGTCCTGTTCCTTGTATCAAATTGAGAGATATACTCAAAAAAAAGAGTGCCCACACTGTCGAATGTGTGACGATGCAACAAACTGATATCGCTGTTTTGCAATATACAGGTGGTTCAACAGGAAAGCCGAAAGGCGTCATATTAACACACGGTAATTTGTTGTCTAATTTTGCTCAAGCCTACACAGTATTATGTGGGAGAGATGTTAGTGGATTACAAAAATTAAGGCTTGGCAAAGAGTCTATTATTGCAGCTTTACCGTTATATCATATTTATGCCTTTACTTCGCATTTATTAACTTGTTTTGCAACGGGTTCAATGAATATTTTAATTAGTAATCCAAAAGATACGCATCATGTGATTAGCTTGTTAAAAAAATATGATTTTTTTTGTTTGATTGGCTTAAATACTTTTTTTATATCATTACTGCGTCATCCTAAATTTCAAACATGTCGATTTGATAACTTACAATATACTGCATCAGGTGGTATGCCTTTGATGCCAGAAACAGCTTTAAAATGGAAATCAGTCACAGATTGTGATATTTCAGAAGGATATGGTTTAACAGAGTGTTCTCCTTTTGTTAGCATGAATCCAATCCCACCTGGTACACAATTGAATACAGTGGGCTTGCCTGTACCAGAGACACAGCTAAAATTAATCAATTCAATGACAGGAGAGATCGTGCCTCGCAATCAAGCTGGAGAGCTGTGTGTCAAAGGGCCTCAAGTGATGCAAGGGTATTGGAGAAATGAGCTAGAAACAAAAGCAGCTTTTGATGAATCAGGATGGTTTAAAACTGGTGATATTGCTGAGATTTTAGATAATGGGTATATTCGGATTCTAGAGCGTATTAAAGATATCATCGTTGTTTCTGGTTTTAATGTGTATCCTAATGAAATTGAGAAAGTTGTAGATCAGCATCCGCATGTTTTAATGTCAGCTGTGATTGGCGTTTCAGATGCAAAAACAGGTGAAGCAATCAAGCTGTTTGTTGTAAAAAAACTAGAATGTACTGATGATACTTTACTATCATACTGTCGTGAACATTTAACGAGTTATAAAGTTCCAAAATATATTGAATTTCGAGACGATCTCCCCATGACACCATTAGGTAAAGTATTGCGTCGTAAATTACACTCATAATCACGATTAGCTTGTAATCTATTGGAATTACAGTATGATCAGATTGATATTATTAGCATGAGTATATTTTTGTATGTCAAACCTTAAATGTCAAGTGGCTGTTGTTACAGGAGCTGCTGGTGGAATTGGTTATGAAATTGTGAAGCGATTACTGCATGAACAGTATTATGTCGCTTTATTAGATCAGCAAGCTAATCAATTAGATCAAATGATAGATCAATTCGCACAATTTAAATCACAGATTAAATCCTATGTGATCGATGTGACGAATGAAGTACAAGTAACAGAAACAATGCAGAATATCAAAGACACTTGGGGTCGTTTTGATATCTTAATTAATAATGCCGGTATTTTAAAAGATAATATATTAATCAAAACAAATGCAGCACATGAAATTACACATAAACTATCTTTAGCTGAGTTTCAATCAGTACTAAACGTTAATTTAACGGGTGTCTTTTTATGTGGACGAGAAGCTGCTGTGCAAATGATCCAGTGTTTGCAAGGTGGCGTGATTATTAATATGTCTAGTTTGGTTCGTTCTGGTAATTTTGGGCAAAGTAGTTATGCGGCTTCTAAAGCAGGCGTAGCAGCATTAACGAAAACTTGGGCTCAAGAGTTGGCGCGTTGGGATATTCGTGTTGCAGGTATTGCACCCGGTGTCATTCAAACAGTTATGACAGAAAATATGAAGCCAATAGCATTAGATATGTTATGTAAAAAAGTACCTGTAGGTCGTTTAGGATTACCAGTAGAAGTTGCAGATGCTATTGATTTTATTCTGAAAAATAAATATTTTAATGCGAGAATTTTAGAACTAGATGGTGGCTTAAGTTTATAAGAAAATCAATGTTAAAACGAAGTGAAACACTTGAATATTTTGACAGTCCTTGTATTATATTTTTGATCAATTGAACACATTGATAGCCTGAGACCTTTGCAATAAGAGAATAAATTTTAAATAATTTTTATTTTTATTTTTTTCCAAAAAAAATGATAAAATGAGTCGAATTAAGCATTATAACAAATCATGGTCTTTAAATCATAAAACTTAATTGTCTTTATATTATTTTTTACATGAATAATGTTGTCTTATTGCAAAGGTCTCAGCCTTTTATTCAGGCCTTTTTCATGACTCATCTCTCATCTGGCTAATATGTTTTATGGGATGAGGCTAAGAAAAAAAATGCCCTTAGACTGATAGCTTCTTTCCTCATGCTGAAGCATATGAAAAAATGCTGCAGCATGAGCCATACAATAGATATTAGTCATTTTTTTCTGAAGTGATATATCGATAAATGATTTCTTTTTTCGAAAGAAAGAAGTCACCTGAGGTCTCAGGATGGAGAGTGTTTAATTATAAAAACAATCTGATAGTATTCAAACTGATGAGTGATAGTTATCTTTAATATAACAATAAGTCATCAGTTTTTTCATATATCTATTAAAATATATTGATATATTTTAATAATTTATAGATATTGCACTCTTATATTAGTCTTCAGAGATCACTTTATAAGGATTCTCTTCTTCTATTATCCTATCTGAGGAATCATTTAAGAACTTAGGAGTCATCTCGTAATAACCCGTTAACCTTAGACTTTCTAATAAAGAGGGGTTTGGAGCATACTTAGAAGCAATACTATTTTCTATAGATCCCTGTTTTTTTAGTAACAGTATCTGCTCTTCTTGTTGTTTGAATGCAAGAGAATCAACAATGTTGTCATGTGATTTGAAATATATTTTATATGTAGCCTCATTCATATGCTGTTGCTGCTGTCTATCAACGATAACTTGAGTAATTAAGTCATTCGTATTGAGTTGGAAATCATGTTGAAATATGATATTTTTGTTGTGTAAATTCTGCAATCTCAGATTAGCTCCTTTGTAGTCGCTATATTGAAAGGTGTCTCGTATTTGAATTAAAAGTTCTACCTGATATTGTGGGTAATCATAGTAAAAATTCTTTTTACAGGCTGAAGTATTGGTTAGATTTTTTATAGGCCAGGTCCATATGGAGGTTTGCATGCCTGTATTTTTATGTGACTGATCATGTCGAGGACAAATCATAGTAATCGATATATTGTTTAATGCCAGGCTACAGTGTTTGAAGAAATGAGATGGTATGCGTGTTACTAGAGTCGATATTGGTTTGCATAAGGAGAAATAATAGAATTCACGAATATTATTATAAGGATGTGTTATATGGATGGCATATTGATAGTTTGCCTCAAATGTGATGGAAGGCATTTCACCTTGATAAAAATAATTCATTTCATTGACACATGTCCAATTTTTGTCTAATTCTCTTGCATAGGCTATAAAGAATACGTGTGTAGGATCTGGCTTGCTGTGTAATAAAACAACAACAGAATCATCTTTTTTCCATATACCGGAAACGTGTTTGTCTGTTTTTTCTGCACATGTCAGTATTGTTTCTTCTAAGGAGTCTGTTGATTTCAGTGTTGCTGTCATTATAAATAGATTGTTTGGTTTTTTTTCGTAGAATTGACGAGAATGTATGTTAGCATGGAGTGTGAATGTGATCAGTAATAAATACAGTAATGAATAATGGATACTGCTTTTTAAAAATACATATATTTTATTCATATAAGTCCTTTTTTTATTTAGCTAGTTGACTCTGAATAAATCAATTTTTTTAAATTTTGTAAAAAATATAAAAAAATTGATTTTGTTTTTGTTAAAAAATTCAGACACGACAAAAGCCATGTTATCCAAGCAAGCAATAATCGTAAATTATACCAAACTCCGCATAAAATAGCATTTATTTTATCTCCAATCTTATCTTTCAACATATTTCCTCGTAGTTTTTCTCCTGATTTTATATGCCCAATGTGTGGTTCAATTGCGCTTCGTCTTGCGAGTTTTTTCTTTAAGACAGGATTCATGCCTTTGCGTTGTCCTGATATAA